>Ga0335072_10002395_pt1 | contig 29115 bp, 26 predicted proteins | sample Lox_Sample_21_FD_206725 | JGI IMG/M metagenome (GOLD analysis project Ga0335072, IMG submission 206725) | Soil microbial communities from Loxahatchee National Wildlife Refuge, Florida, United States - Lox_Sample_2.1 | ecosystem: Environmental > Terrestrial > Soil > Wetlands | place: USA... | reverse complement strand
TTGAACTCCCACAAGTCTGATCCGCCACAAGGCCGATCGCGCCGGGCGAATGCCTGGAGATGAAGTGGTCGGGGCGAGTGGATTTGAACCACCGACCTTTTAGTCCCGAACCGTAAGACAAATTCACTAAGTCTTGGCTTTGGCGTCAGTTACTAATTTGGAACGCGCTGGAATTGGCCAACTTGGCCAACCGCAACTCAAAAAAGAAGATGTGGCTGCCGGAGCGGTCGGCGTGCCTCGACTGAAAGGTTTGGGGCATTCGTTTGGACCTCGATGATGACCTCGCCCAAGGTGGCGCGACGGGTATCCCCCGTCCCCATGCTCATAGCGCGCGAAGGATGCGATCGACACATCGGTTACTGTCGGAGCGGATTTCATGCTCCCAAAGTCGAATAACCTCCCACCCATGAGCACGCAGGCGTCTGAAGTTCCGCTGGTCTCGCCTCCTGTTCGCGCGCAACTTCGACTTCCAGAAAGCCGACAATTTACTCTCCCACGTCGGCAGTCGCCATCCATGCCAAAAGTCACCGTCGATGAACACCACGACCTTTTTCTTCGCAAAAACTATGTCGGGAGATCCCGCCAACCCCTTGTAGTTCCGCTGGAAGCGCAGTCCGATCCTCCCGAGCTCTCGCTGAATCAATCGCTCTAGAGGACCGTTTTTGAGCTTCACGGCCTTCATTGCACGTGAGCGCTGCTCTGGTGTCATGTGGTCAGGCACAATTGGACCCTGCGCGGAAGTCGCTCTGGATTTACTTCTTCTTCGATAAGATCATCTTTACTCGTTCCTTTATGTTCTCACGAACGGTCGTGAGCTTGCTCTTTGCCGCGTCCGTCAAGAGGGCTGTATGAGCAACAGCATCTCTGATCGGCTTGTATTCCCTAGCGTCCCTCGACAAGCCGGCTTCTTTCAGAGCGTCTTTGGTTTTGTCTACGAGATTAGCGAGTCCGTCCATAGACAAATAGCTTGCGTCGTTAGGATTCCTGCGGATCGGAATACTGATATTGCCCCAACCTTTGCTTTCCCGTTCCCTCTTCTTCATTTCCGCAGCCTCTTCCCGCGCTTTCGGAGAGAACGGTAGCTTTTTCTCCTTGATATATTTCCTTATCAAATTCTCCGACACGAAACAGTCGGCGTAGGATTCGAAATTGAATGCGGCATCATCCGACAATCCATCGACCCAGCCAGCGACTTTGCCCTTCTTCGGCGAGCCCTTGGGAAGATCGTATTCCTTCGACACGGCCCCAAACAAACCCCGCGACGCCCTCTCTTTCTTCGAGAGTCTTGGATTTTCGGGGTCACCTTCTTCCCTCTGCTTGATTCTCCATTTGTCCCAGTCGTCGATTACTTTCAGAAGTGTCTCGCGAAAGGTCTGCAAGAACTTGCTGAACTTGGGATCGTCGGCAACTATACCCTCTCGGTCAGTCGTGAACCTGTCGATCGCATCGTCCAGGCTGTTGAAATGGATCTGACCATACAGATAGCTTTCGGCGACCCGAGCTGTGGGAATGTGCTTAATGATGTTCAGCTCTCGGAGGCGCCCATTGACGAACAGGTCGATGCCTACTCGTTCTTTGGTATCCATGATGCTCAGGTCTTTCGGCTTCTCTACCGATGCGATGAAGCCAGTGACGCCTGCAATTTCTAGTTTCTTGGCCTCATGGTCGTCAGGATTTTTCGCAAATGCCGCTTTCAAGCCCTCGACATATGGGTCGTCGTAATCGCCTATCGTCCACAAGAATTGCGTCTTTTGGGCTAATTCCTTCAAATGCTTGTGAGTAATCTTCTTCCCATTGAGGAAGATGTCGAAACTAGGGTCCAAGAGAGAGAACCGAAAATAGAGCGCGATGATTTTTGCCAGTAGCGGGAGACTGCCTTTTATCCCCTTTTTGATTCCCTGAAATTGAATGATCGTACCGTGCCCATGTCCGCGAGTGTATTTGGCGAATGTCGCGGCATTCCACCTTTCCAGAGGATACTGCTGCGGTTTCAAGTTTTCGGTTATCGCTTCGTCGAGTTTGGAATTGTCTATGACGCCGCCTACCCAATCCCCATCTTTCACTTTGGAGACAACGGCAATCTTATCTGCGCAGGACAACAACGCGAGCTTTCCGATCCCTTTCCTGCCGATGAATGGCCGACCTCCGGGTGACGTTGTCTTTCCATCCTTTCTTTTCGAGTACCCGATGTTCAAGAACTTGTCTTGAAAATCTTCAGCGGTCATTCCAACGCCATCATCCCTTATGAAGAAGCTGTCCTTGCTTCGGTTGACGTAAATCTGGACACTCTTCGCATCGGCATCCCACGAGTTCGAAATGGCTTCTCCGAGCACCGTCGCAAAGCTCCGGTAGAGTCTCCTCCCCAAGTCGTTGAGGACGCTCAAGGAAATGACGAATGTAAATGGCTGTTTATCTTCCATGCTGCGTTAGATGGTTCAGGATGGTCTTTCCAATCGCTACCCCTAGCCGTACGGGTACGGCATTCCCGATCATCTTGCCGACCCTCTTGAAATGGTAGTCGGCGTCGGGCTCTACGAATTCGTACCGCCTGGGAAACGATTGGAGGATCGCACCCTCTCGCAAGGAAAGACCCCGGTCCTGTTCCGGATGGCCGAAGCGGCCGTTGCCGAAGCCGTAGAATTGCGTCGTGATGGTCGGCGAAGGCTCGTCCCATTCCATGCGACCGTACACGCTCGAATAGTGCGAGCCGCTTTCTTCCTTGTGGCAGTCGGCGCGAAGACTGCGCGGCCAATCGCGCCACGTACCACCGGGCTTCGAAGCACGGATGCGGCGCAGGTTCCGGGCGGAAAGCTTGCTCGTCCGGTGGAGCCGGTCAGCCGCGGACACCTCGCCCGCGCGAAGGGCCGGAAGCTTTCGAAGAACATCCGCAACCGTGCGATATCGGCTGGGGCGATGGGTCGGCGGGATGAGTTCGATCGGTCCGAGGCGCGACGCGACTATCACGAGCCTGCGGCGATGCTGGGGAACGCCATAATCCTGGCAATACACGACCCGTTTCTCGGGGTCGTCTGTGAAATGGAATCCTTCGTCGGTGAGAACCGTGAGGAAGTCGCGGAAGACTTTGTAACGCTGTAGTTCCGGTACGTTTTCCATGCTCACGATGTCGGGTTTCAGTTCGCGAACGAGACGTCCGAAGTCTTTGAGCAAGTTCCATTTGGGATCGCGATGGTTCTTGAGCCCTTGCGTGTACTTGGAGAACGTTTGGCATGGAGCGCAACCGACGAGAATGCGCGTGTGACCTTTCGGGTAGTGTTCCGCCAAATCTCGCGTGGTGATTTCGGTGACGCTTTTTTCGTAGAAAGTCGTTCCTGGGTTGTTGCGTTCGTACGGGAACCGACACCTCTCGTCGGTATCGTATCCGGCGACTACGTTCACGCCCGCGTCCAAGAGGCCGCGAGTCAAGCCACCCGCCCCGCAGAAGAGATCGATCGCAGTCGCGGTTGGTCTGCGCGGTTTAGTCATTCGATATCATCAGCATAGTGAAATTCCGAAACCGCTTCAAGACGTTTGATTCTACATCGATGCCGACGCCCTCTATCCTCGATTGAATATGAGGAGTTTCCGCAACGCGTTCGGGATCACGAAAGTGGGATACATGAATTTCTGGCCGCTGCCGCAGAAACTCTCTTCCGCGCTCTCGACGGACATGATCCAAAGAGTCGGGATCGGTTCCTCCGTGGCGCTGCGGTATTCGTCGCCACTCAAGGTACCGGTCGACATGAATCCTTCCTCTCTGACCAATCGTTCGGCATATCTGAATTTCAGATTTACCCGGCCTCCGAACTTACTTGCGACCTTTCCGATGACGGCATCGATGGTCGCGTCGCGCCATGTATTTTCCGATTTGGTTTTTATGAGACCGACCAGATCGATCGCTTCGGCCACCGAGATCGTGACGCCTTTCTTTCCTCTTTCTTCCATGGACGGTCCCACCGGTCCGAAACGGACGTTCAGTTTCCCCATGAGCTTCGAATAAGAGGTGGCATTTTGCGGCACGATGACGTAGTTCGGATACACCTGCATCCCCGGTCGCAACGTATCAGTCTTGTTCACGTCCAATACGCCGGTGCGGGTCGCGCGGAGGTCGAAATCGACTTCGATGGGGAACGTGCTCGGAACGCTCTTGTGGGCGTCGATGTACAGCCTTAGGTCTTGATCCGACCTGTGGATGTCTCGGAAGCGATAGTAGAGGCGCCGTGGGACGAAAAGACGCGTGTACGGCAGGGTCTTCGAGCGGTAGCCGAACATCCTCGCGTGCTGGTGCATCGTGTCGATCTGGGACGTGCGGGACTCGCGAAGATAATACGTGACAAGGAGGTCGCGGATCGCAATACCCCTCCCGAGGGTATTTCCACCGATGAGGAAATTCATGCCAGGGCCATAGGCGATGCCTCGCCTCTTCGTCGCGGCGTTAATCACCAAGATCTTCCTCGTTCGTAAGGACTCCACGATTCTCTTGGATAGGTCGTCGAGCGGAGGTGTCGTCGACCCCAAGGTCTTCTTCAGGTCTTTGTATTCCTCTGAAAACTCCTTCGACACTTCGGGGTCGGCACTCGAAGTCTTCAACAGAGTCCTCGTCACCTTGTCGAGGTAGTTGCTTATCCGTCGCGCAGCGACCGCTTGTTCGGCGTTCTTCAAACTCGGATGGCAGAGGAAGGAGAAACCATTCTTGTGCTCTGGCAAGCCCATGTTCTCAAGCGCTGCAGCGGTAGATAGCAAATAGAAGAGGATCGCATGTCGTAGGCCAGGCGGTATGGGCGCGCGAACGTCCAGCAACCGGGCCTTCTCGTTGCTGTCCACGATCCTTATCAATCCATCGTGATTCCGCTCCGGCTCGTCCTCCGGGAAGAAGTGATCGCCTCCCACGTAGGAATCACCGGGAGGCAAGAGCTCAATGAAGGAAGGTCTGGTATTGGACCCTGCGGTTTGCAGCAGCACTGCCTGGGGCGTTCCGGTGACGCTGACGTAGACGTGACATGGCACGAGTGGCCTGAGTTTCCCCTGGATCAGTTTGTTGATGCTGCTCGGAGCCACGGCGACGTTCGACACGGAGCGCTTCCTGGTGTTCGTGTCGAGTGAGGCCTGATCACCCTCGTCGTCGAAAACGATTGCCGGATAACGTTTCGCATCGACCTTCTTGAGGAAGGCTGTAACGTTGTCCAAGCTCCTCGCGCCTTTCGAGCAGACGATGAGCATCCGACCGTCACCCGATTCGAGGTGCAGCTTCGCGTTTTCCGCTTCTCCATCCAACTCGTCGTCTTTCGTGTACACCATCACGCCGGGAAGACCCGACGCGAAGTCGAAATGCGTCTGACTCACCAAATCGTTTATGTTGCTCGTGAGTACTATCACAATCCTAAAGCCGTTGTCGAAGGCCATCGCGGTGCTCGCGATCATCGCTCGCGTCTTCCCACTTTGGATGCGGCCGTAGACGAGGCCAGTCAATAGGTGGTGTTTCACTCCTGCGACTGAAAAATCGGATGGAATCCCGTTGGACCCGGCACCGACGTGATCGGGAGAGATATTGTCTCCGTAGGCGGCAAGTATCTTACCGACGATGTTTTCGGCATTTGCCCGCGTCTCTTTTTCCTGGCCGGCGGGAAGACGTAAGGCCTTGATCGCCTCAGTGAAGTAACGGCCATCCTTCTTGGTCATATCCCCGGGTCCTTATCGTCCTACTTCCCGACCTTGTAGCTTTTGAACACTGTCTGAATCGAGCCGATAAGCCGAGCAACGTCGTTCGTGGACGGCGGGACGATTGAATGCTCCCAATTTCGGTTGTGCTCGTCCAGCAACCTACCAATTGTGCCTTCCGCTTGATTCATGACAAAGAACGCCTTTTCGTTTCCAAACTCTGCACTCAGCCCTATGAAGCTTCGCCCCAAATCAATGCCGAGAGGTGTGTCGTAAAATTTGCATTCGACGGTGCACAACGCGCGACTCGCTTTTGGGTGCACGCACCCCATTCGACACGACAACCCCTCTGATCGAGGGAGGACAACGACGTCGGCTTCGTGAATCCGGCCAGACTTCCCCTCAAGATAAACCCCGAGATGAACCTCCAGAGGCAGCTTACCTTGAAATTGGAGCAGTGCGTGTGTGTAAGCCGCCGTTTGACTCCATATGCGTCCGGGAGTGGTGCGGAACGTCCCGACGCCTTGAAACGGGCCGTTCACGTTCTCATAGCTGACCACTGCTTCTTCGCGACGCGCCGCTTCGAGGATGAGGCCGAATACATACACTTCAAAGACATCGCCCGGTGCGGCCCCGCTTTGCAGGACCGGCGGGATGATCCCTCCGAACAATCCAGGAAGTTCGGCGAGAATCTGCCCGATCACTTTTGCGCCTCGCGGCTGATCTCTTGAAGCGCTTTTTGAAGTCCGCTGAGGTCGCCCACGGGTGTCTGCCGCCCCAAGGTCGCGACGGTAGGCTCGCCGCTTGGTGTCTCGTGTACAACTTTGATCGTTTGAATATCGATTGGATTACTCGCACCGTCTGAAGATTTCTCCAAATAGTTCCAGATTTCATGCTCCATCTGGCGGGGAAATACGACTGCATGGAGAGTCGCCTCAACCAATATCCGTAGACGCTCTTGCGGCGTGTATTCGACGACGGCTAGGTAGCGTGCACGCGGACCTGGCCGTCGGCGGAAACCTTCTACGTTAAAAAGGCGTCCTTCGCTGTCCGGACGTTCCTCCAACTGTTCAATTTCTCGTTCTTCAGGCTTACCCTCACGCAGATACGCCTCGACTCTTCGGAGAACATCCGCCAACTCGAATTTCGTCAGAATTGCGGATAGAGCTGCCCATGTTTCTAATGCTTCTTGGTCTGTCATTCCACTATCTCTTCAGCGCTTTTCACGCGCATCTCTCAAGGTCCCGGCTCGATAAGCACCTTCTGCCAGACACCCACTGCATTCCCCGTCTGCCGATTGAGAAATCTGGCGATTTTCGAAAAGCCGCGCCTATCGAAAAAAGCGACGCTGTCCCTGTTGCCTTCTCTGATCGTGCACTGGAGAAGCCTGACTCCGGCTGAGCGCGCAGCCTTTTCCAACCTTTCATACAAGAGGGAGGCCAATCCTCGTCCCTCCCAGGCTTCATCGACGGAAAGATGCAGGACTTCCCATTGGTACCACTGCAGTTCCCTGCGTTCCACGCACGCGACGACTTTACCGTTACGAGACTCGTATTCGTAATTGTTAGCCTCCCGAAGTATGTCGGCCGGTTCATAGTGTCTTGCCAGTTGATTGCGTCGATTTATCAATGCCGCAATCTCCGACGCCTCCGACTCGGTCACAGTCACGTCGTCCACCCGAATCGCGGCGGTGCCGTTACTGTCCTTGCCGCCGCTCACAATGGCGGTGGACCGTCCGCATTTTGGGCACTTGCGCCCTGCTCGGTTCAGATGCGCGCTAACGACGAAGACTTTCTTGCACAGCGGACATGTTACAGCGATGTTGTTGCCTACCCAATCTTCGCTGAGTTGATTCGGATCGATGGCTCTCTGCATAAAAAAACCCGTCTTTCAGCCTTTTCAGCATCACTTTTCGAAATCGTCCAAGAACTCGGATGCCGGAGCCACGCTCGTCACCAGCAGATAATCTCGGGCGCGGGTGCACGCCACATAGAGAAGTTGCCTTTCCGTGTTGTAGACCTCTTCCAAGTCCGAGTCATCGGCGACAGTCTCGATCCGTTGTTGCAGAGGAATAATTTCATCGTCGCAAGCCATCACAGCAACCGCCCGAAATTCGAGCCCCTTGGCCAGATGCATCGTGGCTATCGAAGCTTTCCCATGCACGGTTTCCACCCTGTCGTCGAGAACCTTGAACGGAATCGTGGCGAGTTCTGCCGCCGCTCGGGCTCGCTCCAATTCCGCGCCTGAACGGACGAAGATCGCGATTTCGTGTGGAAGCAATCCTTCCTGGGATCTCGCCTTAAGCCAGTCGCTTACGCCCTTTGACTCGGCTTCTATCGAATCAAAAGTTTGTATCGTCGGCGGTGGCCCGTTGAAGACAGAGACGGTGGCCTTGCGCTGTTCCACGATCCCGTCCACATCCGCCATCTCGGGCCCCAAGAGCCTATCGGCTTTCATCCTGATCTGGTGCGAGGTGCGGTAGTTAATCCTCAGCGTCACGGCCCGTCCCCGCACATCAACGCCAAGCGCCTTCCACGAGAATGGCTGTTGGAAAATTCGCTGTCCCAAGTCGCCAGCGAAGAAGAGACCGTTGGGGCAGTCCTTTCCCAAGGCACCCAAAAACCGGAGTTGAGCAATACTCACGTCCTGAGCTTCGTCCACGATGATGAACTCGAAAGGTCTTGAAACATTCGTGGAATAAAAGGCTGCCAACTCGCTGAACATTTGGGACTGCGTAATCAGGTGCTTTGCCTTCAGGGCGGCCTTCACTTTCTCAAAGATCGACCATGCGATTGCACGCTGAGGCTCTTTGAGCCGGGTCTTCCGCCCAAGGCGCACCACGTCTCGATAAGATTCCCACGTCGCAAGCTGCCACGCGTCCACAACCTGCTCCCACTCCGACTGAAGGAACTGCAACGAGAAGCGACTTTCAGGAGTCTCTTCGGCGGTCTTCGAGATCAGTTCCCGGAGAATCTCCGAATTCGCAAAACGCGCCTTGCCGACATTGGTTTCATACAGGCGCCTGCCAATTGCATTTAGTGAATGGACCTCGATCCGTTCCCCAAGCCGTGGCTGCTTCCCGATCAGGTGGCGCAGCTTAGTAGCCAACGCGTTTGAGAGAGGCTCCGAAAACGTTGTCAGCAGCACGCGAGAATCTGGATACTTTCGAGCGAGAAAAACAGCACGATGGACTGCCACAATTGTTTTGCCTGTTCCTGCCGATCCTGCGACCCGTGCCGGACCGTTGAAATCGCGCTCCACCAGCTCATGCTGGGCAGGATGGAGAAAAATGGCCCACTTCTCCCATGGGTATTCCAGCGCCCGTTCCAGTTCCTCGGCACTGCCAATGAGGCGGAAGCGTCTCTGAGCGTCTGGATGTTGGAAGGATTTGGTGGTAGCAACAGCCAATTCCGGCAAAGATGGGATCGACACAGTCGGGACGGGCTGCGGAATCGCTCCGGTCGCAAGTTCTAACAATGCTTCCGCGGCCTCTTTGGGAAGATGATCCGCGAGTTCCAGCAAACTTTCCTCAGTTGCCTTGCGCACGTCAGGCAGCCATTCGGGAGGCACGCCGTAGCCGAACAACTCGCTGTCAGAAATACCTCCGAACAACGGAGGTTTCGGCGCGGGTGCTTCTTCCACATATCTTGGGACAATGATTTCCTGTACCCGCTCCCTGATTTCCACTATCTGGGCCGCCCCCGTCTTAGGATGGGTTTCCAATTTTCGGCGCTCGGCCCACTCGTAGGCATCGTCATGGTGGCCGGCATAGCAGAGCAAGAGGCTTACTCCGGTGCGATGGACGATGATACGAACGTCTCTGCTGACCCGGATCGACCAGAAATTAGTGTCTTTCGCTCGTTCTAGCTTGTGGAACTGCAAGCTCGGATGGGCGGGGTTCAGTTGGAGGTCGAATGCAGTTGTCTTGACAGCTTTCTGCTCTTCGCCCGTCAATCGGGCGAGGCTGTCAGTAAACGTATCTGCGATTCGGAATTCCACGGCGTGAGTTACTGACTCCCCTTCGCTGACTCCAGAAACAGCATTTGGTCGCGTTCGGCATCACTTCTAAAACGGAAGTCCCACCGCGTCTCCATGAACTTGAGAAGCTTAATGCCTCGGGCCTTGATTTCCTCCGGTCCCCAAGACGGATGCTGCGACACTTCAATTTCTGAGTGTGATCCGTCGGCATAGCCGTTACGAAGCTTCACACCCGCCGAATCGAATTTCGGGTTCTTTTTTTCTTCGAAGCTGTCGTTTTGCAGCGACGAGTTTATCGATTGCGAGAGCAGAAGCAGATTTCCGAGCGTCGAGTTGTAACGAGCCCGTTGTTCAGGCGAAAGGCCTTCGAATGGTCCGGCCCAGTCTTCTGTTTCGGTCTGGGGATAGATATGTTCTATTGAGATTTTGTCCCTCTCGCTTTTAAGCAGGTCATCCCAACTCACTTTCTTTTGGCGGCTGCTAGACAACAAGCTCGATTCGTACTCAAAAAGGAAGTAACGCAACGCTGGCCAACTGTAGTAGCCATTACCGTTCTCAAATCGCTTTCGAAGAGCATTGTAGAAATCGTCCACGCGGAACGAACCATCTTCATTGAAACTAAAGGCCAACCGTTCATCCAATTGAGAACAGATTGTTTCTGTATCAGTCTCGCCACGATCCAAATCTCGGGCTGCATTATAGAACTCGCTGCTTCGGTAGGTTGCCATATACGAGTTCATTCGAAAGGCAATGAAAATGAACCGCTCAATCCTTTCAAAAATATGGATGCGAGCTTCCACCCTGGGTTCGTTCTTGAGGATCGACATCACGAGAGGCCTGAAGTACGCAATGCCGATACGATCTAGCCGATCAATCCTTTGTCTCTCGTCCGGTGTCACTTCTTCGGCGAGGTCGGGATAAAAGGAGTTGAACCAATAAACTGCAGAGTCTCTCAGACTGTTTACATAATCTCGAATTTCGGTCGGTGCGAGGTGTGAGACGAGTTGTCCTTCGAGTGTCGTCTCGCCATCGTCTTCGGCTGCCGCTTCGGCAATGTCATCCGAAAGGGTCTCCTGTGGCTCTTCGAGAGCAATGTCCCGTTCGACCCTTACATGAACGCGCTTGGTGGTGAACTGCTCGTCTAGGAGGAAATGAATGTAGTCCTTGCCTGTTTTGCGAGAGTACTTGAAATACATGATCCAGTGCGCCCGCAGGAACTCATCGTCGTTGAGCGGGTGAATTTTATTTCTCCCGAGCTGGCGGTATACCTCTTTCCACGCATCATTGATTGTGTCTCTCAAACTTTTTCTGGAGGCCGCGTCTACTTCATCTTCGCTATAGAGGGTCGTGAGATATATCAGTCGATTCTTGAGCAGCTCAAGGTCGGAGAGCTTTTTCCCCCGATTGTTCATCGTCTCAAAAGCAACAAACACGTCAAATTCGTCTTTGATGACGTACTCATTGAAGAGAAATCGTTTGGTTATTTTCTTGTAGACATGCTGAAGTCCCCCAAGACCTTCCTGTCGGTATAACTCGCGAAGCTGCTCGGTGAAATAGAACTTGGCGTTGCTTAGATTCAGCGTGTAGAAGGTTTCCTCAATGCTGCCGCCTCCCTCTTCGCCGAGGATTCGGAACCTCAGGTATTCATAGCTCGGATTGTCTTCCGTGTAACCGAATTTGTATGTGCGAAATCGATCGCCTGTGGGCTTAACCTTGAAGAGATAGTTGGCTTGCAGAGCCGAAAGATTCAGGCTTTCTGTCATGTAAATCTCGGTATCCGGCTTTCCAACGAATTCAGGCAACTGCTTCAGAAAATCGACAAGCGCCTGAAGGAAAACGATGAACGTCGTAAGCCGTTGTTGGCCATCAACGATGTGGTAGACCTCGTACGAGTGATCCTCAACCAGCCAATACTCCTTGTCATTCGGCGCTATTCCGCTTATTTGCTTTAGGGTGAGCACGCCGGTGTAGTGTGAGCGACTGCCAGAAAGGTTGATGAGGTCTTCCCAGAAGTCCTTGAGTTGCTCACGCTGCCAAGCGTAGCCTCGTTGATAGTCTGGAATACGAAAGATTTTCTGCTTGAAAAGACTATCGAGAGCCTTAGGTTCGTCCATTCAGAACTTCTCCTCACGTTATGCGACCGAGGCAACGTCTGCGTCCGTCGAAAATGGGCAATCGGACCAACCGATTCCGAGGCGCATATTTCTGACGGTCGTGTTCTGCATGTGCTCGCGCTCGGCCTTGAGGTCCATTGAGCGACAGAAGAGCGAAAACGCCTCAAAACTTTCGACCGGTGAATCGAATGCTTGAACGATGAACGCTGCGTTCGGCAAGTCGAATCGCCGGGCTTCGATTACGGCAGCGGCGCAGCGATGCAGCAATTGGTAAGGCACGGACAAATATGCTTCCTTTGCTGCACTGGGCAGGTAGGCGGAGATGTGTGTCCAACGATCTTTTCGGTTCCCGCGCGACCGCTCTGACTTGCCCGCGACCAGCCAGTCTTTCAGTGACTCATTCCCTTCGCCAAAGGGCTCGTTTGCCTTGGCCTCAACGGAAAGAGAAACCCCACCGGAAGCAGTGTGCAGGAGAGCCCAAACGTCGCATTGGGAATCAGCAAGCCCGCCGGCGAGCGGAACTTTGTGCTCGGCGATGGCAAGCAAGAGCTTTGCTTCGCCAAAGATGCTTCCTCGGAATGACTCAGCGATTGGCTCGGGCAATCCGGCAGCGTGGCAAGATGCCTTTTCCCATGACACGGCAGTTTCAAACGCGGAGTACCCCCTCCGCCATTGGCTGTCAGGCTTCGCCAGACGCTCTCGCCAGTTGCAAATGCCCCGAGTCTCGACGCACAGCCGGGTCATACCTTAAAGACTTTCATCACTTCGTCACCTAGATGGTTGATGACCTTGACGGCGATGCGGCCAGATTTGGGCTTGTCGAAGGGACGTGAGGTATCGCTGTGGAGTGTCGCCCACGCTTCTTCGTTGATCTCCGCCTTGAGGGTGGTCTTCAGAGCTTTGTAGGGATCGTTTGCGCCGAGGAAATAGGCTTGGCGTACAAAGAAGCTCTCTTCGTTATAGTCGCTGTCCACGAACCAACAGGCGATTCCCTCCGCTCCGTCGCTTCGGACTTCGCCCGTAGTGGGGTGAAACACATCCACGCCGATGATCTTTACCTGAATTTGCCCGTCTTTCGCTTTCAGGATTTGAATGTCTGGTTCGCCGAAGATGACAAAGAGGTTTCCCTTGCCCGTGTTCTTTAGTTCGTCGGACATGTGCAGATCGGCATTCATGCGAGCCTTCAAGACTGGGATTTTGCCCAGCTTGTTGAACTCGGAGGAATGGGCGTCGTAGTTGAAGGCGCACGTGATGAGCACTTCGAACCCGGCATCGCCAGCCTCCCGAGCGGCAGCTACGAGGTCGGGACGGGACACTGTGCCGAATTCCGGACCAATGAAAATCGCTGCGCGCTTTTCGGTTCGGCTGCCATTGGCCTCCGTATACTTGCCCTCGGCGCAGACAAAATAGCCCGGCCAAGGGGCAATCGAAGAAAAGGTGATCTTGTCTTCCTTGTGCGCTTGTTGAACCCCAGAAGTCTTTAGATTTTCCAGAATCATATCGACAAAGTCCGATTCGTCATCTTTGTCGCCGCTAAACGTCCCTGATTTCTGAAGCAATTCGTCATCGTCGCCCACAGAAAGCACCCGGTGGGGAGACAGGCTCTCCACAGTAAACGGTCCCGCCACACGAACAGTTCTGTTGTCCTCGTATGGCCTATCGTAGAGATACTCGAACTCGGCTTTCGCAGCAACGGACGCATCGATGGCTTTCTGCCGGTCGATTCGCTGCTTCCACCAGTCTGCATGAAGGTCTTTTGCCTGCTTTGCCCACTGTTCGTCCACTTCTCGGGGAATTTCCCACTCTTCCCATTGCTTCTTTAAGGCTTGATTGAGTTGCTGTCGCAGGGGCTCCAGCTTGGCTTGGTACTCATCCCATATCACATCAATCTCGGCATTGTTGGCTATGGATTTGAGCGTGATGTGGGGAACTCGTTCATAAACAAATCCTTGGCGTATGTCTGAATGGGTCGGCAGTTCCGAAGGCGCTTTTGCACTTACCTCGGCTTCCTTTACTTGTCCTTCCCGACTGTCGGCCAGGAGGTAATATGGATACCGAGCGCCCATGATCCGAGCCCGAGCCAGAGCAAGGGCAACGCGTGAGGTGTCGATTGTGATCCAACGGCGGCCCCACTGTTCGGCCACGTAAGCGGTCGTCCCGGAACCGCAGGTGGGGTCAAGAACGAGGTCGCCCGGGTCAGTAGTCATCATGATACAACGCTGGATGACGCGAGGGTTTGTTTGGACGACGTACAGCTTATCCGACATAAACGAACTAACTGCATCGGTCCACACATTGCCTAATCGAATTCCCGCGAAGTCTTGCAGATACCTCACGTAGCCCAAACGCTCTTCAGTCGCATCAACCCGTGAGGCGCGAAGCAGAACACTCATCCCTTTGGCATTTGTCTTCCAGCCACCGTTTTTTGGTGTGAATTGCCGCCCCTTAAAGTCCACAGGAAAAACAGTCGTCTGCCCCACGCGGGTGGTTTGTGACACGAGGTTATCCAAAGCAAACAGCTTAGCTTCGGGGGGCAGCTCTCCTTCGCGTTCTGACTCCTTAGCTCCTCGACGGCTACCGTCCGACAGTTCAACCTTGTTATAGGCGGAGGGTACTACGCCTTCGAAACTCTTCGAGATTAAGAGTTCGCGATATTTAACACGTTCCTTATTTCGTGCGAACCAAACCAAATGACTGGCGATAGATGCAAGTACATTTGTGCTGCCAGCAAAGCTCCCGGCGCCGGATGTAGTAGTGAACGCAATCTGGCTGACAAAGTTCTCCGTTCCGAACACTTCATCCATCAATGCCCGAACCCGATGCACGTTCTCATCGCCGATCTGGATAAAAATCGAGCCTGACTCGGCCAGCAGATCCCTGGCGACCGTTAGTCGGTCGCGGAGGTAGGTGAGGTAGCTATGAATGCCGTCGCGCCAAGTATCCCGAAAGGCTTTCACCTGCTCTGGCTCCCGGGTGATGTGATCGATATTCCCGTCCTTCACGTCACGACTTGTTGTGGACCATTGAAAATTCGAATTGAACTTAATGCCATAAGGAGGATCAAAATAAATACACTGCACCTTTCCACGCAGCCCTTCTCGTTCGGCGAGCGATGCCATCACCTGCAAGGCATCGCCCAGAATCATTCGGTTCGCCCAGTGAGCGTCGTGCTGATAGAACTCGGTCTTAGCTGCCTCGCTGGGCAGACCGTTGAAATTCGCAAAGAGATCGATCTGCGGCTCTGAGGCTCTTGCATTGACCTCGGAACGGCGTTGCAAATCGTCAATTAGCACCTTGGGTTGAATCTTCTCTTGGATGTAAAGAGGCGGGGCTGGCACCACCAAATCCGACCAGTCCTGCTCGTCTTTTCCACGCCACACAAGTTGAGGATCGAGGTCACGATTGCGGCGCTCGTAAGCGACCCGAACGGGACTCAATTCGTCGGTTCGCATTACGGATTGATATTCCGCAGTGGGAATGTTCAGCCGCTTGGCCTTCTCGTGGCTTAGCGTCTCGATCTTCTTCTTTTGTTTTTCCTTCGAAACTGTCTTCGCCATATTCACTCCCCCGAGACCGCCTGCACGACCGAGACGGATTCGATCATTCGATTGAATTGCGCTTCCACTTTTGCCTTGAAGTCCGATTCGATCTGATAGACCTCCGCGAATTCGGCAAAAGCCCAGCGACCGTACTTGCCGGAGTTGTTGACCCCCGGAACCCAATACGTCTCCATCGTAGACTTCTTCTCTTTGGCATCTTCGCGGCGATAGCCTTTGATTTCGACAATCAAGTGGAGCAAATCCTCTTCTCCGTGCCCGTCGTCCACGAGGACGATAAAGTCTGGCCGATATCTGCGACTCTCCGAACCGTAGAGATAGGGCACTTCGAGCCCCAGATTGTGATTCTTCGCGTACGCTTTGACGCGGGGATGAGACTCAGCCACTCGGCAAAATTCGGCCTCCCAATCGCTATCTAGGATGACGTAGTTGATGTGGCAGCGTCGGGCGTCCGTCTCCCAACGATCCTTTCTGGAGGTGTTGAATTTGACGTGCACGGTCGAGCCGATTGGGTTGTACGCATCGGGAATGACTTTGATCTTTGTCGTGTCCTTGTGCTTCAGGGTGATCGCGTTAGTGATCTTGTTGCAGGCCATGTCCGCAAGCTCTTGGTACATGAGCAAGCCTGGGTAGGTCCCACCTTTACAAACGAGATATTTGTCGAGCCATTCTTTGGTGATTCGCTTGAGTTGACCGAAGAGATGGAGCTTCGGTTCCTCTCCGGGATCACGCCATTTTGTGTAAAGCAGGCGCTTCGTCACGTGAAACACGAGGGAGGACTGACGCATGTCATCCAAGTGGTCGAGGCTCAGATCGACGCCTTCACCAATGATGCCGGAGTTCCGAGTGATCGATGGGCCCACCAAATCGGGGGTCAATTCCAGAACTGAATCGGGCGTGAACTGCGCTTCGAGCCTTTCCTCTGGAAGCTCAACTCTATAGCCCTGAACTCTGGGGAAGGTAATCTCCAAGTGGTCGCGCTCTGGACGCATCGCCTTCACCTGAATCGTCTCTCGTGGCGGTTGCGGTGGGGCGACCACTGGCTTGGCCGTGAAATCGAACGGAATCCCGAGCACATCGGCATACTCGACGTTGAATCTGCCCTGATTCGGTCCGTCTTCGTTGATCTCGTAGGACTGGCGACGAAGTGCTCTGCCGATCACTTGTTCGCACAGAAGCTGCGTGCCGAAAGCGCGGACACCCAATACGTGGGTCACGGTGTTGGCGTCCCACCCCTCTGTGAGCATGGACACCGACACCACGCAGCGGATAGACTCCCCGAGCCGGCCCGGCTTGCCCACGGTGTTCATAACTTCCCGAAGCAAATCTTCGTCCGTGAGCTTTTCTGCCTGCTGAATGTCACCCGTTCGCTCAATGATCTCCCGGCGGAAGCGTTCGACCTCATCTTTCGCCATAACCCTGAACTTTTCATCTAGCGCATCACCCGCTTCAAGCTGCTCACTATCGATCAGCAGCGTTCGGGGGCGTGGAATTGGGTTTCCATGCTCGTCGTAGTTGCGAAATAGTTCCAGCCTGCCATTTTCCAGCGTGGTCGAGCCGTCTTCGTTCTCGCGTTGAAAACCGGAAATGTAGTCGTAAACGAGCTTGGAGGTGGACGTGTTGTTGCACACCACAATGAAACAGGGTGGGACTCGAATGCCTTCCTTGATCCAGAAATTGTACGTTTTCACATAGTGCCCATAGAGTGCTTCCAGCGCCGTTTGCAATTCGACAGGCAGGCTGAGAGGATCGAGCGATCCCGATTTGCCCCTGCCTTTCTTTGGCATTTTCGCCCGGATGTGCTCCCAGAGGTTTCGGAACACAGGCATGTCTTCGCCGGGGATATTGTCGGCCACAGGAACTCTGGGGAGTTTTACGATGCCGCACTCAATCGCGTCCATCAGCGAGAAATCACTCATCGTCCAAGGAAACAGCGTACCCTCCGCATAGCCAGAGCCGCGCAGGAAGAAAGGCGTAGCGGAGAGGTCGATGCAACGAGCGGTTCCCAGTTTGCGATTCACTGATTCCAATCCAGAAATCCAAACCCGCGCTGCTTCGTTGTTCTTTTCGGCTTCCTGTTTGTCGTCCCCCTTTAACTCGGTCTCGTCAGCTTCGCCCGGCTTCTCTCGATAGCAGTGGTGGGCCTCATCGTTTAAGACCAATATGTTCTTTAGGCCCATTAGCTCGGGCATGACGCGCTGAATCATTTGACCTTCGGTTTCGAGCGTATTCAGTTCTTCGCCGCGCCCTTGAAGAAGGGAACGGCCGCCTTTCGAAAGCTCAAGGCGGTCGCGCAACTTAAAGGCGTGGAAGTTCGTGATGACGATTTTGGCCCGCTCAAGCTCCGCAACCATTTCGCTCGGGACCAATTCACTGTTGGTGTAATAGTTGTCGGGATCGTTTGGCTGGAGGACGCGCAGTCGGTCACGGATCGTGAGACCCGGAGTCACGACGAGAAATCCGCGGGTGAAATTGGAACTTCCCGGTCTGCGAATCGCATTGATGGTTTGCCATGCGATAATCATCGCCATCACCGTTGTTTTCCCGGCACCCGTGGCAAGCTTCAGCGCAAGTCGCGAAAGCTCGGGATTGGCATCGCGGTTTGCGTTCGTTAAGTGCTCCAGAAACCCCTTTCCAGTCTTTCCGAACTTCGAAGCCACCTCAGTTAGCCAAATCACGGTTTCAACTGCCTCGACCTGGCAAAAGAACGGGCGGATATTGTTGAATTTGAATTGCCGCCAATGCTGGAGAAGCGTTGCTGTCTCAGGAGTTACGAGCCAGTCGCCCGGATTCGATAGTCTGCGCCATTGGTTAACGTAAAAGCGGAGTTCGTTAATGATGGGCGTGGGGTCGTATTGCTGTTTTTCCGTGGACAGCCCCTTGCCTTCATCAAAGACAATGGTTTGTTGCTTTTGCCTCTGCTTTTTCGGTTTGGGGATCGGCGTGATGAACTCGGCCTTGCGGCGGCTTTCGATGACTTGTTGTGTGGGCTGGCCTTGGGCATCTAGCTCCCAATGCCGATCAGGAGGATCGTAAGGTGAGTTGAGAATCGGGTGCTCAAAAAAACGATTGTCCATTGGTTTGACCGAGTCTGGCGGGCCAATTCAATACTCGGCGCCAGGCAATTCTATCAAGCTACCGTTACTTGCGAGGCATCATACCAAAGTCCTCGCGGCCACCGCGAACCTGTGCCAGGCAGCGTTTTCAAAGAGCACTACCTTCAGGCCGATTCTCTACCAGCTCCTAGACCGCTCGAACGCATCCAGCTACTGCTTTTTCAAATTGAGCGATGCTGTGTTCGCCTGCGGGCCGATCAGCACGCTGCGTGATGTCATGTCTGCCGTGCCAGTAAGGGATGCGCCCGCGACCGTTCCGTGAAACGTAATTTCAAGCGAACCCATCGGAAACTGACTTTGACCGGAGAAAGTCACTGCGTCTTTGGAAACGATGCCCGAGGTGACCGGAACCTGAACGCGCCCACCCTGCGGATGCGTAAAGACGAGAGTCCCGGTGAGCGCATCGCCATTTTGGTTCAACGTCAGCTCTGCAGGCCCTTGCCACTTGTCTTTTCCGCCTGCGGCGCTCGCCTGTATTGTCCCCTTCCACACCCCGGAGACATCCGAATGCGCAGCGCAGCCAGTGAGTGAAAAAATGGCGAAAGAAAGGATCATTAGAACAAGTGACAATGGCCTATCGCGCATTTTTATTCCCCCGTTACTCGGCACTTGATGCAGAATATAGCCGCCCAGACGAACAGGCTTTGTGCTCAGCGCCCTTTCCGGCTGAACGCAATGCCAGGCCAGCATCTTACTCCGAAAAGCCGGCAACAGTTCTCGCCGACTAAGAGCTGTCCCGCCCCAGCCCACTAGCAAAAGCGCAGACACGAAGACCGTCTGCGGCGTCGCCTGAGGTCGTCAGCAACCTCGCAGTACGGTTTTCCTTCGGGTGTCCACAAACGACGACCCACAAAAGTGGAGCCTGCGATTTTTCACCGGCTCCTGGACGAACCACAATGGCTAGCGGCGTATCTCCCAGTTCCTTTCGGCTCAATTCTGCTGACCGGCATGGTAGACAGATCGATCCGGCGGTCCGTGTGGCGGCGGAGGCGATTTTTCCGAGGGCACTTGAATACGGCACGAATTTGCTCGGCGATCCTGCCGTTGTCGCAAACACGCTTGAGGAAGTTGCAGCGACAGTATCACAACTGATTGCGCGCCGAGACATGCCGGGTGAACCCGCGCCCATACGAAATTTGCCGGGCTATGTCTTCCGCGCGTTCGTGCGGCAGGTGGCCCGGCTAAAGAACAAAGAACTCGCAGTCCTGGACGCTGCAATTGCACGGCAAACGCTGGCGCAAAGATTGGCTGACCCGTCGCGTCAGTTGGAGATGGAGATTCTGGTGGCCGAGTGCCTGGCCCTATTCGATTTCGTGGAAAGAGACATGTGCTGGCGACGGCTGGAAGGTTTCACTTGGGACGAAATAGGACCCGTGCACGGACTCTCCGGCCATGCAGCGGAGGCCAGGTTCCGTAATGCGGTGCGAGCCGTCAAGGAGAAGCTCGCGCGATCAAGAAAGCCATTGCCATCCGCTACGGATACCGCTCAGAATGTGGGGCCGAAGCCAGCAATGGGGGCCGATGACGACGAAGGAAAAACCTGAATTTAATGACGAGTTTAGCGAAGCCGAGTTCTTTGGCTTTGCCAAATCCTACCTCTCAGAAGCGTTTCCCAATCCACAACGTGTTGGCTGTCCACCGGATTCGGACCTGCAGCGGATGGCTGAACAACCCGTTGAGGCTCGCGACGCCGCAGCCAGCGAACACCTGACCTGTTGTTCGCCGTGCTTCAACCGCTACATGGAAATTTTAGCGAACCTGAAACGCAGAAAAGCAGCTGGACAATAGTCGTTCGCACGAAATCCATGACCAAGAAAGCGATATCACGTGGCACAATCTCCGTGAAGAAAACGGAAACCAGAAGGCAGCACATTGAGCGGGTACGCATGGAACTTAAAGAAGGAATGCGCCGGCCTTGTTGCTGGCCAGGCTGTCCTCACCGCTGAAATAGGGACGGCGGGCTTCTATTTCCTTTTTGCTTAGCTTCGGCATTCTGTTCAGCACATGTGTGACTATCCGAGGATTCCAATTGAGGGGCAATTTTCAGAATTCTAGGCACGTCACGACACCGGTTGTAGTATTCCTTGAAAGAAAGAAGCGGACAGACCCGATGGGAACGTGTTAGCTGGAGACCAATAACCAAAGAATTGAGTTATGCAGATAATTAATTTTCCGTGGCGGAAACAGTTCGAGGTATTTGTCGCATCAGCGCGGAAGGAACTCCGTATTGCGGTGCCGTACTATAGCGAGGACATAATCAGAATGATCCTCAAGAGGAGCAAGGCGACCGACAAGCATTTTCTGCTAAGGCTATCGGAGCGTGAAATTCTCGCCGGAGTGCAATCTCCAAGAGCCGTGCGGCTGCTTCAAAAACATGCTTGCAGGGTGAAGTTCGGCAAAGATCTCCACGCCAAGATTTTTATCGCCGACCGGAACCAGGCGATTGTCACATCTTCTAATCTCACGAATCCGGGGTTGTCCGAAAATGCTGAAGTTGGTGTGTTGATCGACGAGCCCAAGGCCGTACAAGCCGTGTTAAGCACATTTGAAAAATGGTATGACAAAGCCGGCTGCATAGGCGACGCCGACCTCTCAAGGCTGGAATCCCTGCAGAAGAAAGTGCGTTCTCAAACTCTCGGCAAGAGTTACGGTAACTTTGTCCAAGAGGGCACCGCTTCTTCGAGAGTACTTTCGCATTCAACAGACGAACTCGGCTGGATACTGATCCACTCGAAGCAGAAGTACGGGGGAAAGAATCAATACGACAGCCCGCAAGATGAAATAGAAAAGGAATGGAAAGGAAGAGTTGCTAGGAAGAGGTGGTATTGGATCCTGCCTCGACCCATGAAGGAGCGGACGGGGCCGTTTAGGCTGCTCCTTTCCTGGCAAGGGGTGATTTTTGGAGAATTTTTGGCCTCCAAAGTGACAAGTGAGATCAAAACTGGCGCGATAAAAGAGGGATACAATTTTGCGTTTGTTCTGGACGCCTATTACCCAAGGAGGAAGATACCTCTGAAGAAAGTACACGTGCCGAAGCACCATCGCAGCATGATCAAGTTGGATAAACGCATTCTCACCGCCTACGAGAAAGCGGCGAGCTTCGACAAGAATTCATAACCCTTTCCGAATCGACCAGCAGTCGCCCGTATCCGTTTCGCTCCAACCACCAGTAGGCAAAATGTTTGGAGATGGAAGGAAACGGACCCTTGAACGACACTCCGTGGTGCCTTAATCGAATCGCCCTAGCTGACGATCCCCTGACGTGGTTGTATATTATCGACTGAGAATAAGGGCAGCAATTTCGGGTTGCAGACTCGCCAGCTTGCGCAAGGTGCGGCCATGCAGATGATGAACTGCCCAAACTGCCGGAAGCTGACTGGATTTAAGAGGTCGCTGGGATTTGGCACGTTTTTTACAGTTGTGCTCGCGTTCGGCTTTTGGCTGCTGGCGATCCCTCTCTATCCGTTGCGAAGTGGTGCCCAAACTATCGCCCAGACACCCGTGGACAAGCCAATTCACGACGCGTTTGAGGCTACCAACATAATCCTCGTATCTTGCGAAGTTGAAGACGGCATGGTGAGTGCGGACGTTTGCAGATTCTTCATCAATGCCCTATACGTGAAACTGGGCAAGCATATTACCGTTCAAGCTTTCGATGATCCTGGCGAAGATGCGGCTAGGAAAGGCGTGCTTGGCGCGTTTGGCTCGTCTGGCAAGATTAGCTTTTTCATGTCGCAGCGTCTGGGCACCTACGTGGTATTGCGGTTAGTGGAGACTGGCAGCCCTGATGCCACTCGCTTGTACGTCGGCGGGACTGCCTATGATCCGAGTGGCCCAACGATACGGCAGCAGTCCGCCATACAAGCCATGCAAAATTTATGCGCCAGCGAGGGCGGCACAGGTCCAGCGTGTGATGCAGTTAAGCAGGAAGAATCGAAAGTCAGTCAGCAGCCGAATCACCAGCTTCCAGTATGGTCTGCCAAAGAGGGGATTGGACGCGACACCGGACCCACCGAAGCAGAGAAAGCAGCGACAGCAAGCCAACTGGCCGGAGACTTCGCGGCCTATTGGTACAAAGTTCTCAAGACAACCTCAGAAGGGTCACCAGCAGCGCCCGATTATGTCGCGTCATTGCTCCAGGCAGCCGAGAAAGTCGATGCCGTCGCGGAAAAGAACCTCGGTGTGATCTACCACAACGGACAAGGTGTGCCACAGAATGACGGGTTAGCTGTAACCTGGTCGCGCAAGGCGGCGGAGCAAGGCAATGCTGACGCCGAAAACAACCTCGCAAGTGCATACTACCTCGGTCAAGGCGTCGCGCAAGACTACACGCAGGCGCTCCACTGGTACCGCGAGGCCGCCGAACAAGGCGATCCCCTTGCGCAAAACAGCCTCGGAGCGATGTACCACGACGGTCAAGGAGTGCTCCAGAACTACGCGCAGGCCCTCCACTGGTTTCACAAAGGAGCAGAGAAAGGCTATGCGCCCGCACAAGTCAATCTAGGTATCTCGTACTACCACGGCCAAGGTGTGCGGCAAGACTACGCTGATGCTTATTTCTGGTTGGCACTCGCCGCATCGGGAAAGGTCGAAGGGATCAAGCACGAAGACATTGTCGCTTTGCGAGACGCCGCTGCATCTCACCTGACGCCGACAGAACTATCTCAGGTCCAAGAACGCGTGCGGAAATGGCTTGAAGACCATCCGCCCAAAGCGCCGTAGGTAGCGATTTCACACTGCGCGGATCGTTGTCGATGTCTCCGGCTATGGCGCACCAGTGCGCGATGATATTGCCGCTCCGCCCTTGCCGCTTCAGCAAATTCTCAAGTTTCGGTAGAGCGTCGCCATCATAGAAAGACCTGTGGAACGGCACTTCGAGTGCCCGCGCCATGTTGTCCAGCCGCTTTCCGCGGGGATCGATTTGAAGTCTTATCGACGCACACCAACTCTGTGCTTATATCCTGCGTCTACGCCCCGAAGCAGTTCGCTCACGGAAATGCCGAATCCGCTGCTAATGGTCAGCAGAGTCGTGAGGGAAGGTACTCTTTTGCCGCGTTCGATCAAACTGACCGCTGTTCTGTGCAGTCCGCAATGATCGGCGAAAGCCTCTTGGCTGAGTCCCTGTTTGCCCCGCAGCTCCCTCATTCGCTTGCCCAACGCCAATAGAACCTGTTGCATTCCCGCAGTCTGTGGGGTATGCTCTCGATTCGTCTACAGACAGAACGTAAACAGACAAGTAGCAACAGGCGTCGTGTTCCAGTTTCCCTATCCCGTCCCCGACCCGGCAGACCTTGCGCCGCCGTCTACCGCTCAGCAATTTTTCGCGTACATTGCCATGCTGTTGCTACTTTTTAGCTTGGTCCTGTGGTTGCTGCCCGCACCATTGAGTCGACGAATTCTCCGCATCATCCTCAGCGGCGTGTGGCCGTTCACCGTGGCAGATCGCTGGATTCGGGCGCATTTGGAGCATCGTCAGTGAATGCGGCCACGGACACAGCAAAGCTGCGCTCACTTTGCGCTTGGTGTGGCAAGACAATGCGCGAAGCCGAGCCGGGCAGGGAGAATGGCTCCGTCAGCCACGGGATCTGCGATTCCTGTGCAGAACGTGAACGTGCTAACGCCATGCGAACCTATGCCGAGAAAAAAGCAACGTCAGTCTGACGATTATAACGATGCCGAATTTCTCGCCTTCGCCAAGTCTTATCTCTCCGAAGCGTTCCCTAACCCGCGGCGGATTGGCTGTCCACCGGATTCGGACCTCCGGCGCATGGCTGAACATCCCGTCGAGGCCCGCGACGCAGAAGTCAGCCAGCACTTGACCTGTTGTTCGCCTTGCTTCAACCGCTACATGGAAATACTGGCCGACGTAAAGCGCAGGGAAGTCGGATAGCACCGCCACACCCAAAGGACGAAGGTCCCGATCTCTGGATTGTCGACAATTCGAAAGCGTTATCGTTCTGCGCTATGCTGAGAGAGGAGAGCCTTTCCGATGGAGCAACTGCAATCTTACGCGGATGAGCGTCTAGTTACCTCGTGCGTATATTGCGGACATTTCACTGAAACACGTGACCATGTCCCCTCCCGAATATTGCTCGACGAACCTTATCCCCAGAATTTGCCTGTTGTCCCATCATGTGCAGCCTGCAATGTAGGCTTCTCTCTGGATGAAGAGTACTTAGCCTGCCTGATCGATTGCGTGCTTGCAGGATCTGTTGAAGATGTTCAACGGTCTAAAATCAAGCGCATTCTCCAACAAAAGCCCTCACTCGCTGCCAAGCTTTCTCAGTCGCGCATCATCATGTTAGATGGAACTATTAGCTTCACAATTGAGCACGAAAGAGTACAGAACGTAGCTCTGAAGCTCGCTCGCGGCCACGCTGCATTTGAACTAAGTGAGCCCAAGCGCGAAGTACCTTCCCAAGTCTCTTGTGTTCCCTTGACGAGCCTCGATGAGCAGTCGCGGTCACAATTTGAAACTCCACCACAAGTTGCGGTTTGGCCAGAAGTTGGCAGTCGCGCCATGCAGCGTCTCGTAGTGGCGCAAGACGAAGTTTGCAACGGCTGGATCAATGTGCAACCCGGGCGATACCGATATCTCGCTTCGGCCCAAGGCTCCGTCCTTGTTCGCTGCGTCATAAGCGAGTACCTCGCCTGCGAAGTTCTCTGGGAAGCCTAGGTGTACACTCAATAGTCTTTGTTTCCTCCCGGTGGTTCGCAAATGCGTAGCGAAGTCGATAAGCCTTTTGACGTTCCTCTGCAAACTCTTCCGTTCGTTCTAGCTTGGCGTTCTTTTCACGACATGGCCAGCCTACAAAATGCGGCTTAATTCGTCGAGACCGTCCGGCAACCCTGCAAGCGGCTCTACCTCGGCAGCCTGTGCAATCGCGGTATAGCGAGGGCATAAATCCGACGCACGCGGATCAAGGATTATTATGCGCTCCAGATGTCCTACGGCGGCCGCCCTGCGTAGCATCTCCGTCACGGCTTGGTCATAGGGGGGCAGCGAGTATCCGCAAACGATCCATGTTTCTGCTCGCGACAGTTCTTCTTCAGCTCCTTGCCAGACCGATAAAAGCCATGAAGGTATATCCTTTTCGGGCACCGGCGGGATGATTGCGGCATCTCCGCCACGCCGGAATGCCGATCGCAGATCCTGGAAGAATTCCAAATCTCCTGCCGCAACTGACCAATTGAGCGAGCCGTGCAGCTTGTATACAGGAACCGCCCCATCGAGTTCGAGATCAACGTCGTGGTAGGTACCGATCTGGAGCGTTCCTCGGAGCCACTGAGGTCGCGCAGTGCCCCCATAGTAGCAGCCAGGACCAAAAGTTCGGGTCATGGGCTTATGCCTTAAGCCGCGCTCAATGAGGAGGTCGTAGTTGGTCGTAATTGCGGCAAGGCGGCTGGCTTTACGCGTGATTTCACGCCAAAAGGCGGAATGCGCACCGCAGTGTAATGGTGACGTGATGCGCGCGGCGTACCGGAAATTCACCCTAACGTTGTCCGAGGGCAGCGGTGTGGCCAATACGGCCCCTACCAACTCTGCGGCCCATTTGAAAGGCGGTGCTAGCCGAGGCGGGAGAGGATGGAACTCGAACGGAAGGGGTGTTTGCAGGTCGTGGATCGCGGCAGCGCACTGCAGGGTGAGCTCACGTAGTGCACATTTTTCGTTCACCGCCCAGATCGTCCTTTGATTGTCTTTCAGCAAGCCAGCCAGGTACTCCTCCGCATTGCCGAAAGGATGCTGAGAAGACCACGCGTCATAATCACGCCACACTGCCTGGAAACGATGTGCCGCGCCGTCAGATGAAATCGCCACATCCCGTATCCGGAAGAGATCTCTGGTCAGCGGAACGCCTGCGGCGTGTGAAAAGCCTGCACCGAGAATGCAGCAGATAGATTGCACTTACACTATCCTGCGAGAGACCGCTGCCGTTGTCTAGCCGTAGTCGTCTGCGACTGCAGATCACGAATGCTGATCAGAACGCACCAACGCGGCGCACTTCATGGAACGGCTAATTTCTATTCAGCCCAAATTGCCGGGTCATGAGTTTTCTCTTCCATGCCTCCTCGATGACGGCGGCATCTGAGTCGGAGTTCACAACCTCCAAGACTGTCATCTGGTAGACCCGAGGGCCTCGGGCTTTTAGTTCGACGTTTCCCCCATGTCCATTCTCTGCGTAGTTAAGAAAGCGACCCCACAGGCTGTCATCACCCTTCGCTGAGCCAACATACTGCTTGCCCGTTTCCTTGCATACAAGCAGGTAGACCCCCTTAACATTTTTCAAAACCTCGCGCCATCTTTGGGGCATTTCGGCCACGCGGTTCGAGTCGCATGTGAACTTAGTGAAGCCGGGGAATGGCGGCTCGGCGTAGTTTTCTATGGCTGTAACAGGTTTCTCGTTCTTGTGCGCACGCTGCACCCAAGCCTGACCGGCGGCACCCCAGTTGATGGACAGGCGCGCCATGTACTCGGTGAGCCTCTTGTCGGGACGAGTTCTGTAAAAGTGGAGGCCTGTGACATCCTTTCCGCTGATCGGGTCAATAACGCCGGCTGGCACTTTTTCCAGGCCGACGACAGAATAGAGACCGATGAAAAGAGTCTGCCCGTAGGGTGTCACAACGAAAGTGGCAAGCAGACCCCCCACCTTAAATCTCGGCTTCTTTTGTATTCTCTGGTATTTCTCTAAGCTACCGTCTCGCCTCAGCCAGAGGTCATAAGGCTTGGCTCTCTCAGGGTGTCCCGTGAAATGATGCCGCACGAGCCGAACTTTTCTCGGGTCTATCTTTTCTTTGCGCAGGATGTCGTTGAAGGTCAGCATGGTCTCCTCGGTGCTTACCTCTTCGCTTTGAGATAGCGTCGATAATACCCGACACAGGGCAAGCACATCTGGCCGTGCCTGCTCCCATCGACTCGTACACCCAATTGAACCAGCCCGCGATTTGTTATCCTCCACGTCCTCAATGTCACTGAGGCACGGCTGGTGCTGATTGTCGGACCGGTCCGAATTGGGGCCTGAAGTTTTTTGAAAATTGTTTGTGAGTTTTTCCCGAAATTTTGCCTCATAGATAGTGAGGGGGGAAATTCGAAATGGCCGGTCGGAACAACGTCGAGCAGCGAAGGTCAGCCGTGCGACCTGCATCGGTGTCGGTCCGGCTGCCCGCGATCCCCCTTCAGGAGACAAGTCCCCATGCAAAAGGAGAACAATTGCGGATGTGTTGTCTGTCAGGTTGAGCGAAGTCTGCTCAATTCGCTAAGCACACAAACAGCCCGAACCCACTTCCAAGCGCTTGCCCGCAACCACTCCATTCTGAACCACTTCGATTCGCCCGCTGACGTGATCGCGCAGTTGCACGAGCACGAGCGGGCGGAAGCCGTGAATCACAAAGCTTGGAACGGAATCCTGCATGCGCTGGTTGACTCCATCGCGGATAGGGCTTTCGAAGAAATCGGGCAGCAATTGCTCCTCCTGGCGTATATGCCCGCTATCCACAAGGTTTATCGGGAGGCTTGCCAAAAATTTCCCGGGCTGTGTCCCGAGGACATCGCGCAACAGGCGGCCTTGTGCTTCCTGGAGACTGCGAGATCACCGGAGATGCAGATCCTCAATGGTCACTTGCCCGCTGCGTTGTCGAGAAGGTTTCGGCAGAGCCTTTTTCGGTGGGCGATGGGCGAACTGCGGCACAACCTTGCGCTACAGGAGGGTACTGCCGATCCACAAGAACCGGCAACCTTCGAGCAAGCAATCACGTTGGATAGGATTCTCCAGCAAGCGATGCATGATGGCCTGCTATCGGATGCCGACTGCGAACTCCTTCTGAAGCTCAAGTACGAGGGGTTTCAGGCGAAGGAGCTAGCAGAGGCGCTCGGGACAGACCGGTTGAACAGCCGCCGTCTGCATCGAAAATTGCAGACCATCCTCAACCGGTTGCAGCGCGCAGCGCGAGCCGGTGGGGCGCTATCCAGAACTCCTGATCGGTCTAACCCGCCAACCAAAACCGAGAAAGGCAAAAAAATTTTCAATGAGGCAGTGAATTTCTCCGAGTCGGTGTGCATTAGGAATAGTGAGAAGGGAAACTCACCGGAGCGATCCCGCCCTGGGCCGCAGCTTGAACCCGAAGTCCCGCCAATTGCAGCATGACTCGGGGGCAACGTTGCGGAACTCAGGAATCGAGTGCTGACTTAACCAACCGGGAGCAGGATTCTCAGCGACGCCACCCTCCCTGCTGCTGATCCTGCTCCCAACTCCCTTCGCTCCGGCAGACTCCCGATTTGCTGTTCCCAAGGAGGACTGTCGATGTTTCGCGTGATCAGCGGAAAGCGCCGAATCCAACTACATCGTTTCGCTCGCGCAATCGGGTCAGGTGTCGGCATGCTGTTGCTCGCCTCGCCCGCCTTCGCTCAGATTGGCGGCGATCAAGTCAGCTCGTTTCTTTCGAACGCCCTCAACTATGCGCAGGGCCTCGGCATTTTTGGTGCTGGGTTCCTCGTGATCTGGGCCGTGGCAAATATCGCCCGCGAACGGCCGAGCGGGAAGCAATGGGCTGGCGCCGGCGGCGCACTGCTCCTGTCATCGGTTCTGCAGCTTCTTCGCACCTTCGCGGGCTGAGCCGTGTCGCTTCGACTCAAACCCGTTGCGCGCTCGCTCTCGATTCGCGCTGAATTCCTGGGACTCGAACTGGAGGACTGGGGAT
>Ga0335072_10002394_pt1 | contig 29131 bp, 27 predicted proteins | sample Lox_Sample_21_FD_206725 | JGI IMG/M metagenome (GOLD analysis project Ga0335072, IMG submission 206725) | Soil microbial communities from Loxahatchee National Wildlife Refuge, Florida, United States - Lox_Sample_2.1 | ecosystem: Environmental > Terrestrial > Soil > Wetlands | place: USA... | reverse complement strand
CGCCGGTATCGCGCGTGTTCCATCCGGTCGCCGTGCACTTCAAGGGGTCGGGCTTCTACAACACCGACTACGGCACGCGGAAGCGGGCCCGCGAGAACAGCAGCTCCGAGAAGAGCGAGAAGAGCGAGAAGAGCGACAGCTCGTCGACCTCGAGCTCGTCGGATTCGAAGTCGTCGAGCTCATCGGACTCGAAATCGACGTCCGACTCCAAGGCGAGTTCCTCGAGCGCCACCGCGTCCAAGTCGTCCGACTGACGCGCCTTCGCCGGTCAGCGCTGGAGCGTGATCTTCGCCGAGCGCGTGAGCTTGGCGCCATGGGCGCCGGCCACCGTGATCCGGACGGTCACCGTGAGCGGCCCGGCGCCCGATAGCTCGCGGACCGCGGCCTTCGAGAGCTTCAGCGTGACCGTGTAGGCCCCGGCTCCGAAGCGACGACCACGCGTCTGCAGGAGCACGACCGGCTTGCGATTCCCTCGCTGCGCCCGGCCTGCGACGTGACGGGTCTCAGACCGCGGGATCGTGATCTGGAAGCTGACCGTAGTGCTCGCGTTCGTCGAGAGGCGGATGCGGAGGCCGTGCGTCGCGGCGGCCGCGAGCCGCTGCTTCTTCGAGGCGGCCAGCACGGCCGCGAGCGCCTTCGGCGTCGTCGTGGGCGCGTTGGTCGTCGGCGCCGGGGAGGGGGCGGGCGTGGAGGCGGGCGGGCTCGGGGTCACCGTGAGGGTGGAAGGTGGTTCTGGCGCATCGACCGTGATCTGCTCGATCGTCGTGGTGCTGACGCCGAGGTCGTCGGTGGTGGTGAGCGTGACGGTGTATGTCCCGGGCGCGGCAAACGCGTGGGTGGCGTCCGGGCTGCTGCCCCCGGCGGCGACCGCGGTGCCGTCACCGAAGTTCCAGCTGTAGCCGATGATCGTGCCGCCGCTGGAGCCGGGTGCGGACGCGCTCGCGTTGAAGCTGACGGCGGCGTCGGGGGCGGCGACCGTCGCCGAGGGACTGAACGACGCGGTCGGCGGGTCGTCGACGGTGACGGTCTGGGTCCTGGTGCTCGTCTGCCCGTAATTGTTCGTGACCGTCAGCGTGACGTTGTACGTGCCGCGCTGCGAGTAGGTGTACTGGACGCTGGCGTTTCCGCCGGCATCCTGAACCGGGCTCCCGTCGCCGAAGTTCCAGCTGTAGTCGTCGATCGTGCCCTCGGGGTCGGTCGATCCGCCGGCGTCGAGGGTCACGCTCGACCCCGGCGCCGGCGTGCTCGGGGAGGTCGTGAACGCCGCGGCGGGAGCGTCGACGGTTACCTGGCCGGTGGTGGTGCCGGTGACTCCGAGGTCGTCGGTGGTGGTCAGCGTGACCGTGTAGATCCCGGGCGAGGTGAACGCGTGGGAGGTGTTGGCGTTCGGGCCGGCGTCGTCAGCCTGGGTGCCGTCGCCGAAATCCCAGCTGTAGTCGGTGATCGAACCGCCGCTGGCGCCGGGGGCGGACGCGCTCGCGTTGAAGCTCACGGTGGCGCCGGGGGCGGCGACGGTCGCCGGAGCGCTCGTGAACGAGGCGGTCGGGGGGTCGTCGACGGTGACCGTCTGGCTGGCGGTGCTCGTCTGGCCGAAGTTGTTGGTGACCGTGAGCGTGACGGTGCGGACGCCGCGATGCCAGAACCGGTGCTGCAAGGTCGGGCTGCTGCCGGTGTCCGCGGTGTACCCACGGCCGAGGTTCCAGCTGTAGTCGGTGATCGTGCCCTCGGGGTCGGTCGAGCCGCTCGCGTCGAATCCGACGGTGGCGCCGGGGGCCGAGACGGTCGCCGAAGGCGTGAACGCCGCGGTGGGCGCGTCGACCGTGAATTGCCCGGTCGTTGTGTCGGTGACGCCGAGGTCGTCGGTGGTGGTGAGGGTGACCGTGTAGACCCCGGGCGTGGTGAACGCGTGAGGGGCGTCGGCGCTCGAACCCGTGTCGTCGACCGGGGTGCCGTCGCCGAAGTTCCAGCTGTAATCGGTGATCGTCCCTCCGCTGGCGCCGGGAGCGGACGCGCTCGCGTCGAAGTTGACGGTGGCGCCGGGGGCGGCGACGGTCGCCGGCGTGCTCGTGAAGGAGGCGGTCGGGGGGTCGTCGACCGTGACCGTGCTGGTGCGGGTGCTGGTCTGGCCGAAGCTGTTGGTCACCGTGAGCGTGACCGTATAGGTGCCGCGCGTCGCATACGCGCGCTGGACGCTCGTGCTCGTGCCGGCGTCGTCGACGGGGGTGCCGTCGCCGAAGTTCCACTGGTAGTCGGTGATCGTGCCCTCGGGATCGGTCGAGCCGCTGGCGTCGAAGCTGACCGGCGCGCCCGGCGCGACCACGGTCGCGGGCGTGGTCGTAAACGTCGCCGCTGGCGCGTCGACGGTGACCTGCTCGGTGGCGGTGGTGCTGACCCCGAGGTCGTCGGTGGTGGTGAGCGTGACCGTGTAGATCCCGGGCGAGGCGAACGCGTGGGACGCGTCAGCGTTGTCGCCCGCGTCGTCGGCCGGGGTGCCGTCGCCGAAGTTCCAGGTGTAGTCCGTGATCGCCCCGCCGGGATCGCCGGGCGTCGAGGCGCTCGCGTCGAAGCTGACGCCGGCGTTCGGGAGGGCGACGGTCGCCGAAGAAGTGAACGTCGCGGTCGGCGGGTCATCGACCGTCACCGTCTGCGTGGTGGAATCGCTTCCGGCGCCGTTGTTGACCGTCAGCGTGACCGTGTACACGCCGCGGGTCGCGTAGGTGTGCTGGATGCTGGTCGTGGCGCCGACGTCATCGACGGGGGTGCCGTCGCCGAAGTTCCACTGGTAGTCGGTGATCGCGGGACCGTTTCCGCCGGTCGACCCGCTTGCGTCGAACGTCACGCTCGAACCGGGCGCCGGCGTGGTCGGCGACACCGAGAGCGACGCGACCGGGGCCGTCGCCGCCGCTGCCGCGGTCGTGACCGTCTCGTCGTATCCGTACGTCGTCCCGAGGCTGTTGTGGGCCACGAGCCGGTAGTGGTAGGTCGTTCCCGGCGCGAGTCCCGGGAGGTAGCCTGTGACCGTGAGCGGCGCGCTCCCGGCCCCGATGTCGGCGGCTGCCGTCTGGTTGCCGTAGCCGTTGGTCGTGCCGTACTCGATCCACCACGTCGTGTTCAGCCCGTTTCGGTAGATGCCGCCGGCGATCGTGGCGCCGTGGCTGCCTGCGCTCTGCGTGTAGGTGTCGCCCGAGCCCGAGCCGATCGAGGGGCCGCCGATTCCCGGGGCCCCGGTGGCGGTCGCGCCCGAGATCGACCCGACGCCGGTAGGACCGTCGTAGCCCACACCGGCATCGCAGATGTAGCTGATCCCGGGAGAGCAGTTCCCGGTCGAGCCGGTGACGACGTCGTTGAGCTCCGAGCTGTCGGTGTAGGCCCACTGCGGCGTCGCGGCCGGGACACCGCTGATCGCGTAGTAGGCGGCGATCAGCGGCGTCGAGAGGCTGGTCCCGCCGATCAGACCCCAGCTGCCGTCGTCGTAGACGTCGAGTCCGGTCGAAGGATTCGCGTCCGCGGAAAGGTCCGCGTAGGCGCGGCCGGCGCATCCCGCGTGCGGCTGGTAGCTCGGCTGGCCGAAGTTGACGTCGCAGCCCGAGCCCCCACCGGACTCGCCATTCCACGACCAGGCTCCCTCGCTGAAGCCGCGCGCGCCGGCGCTGCCGGCGGGGGCGAGCGTGGTCCCGCCCGCGGCGGTAACGCCGGGGAACGCGGCCGGATAGTCGTCCCAGCCGGGGCCGACGTACCCGTCGTCACCGGTTGCGGCCACGGTCGCGACGCCCGGGAACGTGTACGTGCCCGGTGGGATCTGGCTCGAGGTGAAGGTCCAGCTGGCCGAGATCTGATTGGCGCCGAGCCTGGCGGCGGTCTGCACCGCCGCGTCGAGGTCGTTGTCGTACGAAGACGCGGCCTCGACCAGCATGATGTGACAGTTCGGGCAGACGGCGGACACCGCGTCGAGATCGAGCGAGATCTCCCCGTCCCACGAGGCCTCGGCCGGGGGCAGCGGCGACGCCGCGCCGTGCTCGTTGACCTTCGTGAAGCAGCCGTTCTGGCTCGAGCACGCGGGCAGTCCGTAGGTCGAGCGGTAGACGCCGAGGTCGGCCTCTGCCGTGGGGTCGTCGTAAGCGTCGACGATCGCCACCGTGTCGCCGCTGCCCCCCGTCTGCGACAGATACGACAGGTCGTACGCCTGCTCGAGATACGCCGGCGTGGACGCCTGTGGCTGGCTAGCCGCCGGCGCGGCGGCGAGCTTCGCGCCGGACCGGGCGTGTCCCGGCCGGACCCGGCCGAGCGAGGCCTGAGCCGCGACGTGCGGCCGGACGGGCGCGCCGTTCGAGCGGAGCACGAGCATCTCGCCGGCGCACCGGGCCTGCCCCTTCGCGACCGGCGCGCACAGGTTACGGGTGGTCACCTGCGCGGGCGAAAGGCCCGTCGCCTGATGGAGGGCCTGTGCCACGGCGGTGCCGGTCGGGGCCGTCGAAGGAGTTCCGGGTCGCCCGGGCGACGCAGTCCCGGGGTGGGCCTGGGCGTGGGCCGGCGTGCCGGTCCCCGGCGCGGCACCCGTTCCCCGCGCCGGCGTGTGCGTCCGTCCCGCAGCGTTCGTCGCGCCGCTGCCCGGCGTCGCCTGCGCGGTTTGGGCCGCGGGCGCTCCGTGAGCGGTCCCGGCCGAGTGCGCGACGAGCGCCACGCCCACCGCGAGCACGGTCGCGACGGAGCCCGCGAGCAGCCGCGCGTGGCGGCGAAGGAAGTTCCGGAGGTCCCTCACTCTGGACGGCTGTTCGATGCTGCGGCGGCCCAGCCGACCGATCTGAAGGGGGAACTCACCCCTTCTCTATCGGCAGAAATTCGAATTCCTGAAGGGGTTGCTCAAAAAGGCCCCTCAATGGGGCCAAATCGAGCACGCGACCCCCTGGGGCCGGGGCCCGCGGGGGGCCCGCGGGTCAGCCGTTCAGCAGCTTCGACACCTGGGCCTGGACGTTGGCCTGATTCGGAATCAGGACGTCCTGCCCGTTGTAGGTGCTGTTGGTCTCGCTCAACAGGCTCGGGGGGGCCGAACCGCCGATCTCGGCGGCCGCGAACATCTGGAGTAGCGTGAGCCCGCCCATGTCGGTCTGGAACACGCCCGGGGCATCCCAGGCGGCCCATGGGAGATGGAAGAACGTGTGGACCGTCAGCAACTGGGACTTGATCGAGTTGAGGATCTGCTGCTGCGCCGCCTCGCGGGTCAGATCGTTGCTGCTCGGGTTGCAGGTGTTCTCGCGGGTCCGGGCGAGCACCATCGCCTGGGTCCCGTTCAGGTGGTGGACGCCCGGGCTCAGGTTCAACGTGTACCCGCCCTTCGCGGCGCCGCCGGAGATCGTCGAGCAGACGCGGCCGGTCTTGACCGTGACCCCGCCGATGTCGTCGATGAACTTGGGGAAGTTGGCCAGATCGATCACGACCAGGTGGTTGATCTGAAGTCCGGTGAACTGCTTGATGACCTTGAGCGCGAGCGCGGGTCCGCCGTACGCCCAGGCCGCGTTGATCTTCGCCTGGCCGTGGCCGGGAATGTTCACGAGCGTGTCGCGCGGGATCGACAGCCGGCGCGACACCCCGCCCCCGACGCGCCACAGCATGATCGTGTCGGTGTTGGCGTCCGCCTCCGAGAAGTTGGCTCCGGGCTCCTTGGACCCCGATCCCGTCGACGGCCGGTTGTCCAGGCCGAGGATCAGGATCGTGTTGGCCGAGGTCAGCATCGGCCCGCCGGAGCTCAGCTGAGGCTCCGCCGCCGCCACCAGCGGGCCGCCCGAGTGCGTCTGGGCGCTGATCAGGAACAGCACGAGCGACAACAGCAGCCACGCCACGATCACGCCGACGACGCCGAGGATCACCCGCTTGGGCGTGAACCGGCGGCCGGTCCCGGGCCCGCGCTCGCGTCCGCCCTTGTATCTCCGGTACTCGACTGGACCGTCGAGTTCGTCGTCCTCGCCGCGCAGTCGGGCCTTCAGGCCCTTCGGGCCGGAGCGGTAAAGCTTGTACGGACGCTGTTCAAGATCGCTGGGCATTTGTATGCATATAGTGACGGCATGCCGGGCCGGCGCACCATCGGCGTCGACATGGGCGGTACGAAACTGCTAGCCGGCGCGGTCGATTCTGGGCTCTCGGTCCATCACCGCGCCCAGCGCACGATCAACCGCCTCGACGTCTCCTACCTCCTCGACGTGGTCGTCGACGCCGTCGAGGAGACGGTCGCCGGCGCCGGTGAGGAGGTAGCCGCAGTCGGGTTCGGAATTCCCAGCTTAATCGATCAGCGGACGGGCAATGCGGTGATCGCCGTGAACCTCCCGCTCAAGAACATCATGTTCGCCGACGTGATGGCCGAGCGCCTCGAGCTGCCCGTGTTCGTCGACAACGACGCCAACTGCGCGATGCTGGCCGAGCACCGCGCCGGCGCCGCCCGCGGCTGCAACGAGGCCGTGTTGCTCACGATCGGCACCGGGATCGGCGGCGGCCTGATCCTCCGCGGGGAGCTCTACCGCGGGGCGGTCGGTGCGGCCGCCGAGCTCGGGCACGTCGTGATCGAACGGGACGGGCCGCCGTGCCAGGGCAACTGCCCCAACCACGGGTGCGTGGAGTCGCTGGCGTCCGGCACCGCGCTCGCGCGCGAGGCACTTCGGATGGCCCACGAGCGACCCGATTCCGGCCTTGGCCGGGCCCACGCCGAGGGCCGCGAGCTCGTCGGACCGCTCGTCACCGAGCTTGCCCACGACGGCGACGAGGCCGCGATCGAGACGATCGCCAAGATCGGCCGCAACCTCGGCGTCGCGATCGCCGGCTTCGTCAACACCTTCAACCCCGAGGTCGTCGTGATCGGCGGCGGCGTGATGGGCGCCGGCGAGCTCCTGCTCGGCCCCGTCCGCGCCGAGGTGGCCGAGCGGGCGCTCCCGCCCTCACGCGACCTCGTCGAGATCGTGCCGGCGGCGTTCGGCGTCGAGGCGGGGATGATCGGCGCCGCCGCGCTCGCGTTCGACGGCCTGCGCCAGCGCGCGGAGGCGGCGGGATGAGCCGGGGCCGCCTCGTCATCTGCCCGACCCCGATCGGCAACCTCGAGGACGTCACGCTGCGCGTGCTCGCGGCGCTCCGCGAGGCCGACATCGTCGCCTGCGAGGACACGCGTCGCAGCCGCGTGCTGCTCGACCGCTACGGGGTCGGCGGGAGCCTCGTGAGCTACCACGAGCACAACGAGCGCGCTCGCGCCGCCGAGCTGGTCTCGAAGATGCGCGACGGCGCGGTGGTCGCGCTCGTGTCCGACGCCGGCACGCCGCTCGTGTCCGACCCCGGATTCGTCCTGGTCCAGGCTTGCGTGGCCGCGGGGCTGGCGGTCGAGGTGCTGCCCGGGCCGTCGGCGGCGCTCGCGGCGCTCGTGGCGAGCGCGCTGCCCGCCGACCGGTGGCGGTTCACGGGGTTCCTGCCCCGCAAGCGTTCCGCGCTCGAGCAGGCGTTCTCCTCGCCCGAGACGCTGGTCGCGTTCGAGTCGCCCAAGCGGGTCGCGGCGTCATTGCAGGTGCTCGCCGAGCTCGACCCCGAGCGCCCGGTGGCGGTCTGCCGCGAACTGACGAAGCTTCACGAGGAGATCGTGCGCGGGACCGCGGCGGAGCTCGCGGCGCGGTACGCCTCCGACCCGCCGCGCGGCGAGGTCGCGCTGGTCGTCGGTGGCGCGCCGTCGGTCGTCGACGAGATCGGGCCGGCGCTCGACGCGGTGCGCAAGCTGGTCGAGGCCGGCGCCAAGCCGCGCCCGGCGGCGTCGGTGGTGTCGGAGCTCACCGGCGTCCCCGCCAACCGGTTGTATCGCGCGCTCACCTCCGAGTAGCGACTGCCCCGCAGGGCATGGACGCCCTGCGGAACGGCGTCGCGGCTGCGGCGCGCTCGGCGTCCGTGCCTCGCCCAACGCGCCGGCCGCGACATCGTCCTGTGGACGCCGAGCGCAGCGAGGCCCAATAAAGTCAATCCTGTAGCAATGTCGTTCTACATCACCACCCCGATCTATTACGTGAACGCGCAGCCGCATCTCGGCCACGCGTACACGACGATCGCCGCCGACGTCGCGGCGCGCCACATGCGCCAGCGCGGCGAGGACGTGTTCTTCCTGACCGGAACCGACGAGCACGGAGAGCCAGTCGCCGACGCCGCGGCCGCGCTTGGACTAGAGCCGCGTGAACTCGCCGATCGGAACGCCGAGAAGTTCAAGGCGCTGACGCCGATCCTCGACGCGACCAACGACTTCTTCATCCGGACGTCCGATGAGGAGCACAAGGAGCGCGTCCAGCAGGTCCTCCAGCGCGTGCACGACAACGGCTACACGCACAAGGGGATCTACGAGGGGTGGTACTGCCCGCGGTGCGCGGACTTCAAGGTCGAGAACGAGATCCTCGAGGGGAACCGCTGCCCGATCCACGAGATCGTGCTCGAGCGCCACCAGGAGGAGAACTGGTTCTTCCGACTGTCGGCGTTCCAGGAGCCACTCGAGCGGCTGTTCGACGGGCAGCCCGACTTCGTGATGCCGCCGCACCACTTCAACGAGGCGCGGTCGTTCATAGCGCAAGGTCTGCAAGACATATCGCTGTCGCGCAAGCGCCTGAAGTGGGGCGTGGTCGTGCCCTGGGACACCGACCACGTGTTCTACGTGTGGTTCGACGCGCTCTTGAATTACTACACGGCGCTCGGCTATGCGCGGCCGGGGGAGGATCTCACCTCGCGGTTCTGGCCGGCGACGTACCACCTGATCGGCAAGGACATCCTCAAGTTCCACACGATCTTCTGGCCGGCGATGCTGATGGCGGCCGAGCTCTCGGTCCCGAATCACGTGTTCGTCCACGGCTTCCTGCTCGGCGCCGACGGCCGCAAGATGAGCAAGTCGCTCGGCAACGTGCTCGACCCGTTCGAGGTGATCGAGGGGTATGGAACCGACGCGCTCCGCTTCTACCTGATGCGCGACGTGTCGTTCGGCGGTGACGGGAGCGTTGGGATCGATGCGGTGCGCGCGCGTTATGACAGTGAGCTGGCGAACGAGTACGGCAACCTCGCGAGCCGGACGATCGCGATGCTGCTCCGGTACCGGGACGGTTCGATACCGGCGGTGGCGACCGATCCTTTGCTAGCGAGCGAGTTCCAGGGACTGTCGGCCGACGTGGCCACGCTGCTCGACCGTCTCGAGGTCACACAGGCGCTCGAGCTGATCTGGCAGCGCGTCCGCCGCCTGAACCGGTACGTCGAGGAGCGCGCGCCGTGGCAGCTCGCGCGCGATCCATCGGAAGCCGCCGCACTCGATCAGACGCTCGCGTCGCTGGCCGAGGGCGTGCGCGTCGTCAGCGTGCTGCTGCACCCATACATCCCCGCGAGCACCGCGCGCCTGCTCGACGCGCTCGGCGCCTCCCGGGTCGAATACGACGCCACGTCGTTTTCACCGCACGTTGAGGGCGGGTCGGTGAGCGCGCTCGAGCCGCTGTTCCCGAAACGCGGGTGATCGACAGCCACACCCATTTGGAGCTGTGTGAACCGCCGGACGCGGAGCTCGTTTCGGCGGCGCTCGAGGTTGGGGTGAACCGGATCGTCACGGTCGGGACCGACGGCGCGTCGTGCCGGGCGGCGCTCGCGGCGGCCGAGGACTTCCCCCAGGTGTACGCCGCCATCGGGCGCCACCCGAACTCAGCGTCAGGTTTTGACGACGCCGACCTGGCCGAGCTCGAGGCGCTGGCGGCGCATCCGAAGTGCATCGCGATCGGGGAGACGGGGCTCGATTACTACCGCGACTACGCGCCGCAGGACGACCAGAAGCGCGCGTTCGCGGCTCAGATCTCGCTCGCGCGCTCGGTCGGAAAACCGCTCGTCATCCACACGCGGGCCGCCGACGGCGACACGCTGTCGATGCTCTCTGAGCTGGCGGGCGGAGTCCGCGTGATCCTCCACTGCTTCTCGATGGCCGGCCGGATCGACGAGTGCCTGGCGAATCCCGACTGGTGGTTCTCGTTCGCCGGCAATGTGACCTATCCGAAGGCCGCTGACCTGCGCCTTGCGGCGGTGCGCGTCCCGGCGAACCGGTTGCTGGTCGAGACCGACGCGCCGTACCTGTCACCGCAGGTCGTGCGGGGAAAGCCGAACCAGCCGGCGCACGTAGCGATGACGGCGGCGGCGGTGGCGGTCGAGCGGCGCGTGGCCTACGACGAGTTCGACGCGGCCGTCGAGTCGAGCGCGGCCGAGGTATTTGGGTGGTGACCCGCCTCGGTCAGAACTTCCTGATCGACCGGAACATCCTGGACGTGATCGAGCGGCTCGCGGAGCTTTCCGCGGACGATGTCGTGCTCGAGATCGGAGGCGGGCAAGGAGTGCTGTCGAAGCGGCTTGCGTCTGAGGTCGCACACCTGCATGTGGTCGAGATCGACCGCCGGCTCGAGTCCGATTTGCGCGAGTCGTTAGTTGGATTTTCCAACGTGACGGTCCATTTTTCCGACGCACTCGAACTCGACTTCGCCGCTTTGGACCCGGTGCCGACGGCGGTCGTCGCGAACCTGCCGTACGGGATCGCCGCGACCGTGATCCTGCGGACGATCGACGAGCTGCCGTCGGTGGCGTCGTGGGTGGTGATGGTTCAGCGGGAGGTCGGCGAGCGGCTCGCGGCGGCGCCGGGCTCGGCGGCCTACGGCGCGCCGTCGGTGCTGGCCCAGCTCGCGTGCGAGGTCAAGGTGCTCCGTCCGATATCGCGCACGGTGTTCCGGCCGGTGCCGCGGGTCGACTCGGTGCTCGTCGGGCTCCGGCGGCGGACCGGGGCCGGGTCGGGGTCGGCGCCGGAGGGGGTCGATCCCGTGGTGCGGGGACTCGTCCACGACGCGTTCGCGCACCGCCGCAAGGCGCTCGCCGGGTCGCTGGCGCTGGCGCCGGGAGCGCAGCCGGGCGTGCGCGAACGGGCGCGCTCGGCGCTCGTGGACATGGGCCATCCTCAGGATGAGCGCGCCGAGCGCCTCTCGCCGGCGGAGTTCCGTGAGCTCGCCGCGAGATTGACGGTGCAGTGATGAAGCTGTTCGCGCGGGCACCGGGGAAGGTCAACCTGAGCCTGTTCGTGGGGCTGCGGCGGCCCGACGGGCGCCACGAGCTGATCACGCTGATCGAATCGGTGTCGCTCGCGGACGAACTCGAACTGCTGACTCGCGTGGCGCTCGACGACGAGGTCGTGTGCCCGGGCGTCGCGGAGCCGAACATCGTTTCCCGCGCGTTGGCGGGGTTGCGAGACCGCGGATGGGATGCGTCGCGGGTGCAGGTCACGATTCGCAAACACGTCCCGATCGCCGCGGGGATGGGTGGCGGGTCAGCCGACGCGGCCGCCGCGCTCCGGATGGCGGCACGGCTTGCCCCGATCGGCGAATCCGCGCTCGCGGAGCTGGCGGCCGAGCTCGGCTCCGATGTGCCGAGCCAGCTCACGCCCGGGCTGGTGCTCGCGACCGGGGCGGGCGACGAGGTCGAGCTGCGGGCGCCGCTCGCCGCCCACGCGTTTGTGATCGTGCCGCTGCCCCACCGGCTGTCGACGGCCTCGGTCTACGCGGAAGCCGATCGCCTCGGGGCCGGCGACAATGAGCTCGAGTTTGCGGCGAGGCTGCCGGACCTGTGGTCATCGCTCGGCCCGGGTCACCGCCTACCCGAGCGGCTGCTCGTTAACGACCTCGAGCCGGCCGCGATGTCGCTGTGCCCCGATATCGGACCGGCGCTGGCGGCGGTGCGCGAGGCGGGGGCCGACCATGCATTCGTGTCGGGCTCCGGTCCGACGGTTGCCGGGTTGTATTGGATGTCGCCGAGGGGCGATCCTCGTGCCCGGGCCGAGGCGGCGGCGGCCGCTCTGGCGCCTCGGTACCCTGGCGCTTGTTGCGCGGTCCCGGTGCCGCGCGACTTCGGCTTTCCGCTGTTCGTATGAAGGTGGCGCGCGGGCCGGGGTCGAATCCGTACTCGGCCGTCGCCGCCATCGGGCACAATTCCGTCGACATCCATGAGTAACCAACAGATCACCTACCTGGTTGCCGCGGGCTGTGGCGTGCTCGGCCTGATCGCGTACCTGCTGCTCGTGATCGTTCCTGCGGTATCGGCATACCGGCGCGTCCACGAGCGGATCCTCGCGGTGATGCTCTCGGCCTACGTCCTGGCCGCGCTCGTGGGGGTCGGCGTGTTGCTCGGCGCCGTGGTGGTGGTCGAGTGGCCCAGGGTGTTCTGACCCGGACCGGGACTGCGCCGATTGGCTGATCGCGCCCAGGAGCAGACCGGGGCGGCCGCGCCCGACCTGGCTGCGCTGGCCGCGATAACCGACGCCGTCGAGGACGGCGCGGGCCTGCCCGCGATCCTCCGTGCCGCCGCGCGGGTGCTCGATACCAGCTTGATCCTGATCGACCGCTCGGCGACTGTGCTCGCCGTCGCGGCGCGTTCGCCGGCAGATGAGCGCTCGCTGATGCGCGATGCCGAGGACGTCACCACGATCGAACTGAAGGTGGCCGAGTCGACGGTCGGGAGGCTGCGGATGCGCGCCTCTGAGCGCCCCACCGACGCGTCGCTGCTGCGGCTGGTCACGACGTTGATCGCGTCCGAGGTCGAGCGGGTGCGCGCGCCCGAGCGCGCCTCCGAGGAGGCGGCGACCGGGTTCATGCGCGCCGTGCTCGAGGGGCGGATCGAGGGCCGCGAGGATCTGATCGCGCGCGGCAAGGAACTCGGCACCGATCTCAGTCCCGGCGCCAGCGTCGTGATCATCCGCGCCCACCCGCGCAACCCCACCGAGGAGGACTGGCGCCGGCGCCTGCTCGCGCTCGCCGCGCGAGGAGCGCGCTCGATCGCGCCGGGGGCGATCGCGGCACCGACGGCCGAGGAGGCCGCCGAGATCGCGGTGCTGCTCACGGACGGCGACGGCGAGACGGGACGGCGGGCGGTGTCCGCGATCCTGCGCGAGCTCGAGTCAGGGCTGCCCGGGTTCGCGTTCGCCGCGGGCCGTAGCCGGCGCGTCGAGGACCCGCTCGAGCTCCGCCGCGCGCGCAACGAGGCGTTGCTCGCGGCCAACGTCGTCGAGGGCGAGCAGGAGCGCGTCGAGCTCGGCTACGAGGAAACCGGCACCTACCAGCTGCTGCTGCCGTACATGAGCGATCCCGCCGAGCTCCGGCGCTTCTATGCCGAGACCGTCCGGCCGCTGGTCGCCTACGACGAACAGTACGAGACCGATCTGCTCGGCACGCTGTCGACGTTCCTCGAGTGCGACGCGAACGTCAACGCCACCGCGCAGCGGCTGATCACCCACCGCCACACGGTCCGCTACCGGTTTGAGCGCGTGCGCGAGCTAACCGGGCTCGACGTCTCGTCCACCGACGGTCGCGAGAAGCTGTCGCTCGGACTGAAGGCGATGCGGGTGCTCGGCATCGCGCCGCCCCGCGGTCCGGCCCACGAACGCGGCGCCGAGGGTGGACGCGTACCCCGATAGCGGTTTGACCGCGCCGATAGGCCTTCCCCGCGGCGTTTTTGGGAGTTGCGCGGTTCGCCGGTAGGGTGGCGGCGATGAACAGTCCGGGGCCGGCTGTACTGATCATGGCGCGGGCGCCGCGCGCTGGGGAGGTCCGGCGCGCACTCGAGCCGCTGCTCGGCCGCGAGGGCTGCGTCGAGCTGCAATCGGCGCTGATCGCGCACGCCGCGGCGTGGGCCCGGCAAATCTCCCCGGTGCCGCCACACGTTGCTCACGACCCTCCCGACGCCGGCGCCGAACTGCGCCGGCTGGTCGGCGCCGATGCCGTGCTGTTCCCGCAGAACGGCGAGGGGATCGCCGGGCGGCTCGCGGACGGCTCGGCACGCGTGCTCGCCCGCGCCGGTGGCCCGTTGCTGATCGTTTGGCCCGATCTACCGCGGTTCCGAGCCGCCCACGCGGCCGGCGCGCTCGACGACCTGGGCGCCGGCTGCGACGTGGTGCTCGGTCCGGCGATCGATGGCGGCCTGTACCTGGTCGGGATCGCCCGGCCGCTGCCCGAGTTGTTCGCGCTGCCCGAGCAGACCTGGCGAAACGACGTGATGGGGGTCGCGCTGACCGCGATCCGCGATGTCGGCTACGAGGTCGGGATCCTGCGGGCCGAGCGGGCGCTGCACCGGCCGGCCGACGTGCGAGCCGCGCTGGCCGATCCACTGCTTGCGGGGGACGTGGGGGCGATCCTGCGGCGCAGTCGGTAGGACGGCGGCGCCGTCGTTAGGGCGGATCGGGGTCGGTCTCCCGTGGTCGGCTCGGCTATTCGTCCAGTTCGGTTTCGAACGCCTCAGATCCGCTTCGGGCGCGCCGACAAATCGCATAACGCGCGCGAGCAACCTCCCGTGGCTCGCGCGCGCAATCGACCCACCCGAAACGACCAATGCTCCGCGCCCATCGGCCATCGTCCGTCGAACCCGCCGACCACGCGGGCGGCGACGGGGCGCGGTCGACGGCCGAGCCCGCCGGCTGGCATAACGTGCGATTGCCGGGGATCCGGTTTCTCAAGCAGCGGCTCACGTGGGTCGATCCATCGGCTGTGAACGATGGGATCGGGTACCGGGTGCGCGCTCGCGTGGCCTCGCAGCGGGGATTCACGCTGATCGAGGTCCTGGTCAGCGCCCTGATCGTGACGCTGCTCGCCACCGCCGTCGCCGGCGCGCTGATCACGAACACCGACATCATCTCCAACCAGAACAATCGCTCCGAGGCGGAGACGCTGGCCGAGCAGGATCAGGAGCGGCTCAAGGGGCTCTCGGCCGAGCAGCTCGACAATCTGAGCCAGACCTACAACGTCACCGCTGACGGAACCGTCTTCACGGTCGCCTCACAGGCCTGGTACCTGAACAGCACGAACGGCCAGAGCTGCACTACGTCCGGTGGGGCCTCCGCGACGTACTTCAAGACGATCTCGACGGTCACGAACACGAACTCCTCGGGCGTGACCAAGACAATGGCCACCGACGAGAGCGTGATCTCCCCCGACGCCGGCGGAAGCCTGCTCGTCCAGTTCCACGATCAGACCGCCTCGCCCCTCTCCGGCGTGGCGCTGTCGGCCACCGGTCCCGAGTCGGACGCGGGCACCAGCGACACGAACGGCTGCGTGATCTTCAGCGGACTGAACACCGGCACGTACAACTTGACCTACACCGACACCGGCTACGTCGACCCGAACGGGAACCCGTCGCCGCTTGCCGACAGCGCGAGCGTGGCCAGCACCGGGATCGCCGCGCCCGGCAAGGGCAACCCGATCGAGCTCGGTCAGGCCGGCGGGATCACCGGAAACTTCACGACCACGACCGGTTACTCCGCGTACGCGGACGGGCTGTCGTGGTTCAGCAGCGGTGGCGCCGGGATCCCGATGGCGAGCTACCGCTACAACGCACCGGGGTCGATGCAGGGGTCGATTCCGACGATCACGGCCCCGAACGGGCCGTCGAACATGGGGCTGTTCCCGTTCGTGTCCTCCCAGAACCCGGTCAGTTACACCAACAACTATCAGGTGTGGGCCGGCACGTGCCGGCAGGAGCAGCCGCCGGCGGGCACGGACACGGTCACGGTGCAGCCCGGTTCGAACAACTCCACTCAGCAGATCACCGAGCCGGCGCTCCAGCTCAACTTCACCTGGGCGGGAAGCAAGACGAAACTGCCGACGGACGTCAAGACCGTCTTCACCAGCGGCACCGGCAATACGTGCTCGGACACGTGGGCATTGGCGGGCTCCAAAGGCAGCACCATAACTTCGGGCTCGTACGCGTACGGGTTGCCGTTCGCGAGCAGCGCGACCAGCGGGTCGACCGCCAGCGGCTCGGGCCAGACCGGCTCGCTCACCACGTGCGTGGATTACAACAACAGCGGCACGTACTACGACTACACCTCACCGTCATACACACCGAGCTTCTCCTCGGCTTATCCGCTGACGGTCGCCCTCACCACCGGCTCGACCAGGGGCAAGTGTTGAGCATGCCTTCGCTCCGGTCCGAGGAAGGGTTCACGCTGATCGAGCTGCTCGTCACGATGGTCGCTGGGATCGTCGTGGTCGCCGCGCTCCTGACGATCCTGGACGTGACGCTTCAGCAGACCTCGCGCGCGTTCAGCCAGGTCGACGCCAACGAGCGGGCGCGGCCGGCGTTCACGGCGATCGAGAACGAACTGCACTCCGCGTGCTTCGCGGATGAGGAGACGCCGATTCAGACCGGCAGTAACGCCAGCGCGCTGATCTTCGTCACGTCGAGCGGAAGCAACGCGACACCCGTCGAGACTTGGCACGAGATCGACTACAACGGCGCCCCCAAGAACACTCTCACGGACACGACCTACCAGACGTCCGAGTCGACGGGGACGAACGGTGCGCCGCTGTGGACACGCGGGAGCCAGGTGTCAACTCGGACCGTGCTGACCAACGTGAGCCAGACGCGCCCGACGCCCACCGCTTCGCTCACGCCCGTGTTCCAGTACTTCGCCTACCAGACCGCGCCCGGAACCGACGCCGCGGGTAACCAGTACGAGATCCTCCCGGACGGCACCGCGCCGATCCCCGGCACGACCACCACGGTGTTCAACCCGCTCGCGCCCGGCGGGAGTCTGTCCGCCAACCAGGCCGCGAGCGCGGCCGAGGTGCTGATCTCGCTGGGCGTCGGCCCCGCCGGCGGAAACAACGAGTCAACCAACTACTCGGACGTCGGCACGGCCGTGAACGACGCGATCACGTTCCGCTTCACGCCCGCCGCCAACCACGTGGGAGATGGGGGCCCGCTCGACCCATGTCAGTGATCCTCACCACATCCAGCAGGGTGTTGCGCTGGGCGCGCACGCGCGCGGCGGCCGAGCACGGCTTCACGATGGTGGTAGCGCTTGGCGTCCTGCTCGTCACCAGCCTGCTCCTCACCGCGACGTTCTACGCGGTTTCGGGCGACATCCACGTCGGGACCGACAACCTCGCCGCCAAGCGTGCCTACGCCGCGGCAAGCGCCGGCGTGCAGGCGTACCTCTACCAGATGAACCAGAACCCCAACTACTGGGAGACGTGCGGCAACGACACGCAGAGCACGCCGGTGACCGTGCCGGGCTCCGCTGACGGCGCCACGTACACGTTCCAACCGATCTACGCCAACGGCAACACCTCGTGCACCAGTAACGTGATCAACTCGCTGGTCGACAGCACGACGGGTTCGATCCGGCTGGTGTTCACCGGCAAGGCCGGCGCAAACCCCGTTGTGCAGCGCGGGATCGTGGTCAGCTTCCGCATGGACAGCCCGCTCGACTTCCTGTGGTACACCCACTTCGAGGCGGAAGACACCGTGATCCCAGGCATGAGCGGGTGCGGCGTGTTCTACCGCAACGGCCGGCCCTCGCAGTGCAACATCGTGTGGATCTCGGCGGACACGATGAACGGGCCTGCGTACACCGACGATCAGTATCTGATCAACACCGGAGGGTCACCCACCTTCGGTCGCACGCCGGCGGACAAGATCGAGAGCTCGGCGCCCGGAACCACGGACGCCGACGTCTGCTCCGGTGACAACTGCCAGAGCGCGAATTTCCAGGGCACGCCGGTCTACAACGCCAAGCCGATCCCGACGCCGAGCGACAACTCCGAACTGCTGACCGACGCCCAGAACTACGGGAACGTCTACAGCGGGACCACGCGGGTCCAGCTCAACGGCACCACGGCGACCGTTACGACCTGCGCGACCGCAACCGTCTGCACCACCACGAATCCCCCAATCGATCTCACCCAGCAGCCGATCATCTACGTCAACAACGCCTCCGGATGCACCCCGGCCGCCTACTCGCCGTTCGGCGCGACCTACCCGACCAACACCGCGGGCAACTTCTACGGTTGCGCCGGCGACGTCTACGTCTCCGGCAACTACACCACCCCGGTCACGATCGGCGCGGCCAACAACGTGATCATCAGCGGCAACCTGACCACCTCGGCCGATAGCAATGGCAACCCCACCGGGGGCGCCACCCTCGGTCTGGTGGCGAATGAGTTCGTCCGCGTCATGCACGGTCTCAACGGCGCTGACACGAGCGGTGGGTGCAACACCGGCGTGGGGAACAACGCCAGCCAGACCCTCACCAACCCCACGATCGACGCGGCGATCCTCGCGCTCAACCACTCGTTCATCGTCGACAACTACAACTGCGGCGGCTCGGACGGCACCCTCACCGTTCACGGCGCGATCGCCCAGTACTTCCGCGGCCCCGTCGGCCAGTCAAGCGCTTCCGGCGGCGTCCTCAACGGCTACGCCAAGAACTACAACTACGACGACCGCCTCGCGAACATCCTGCCGCCTTATCTGTTCGACATCTCAGACTCGGGGTGGCACATCTCGCGCGAGACGCTGTGCACGCCGCCGGGGACGGGCAGCAACTCCACCACGACCTGTCAGTAGCCGCGCCGGCGTCGTGGCCCGCGCCGGGCGTTCCCGCGAATGAGATAACGTCATCCGGGCCGCTCAGGGCTCCGACTGGGGAGTGGTGTAATCGGCAGCACAGGACACTTTGGATGTCCGGGTTCAGGTTCAAGTCCTGGCTCCCCAGCCTCGCGGCGCGAACACCTAAAGTCCTGCAATCGAATAGTTTTCCGTCCGGCCTACGAACTAATGTTCGGGTATGCCGCGGAAGCCGAGATATACCGGGGAGCAGGTTCGAGATGCGGTCCTGCGCGCCCACAGCATGGCCGAGGCACTGCGATTGCTGGGTCTGCGACCCGCTGGGGGGAACCACGCGACGCTGAAGAAGCTGATCGAGCGCCACCGACTCTCGATTGAGCATTTCGATCCGTACTGGGCGCTGCGCGCCCGGCGTCCTCCTGATCAGGCAACTCCCCTCGAGCTGATCCTCGTCGAGAACTCGACGTATCACCGGAACCATCTGAAACGCCGCCTGTACGACGCGGGTCTGAAGTCGCGTGTCTGCGAGTTATGCGGACAGGGGGAGGACTGGCGCGGGCGGTCGATGGCCATGATCCTCGACCACATCAACGGCGTTCCGACGGACAACCGCCTCGAGAATCTCCAGATCGTTTGTCCAAACTGCGCGGCTACGCTCGACACGCACTGCGGACGCAAGAACCGGCGCGATCGCGAGCCGCGCAACTGTCTCGTGTGTGGCCAGCAGTTCATCCCCAAGTACACAAGCCACCGCTACTGCTCGCCCGGCTGTGGTAGCCACAGCAAGGGGCCACGGGAGGCGCGGCCAGAGCGCCGCAAGGTCGAGCGGCCCTCACATGAGCAGTTGATGGCCGACGTCGGGTCGATGAGCTTCCTCGCGATCGGCCGCAAATACGGCGTCTCGGACAACGCGGTCAGGAAATGGATCCGCTGGTACGAATACGAGCGAGACCAGAACACCGGCAAGGAGGTGATGCCTGACGACCGGGCTGCGTGAACCCGCCGCCGAAACCGCATACCACAGGCCACGGCTGCGCGTTCAAAGGCGGTCACTGGAGCCATTCGCCACGGTTCGAATCTGTGGTCCGAGCCTTCGATCGGGCGCGCGCGAACTAGCGGGACGCGCGCCGGGGTGGTTCGCGCGGCCCGGACCAGCCGGCTCGCCCAATGCACCGGGAACGGTAGGATCGGGTCATGGTTCGCTTTCGCCGTCGCCTACCGGTGGTGACAGCGGTTCTGGTCGCCCTCGTCGGGATCGCGGTGGCGGTCTACCTACTGACCAGACCTCCGACGTCGCTAGTCGGCACCTGGAGCCACCCGATGGCGCCAGCGGCGAGTGTCGCGCCGAGCCAGCGGTTCGTGATCGTCGTCGATCGCAGTGAGCAGGCGGGCACCTGGCAGATGGGTCCGAACTGCTCCGGGACGCTTCGCCTGAAGGACATCTCCAACGGGTTCCACCACTACTACCGGGTGGCGGGGACGAACGCGGGGTGCGCCCCGCCTGGCATCGACTGTCTCGAGCGTTCCGGCGACGGTATGACCGACGTGTTCACGCCCAACTCGGGGAAGAACGTCGCGTACTCGTTCCGCCGGGTCGCCTGACCGCGGGCGCCAGGCGCCGCGGTGGCCTGACCGCTGACGCCACCGGCGCCGCGGCGGGCTGACCGCTGACGTTGCCGGCGCCGCGTTGGCCTGACCGCCGACGCCACAGCCAGCCCCCCGCGGTGGCCGATGAGGGCCATGCCGGCGTGCCACTGGTCCGGCGCGGAGCGCGATCCCCTACGATCCTGGTCGTGGCCGCGCCTGTCGTCGTGATCCTCGCCGCGGGGCAGGGTACGCGGATGCGCTCCGCGACGCCGAAGCTGCTCCACGAGGTGTGTGGCCGGGCGATTATCGCCTGGCCGGTGGCGGCTGCGCGGGAGGCCGGCGCCGGCAAGGTGGTCGTGGTCGAGGGCCCCGACCGGCCGCTGCAGTCGCTGCTCGACGGCAAGGTGACGGTGGCGGTGCAGGAGCAGCCTCGCGGCACGGCGGATGCGGTCAAGTCGGCGGCGGAGCACATCGGTGGCGCGGACACGGTCATCGTCCTGAACGGGGATCACCCGTTGATCAGGGCCGAGACGCTGGCCGGGCTGGCCGAGGCGCACGCGCGCTCGGGCGCCGCGGCGACGCTGGCCACCGCGGTGCTCGACGACCCGAGCGGGTACGGGCGGGTGGTGCGGGCGCCGGACGGCACGGTCGAGCGCGTGGTCGAGACGAAGGCGCCCGGCGACGCGAGCGAGCTCGAGCTCCGGATTCGCGAGATCAGCACGGGCATCTACGCGTTCGAGGGGCGGGCGCTGATCGGCGCGCTCGAGGAGGTGACGCCTCACAACGCGCAGGGTGAGTTCTATCTGCCCGACGTGCTGCCGATCATGCGCGCCCACGAGCGGAGCGTGCGGGCGCACGAGATCCACGATGCCAGCGAACTGGGCATCAACGACCGGGTCGGGCTGGCGAAGGTCCGGGCCGTGGCCCAACGGCGGATCCACGAGCAGCACATGCTCGCCGGCGTGACGATCGTCGACCCCGCGACGACGGTGATCGATGTCGACGTGCGGATCGGACCGGACGCCGTGATCGCTCCGTTCTCGAGCCTCCACGGCGCCACCGAGATCGGCGTCGGCTCGAGCATCGGCCCGCTCTCGACCGTGATCGACACCCGCATCGGCGACCGGGCGACCGTCGTCCATTCCTACCTGAAGGGCGCCGACGTCGGCGACCGGGTCAGCGTCGGGCCGTTCGCCTACCTGCGACCCGGCGCGGTCCTGCGCGAGGGCTCGAAGGCGGGCACGTTCGTCGAGATCAAGAACTCGGATATCGGCCCCGGGACCAAGGTCCCGCACCTTTCGTACATCGGCGACACCGACATCGGCGAGCGGACCAACATCGGCGCCGGGACGATCACCGCCAACTACGACGGCGAGAACAAGAACCGCACCTCGATCGGGGCCGGGGCATTTGTGAGCGTCGACACGATGTTCGTCGCGCCCGTCCGCGTGGGCGACGGCGCGTACACCGGCGCGGGCTCGGTGATCACCGACGACGTGCCACCCGGCGCGCTTGGGATCGCGCGGGCCCGCCAGAAGAACCTCGAGGGCTACGTCGAACGTCGCAAGCAGCGGGATTCCGGTGTGCAGGCGGCTGACGGCGACGGTAAGAATGTGCCGGAAAGCACTGGTCCCGGTAGCAGCGAAGCGACAGAATCAGGCCCCTCGCACGAGTAGCTCAGAGATGGCGATCCGTCACCCTCGCACGAGTAGCTCAGAGATGCCGATCCGTCACCCCGCGACCCTACACTCGAACTCGCGATGAGCAGCCTGCTTGAGCAAACCGTTTCGCCAAGCGAGCTGCAGGTTGCCGCCAGCAAGCGGCTGATGCTGGTCTCTGGGCGCGCCAATCCGAACCTGGCCGCGAAGATCGCCTCGAAGCTCGGCGTGGGGCTCGCCGGGATCACGCTGAAGACGTTCACGAACGGCGAGGTCTACTGCCGCTACGAGGAGTCCGTCCGCGGCGCGGACGTGTTCATCGTCCAGCCGACGTGCGGCAACCCGGACACCGGGCTCAGCGCCAACGATGCGCTGATGGAGCTGATGGTGATGGTCGACGCGGCGGTCGGAGGCTCCGCCCACCGGGTGATCGCGGTGACCCCCTGGTACGGGTACTCGCGCCAGGACAAGAAGTCGGCACCGCGGGAGCCGATCAGCGCTCGGATGGTCGCGCGGATGCTCGAGTCCGCCGGGATCGACCGGATCCTGACGATGGACCTGCACCAGGGCCAGATCCAGGGCTTCTTCCAGAAGCCGTGCGACCACATGACCGCGCTGTTCATGCTCACCCAGTACTTCCGCGACCTCGGGCTGGACGACCTCGTGGTGGTCGCGCCCGACGCCGGCCGGGTCAAGCTGAACAAGCAGTTCGCGTCGAAGATCGGCGCTGAGCTGGCGATCCTGAACAAGGAGCGCCCCAACCAGCAGGTCGCGGAGATCGGGTACATCATCGGCGACGTCCGCGGCAAGACCGCGGTACTCGTCGACGACATCATCGACACCGCGGGCACCCTGCGGGCGGCCGCCGACGCCGTGTACGACGCCGGCGCGCGGCGCGTGTACGCGGCCGCGACGCATGGAGTGTTCTCCGGCGAGCCGTGGGACCACCTCCACGCCGCTCGGCTGGAGCAAATTGTCGTCACCGATACGATCCCGCTCCCGGCCGGCGCCCCCGACAACGTCCGCGTGCTGTCGTGCGCCGACCTGCTCACGAGTTCGATCCGTCAGATCTTCACCGACGGATCGGTGAGCGACGTGTTCGGCGGCGAGAACCAGCTGTTCTGAGGACGCCGGCCACCGGCTGACAGTTGGAAGCTCGAGGCCGTGGCCGCCGAATGGGAGAACACGACGATCCGCAGCTTGGCCGGCGCGTCCAGAGCACTCGCGCGGCGCGACTCCAAGACCTGCTCGGGCTGACCGAGGACGAGCTGTGCCGCGTGCTCGACACCGATCCGCTGACGCTCCTCTCGGGCCAGCTCGATCACCGCGGTGAACTTCCGATCCTGCTCGACCTGCTCGACGAGGCCGGCGAGCAGGCTGGGCCCGCGGTGCTCGCTCGCTGGGTGAGGGCAGCCGGGCCGTCGGGCCGGCCAATCGACGCTCTCCTGCGCCGTGATTTCGGTGCATTCGAGACCGCGCTGGCCGATCTCGCCAACAGAGGGTTCGTGCTCCGGGGCGGTGGCTGAGGTCCGCGTGGGCGCGCCGCTAAACCACGCGCTGCGGGTCCGCTACGGAGAGTCAGACCTCCAGGGGATCGCGTTCAACGCGCACTACCTGAACTACTTCGACATCGGGATGACCGAGCTTTGGCGAGCCGCGTACGGGAGCTACCAGGCGATGCTCGAGCGCGGCGTCGACATCGTGCTCGCGGAGGCCCGCCTGAGGTTCCGCAAGCCGGCGCGGTTCGACGATGAGCTCGACCTGTCGGTGGCGGTCACGCACGTGGGCACCACGAGCATCATCACCCACCACTCCGCCCGGTGCGGCCAGGACCTGATCGCCGAGGCCGAGCTTCGGCACGTGCTCGTGGACCTCGGGACGATGGCCAAGACGCCGATCCCCGACTGGGCCCGCGACGGCCTCGAGCCCTGGCACGTGCCGAAGGAGGCCGTGGGGAAGTAGCCCGCGGCGGTCGGACGGTCGGGGCACGCGAGGCGAAGCTCGTCGCTCAGCGCGCGAGCGCCGCGTGCTCGTCGAGGGCCCGGGCGAAGCCGAAGCTTCTGGGACCCACCGTGGCCGCCTCGACGGGCGACTCCCCGGCTTCCGCGAACAGGTCGGCGAGCGGCGTCGGCCGGTCGACGCGGCGCTCGCGTCCGCGCGCCGCCAGCCAGGCGTTGGCCTCCTCGCACGACAGCGGCGTGAACTCGATGTCGGCCAGGCAGCGACCGGCGCGGCGCGTGGCCGGGTGCAGCCGCCCCACCGGCTCGTTGGTCGTGATCAGCAGCATCGTTCGCGTGCCCTGCCCGAGCAATCCGTCGGTCACGTTCAGCAGCCGCGACAAGGCGTGACCGGTGACCGCCCGGGCGTCGGCGGCGATCAACTCGCCCGCGTCCTCGAGGATCACCAGCCGCCAGCGGTCCTCGTCGTCGCCTTCCCAGGTGAGCACGTCGAGCATGTAAGCGCCGCCGCGCCCGAGCAGCTCCTCGGGATCCATGATGAAGTGAGCCGAGCACCACGGAGCCCAAGCCCGCGCGAGCGCGCGCAGCGCGTGCGACTTCCCGGTCCCGGGCTCGCCGCGCCACAGGATCAGGCGGCCATGCTCAGGCGCCCGGCTCGCGATCAGCCGCTCCAGCGCGCACCGGACCGGAGCGGAGTAGTTGCCGGCGATCTGATCCAAGCGCTGAGCTTCGATCTCGCGGTGGCGCACCTCTCCACCGGGCTCGCCCCGCATCCAGAACGCGAGCGACACTCGCTCGGGCGCGGGCGGCTCGCTCGCGAGCGCCGCGCGCAACGCGGCCGCGAGCGCGGCGGCCGCCTCCCGAGTCTCGGCCGCGGCTTCGACCGAGACGTGGCCGTAGCCGGCGTCGACGAGCGCGATCTCGCCTCCTCGCATACGGAGGAACGCCTCGACCTCGTTGCCCCGCGGGTCGGAGCGAACGAGCACGGGCGTCCCCAGCGCCTCCAGCTTCGCCGGCGCAGAGGCACCGTGAAAGCTGTCCTGGGCGATGTACGGAAGCCGGCGCGCCAGCAGATCGGCGACGAACAGGGCATGCGGAAGCAGGCCCGGCCGAATCGGGCTCGCAGCTCGCCGTCCCGCGGCGCTAAGGACGTGGCGAAGGTCGGTATTCGTGATGTTCATGGTCGTTGTGCCCATGGCAGGCCCTCCGGAGGAGTCGAACCTCCAGCTCTGCCCGCGGCTCGGGCACGATCGCCCGGCCGCGCAGCGAGGGCGTTGATCAGGGAGTCGTCGCGCGGCGCTCGCGCGTGGCGGATTCGCTCAGAGGCCGCGCAGCGTGACGCGCGCGCCGGTTGACGACGCTGTCATCGGGTGTTGCGTGGGTATGAGCGACATGACGGCCTCGGAAGGTACCGCGAGGGTTGCCCTCGCACAAGAGGGACTCCCGCGCAAGAGGGACTCCCGCGCAAGAGGGACTCCCGCACAAGAGGGACTCCCGCACAAGAGGGACTCCCGCGCAAGAGGGGCTCCCGCACAAGCGGGCCATGCTCACGCGAGCGACGACCCGGGGAGCGCTACCGCCCGGCCGGCTCGAGCTCGCGTCGATCGGCGTCGGGCTCGCGCCGCGGGCCGGGCCAGATGCCCGTCAGGTGATGGAACGTCCGCGCGCTGGCGCGGTCGACGGCGGCCCCGATCGCGGCCATCGTCGCCGCCTCGAGGGCGGCCGCGCCCACGATCTTGGGGAAGCTCGCGTCCTCGGTGGTCGGGCTCGGCGGCTCCTCCGCATCGATCCGCGACCACAGGACGTTGAAGATGCTCCGCGCGATCTTGGCCCCGATCAGCGTGGCGATGATCCCAAACGGCTTGTAGAGGATCCTCATGGTCCCTGGAGCCTACCCGGGACATGCGAGGTACAGCGGCCCGATCGGGTAAAAGTTAAGCCTGCAGCAACGTGATGGATGAGGAGGGACCCGAGATGCTCGATGAGGATTCAAGGCACGGGGATAGCTCAGCGGAAGAGTTGCTGCGGCGGGCGCTCTTGGACGAATCCTCTTCGGTGGCGGTCTCGCTCAAGGTCGGCGGTCTGCCCCTGAGCGAGTCGCTCACGGTCATCTTCCACGGCCGGCGGGATCTCGGAACGCTCCAGACATACGTCGCGCAGGGGAGCCGGGCGGCCGGGACGACGGTCGCGGCGAGCGAGATGCTGCGCGTCCCGTGCGACCTCGACCTGGCCGACGCCGATGATCGCGCCGAGGCGGAGCAGCTGTACATCGAGCAGGCGTCGGCGATGCGCGACGCACTGGTTGGCGCCGACGTCGTCCTCGATGTGTGGCGCGAGCCGCTGTGCGAACTGCTCGGCAGCGACATCAGCGTGGACCATTCGATCGAGCTGTCCGTGCGTCTTCCCGCGCACCGTCTGCTGCCCACCGCTCTGATCGCGCCCGAGTCGCACCTGCTCGTCACCCCGGTGTGCAGCGCGCGGACGCTCGCCGAGGGCAAGCCGCCGATGGGCATCGCCTGCGCCCAGCAGGACGTGATCCGCATCTACCCGCTGGCCGACGACCCCGAGCGGTGCGTCGAGGACTTCCTCGAGGCGGCGGCCGAACACGCCCGCGCCCTGGCCCAGAGACTGGACCATCAGGAGGCGTCGGTGGAGCGGTTCCTCGAGCTGAGCGAGTAGCCGTCGGCACTCGGGCGAGGCCCGGGTGCGCTTACCTTCGGGCCATGCGCCGCGTGTACATCGTCGGGATCGCCTTCGGGATCCTGCTGTTCCTCGTGATCAGCGCCCTGCTGGCCAGGGTGTTCAGCGCGAACAGCGCCGAGCAGTCCGCGATCACATCGCTCGTCCAGTCAGAGGCCCGCGGAGACGTGAACGCGATCCTCGGCGAGATCAGGGGGTGCCGGACCGATCCGTCCTGTCGCACGCGCGCGGCCGTGAACGCGGCCGCGCTCAAGCGCGCCGGGGCCGTCTCGATCATCCAGATCCAGCCCTCGACCAGTTTCTCGCTCGGCGGCACCGAGGGGACCGCCCGCGTCGCCTGGAACGTCAACGGGTCGCACCCGTTCGTGCAATGCGTCAAGGTCCGCCGGGCCGGCAACCCGATCAGCGGGCTACGGGTCGAGTTGCTCGAGGCCAGCCGGCGCATTCCGAGCGACGCCGATTGCCCGGCGCGCTACTAGGTTGATCTGACCGGGGTGCGCTCGGGCTCGCGTGCCGGCCGGCGCTCGCGTTTGGGCAGTTGCTCGGACAGCGTGCGGTGATCGCGCAGCCGCACCGAAGCCGGCTCGGCGTCGGGCAGCGGGATGCCGCCTCGCGGCGCGTCGGGCATCTTCGGTGGGAGGTCAGGACCGCGGCCCCAACCGCCGTCCGAGCCCTGATCGGGCCGGCCCGGGGGGAACTCCGGGCTGTCGCGAAGGGCTGGAATGATCAGCACCGCCGCACACACGAGTCCCAGGAGGTGCATCCCGGCGATCATCAGCATCAGCTGAGCGTCGCCCGACATAAAGTCAAGCTTAGCGCGCAGTTGTTACCGGGTGAAGGGGGTTGGCGTCGGGCCTTTGTCACGGCCCGCCCGCTACCATCACTCGCCGGTCATGGCGACGGCACAGACGACAGCGCTCGCAGTCGAGCCCCGCGAGCCAGCCGGATCGCGGGCGGCGCGGAGGCTGCGTCGCGACGGCAGCGTTCCCGGCGTGCTCTACGGCGGTGGCGAGGATCCCGTCTCGTTCCTCGTGAACGCTCGGTTGCTTCGAAACACGCTCGCCCACGCCGGCGCGGTGCTCGAGCTGAGCATCGGCGGCGAGGCGGCCACGCCGGTCGTGATCAAGGAGATCTCGCGTCATCCGGTGACCGGAGACACCGTCCACATCGACATGCTGCGGGTCCGGCTCGACGTCGCGATCAGCGCAACGGTCGTGCTCGACCTCGTCGGTGCCGAGGACGCGCCCGGCGTCAAGGAGGGTGGCGTGCTCGAGCAGGTGACGCGCGAGCTGACGATCGAGGCGCTCCCCACGGACATCCCGGACGCAATCCACCACGACGTCTCGACCCTGCAGATCGGCGACACGGTCACGCTCGATGCGGTCACAGCGCCTCGCGGGGTCACGCTCCTCGACGATCCGGAGACCGTCATCGCGACGCTCACGCCGCCCAAGCTCCAGCTCGAGGAGGAGCCCGGGATCGAGGAGGAGACCGAGCTCGTGGCCGAGGGCGAGACCACCGAGGAGGCCGAGGCAGAGGCCGGCGAACAAGCCGGCGGCGACATCGAGGGCGGGGACGAGGGCGAATAGCCCGCCCTGGCCCAGTCGTTGCCGGGCGAAGCACCTGTCGATTGGCTGATCGTCGGCCTCGGGAATCCGGGTGCCGAGTACGACGGCACCCGCCACAACATCGGGTTCGAGGTGGCGGACGAGCTCGCGGCGAGATGGTCGCTGCCGAAGGCCAAGTCGAAATACCGCGGGCTGCTGACCGACGGCCGGACCGGGCCGGGCGGACCGCGCGTCGCGATCCTCAAGCCGATGACGTACATGAACGAAGCGGGCGATTCGGTGTCGCCGGCGCGCGGCGCCTACAAGGTCGACGACCTCGACCACGTGCTCGTGATCCACGACGAGATCGATCTCCCGTTCGGCGAGATACGGGTCCGCACCGGCGGCGGCCTCGCCGGCCACAACGGGCTGAAGTCGCTCCGAGCGAGGCTCGGCTCTCCTGATTTCACGCGGATCAGGATCGGGGTGGGGCGCCCGCCGACGACCGATCCCGACCTCGTCGCGGCGTACGTGCTCGGCCGCTTCCGGGAGCCAAAGGACGAGGTCCGGCAGCTGATCGATCGCGCCGCCGATGCCGCCGAGGAGGCGGTCCTAGGCGGGTCCGCGTGACCCGAGCTTCCGCGGGAACGCGAACGTGACCGGAGGCTGCCGGCGATCCGCCGCCCGGCGGGCGATCGCGGGCGCCGCGTACCACGAGCCGACCACGAACCGCATGACCGGCCCGAACGAATATGCGGCCGGGGCGCCGACGAAATGCAGGCCGGGGATCGACGACTCGAGCCCAGGCCCGAGCACGGGATAGCCGCCGGCCAGCTGAAGCTCGGCCAGAAGCTCGCGCGCGAGGAACGGGTAGCCACGCACGTCGATCTTGAAGCCGGTCCCGAGCAGCACGCGGTCGACCTCACGCGCCGAGCCGTCGCTGAGGCGCAGCGCGACAGCACTCCCGCGAACCTGGGCATCAACCACCGAACGGCCGCATGAGATCGGCACGTCGACGAGCCGCGGCCGCAGCCAGCCGGCGCCGGCGGGCCGGATGCAGCGATACGAGATCGTCGGATGGAGCGACTCGGGAACGGCGCGGAACACGTCGGGCGCGGCAGCGATCCAGCCGGCCGCGCGGCCGCCGACGTCGGTCGGGGGAGGGGTGACCCCGACCATCGCCCGGCGCTCAACCTTCCGACTCGTGGATGCGTTGCCGTCGAGCTCGCCCAGCCACCGGATCGCCGGTGCCCGCGCCAGCACCTCGACCACCGCGCCCGCC
>Ga0335072_10002393_pt1 | contig 29134 bp, 24 predicted proteins | sample Lox_Sample_21_FD_206725 | JGI IMG/M metagenome (GOLD analysis project Ga0335072, IMG submission 206725) | Soil microbial communities from Loxahatchee National Wildlife Refuge, Florida, United States - Lox_Sample_2.1 | ecosystem: Environmental > Terrestrial > Soil > Wetlands | place: USA... | reverse complement strand
ACGATCGCCGGCGCGTCAAGTCCGAGGCCGAGCTGGCCGGGATCCGCCGGGCGCAGGTGGCCGCCGACGCCGGCATGCGCGCGGCGGCGGAGCTCTTGCGCCGCGCCGCACCGGGTGACGGCGGGCACATCGCGGACCGGGAGCCGGTCACCAGCGAGCGCGTCCGGCTGGTGATCGGGGATGCGGTCGCCGCCGCCGGCGCCAATCCCGGCGACGCCCTGATCGTCTCTCACGGCGCCCAGACCGCAGTGGGTCACGAGATGGGATCCGGGCCGATCCAGCCAAATGAGCCGATCATCATCGACCTGTGGCCGCGCGATGTCGCGTCGGCCTGCCACGCCGACATGACTCGCACGTTCGTCGTCGGCGAGGTGCCGGACGAGCTGCGTCGCTACCACGAGCTGACGCTCGAGTCGCTCGCCCGCTCTCTGGCGGCCGTGCGCGCCGGGGCGGCCGGGAGGGAGGTTCATCGCATCTCATGCCAGCCCTACGAGGAGGCCGGCCTGCCCACGCAGCTCACCAAGACGCCCGGGCAGGTGCTCGAGAGGGGCTTCTACCACTCGCTTGGCCACGGGGTCGGGCTCGAGGTCCACGAGGCACCGAGCCTGGGCCAGGCCCCGGACGTGCTGGTCGCCGGCGACGTCGTCACGCTCGAACCCGGCTGCTATCGCCCCGGGTTCGGGGGCTGCCGGCTCGAGGATCTGGTGGTCGTGACCGACAGCGGCGCCGAGGTGCTCACCGACTTCCCCTACGACCTGACGCCCTGAGTCGGACCGGCGCCGGAACCGCGGTGAGTCCGGTTGATCGCGGCGGTGGGGGCGTCGGACCCCCGCTGTCGGGGCGAGATCGGCCAGAGTTCACGCCGTGGCGTTCCTCCCGCGACCCCGCGGGGTTTGTCTTCCTGCGTCTCAGTCGCCCCGACCGGCGGACACCGCGGCCACATTCAAGAACCGCTTCACACCGGATAACGGTCGGTAGCCGGCGCCGTTTGCATGCGGTTGGGATGAAAGTCGGACTATTCCCGACCCACGATTCGCCACGTTGGCCGGACTATTTCCGACCGACATGCCGAGCGGTCCTCAGGCGGCGCTCGAGCGCTGGTACTCCTCGGCTGTCAGCGGGCTCGACAGCACGAAGTCGGCGGTCGCTCGGTTGCACGCGGTGGGGACGTTGCAGACCACGGCGATACGCAGCAGCGCCTTGACGTCCACGTCGTGGGGCTGGGGCTCGAGCGGATCCCAGAAGAAGATCAGGAAGTCGATCCGCCCCTCGGCGATCGCCGCGCCGACCTGCTGGTCACCGCCGAGCGGTCCGCTGAAGAAGCGGTGGACGTCGAGGCCGAGTTCACCGGCCAGGAGCGCGCCGGTCGTGCCGGTCGCATACAGCTCGTGCGCGCCAAGGGTGCCGCGGTTGAACCGGGCCCACTCGAGCATCTCCGTCTTGCAATTGTCGTGCGCGATCAGCGCGATTCGCTTGCGCGGCGGCATCAGCCGGACCACGTCGCCCATGGTTGTTACCTCCATCTAGGTTCCCGGACTAACTCACAAGCTAGCGGCTCACCTGAAACTGCCCGTGGGCGACGATCTGGGCGCACCCGCCCACCTGGACCGACTCGATGCGGTCCGGGCGCCCCGTGACGGTCGCGTAAAGGAGCGACGGCCGGGCGATCTCCTCGCCTTGGCGGATCTCGATCTCCTCGCCGAACGGGATCTGGCCGTGGCGCGCCAGGTGGACCGCGAGCGGTCCGGCGGCGGAACCGGTCGCCGGATCCTCGGGCACGCCGCCTGCGGGGTAGAACATGCGTGTCTTCCAGCCGAGCCCCTGACCGGCGAAGCAGTTGGCGCCGACGTCGAGATCGTGCAGCGCAACCAGGTCGGGTCGGACCGCGGCCACGGCACGCTCGTCGGCGAGCTTGACGTACACGAAAGTCGGTCCATTGCGGTAGACCTCGATCGGCAGCTCAGAGGCCTCAACGCCAAGGGCGGAGAGCAGCTCGGCCGGGCGGTCGAACGGCTCCCAGGTCGGGATCGGCTGCTGCATGCGGCCGAACACGACGCGTCCATCGGAGCGCTCGAGCTCGACCGGGACGGGCCCCGCGCCGGTCTCGAGGACCACCGCGTCAGCTCGCAGCGAGGTGCCGACGACGAAAGCGGTGCCGAGCACCGGGTGGCCCGCGAAAGGCAGCTCGCGGCTGGGCGTGAAGATGCGCATGCGAGCGTCGCCGCCTGACTCGGGATCCAGCAGGAAGACGGTCTCGGAGAAATTCATCTCGCGGGCCAGGCGCTGCATGTCGCCGGCGCTGAAGGACCGCCCGTCGAGGAACACGCCGAGCTGGTTCCCCTCGAGCGAGCGAGAGGTGAACACGTCGACGACGAGGTAGGAATGGAGCGGCGACGCCCCGAGCCAGTCCGGCGAGTCTGAGGAGCCGATCGCCCCGAGCACGCTGGCAATGTATCTACCGCGAGCTTGAGTCACTCGCTGTGGGCATGGAAGGCGAGCGCGCCGTCGTCGCCGGACGACTCTAGGATGCGGCCGTGCACACGGGGGAACCTGTGCTCGAGCCCGGCGTGGGCGGGCGTGCCGATGTCTCGCCGACGGCCGCGGTGACGCGCGGAGACTGGACGCCGGTGATCTGGTACGCGTTGGTGGCTGCGGCGATTCAGATGCTGTGGCTGACCTTCGCCGCGATCACCACCGACAGTGCGCATCACTACGGCGTCTCGGTCACGGCGATCGGATGGCTGTCGGAGATCTTCCCGCTGCTCTACGTGGTGCTCGCGATCCCGGCCGGCGCGCTGCTCGACAACCGTTTTCGGCCTGCCCTGGGCTGCGCCGGGGCGCTGATGGCGGTGGGCGGGTTCATCCGCGCGGGAGGCGACTCGTTTGCCTGGGCGTTGACCGGACAGGTGGCGATTGCCGTCGCCCAACCGGTGATCCTAAGCGCGGTCGGCAAGCTCGCGGGCGAGTACCTTCCCCAACGCGACCGAGCGAATGGGATCGCGGTGGGGTCGGCGGGCAACTTCGTGGGGATGCTCGTCGCGCTCGGACTCGGTCCGGCCCTGGCGGCTCACGGCGACCTCGACCGCGTGCTCGTCGTCGAGGCGGTGCTGGCGCTGGTCCCGGCGGTGGGACTGGCGATCTCGCTGCGTCGGCCCGGTCAGCCCTCCGATGAGCACGCGGCGATCGCGGGGAGCGCCGCCCGAGCGCTGTGGCGCATCCCGGAGATGCGGACGCTGTGCGGCCTCGTGTTCCTCGGCTTCGGGATCTTCGTCGCGCTCGCCACCTGGCTACAGACGCTGCTGCATCCGGACGGCGTGTCCGACACGACGGCGGGGATCCTCCTGGTCGGGATGGTCGTGGCGGGAGTCGTGGGCTGCGCCACGGTGGCGCCCGGCGTCTCACAGCGGCGGATCGAGCGCCGCTACATGCTGGTCGCCACGGTCGTCACCACCGCTGGCTGCCTGACTTGCGGCGCGAGCAGCTCACTCGCGGTGCGGGCCGTGGCGCTGGTCGTGATCGGCTTGACGCTGCTGCCCGCCCTGCCGATCGTCATGACCGCGGCCGAGCGGATTGCCGGCGCGCTGGCTGGGACCGCGGGCGCGATCGTGTGGCTCGCCGGCAATCTCGGAGGCCTCATCGTGGCTCTCATCGTCCAAGCGCTGGTCCACCACCCATTCCCAGCCTTTGCCGCGCTGGCGGTCGTCGCCTTGCTCGGACTCCCGCTCGTCCTGCGGCTTCCCGGGGCGAGCCAGGCGACGCCCGTCAGCGAGACAGGGGCTTAGGCGAAGTAGTGGCCCGACTTCACGTCCTCGATCCAGCCCGGATGGGTCGGCTCCCAGCCCAACAGCGCCTTCGTGCGGGCATTTGAGGTCGGGTTGTCCAGGTAGGCGAAGGCCGCGAGGAAGCCGAGGTAATCCGGCGCCTGCTCAGCGGTCACGCTCCTGGTCTCGATCCCGAGCTTGCCGGCGATCGTCTCGGCGATCGTCTTAAACGGAATCCCCTCGTCGCCGACGCCGTGCAGGCGCGAGCCCGCTGGAGCCTTCTCGAGCGCGAGGCGATAGAGGACGGCGATGTCCCGGGTGTCCGCGGCCGGCCAGCGGTTGGCGCCGTCGCCAATGTAGGCGGCCGCGCCGTGCTCGCGAGCGAAGCCGATCAGCGCGGGCGTGAACCCGTGCGTATCGAGATCGCTGTGGACCATCGGCGACAGACGGATCACGGACGAACGCACGCCGCGCTCGGCCATGGTGGCGATCGTGTTCTCGGCATCGACCCGCGGGCCGCCCGCGACCAGGTCCTCCTCCGTGCCCGCGCGGCCGGTGATGCCGCCCATCGCGAGCATCAGGGTGCCTCCGGTACCCACGAACGGCTTGCCGCTGCCGACGAGCGCCTCGCCGATCGCGTCGACCGCGGCGGCGTCGGCGGCGACGGCACCGAGGAAATCGCCGCTGCGCATCGCCTCGTGCTTGAACGCGAGATGGATTACCCCGTCGGACTCGGCCGCCGCTTGGCTGAGCCCTTCCAGGTCGTCCAGATCTCCCCGGCGAACCTCGGCGCCGAGGGCAGCGACGGCCTGCGCGGAGGAGTCAGAGCGGGCCAAGCCGACCACCTGATGGCCGTTGCTCAGCAGCTCGGGGATGACTCCGGATGCGATGTGGCCGGACGCGCCGGTGATGAATACGCGCATGATGAAAACCTCCGGATTGGTGGCGTGATTTTGGTTCGGGACCGGGCTGCTTCTGCTTGTCTTGCGCATGACACCCGGTGACATCACTCTAGCACGGCCACGGCACCGGGTGTCATCAACTACCCTGAACCCAGATGACGCGCTGGAAGCCAGACGCCGCCGGCCGGCTGATCAAGGCCGCGATCATGCTGTTCGATCGGCAGGGCTACGAGGAGACGACGGTGACCGAGATCGCCGAGAGCGCCGGACTGACCAAGCGAACGTTCTTCCGCCACTTCGCCGACAAGCGCGAGGTGCTGTTCCAAGGCTCAGAGGAGCTCGAGCGCGTCTGGGTTGACGGCGTGGCGTCCGCGCCCCCGGACGCGAGCGCCCTTGAGGCGGTGATGGCGGGCCTCGGCCCGGTCACCGCGATGTTCACCGAGCGCCACCCGTTTGCCCAGATCCGCACCCGGATCGTCGCCGCCAACCCGGAGCTGCAGGAGCGCGAGCTGATCAAGCTACAGACGCTGGCCGCGGCCATCGCCGCCGCCCTGCGAGCGCGGGGCGTGCCCGACGACGCCGCCGTGCTCGCGGCCCAGACGGGCGTGACGGTGTTCCACGTCGCCTTCGCCCGCTGGGTCGCCCAGGACGATCCAGACGCGTTCCAGCGGCTCACGCAAGAGTCCCTGGAGCAGCTGCGCTCAGTGACCGCGACGTAGGCGCAGCTTGACGAACAGGCGCGCAAGGCCGACCGCCAACACGAGCCAGGCCAGGGCCGAGCACACCGTGGCCGGCGTCCCGAGCCGGTTCGTCCCTCGCGGTTCGGCGCCGGCGATGTGCAGCACGAGGCCGGCGAGCTGCAGAGCGATGTACAGGAGGCAGGGGAAAAGGAGGGCGCGGTACACCTCGCCGATAGTCGGGCGCCGGCGCGAGTACCCGTCTGCGGGCGGTGGCTCCAGTTGTCTGCGCATGGCGGTGCGCCGCGACGCTACCGCTCGGGATGATGCGCGTAAAGCCGTGCCCGTCGCTGGTCAGCCGGGCGGGCCGCCGATCGCGGGGGGTGTCACCCCGAACGTGATCGAGTAGTCGCACCCCCCGGCGCAGGTGAACACGCTGGTCGCGTTATCGCCCGACCACGAGTAGGCGTAGGGCTCCGCGCGTTTGAACACGAGGGCGTAGTCGATCGGCGACGTCCGCGCCGGCGAGCAGCCTGGCGCGTATTGACCACGGCAGCAATAGCGGTCGGTCTGAAACCGCGCACAAGGCGAGATGCAGCCGACCAGTTGGCCGCCGCGGTGAACCTGGAGCGCGTCCGGACACTTGACGGTCGACGTGCATCCGCGGCCCCGCTCACACCCATTCGCAGTGATTCGCCTGTTGGCTCGACCGTGCGTGATCGTGATGTACATGGGCAGGTTGGAGCCGTCGACCATCGATACGTCATAGAAGTCGAGGTGGTCATAGGAGTCCAGGTCGTATTCGGCCAGCGTGGCCGGGATCTGACCCCAGCCTCGGCATTGGTATCGCTCGCCGCAGCCGCCGGTCAGGCACGGGCCGCGGCCATCGGCGGTGAAGTGACAGCCGGTGCGGCCCCACACTCGCGCATTCCAGGAGTTCGAGACCGTGATCGAGATCGAGCGGCCGGCCGGCAGTGTCCAGCCGGTCCTGCCCGACACGGAGCCCGGCCAGGCGGCGGGCCAGATCGTGACCCGCGTGCGGTTGACCAACGTGATGGTCCGCTCGCCTCCCACCGTGGAGCGCGTCACGCGGTGCCGCGCCGCGCCGGCAGTTGAGCCGCCGCTTGCAGCCACCCCAAGCCAGAGCCCGGAGGCGATCACGAGAAACACCAAGAAGCCGCGCCTCATTATTCGCGCGCGTCGATCGAGAGTGTCTCGAGGCCGGCGATGGTGAAGTGGGCCGCTCGCGTCAGTCCTGTCTTTCGCGTGAGTGGAGCTGTCCGGCGACCTCGACTCCAAGTGCACCAGCGCTCAGTCCGCACCGCGCGCGGCGTCGAGGAGATCAACCAGCACTCGCTCCATGTTCCTGGCAGGGGCGCTGTGGCCTTCCCCGCTCCATACCGTCAGCGTCGCGCGCGGAACGGACTCGACGAGTCGCCGGATCGCGGTCAAGGGGCCGTTCTTATCGTCGTCGCTATGCCAGATCCTGACCGGGCAGTCGACGCGACCAAGCTCGACATTCCAGTCATTGCCGAATATCGAGACCGCGTCGTCGACCCATCCTTGAACTCCGGGGCGAAGCGCTTCGAGAATCGCTTCACGGCGTACGGTCCGCACTTCTTCACGCTGATTCCACTGGATGTCGGCGGTGGGGGCGTCGGCCAGCCGAACCTCCAGCGCTCCAAGCGGATCCGCGAGGAATTGGTCGCGCAACGACCCGAGGAAGTCGACCATGCCCGGCCGGCCATGCTCGGCGAGGATCCGAAGACTCTCGCGGTTGAGCCCGATGAGGTCCTCAACCTCACTCGGGCGCAACGGCGCCGCCGACGCAACCGCAGCACACGCGAGCACGCGATCTCCAAGCTCAGCCGCACATGCGAGCGCGTGCGGCCCACCGCCCGAGGCGCCCAGGACCAGAAAGCGCCCGAGACCGAGTGAGTCGGCCACAGCGGCAACGTCACCCGCAGCATGACTCACCTGCCGTCCTGGGAGAGCGCTCGACTCTCCGTAGCCGGGCCGATCGATCGTGACCACGTGCAAACCCAGCTTCGGCCACAACGTGGCGTCGGGATGTCGATTAAGCCTGCAACCCGGGGTGCCATGAAGGGAGAACATCGGCTGACCGCCGAGGTCTCCCCACCGCTCATAGGCAACGATCCGATCACCCTCGACCGCAACAGTCTCCATTGCGCGCCCCGACGTTAGCGGTCGGTGGTGAGGCTTGCGAGCTCGCTGATCGCGAAGCGACCGACGCGAATGCACGGGAAACGCCGCGGGGACGAAGTCACGACCCCGAAGACATCGGCCTCTGGCCCAATACGCTGATTCCCGCGCTCATCCGGAACGGTGCTGAGCCTCGGAGAGAACGAGAAGTGAGTTGCGCGGCCTACGCCGGGCTGCGGCTTGGAGAATTGACAGCGCTGCGGTGGCGATCTCGATTTCGCGAAGCGCCTCATCCGTGTGCGTCGTTCCGACGTGGAACGCGCCGAGGACGCGCCTAAGTCGGGCCGGGCACGGAGCGTGCCGATGACGCTTGCTGGGCGTGTGGTCGGCTGAAAGCAAGGATTGGCCGACCGGGGTTAGCTGCGCTCGGTCGGCGGATGTCTTTACGTGGGCGCCGGGGCATGGCAGACTGGCTGCGACCATGGGCGCCGCGCATCGGGTGGCGGGTGGAGCGAGCGGATGAGCTCGATTGCGGCGGACGTCGAGGGGCAGCTGCTCGAGCGGGGCCAGAGCATCTCCGCGCTGAGCGGGTTCCTGGCAAGTGTCCAGGCGGACGCGACGGGGCTGTTGGTTTGGATCGGCGGTGAGGCCGGGGTCGGCAAGACCTCGTTGCTGCGCCGCTTCTGCGAGCTTCAGCGCAACCCGGCGCGAGCGCTGTGGGGCGGCTGTGAGCCGCTTCGAACCCCGCGTCCGCTGGGTCCCTTTGTGGATATCGCCGGGTCCCTCGGCGGCCAGCTCGCGAGCCTGGTCGCCGCCGGCGCGAGGCCACACGAGGTGACGGTCACGCTGCTGGACGCGTTGCACGGCCCGGGCCCAACCGTGCTGGTGCTCGAGGACCTTCACTGGGCCGATGAGGCGACGCTCGATGTTCTGACCATGCTCGCGGCGCGAATTCGGTCCGTGCCAGCGCTTGTGCTGGCGAGCTATCGGGATGACGAGATCGAGCGAGGATCGGCGCTGAGGGTCCTACTGGGAGAGAAAGCCCCGCGAGCGCGGCGGCTGAAAGTCGAGCGGCTGTCGCGGGCGGCGGTTGCGTCGCTGGCCGAGCCACACGGCCTGGATCCGGCAGAGCTTTACGGCCGCACCGGCGGTAACCCGTTCTTCGTCACCGAGGTTCTGGCGACGGGCGGCGAGCGGCTCCCCGACACGGTGCGTGATGCCGTCCTGGCGCGCGCCGCTCGGCTGTCGGACCCGGCTCAGCGGCTGCTCGACGCGGTGGCGATCGTCCCTGGACAGGCTGAGCTGTGGTTGCTCCAAGCCCTCGCCGGCGACCTGGTGCGCTACCTCGACGAGTGCCTTGCCTCGGGCATGCTGGCTGCTTCGGGGACGGCTATGTCCTTCCGCCACGAGCTGGCCCGCTTGGCGATCGAGGAGGCGATCTCTCCCGTCCGCAGGCTGGACTTGCATCGCGCGGCGCTGGCGGCACTGGAAGGCAAGGCGGATCGTGATGTCGCGCGGCTCGCTGAGCATGCCGAGGTAGCGGGCGACGCGCAGGCTGTCCTGAGGTATGCGCCGGCGGCGGCAGCGCGTGCAGCCTCCGTGGGAGCGCATCGTGAGGCCGCCGCGCTCTATGCACGCTCGGTGCGTTTTGCCGATGAAGCCTCTGCCAGGGCGGGTCTTCTTGACTCGCAGGCCCGCGAGGCGTATCTGACCGGAGATTTCGCGGAGGCGTTCGAGGCGTGCGGCGAGGCGCTCGCTAGCCATCGTGCGGCCGGCGCGGTGCGCGAGGAGGCGGCGTCGCTTCGGCTGCACGGGTGTCTGCTGTTGCAGTTGGGCCGCGATCACGATGCGATCGCCGCGGGGGAGAGGGCCATCGCCTTGCTCGAGACGTTGCCACCGGATCGGGATCTCGCAGTGGCATACGCAAGTCTGGCCGAGCTTGCGATGACGCGCGAAGACCCCGGACAGGCGAGTGCCTGGGGGCATCGCGCGCTCGAGCTCGCGCACGAGTTCGATGACGGCGAGACGGCCAGGCACGTGGACGTCTATATCGGCGCGATCGAAGCCAAACGCGGCGATTCCGCAGGCCGCGCGAGGCTCGAACGGACGCTAGAAGCCGCGATCGACACTGGCTTCGAGGAGGTTGCGGCAGAGGCCTTTAACTGGCTCGTGAGGGAGGCGGTTCGGGCCCGTAGTTTTGTAGCAGTGGACCTTTACCTCGCGCGTGGCGTCGAGTACTGCAGCGAGCGCGATCTCGGTAACTGGCGTCAGTCGCTCGTCGCAATGGGCGCGCGCGCCGATCTCGACCGGGGACGCTGGAGCGACGCCGCTGCCGGTGCGGCACGCGTGCTGCGAACGGCTCGGACGCAGGCATCGGCACCCGCGCTTGCACGTTCAGTGCTTGCGCTGGTCCGTGCGCGGCGCGGCGACCCCGGTGTGGAGGTGGCCCTCGAGTTCCCCGAGGCGACACACGACGCGGGCGTCGCATGCCCGCGACCCGTATCAGCTCCTCCCCCGACGAGCAAGATGTACCTCGCCGCCGCGCGCGCGGAGATCGCATGGCTCAAGCACGAGCCGGCCGCGGTTCTCGAGGCCACCGAGGAGGCCCTCGATCTCGCTATTCGTGCGGACGCAGCTTGGATTGTGGGAGAGCTCGCGTATTGGCGGTGGCGCGCAGGGATCATCGAGGAGATTCCAGCCCGAGCGGCTGAGGCCTACACACTCTCGATCCGCGGCGACTGGCGCCGCGCGGCGGAGTGCTGGACCGAACTTGGCTGCCCGTACGAGGCCGCGCTCGCGCTCGCTGATGGCGACGACGAAGAACTGCTGCGGCGCGCGCTCAATGAGCTGCAGCGACTCGGGGCTCGTGCAACGGCGGCGGTCCTCGTTCGCCGCCTCCGCCAGCGGGGAATCCGGAGCATGCCGCGGGGGCCGCGCGCGAGCACGCGCGAGAATCCAGCCGGCCTGACGGCGCGCGAGCTCGACGTCTTGGCGCTCTTAGCCGAGGGCCTGCGCAACGCGCAAATCGCCGAGCGCCTGGTCGTGTCCGAGAAGACCGTCGATCATCACGTCTCGGCGATCCTGCGCAAGCTCGACGTGCGCACGCGCGGTGAGGCGAGCGCGGAAGCCGCGCGGCTCCGGCTGACCGGCCCGACATAAAGAGGCATCCGAGCCTTAATAGACGTCTGCCACCTGAACGGCCTCGTACACCCGCCACGCATTCGGCTTCCTTGGCTAAGGTCACAACGCCGAGCGGCCCGTACTGCGTCCTCCTCGCCCCGAGCGGAGAAACATTAATCGCCTCGGCGTTAGCCGCTCGACCTCGCGGCCTAGCAAGGGCCGGGCGCCGTTCAGGCTGCTCCGGAGCGCGTGCGCGATCAGATATGAGAGCAGCACGGCCGCGGACTCGGTCGCTGGCTTCTGAGTTGGGCGAGGTGGGAGACCGCGTCCTCGGCCTCCGCAGGCGGCCGCTCCGCCAGTTGAAACAGCTAGGCCACCGATCGATCGGGCGTTACCGCGTTCCGATTCAAGCAGCCGCGATTCGACGCGACCGGAAAAGCCTGATTTCCAGGGTATTCTCGATGCCGGAGGAGGGACTCGAACCCCCGACACGCGGATTATGATTCCGCTGCTCTAACCGACTGAGCTACTCCGGCGCGGTGAGCGAGTGTAGCCCCCGGGGGCGAATAAGATGCGCCCGCGATGAGTGATCTCGGCCCTGCGGTGCAGACGGTGGTGAGGCGGTGCCTGGGCGTGCAGCCGGGCGAGGAAGTGCTCGTGATCGTCGATCCCGACACCAGGTCGATCGGCGAGGCGTTGCGCGACGAGTGCGACGGCACCGGCGCCGACGCCGTGCTTGCGGTGATGGATGAGCGCGCCACCGACGGGACCGAACCGCCGGGCACGGTCGCGGCCGCGCTGGAAGCGTGTGACGTTTTCATCGCGCCGACGAGCCGGTCGCTCAGCCACACCGCGGCGCGCAAGCGCGCCAGCGACGCCGGCGCGCGTGGCGCCACGATGCCCGGCGTGACCGAGGACATGCTCGCGCGCGTGATGGCGGTCGACTTCGACACGATGGCGGCGCGGTCAAAGGCGGTGGCGGCGGCGCTCGAGGGCGGCACGAGCGCACACGTCACATGTCCCCGCGGCACCGATCTGCGGCTGGCGATCGATGGTCGCGCGGGCATCTCCGACGACGGCGAGCTGACCACTCGGGGTGCGTTCGGGAACCTGCCCTGCGGCGAGGGCTTCATCGCGCCGGCGTTCGGGGAGGGCACGGTCGTGGCTGCGAGCCTGGCGCCGCTGGGCATCAGCGTCGACCCGGCGAGGCTGACGGTGGCCGGGGGTCGGATCGTCGCCGCCGAGGGCGGGCTCGGGCCGCGGTTCATCGAGCTGTTGCTCGAGCACGGCGAGCTTGGCACCAACCTGGCCGAGCTGGGCGTCGGCACGAACGATCGAGCGCGCCTGACCGGCAACGTGCTGGAGGACGAGAAGATCCTCGGCACCGTGCACGTCGCGTTCGGCGCGAGCGCGGGAATCGGTGGCACGGTGTCGGTTCCGATCCATCTCGACGTGGTGGTGGTCGACGCGAGCCTCGTGGTGGACGGACGCCAGGTTCTCGACGCCGGCCGCTACGTGCTCTCCTAGCCGGTGCCCCCGACGCTGCTGGCGATCCCCAACGTCTCCGAGGGTCGCGACACGGACGCGATCGCAGCGATCGGCAAGGCGTTCGGCGCGGCGGTCGACGGCCGGCTGCTCGACATCCACTCCGACCCCGATCACCATCGCAGCGTCTTCACGCTCGCCGGCGCACCCGCGGAGCTGGCGCCAGCGGTACTGGCCGGCGCCGTCGAGGCGGTTCGCCGGATCGACGTTCTATCCGGGCACGAAGGGATCCATCCGCGGGTCGGCGCGATCGACGTGGCGCCGATCGTGTACCTCGATCCCGCCGACCGTGGCGCCGCGGGGGCCGAGGCGCTCGTCCTCGGCGACATGCTCGGCACCGAGCTCGAGCTGCCCGTGTTCATGTATGGCGAGCTCGGTCAGGGAAGGACACGGGCCGAGCTGCGAAGGGGCGGGCCGGCGAACCTCGCGCGCCGGATCGAATCGGGCGAGCTGCGCCCGGACTTCGGCCCGCGCCGGTTGCATCCGACGGCCGGCGCGGTGCTGGTGGCGGCCCGGCCGCCGCTTATCGCGTTCAACGTCGAGCTCGCGCCGCCCGCGACCGTCGAGGAGGCCAGGGAGATCGCGGCGCGCATTCGGGAGGGCGGGGCCGAGGGACTCGACGGGGTGCGCGCGATCGGCCTGTGGCTCGACGCACGCGGCGTCGCGCAGGTGTCTACCAACGTCGAGGACCATCGGGCGGTTCCGCTCGGGAAACTGGTCGAGGCGGTGGCGCGCCACGCGAAGCCGATCCGCGCCGAGCTGGTCGGGTTGGCGCCGGCTGCGGCGTTCGATGGCTTTCCCGACGAGCTGCCCGTGGCGAACCGTCGAACCGTCGAGGATGCCCTGACTCGGTAGCGAATCCACCCCCCCGCCTACTAAGCTCCATTCACCATGGCTCAGACCAAGCGCAAGCGTCGCACCAAGCACCGGGGGACCCCTGCCGGGACGATCTCGGCGCGGGGCCGGACCGGCCGGCCGCCCTCGGCCGACGAGAAGAAGAAGCAGACCCGGGTCGAGGCCCGCGAGCGGCGACTGAACACGCCGCCGACCTGGAAGTCGTCCGCCATGCGGGGCGTGGTCGCGGCGGTGCTGATGTTCATCTTCCTCGCGCTGGTCGGACCGAAGTCGCACCGGATCGAGAGCGCGGCGTTGTTCGCCCTGTTCGCGCTCGTCCTGTACATCCCGGGCGGCTACTACCTGGAAACGTTCATGTTCCAGCGGCGCCAGAAGCGCAAGCGACAGGCGGCCAAGTGAGCCACCTCGACGTCCGCATGTTCACGGTGGGACCGGTGCAGGAGAACTCGTTCATCGTTCGGCGCAAGAACGCGTCGAACGCGCTGATCGTCGACCCGGGCGACGAGGCGCCGAAACTGCTCGAGGCGCTCGAGAGTCTCGGGATCGACAGCGTCGACGCGATCCTGATCACGCACACGCACTTCGACCACATCGGCGCCGTAGCCCCGGTGGCGAAAGCGACCAACGCCCCGGTCTACGTGCCGGAGCTCGAAAAAGAGGTCCTGGCCAACATCATGGACTACATCCCGTGGCCGGGATTCGGGCCGTTCGAGAGCTACGAGGCCGACCATACGGTGGCCGGGGGCGAGACGCTCGAGATCGGCGGCCACGCGATCGAGGTGATCTTCACCCCGGGGCACAGCCCCGGCCACGTCACGTACGCGCTCCGGGACGAGCCGGCGCTGTTCTCCGGTGATGTGCTGTTCCAGGGCTCGGTCGGGCGGGTCGATCTTCCCGGCGGCGACTGGCCGACGCTGCTCTCGTCGATCGAGACCCTGACCAACGGCTTCCCGCCGGAGACGACGGTCTACCCGGGCCACATGGGGATCACCACGCTCGGGCGCGAGCGCGCCACCAACCCGTTCCTGCGCGAGCTCGCGGAGCGGTGAGCCCTCTGTGATCCAGGCCCCCCGCGGCACATTCGACATCCTGCCCGAGGACGCGGCGCGGCGCAAAGCGCTCGAGCAGCAGGTCGAGAGGATTCTTGGCGCAGCCGGCTACCGGCGAATCGAGACGCCGACGTTCGAGGCGACCGAGCTGTTCGCGCGCGGCGTGGGAGAGTCGACCGACATCGTCCAGAAGGAGATGTACACGTTCGACGACGGTGGCGGGCGGTCGCTGACGCTGCGGCCGGAAATCACCGCGCCGATCTGCCGTGCCTACCTCGAGCACGGAATGCACAAGCTCGTCCAACCGGTGAAGCTGTGGTACCTGTCGAGCTGCTTTCGGGCCGAGGCGCCTCAGCGCGGCCGGTACCGCCAGTTCTGGCAGGTAGGCGCCGAGGCGATCGGCTCGCCCACCGCCGAGACCGACGCCGAGCTGATCGTGCTGCTGTCGGATCTGCTCGAGGCGGTGGGGGTCCGCGGCACGCGCCTGCGCCTGTCGAGCCTGGGCACCGCCGCGACCCGGGCCGAGTATCGCGAGGAGCTGGCGGCTTACCTGCACGCCCACGAGGACGAGCTCAGCGCGGACGTTCGCAGCCGCATCGACCTCAACCCGATGCGCGCGTTCGATTCATCGGACCCGGGTACGAAGGCGGTCATGCGCAACGCGCCCAAGCTGCTGGACCGACTGGCCCCGGAGGACGCCGAGCACTTCGCACAGGTCCGGGCGCTGCTCGACGACGCCGGCATCCGCTACGAGCTTGACCCGGCCCTCGTCCGCGGCCTCGACTACTACACGCGCACGTTGTGGGAGTTCACCAGCGACGAGCTCGGCGCTCAGTCCGGCGTGGGCGGGGGAGGCCGCTACGACGGGCTGATCGAGCTGCTCGACGGACCGCCCACCCCGGGTGTCGGCTGGGCGGCCGGCGTCGACCGGATGCTGCTCGCCTCGCGCGAGCTAACGCCGGGCTCCGAGCTCGTCGACCTGTTCGTGGCGCTGGCCGGGCCCGAGGGGGCACGCGCCGGCTTTGACCTGGCCCGCGAGGCGCGGCGAGCGGGTCTCCAGGCCCAGCTCGAGCTCGCGCGCCGCTCGCTCAAGGGCCAGCTCAGGCACGCCGACCGGATCGGCGCGCGCTACGTGGCGATCGTCGGCGAGAACGGGACGGCCACGCTTAGGAACATGGAGTCGGGCACGGAGCGAGACACGCAGCTGGGCAACGTGATCCCGGAGATCCTGCGCGAGTGGCGGCTGTGATGCAGCACGCACCGCGCCCCAACGGTTACCGCGACTCCTGGAGCGGCGAGTTGACCGCCGACCGCGCCGACACCGATGCCCGCGTCGCCGGCTGGGTGCACCGACGGCGCGACCACGGCGGGCTCATCTTCATCGACCTGCGCGACCGCTCCGGGATCGTGCAGCTCGTGTTCCACCCCGAGCAGGCACCCGAGGCGCACGAGCGCGCGCACGCGCTCCGCGCCGAGGACGTGATCAGCGCGTTCGGCCGGGTCACGCGACGCGACCCGCAGAACGTCAACCCCAACCTGTCCACCGGCGAGATCGAGCTTGCGGTGCGCGAGCTCGACATCCTGGCCGACGCCGAGACGCCGCCGTTCCCGGTCGACAACGGCGGCGATGTCGACGAGATCATCCGGCTGCGCCACCGCTCGCTCGACCTGCGCCGCGCGCAGCTCCAGCGCACCATCGCGTTGCGCCACCGAGTCGTCTCGACGATGCGCGAGGTGCTGAACGAGCGCGACTTCCTCGAGATCGAGACGCCCTACCTGACGCGCTCCACGCCCGAGGGCGCGCGTGACTTCCTGGTGCCCGCGCGCACCCAGCCGGGCTCGTTCTACGCGCTGCCCCAGTCCCCCCAGCTGTTCAAGCAGCTGCTGATGATCGGCGGCATGGAGCGCTACTACCAAATCGCGCGCTGCTTCCGCGACGAGGACACGCGCGCGGATCGCCAGCCCGAGTTCACCCAGCTCGACCTCGAGATGTCGTTCGTCCACGAGGACGACGTGATCGAGTGCATGGAGGCCGTGATGAGCGCGGTGTTCCAGGCCGCGGAGTTCGATGTCTCGACCCCGCCGTGGCCGCGGATGACCTTCGCCGAGGCCGTCGCGCGCTACGGGATCGACCGGCCCGACACGCGCTTCGGCCTCGAGCTGCACGACCTGGGGGAGGCGCTCGCGTCAACCGACTTCAAGGTGTTCGCCGGCGCGATCGGCTCAGGGGGCGTCGTGCGCGGCGTCAACGCCGGACCGCGCGAGCTGCCCCGCTCGGACCTCGACGCGCTGACCGAGCTGGCCAAGCAGCACGGAGCCAAGGGGCTGGTGTGGGCGTTTGTGCAGGAGCACGGCTGGCGCTCGCCGATTGCCAAGTTCCTCTCGGAAGCGGAGATCGAGGCGATCAACCGGCGCCTCGACGCGTCCGCGGGTGACCTCTTGCTGATCGTGGCCGATCAGGCCGCGACGGCGGGCCAGTCGCTGAGCGCGCTGCGCATGGAGCTCGGACGCCGGTTCGACCTGATCCCGCACGACCGCCACGACATTCTGTGGGTGGTCGAGTTCCCGGCCTTCTTCTGGGATGACCAGGCGGAGCGGTGGGACTCCGCGCACCATCCGTTCACCGCGCCCTCCGGCGATCTGAACGACCCGGCGAACCTGAGCTCTCGCTCGTATGACCTGGTGCTCGACGGCGCTGAGATCGGGGGTGGGTCGATCCGTATCAACCGGCTCGACATCCAGGAGCGCGTGTTCGAGCTGCTCGGGATCGGTCCCGAGGAGGCGAGCGTCCGGTTCGGCTTCTTCCTCGACGCGCTGCGCTACGGCGCCCCGCCCCACGGTGGGATCGCGATGGGTATCGATCGGATCGTCTCCGCGCTGGCCGGCGTCGAGTCGATCCGCGACACGATCGCCTTCCCGAAGGCGGCGAGCGGCGCCGACCCGCTGACCGGCGCGCCGGCGCCGGTCGACCCCGCCCAGCTGCGCGAGCTCGGACTGCGGCTGGCCTGAGGCGCCGCCGGGCGCCGCCGACCCTCCGGATTTACCCCGGCGACCCTCCGGATTTACCCCGCCGAGTGTCCGTTCTCTGGGGCCGGGATTTAAAAGCCGGCACCAAGCGGCCGAACATATGGCTTGATGAGGAGCCTGCACAAGCCCATGATCGGCCTGTTGGTGGCCACGCTGGCGTTCTTCGCCCTGTGGTACGTCGAACTCAGGCCGAGCGCGTCGACGTCGGGTGGCTCCCCGAGCGGCCTGGGTCAGTACCAGTCGGCGATCAACAAGGCCCATCAGGCCGTCGCCACCTCGAACGCCGCCAACGCCAAGCTCGGCGCGCCCGTTGCCACGACTGCCGGGCCGAAGTCGCCCACCTCGACGACGACCACCGCGGCGAGCCCCACCAAAGCGACGCCCGCGACGAAGCCGGCGGCCAAGGCCGCCCCTGCGACCAAGCCCGCGCCAAAGCCGGCGGTCAAGACGGACAAGGCCACCGGCGCCGCCGCCACTCCCGCCCCCGCTCCTTCCGCCGCCGCCGAGGTCAAGGCCCTCGAGAACGCGGTCGCCGCCCACAAGGTGGTCGCGCTGCTCTTCTACAACCCCGCCGGGGCCGACGACCAGGCGATGAAGCAGGAACTTGGCTCGGTCCCGACGCACGGCGGTCAGGTCTTCAAACTGGCCGTGCCGGTGAGCGAGCTCGCCGAGTTCCAGGCCGTCACGGCCCAGGTGCCGGTCGTCACCGCCCCGACGGTGGTCGTCATCGACACGACCCGTCAGGCCACGATGATCACGGGATTCGCGTCTCAGCTGGAAATCAACCAGCGGGTCGCGGACGCGCTGCCCGGAAAATAGATTGGCCGGCGGCGCCGGACGGCGGCGCCGGACGGCGGCGCTGGACGGCGGCGCGTTGAACGGGCACTATCCTCGCCGGCGATGGATGCCATCGCCTTCGAGCATCATCTGAGCTCTCCTCAGGGCCACCGCCGCACGCCGCCAGAAGCGTTCACCGCCACCGCGGGCGGCTTCGCCTGCTGCGATGAGATCGACGTGTCGGTCAGCGTCGAGGGCGACCGGGTGACCGACGCCGGGTTCGATGCCCGAGGCTGTGGCGCGAGCACCGCCGCCGGCAGCGCCGCGGTAACGCTCGTCCGCGGCGCGCCCGTACTCGATGCGGCTCGCATCGGCCCGGCCCAGATCGCCGCCGAGCTCGGCGGCCTTAGCCCGGGCAAGCTGCACGCGGCCGAGCTTGCCGCCGACGCGCTTGCGCGGGCGCTGGGCGCCGCCGTGCGCGACCGAGCGCGAGTCGAAGGGGTGGCGGGGCGGGTACTGGTCGCGATGAGCGGAGGCGTGGACAGCGCGGTCGCGGCGCTCATGTGCCAACGCGAGGGGGAGACCGTGGCGGTGACGCTCGAGCTCTGGTCGGATCCCGAGAACGACGGCGAGCGCAGCTGCTGCTCGGCCACCGCGGTGGCGCAGGCGCGCGCGCTGGCGCAGGCGATGGGCATGGCGCACTTCACGATCGATCTGCGTGACGAGTTCCGGGTCGGCGTCGTCGAGCCGTTCATCGCCGGCTTCGCGGCCGGCGAGACCCCGAACCCATGCGTCGGCTGCAACGGACACGTGCGTCTCGACGCGATGCTCGCGCTGGCCGACCGCCTCGGCTGCGAAGGGCTGGCCACCGGACACTACGCGCGCACTGCGGAATCCGATCACCCGGACGGGCCACTGCTTCGGGTTGCCGCCGATCTCGCCAAGGACCAGACGTACATGCTCGCCGCGCTCGCGCCGGCTTCGCTTCAGCGGATGCGGTTTCCGCTTGGCGGGCTGACCAAGCCCGAGGTCAGACGGATCGCGGCCGACGCCAGCCTGCCGGTTGCCGACAAGGCCGACTCGCAGGACCTGTGTTTCATGGCCGGCACCGACCGCGCGCGCTTCCTGGCCCGCCACGGCGGTCTCGGCGACGCGCCCGGCGCGCTCGTCGCGACCGACGGCACCGTTCTCGCCCGCCACCGGGGCCAGCACCGCTTCACGGTCGGCCAACGGCGTGGGCTCGGCGTCGCGCTGCCGGGCCAGCCGCTCTACGTCCTCGACAAGGACGCCGCGACCAACCAGGTCGTGGTGGGTCCGCGAACGGCATTGGCGACCGAGCAGGTACCGGTCCGCGGTGTGCGGCTGCGTCGCGCCGGCGAGCGCGTAAACCGAGTAAAGCTCCGCTATCGATCCCGGCCGGTGGAATGCCGGATGGGCAGCGATCGACTCGAGCTCTCAGAGCCGGTCGACGGCGCGGCGCCGGGTCAGCTCGCCTGCTTAATGGACGGCGATCTGGTCGTTGGTTGGGCCACGATCGCTCGGGCCGATGACGATGATGGTCGGCGGCGCCTGGCGGCGGCGCCTTAGCGAACCTTGAAGTCCGCGTTCTCGACGAGCATCTTCGCGTAGGCCGGCCAGTACTGCCCGGTGGGGGGAGCGCCGGCTCCGCAGGCCCCGCCGGACTCGCCGGGATTGCTCGTCCAGGCGAACATGTCGACGTTTCGGTAACCGGTGTTGGCGGTGGGCAGGGGTCCCAGGCCACGTCCCGGTGGGTTGCACAGAACCTCCAGGCCCTGGTGAACGATGTCGCGGGGACGAAGCGGTCCCTGGCCGTTCTCGCCGGTGTTGACGACGAAGTGCTTGCCGCCGGTCAGGCGCGAGATCTTCTCGCCGTAGCGGATCTCTTTCGAGGTCCAGTCGAAGTGGGTCGCATTCAGGAAGAAGCCCTCGATCTTGGCCACGCCGGAGGCGCGCAGGAAGCGCGCCGCGCTGCGCGCGCTCAGCGCATCGGCTGCGCCCGCGTCGAGGTAGATCACGAGATGCGGGCAGTCGGCCGTCAACGTGTTGATCGCGTAGCGAAGCTCCGCCTCCCGGACGGCCTGCCCATGCCGAGAGAGGCACGGCATCGTGATGATCGAGTCCATCTCGAGGAACAGGACGGCGCGGTAGGAGCCGATCCCGGCGGCGAAGCCGTCGATGAAGTCGTGGTAGGAGGCCACATCGGCCGGGGAGTCGGATGCGTTCCCGCACAGGCCGTGCACGATCCGGTAGGTCGCGAGCAGCGGGACGGCTCCGGGCTGCTCGACCTGGGCGCGTGAGAGATACCGCGAGACCGCCGTGGCGATATTGGGGACGCCGTTCTTGCCGAAGCTGAACGAGCCGAACCGCGCGGTGCCGGGCTCGCGCGCGATCACGTCGAGCGTCGGGTCTGACTGGGCGGCGTGCGCGGCCTCGCTGTCCGGGTCGACGAAGAAGGTGGCGCCGGCCAGCGGGTTGCTCCCGGTCGGCGCGACGGCCAGGTCGAGGGGGTTCTGCGGATCCCGCGCCGGCGTGGGGTCGTTGTCGAGGACGGTCAGCACGGCCTTGTTCGGTGACGCCATGCCAATTGGCGAGGGGCCGAACAGCGCGACCTGGATCGTCTCGGGTGTGTTCGTCACGCCGTGATCGACGATCGGCACGGTGAACGTCTCGCTGGCCACGCCGACCGGGAAGTCGAGCATGCCCTTGACCGACGTGAAGTCGATCCCGTCGACCGCGGTGCATTCGGCTGCACCGCACGGCGTGCCGTCGCCGAGCGTGATGTAGCGGATCTGCGCATCCTCGCTCGTGTCGGTGCGCTCGATCGTGATCACGGCCTGACCGGCGTCCTCGTTCACGTACAGCTGCGAGGACTCGAGGTGAAACCCGGTGGGGTCGACGGCGGCCGTGTCAGCGTGCGCGGCGGCCGGCGCAAACAGCGCACCGAGCACGACGAGGGGCAGCAGCGTGATCTGACGCAGGCGACGCATCGCCTCCAGCTTCGGCGCAATGGAGCCATGGCTTTAGTCGATCCCTATCCGCCTACACTGCCTTACGCCTATGACGTCCGACGAGATCCGCCGTACCTACATCGAGTTCTTCGAGCAGCGCGACCACCTGCGGCTCCCGTCGGCCTCGCTGATTCCCGCCGAGCATGATCCTTCGGCGCTGTTCACGGTGGCGGGAATGCATCCGCTCAAGCCCTACTTCCAGGGTCGCGAGAAGCCGCCTCGCTCGCGCGTGACCACGTGCCAGAAGACGTTCCGCACAGTCGACATCGACATCATCGGGACCACCTCGAGGCACCTGACGTTCTTCGAGATGCTGGGCAACTTCTCGTTCGGCGACTACTTCAAGCGCGAGGCGACCCGCTTCGCGTGGGAGCTTTCGACCCAGGGCTTCGGATTCCCCGCCGAGAAGATCTGGATCACGGTGTTCGCCGGCGACGACGAGCTGGGCATCGGCGCCGACGAGGAGGCGATCCAGGCCTGGCTCGAGATCGGCGTACCGCGCGAGCGGATCGTTGAGTGCCCGCGCTCGGAGAACTGGTGGGAGCTGCCGCCGCCCGGCCCGTGCGGCCCCTGCTCGGAGCTGTACCTCGACCGCGGTCTCGAGTTCGGACAGCCCGACGATCTGCCCGGGGGCGACAACGAGCGCTTCCTCGAGTACTGGAACCTCGTGTTCATGCAGTTCGATCAGAACCCGCCGAACGTGCTGACGCCGCTCCCGGCGAAGAACATCGACACCGGGCTCGGTCTCAACCGACTCGCCGCGATCCTCCAGGACAAGCCGTCGGTGTTCGAGACCGACCAGTTCGCGCCGCTGATCGAGCTGGGAGCGGAGCTGTCGGGTCGTCGCTACGGGGAGGACTATCCGACCGATCGCGCGCTACGCATCCTGGCCGACCACGGCCGCGCGATGACTTTCCTGATCGCGGACGGGCTCGTCCCCTCCAACGAGGATCGCGGCTACGTGCTGCGACGGATCATGCGCCGCGCGATCCTGCAGGGCCGGATGCTCGAGCTCCGCCCGGGCTTCCTCGACGTGTTCTCTGACCGCGTCACCGAGATCATGGGCGGCGAGTATCCCGAGCTGCACGACCAGCGCGACACGATTCAGAAGTGGCTCGAGGCAGAGGAGGAGGGCTTCGGGCGCACGCTCGAGCAGGGGCTGGGGCGGCTCGAGGAGCTGATCGAGCGCGCACGCGAGACGGGCGCGGAGGGGATTGCCGCAGCGGACGCGTTCCTGCTGCACGACACCTACGGCTTCCCGATCGACCTGACGCTCGAGCTCGTCGCCGAGCAGGACCTCGGCGTCGACGAGGAGGGTTTCGAGGCGCTCATGGAGGACCAGCGCCAGCGAGCCCGAGCCAGTGCCGGGCGCTTCGCCGGCGGCGAGGAGCTGCGCGAACGCGCGCAGACGCTGGTCGACACGGCCGGGTTCGCCACCGATTTCGTCGGCTACGAGACGACGGATAGCGAGACGACGATCGGCGCGGCGTTGACCGAGGACGGCAAGGTGCTCGTCAAGCTCGTCGAGTCGCCGTTCTACGCCACGGGCGGTGGGCAGGTCGCCGACAGCGGCTACTTCGAATGCCTGCACGGCGACTGCCGCGGCCGCGTCGAGGACGTGCTCCGCGTCGGCAATGATCAGGTGCTGACGGTCGTGCCCGAGCAGGGGACGATCCAGCCAGGCGTCCGCGTGCGCGCGCACGTCGACCGGGCCGCCCGCCATGCCACCGAGTGCAACCACACGGCGACTCATCTCCTCCACGCCGCGCTGCGCCGGCGCCTGGGCACGCACGTGCGGCAGGCCGGCTCTTACGTCGGACCGGACAAGCTGCGCTTCGACTTCACCCACGGCAAGGCGCTCACGGCCGACGAGCTGAAGGACCTCGAGGAGCAGGTGAATCGCTGGATTCTCGAGAGTCAACCCGTGCGGGCGCTCACCACGACGCTCGAGGAGGCCCGCCGGCTCGGCGCGATGGCTCTGTTCGGCGAGAAGTACGGAGACGTGGTCCGCATGGTCGAGGTCGGCGACGGCTCGTTCTCACGTGAGCTGTGCGGCGGCACGCACGTGCACAACACGGCCGAGATCGCACTGTTCAAGGTGCTGAGCGAGAGCTCAAGCGCGGCCAACATGCGCCGGATCGAGGCGATCACCGGCCCCGAGGGGGTCGGGCTGATGCGCCGCCACGACCGCGAGCTGGCAGAGGCCGCGAAGGTCCTCCGGGTGACGCCCGAGCGGGTTCCCGACGAGGTGGGGCAGCTCCGCGCGCGCGTGCGCGAACTCGAGCGGGAGGCGCGCCGGGGCGCCACGGAGGGTGCGCTCGACGTCGAGCGGCTGTCTCTGGAGGCGATCGAGCGCGACGGCGCCCGGGTGCTCGTGGCCCAGGTCGATAGCGTCGACGGCAAGGCGCTCCTCGACGCCGCCGACCGCTTGAAGAACGCGCTCGGAGACGCCGCGATCGTGCTCGGCAGCACCGGCGAGAACCGCGTTGACCTGGTCGCGAGCGTCGCGCCCGCGCTCGTCCAGCGGGGCGTCCGAGCGGGCGAGATCGTCAAGCTGGCCGCGGCCGAGGTGGGTGGCGGTGGCGGCGGTCGCGACACGCTGGCGCGCGCCGGCGGACGCGATCCGTCCGGTCTGGAGCGGGCGTTCGACGTGGCACGAGCCGCGATCGACGCCGCCCTGGGTGAGTGAAGCGGCCAGTGACCGGCATCCGCCCGGATAGGTAAGGTTCGTGCGCGTGCTTGCGCTCGATTATGGCCGGGCGCGGTGCGGGTGCGCGGTTTCGGACCCCACCGGCGTACTTGCGTCCCCGATCGAAGCAGTCCGCGGGCCGATGACTCGGCGGGGGCTTGCGCGCCTGCGTACGCTGACGCGCGAGCTCGACGTGCAGCGCGTGGTCGTGGGACTGCCGCTCGCGCTTTCGGGGCGGGACACGGCACAGACAACGGAAACGCGCGCGTTCGCGGCTCGGCTTCAGCAGGAGCTCTCCGTGCCGGTCGAGCTGTACGACGAGCGCTTCACGACGCGGATGGCCGAGCGCACGGGCGGGACGGCGGATGAGGACTCGCGTGCCGCGGCCCACCTGCTCGAGGGTTGGCTGGCCGGCCAGCCAGACACCGCCGATGCCTGACGGATTCGAACGCACGGCGCACGAGCGCGAGCAGGCGCGGCTCGACCGCGAGCGCGGCCGCAACGGCGGTGGAAACCGACCACCGCGAAGCCCGCGCACGGGTCGCACTGCCACACCGCGCCGGCGCGGTCCGGCACCCCGCCGGCGGCACTCATGGGTCGGGCGCATCTTCGCGCTGCTGATGCTCGCGCTCGCGGCCCTGGCGGTCTGGTTTGTGGTCAATCTGTTCCAGCCGATCGGCGGCTCGCCTCACGGTCACGTGACGGTCACGATCCCGGCCAACGCGACGGCGGGCCAGATCGGCGATGAGCTGGCGCACGCCGACGTGATCGGCTCGGGGTTCTTCTTCGACCTGCGGGCGACGCTGGACGGCAAGCGCGGCGAGCTGCGGGCCGGGACCTACCAGCTCCAGAAGGGCATGTCGTACGGCGCCGTACTCAAGATCCTGACCACGCCGCCGCCGGCCGCGAAGGTGACGAACGTAACGATCATCGAGGGCCGGACGCGCGCCCAGATCAACGACCTGCTGCGCTCCGAAGGCGTTCCGGGCAGCTACTTCGTGGCCACCCGCCACTCGCCGCTGATCAATTTCGCGACCTACGGCGCGCCGCGGCACACGCCGGACCTCGAGGGGTTCCTATTCCCCGACACCTACCAGCTCGTCGTGCCGATCAGCATCCCCAGGCTGGTCACCGATCAGCTCACCACGTTCCGCCAGCAGTTCGGGACCGTGAACCTCGGCTACGCGCGCAGCAAGCACCTGACGCCCTACGACGTCCTGATCATCGCCTCGCTGGTCCAGGCCGAGGCCGGGACCGCGCACGACCGGCCGCTGATCGCGTCGGTCATCTACAACCGGCTGGCTGACAACATGCCGCTCCAGATCGACGCCACCACGCGCTATGCCACCGGCAACTACACCCGGCCGCTGACGCAGGCGCAGCTGAGTTCGCCCTCGCCCTACAACACGCGCATCCATAAGGGCCTGCCGCCGACTCCGATCGACAACCCGGGCCTGGCCGCGATCCAGGCCGCCGCGCACCCGGCGCGCACCAACTACCTGTACTTCGTCGCGAAGGTGTGCGGCAATGGCGCGAGCGTGTTCGCGTCCACCTACAACCAGTTCCTGCGCGACGCGCAGCAGTACCAGCAGGCCCGCAGCGCGCGCGGCGGCCGCTCGCCCGAGCGCTGCTCCTAGTCGGGGGCGGCGCTTGGGAGATAAATCCCGTATAGGACCAGTTTTATCCCAAACCCGTCTTGGCGTGGTCGGGTGGCCCGTGGCCCACAGCCGGTCGCCGGCGATGCAGAACGCCGCGCTCGAGGCGGTGGGTCTGGTCGACTGGCGCTACCAGCTGCTCCCGATCCCGCCGGAGCTGTTCGCCGAAACGGTCGCGGCGCTCCCAGCCGCCGGCTTTCGCGGGGTGAACGTCACGATCCCGCACAAGGGGGCCGCGCTCGCGCTCGCCACCGACCCCACGCCGCGGGCGCGGGCCATCGGCGCCGCCAACACGCTCGTGTTCGAGCCGGACGGGCGAATCGTCGCCGACAACACCGACGCGCCCGGCCTGATCGCGGCGCTGCCGTTCTCGCCGGCGGGTCGGAGCGCGCTCGTGCTGGGCGCCGGCGGGAGCGCTCGCGCCGCGGTATGGGCACTCCTTGACGCGGGCGCGCGGGAGGTTGCCGTCTGGAACCGCACCCCGGAGCGAGCCCGTGCGCTCGCCGCCGAGCTGGGGGAGAGGGCCGGGGCGACAGCGGCGGCGGTGGCCGGGGCGACCGCGGTGGCGGTGGCCGGCGCGCCCGACGCCGACCTGCTCATCCACTGCACCGCGAGCGGGCTCGACCCCCGCGAGGATGCGTTCAAGCCGCTGCCTATCGATGCCGATGACCTGACGAGATACGAATGCGTGGTTGATCTCGTGTACACGGAGACTGAGACCTCGCTCGTGCAAGCGGCGCGAGCACGCGGCGTCCGGGTCGTCGACGGGCGTGAATTGCTCGTGCGCCAAGGAGCCCTGAGCTTCGAGGGGTTCACCGGTCTCGCACCGCCGATCGAGCTCATGCGCCGCGCTGTGGTGGTGCGATGAGCATCAGCGAGGCACCGCAACCCGACACCTTTAACGGCATCACCGCCCCAACCCGGCGGGGTGGCTCGAGCCGCCAGCTCACCGACGTCGTGGTGGAGCTTGGATTCGCCGAACGCGAGGCCGTCTCCCGCGTCGTCGAGGACGCCCGCTCCGCCGGCGTTCCGCCCGAGCGAATGCTGCTCGACCAGCAGGCCATCACCTCCGAGCAGCTCTCGCGTGCGATCGCCGAGCGCTACGGCCTGGACCACCTCGACCTCGGCCTCTTCAAGATCGATATGGCCGCCGCCAACCTGCTGAGCGCCGCCGCAGCCAAGCGCTACGGCGCCGTGCCCGTCTCCTACGTCGACGAGCACACATTGCTGCTGGCGATGTCGGACCCGGCCAACGTGCTGGCGATCGACGACGTCGCGCTCCTGACGCACCTCGACGTGCGCCCGGCTGTCGCCTCCGCCGAGGACATCAACGCGCTGATCATGCGCATGAACCGCTTCGAGGACGCCGTCGCAGAGGCCGTCGACGAGCACGAGGCGGGCCCCGGGTACGAGGAGGTCGTCGACCTGAAGGAGACGGCCGACGACGCGCCTGTCATCAAGCTCGTCCACTCGATCATCGCCCAGGCCACCGAACGGGGCGCCTCCGACATCCACTACGAGCCGCAGCCGGACTCGACGGGACGCGCCGCCCGGGAGATGCGCGTGCGGATGCGCGTCGACGGGGTGCTCACCGAGGCCACCACGGTGCCCAAGAAGATGGTGCCCGGCGTCGTCTCGCGCATCAAGATCATGGCCGACCTCGACATCGCCGAACGACGCATTCCGCAGGACGGCCGCGTCGGCATGACGATCGACGGCCGTCACGTCGACGTCCGCGTGGTCACCATCCCGAGCGTCCACGGCGAGGGCGTCGTGATGCGCATCCTCGACAAGGAGAGCATCCGCCTCGAGCTCGACAAACTCGGCTTCCAGGAGCAGGAGCTTCACCGCTTCCGCCGCGCCTTCAACCAGTCGTACGGGTGTGTGCTGACCACCGGCCCGACCGGATCGGGCAAGTCGACCTCGCTGTACGGCGCGCTGGCCGAGCTCAACACGCCCGAGAAGAACATCATCACGATCGAGGACCCCGTCGAGTATCAGATCGGCGGCATCACCCAGGTGCAGGTCAACAACAAGGCCGGCCTCTCGTTCGCCGCCGGGCTGCGCTCGATGATGCGTGCCGACCCCGACATCCTGATGGTGGGCGAGATCCGCGACCCGGAGACGGCCCAGATCGCGATCGAGGGCGCGCTCACCGGACACATGGTGCTCTCGACCCTGCACACCAACGACGCGCCGTCGGCGATCACGCGACTCGTCGAGATGGGCATCGAGCCGTTCCTCGTCGCCTCCGCGATCGACTGCGTCGTCGCGCAGCGCCTCGCGCGCACCCTCTGCGCTCACTGCAAGAAGCGCACGCTGATCCCGGCCGAGGTGCTGCGCGACCACGGCTTCCCGGCCGACTTCCCGATCGAGGCCTATGAGCCGGGCGGCTGCGTGCGCTGCGGGGGGATGGGCTATCGCGGCCGGATCGGCCTGTACGAGGTGATGGTCATGTCCGAGGAGATCCGCTCACTCACGCTCCAGCGTTCTTCGGCCGACCAGCTCGGCGCCGCCGCGGTGCGCGGCGGGATGCGCCGGCTGCGCGAGGACGGCCTCGACAAGGTCAAGCACGGACTCACCTCCGTGGCCGAGATCGCCCGAGTGACGGGTGCAGGGGCGGGCTGAGCGTCCACCTTCTCGGTCAGCCGTAAACGGAATCGGCCCGTCTGCCGATACATCCACGAACGTTTCGAACCCAAGGACGGATAGGAATGCAGCTCGATTTCGCCGACGTGTTGCTCGAGGTCATCGACCGTCGGGCCTCGGACCTGCACATCACGGCAGGTGCCGCCCCGACCGTGCGCGTCCGTGGTCGGCTGGTGCCGATGGACGGCTTCCCCGTGCTCACCCCGAACGACACGCGCGAGATCGTTTACTCGATCCTGTCCGAGGGCCAGCGCCAGAAGTTTGAGAACAACTGGCAGCTCGACTTCGCCTACCAGATCCCCGGCCGGGCCCGCTTCCGCGTCAACGCCTACCTACAGCGCTCCGCCGTCGGGGCGGCGTTCCGCCTGATCCCGTTCGACGTCGTCCCATTCGAGAACCTGGGGCTGCCCCAGGTGGTCGCCGACTTCGCCAACAAGCCCCGCGGCCTCGTGCTCGTCACCGGCCCCACCGGCTCGGGCAAGTCGACCACGCTCGCCTCGCTGATCGACCTGATCAACGCCAGCCGGGAAGAGCACATCATGACCGTCGAGGATCCGATCGAGTTCCTCCACCACCACAAGAAGTGCATCGTCAACCAGCGCGAGCTCGGCTCCGACGCGCTGAGCTTCGGCGACGCGCTCAAGGCGGCGCTGCGCCAGGACCCCGACGTGATCCTGGTCGGCGAAATGCGCGACCTCGAGACGATCGGGACCGCACTGACCGCGGCCGAGACCGGGCACCTGGTGTTCGCCACCCTGCACACCCAGGACACCCCGCAGACGATCGACCGCATCATCGACGTGTTCCCGCCCGAGCAGCAGGGTCAGATCCGCGCCCAGCTGTCGGTCGCGCTGCAGGGAATCATGACCCAGATGCTCCTGCCCACCGCCGACGGTGCCGGCCGGTGCGTGGCGGCCGAGATCATGGTCCCGACGCCCGCCGTGCGGAATCTGATCCGCGAGGCTAAGACGCACCAGATCTATTCGGTGCTGCAAACCGGCGCCTCGCACGGCATGCAGACGATGGACTCGGCGCTCGCGCAGCTCGTGCGCGCCGGCAAGGTGAACCGGCAGCTCGCGGAGACCCGCTCCCACGCGGTCGAGGAGTTCCGCCGGCTCGTCGCCGCCGGTGGCGTCGGTCAGCAGATGGCGGCATAAGCCATGGCGACGTATGTCTTCAAGGCGATGGACTTCGCCGGCGTTCAAGCCAAGGGCGAGGTCGAAGCCGAGTCAAAGC
>Ga0335072_10002392_pt1 | contig 29136 bp, 23 predicted proteins | sample Lox_Sample_21_FD_206725 | JGI IMG/M metagenome (GOLD analysis project Ga0335072, IMG submission 206725) | Soil microbial communities from Loxahatchee National Wildlife Refuge, Florida, United States - Lox_Sample_2.1 | ecosystem: Environmental > Terrestrial > Soil > Wetlands | place: USA... | reverse complement strand
CCACATACCGAATTCGATTGCCACGCTGCGTGTCCGCCTCGCGCGAACACTCGTTCGCGTCCTCCCGCGCTGCCCCTGCTGCGGTCGTAGGCCGCAAAGAACTGTCGAGCAGATTGAGTGACGCAGTAGGACTAAGGTCCTCGACTTTTGTTCCTGAAAGGCTTCGGCTATCCGGGTCCGCGCCGTTGCCGGGAGAGTATGCGCCATGACCTATCTCGTTGCCGCCGATCTGCCCACCGCGCCGGCCGGTGCCCGGTTCCGGGCCTTGCTCGCCCGGCCGGGCATCCTGGGCATGCCCGGCGCGCAGAACGGACAGGCGGCCTTGCAGGCGAAGGCCGCCGGGTTCGAGGCGCTGTATCTCTCCGGCGCGGCGATGACCGCGTCGATGGGGCTGCCGGACCTCGGCGTGATCACGGTCGATGAAGTGTGCTTCTTCATCCGCCAGATCGCGCGCTCCACCGGCCTGCCGCTGCTGGTCGATGGCGATACCGGCTATGGCGAGGCGCTGAACGTGATGCACATGGTGCGCTGCTTCGAGGATGCCGGCGCCGCCGCGGTGCATATCGAGGACCAGTTGCTGCCGAAGAAATGCGGCCACCTGAACGACAAGAAGCTGGCCGACCCGCACGACATGGCCGCCAAGATCGCCGCCGCCGCCAAGGCCCGCCGCCATCTGTTCATTGTCGCGCGCACCGATGCCGCGGCGTCCGAGGGTATCGACGGCGCCGTGGCCCGGGCAAAGCTCTTTCTGCAGGCCGGCGCCGACGCGATCTTCCCCGAGGCTCTGACCACCGCCGACATGTTCCGCGCCGTCGCCGAACGCCTGCCCGGCGTGCCTCTGCTCGCCAACATGACGGAGTTCGGCCGCACGCCGTTCTTCACCGCGGGCGAGTTCGAAGCGATGGGCTACAAGATGGTGATCTGGCCGGTGAGCTCGCTGCGCGTCGCCAACAAGGCGCAGGCGGAGCTGTACGCGGCGATCGCGCGCGATGGCGGCACGCAGAACATGGTGGACCGGATGCAGACGCGGGCCGAATTGTACGCGACCATCGGCTACCACGACTACGAGGCGCTGGACGCGTCGATCGTGACCACGATCGTGCCGCAGGCAATGCCGCAACGCCATTAAGGCAGCGTCGGCAAAAACGTGCGTCAGTATGCCGACAAAGCTGCCGCTAAAAGCAAAAGCTTAGGGCTTGTTCGACCGTGCAATCAGATTCGATTGTCTCCGAACAAGCCCTAACCTCTCCCGCGCAGCGCGGAAGAGGTCAAGACGCCGTAGGCGTCGAGCGTGAGGGTGTCGATCGCAGTAAAGCTGCCCGTGCAACACGCGGCACAACGGCGGAGGAAACAATGCCAGAGACCACATTCCGCGCCGCCGGCTATCCGTGGCGCCTGCACTGCGGCCACCACGTCATCGAGCAAGGTCTGCAGGAATCGATAGACCGTGTCGGCGCCAAACGCGGCTTCGTCGTTTGCTCGCCCTCGGTCAACCGCCGCACCGACATCGTGCAACGCATCGCCGCCGCCCTCGGCGATCGTTATGCCGGCGTATTCGATGGCATCGAAAAAGACTCCACCTTCGCCTCGGTCCGTGCCGCCACCGGCGCCGCGCGCGAGGCCACCGCCGACCTGCTGATCGCGGCCGGCGGCGGCAGTGTCATCGTCGCCACCCGCGCCGTCGCGATCTTCCTTGCGGAACCGGGCGATCCGTTCGCCATCATGACGCAGTACCCCGAAGGCAGGCCCGCCTATAGCCCCCGCTTGCTCGCGCCCAAGCCGCCGATCATCAACATTCCCACCACGCCGACCAGCGCGATGAATCGCGCCGGCACCGGCCTGAAAAATCCCGACCTCGATCACCGCATGGAATATTTCGATCCCAAGACGCGGCCGCAGGCGATCTTTCTCGACGAAGATGCGTTGCTAACGGCCCCGCCCGACCTGATCCGCTCCACCGCGACCACGGTATTCGCCGGCACGGTCGGGGCGATGGCGGTGACCGCACTGAATCCGTTGGCCGAGGGCGATCGGGACCACGCTTTCCGCCTGGCCTGGCGCGCCTATCCGCGGCTGATGGATGAACTGGACAATCCGTCGCTGCGCATCGATCTGTGCATCGCCGCCTTCCTGCAGAACCGCGCCGAGGACGATGGCTTCCGCCGCGCGCGTGACGGCGCGTTTTCCGGCAATTACGCGGTCTCGACCGCGTTGCACGTGCGCTACCCCTACGTCGGACAAGGCGAGTCCACCTCGGTGGTGCACGCCGCGAAAATCCGGCTGTCCGACCGCGTGGACGCGCAGTCGGCGCACCAGGTCGCCCGGGCGCTCGAAGTATGGCGCGATGCGATGGAGCCGCGGGAAGCCGCGCTCGCCGTCGCCGATCGGCTGGAAGCACTGTACACGCGTACCGGCGTGCCGACGCGGCTGCACCAGCTTCAAATACCGCGCGAGGACCTGCCGCACATCGCCAACGAGACGGTGAAGAATTTCAATGCCAATGCCGGCATGCGGTCACCGCAGGAGCAAATTGCCGATGCGCTGCAATTGCTGGAAGCGGCGTACTGACAGGTCGCGCACGCGGTATCGCGCCACATCGTCATGACGAGCATTCCACCAAGCAATCCCGGTCAGGCACCATCCGGTTCCGGCCGGGATGGCTTGCCGTACTGTTCTTGCAACGATACCGCCTGCGCGAGCCGCTACGTCCCCCGCAGCCGCCCGCTTTCCTCGATCTCGGCCGCGGCGATCGCCCTGGCGAGTGCGTGGCTGAGTTCCTTCGCCGCTTCCAGCGTCAGTTCCACCGCGACACGCGTGCCAGGGCCCATCGCCGAATTGACGAAATCGATCGTGATCGCCTCCTCCAGCAAGGCATGGTGCGGGTGGTCGTAGGACACCACCGAGTGGGTCAGGTCGAACCACCCGTCACTGCCCTTGCCCATGCCGCTGGCGGGGACGATCTCGACGATCGACGTGCACATCCGGCGTTACGCCGCCAGGTGCTTTTCCAGGAACGTCCACACCTTCTTCCAGCCGTCGAGTGCTTGCTCGATGCGATAGGCCGGGCGGTCATAATAGAAGAAGCCGTGCCCGGCGCCGTCGTAACGATGGAATTCGTAGTTCTTGCCGTGCTTTTTCAGCTCCGCCTCATGCAGGTCCACCTGCTCCGGCGTCGGCGCGCGGTCCTCGTTGCCGAACAGACCGAGCAATGGACAGGACAGATCCTTCGTCAGGTCGATCGGCGAGACCGGATTCTTCGGGTTCAGCTCTTCCTTGCCCATCACCACGCGGCCGCCCCACAATTCGCAGGCGGCATCGATGTTCTGCTTGCTGCACGCGTAGATGAACGTCTGCCGGCCACCGGAGCATGTGCCGAACAGGCCGACCTTGCCGTTGGACCAGGGCTGGGTGCGCAGCCATTCCACCGCGCCATTGGTATCGCCGACCATTTGCGAATCCGCCACGCCGCCCTCGGCGCGCGCCTTGGCGGCAACGTCGTCGGACTTGCCCTCGCCAAACCGGTGATACAGGTTGTGGCTGATGGTCGCGTAGCCGTGATGGGCGAACCGGCGGGTTGCCTCGCGATACCATTCATCCCAGCCGGGCATGTGATGGATCAGCACCATGCCGGGGAACGGCCCTGCGCCCAATGGCCGCGCGACGTAAGCCGAGATCGGCTCGTTGTTATTGCCGGTGATGCCAATGGTTTCCGCGATCATGCCTTCGTAAGCCATGGTCTTCTCCCCTATCGCTGGAACTGTTTTCGCCGTCATCCGCCGCTCGGGCGCACCGCGTCTTAAAGAAACTCACGGCCGGAGTCGATGACCCGCCCGCAGCAGCCGCAGCGTTGGGATGACACTATCGTGGCGGTATCCATCTCGCGGGGGTCCTGGGCCGGCGGGCCGTCCGTGCTATGCTGGTCGGGTTCAACAGGAGACCACACCCATGAGCGACGCGAAGCTCGCGCCCAATCTGCCGGGATGGATGCAGACGCACGCCAACGCCTATCTGTCGAGCGGCGGCAGCGAGGGGCACATGTACAAAATGACCCAGCCGGGGCGGCCGGAAATCACGGTGCCATCGCTGTTGCTCACCACCACCGGCCGCAAGTCCGGCGAGAAATTCATCTTCCCCCTGTTCTATGGCGAGACCGGAAGCAGTTACTTCGTGATTGCATCGAAGGGCGGCGCGCCGGAGCATCCGGGCTGGTATCGCAATATTCTCGCCAATCCCGAGGTCGAGGTGCAGGTCGGCACCAGGAAGCTACATGCCCGCGCGCGCACCGCCGCGGGCGAGGAACGCGCGAAGCTGTGGGAAAAGTCGCTGGAATTCTGGCCGCCCTACGCCGATTACCAGCGCAAGACGGAGCGGGAGATTCCCGTGGTCGTGCTGGACCCGGTCGGTTAGCCGCGGTTTTCGAGGGAGGCAACGAAAATGGCACTCTATGGCGAATCCAAAGGCGACTATCGCGGCGGCGTCTATCGTGACGATGCCGCGCTGCAGGCGTGGCTGGCAAAGCGGCCGGCGGAAGCCGCGTTGGAACCCGAGCTGCCGATCATCGATCCGCACCACCATTTCTGGGACACCCCGCATCGCGGCCACTACCTGCTGCCGCAGCTTCTGGCCGATATCGGCGGGGGCCACAATATCGTTTCGACGGTGTTCCTGGAATGCCGCGCGATGTATCGCAAGGCCGGTCCGCGCGAAATGGCGGCTTTGGGCGAGGTGGAATTCGTCACCGGCATCGCGGCGATGAGCGCCTCGGGCAGCTATGGCCCCTGCCGCGTGGCCGAGGGCATCATCGGTGGCGGCGACCTGTCGGTGGGTGCCAGCGTGCGCGAACTGCTCGAAGCCGAGATCGCCGCTGCCGGCGGGCGGCTGCGCGGGCTGCGTCACGGCGTGGCGTGGGACGAGCATGAGGCGGTCTACAAATACGCCTCCCGCGCGGTGCCGCTGCATCAGGTTATGGACCCGAAATTCCGCGAGGGCCTGGCACAGCTTGCGCCTCTGGGGCTCAGCTTCGAAGCCTGGCAATATCATCCGCAGCTTCCCGACGCACTCGACATGATGCGGGCGTTTCCGGGCACGACGTTCATCCTGAACCATGTCGGCGGGATTCTCGGCGTCGGTCCCTATAACAACCGGCGGGAGGAAATCCTGGCCGGCTGGCGCAGGAACATCAGCGACATCGCCAAATGCCCGAACGTGTATTGCAAGCTGGGCGGCCTCGGCATGGTGTCGGTGGGCTTCGACTTCCATGAGCGCGACCTGCCGCCGTCGTCGGAGGATCTCGCGGCGGCATGGCGGCCGTATATCGAGCATTGCATCGAAGCATTCGGCGTCGGGCGCTGCATGTTCGAGAGCAATTTTCCGCCCGACAAGCAGTCCTGCGGCTACACCGAACTGTGGAACGCGTTCAAGCGGATCACATCAGGCGCGACGGCAAGCGAGAAGCAGGCGCTGTACTCCGGCACCGCGGCGAAGGTGTACCGGTTGACGGCACCCTGAGGCAGGGCGCACGGACAATCCCCCTCCCCTCACCCCTCCGGCCAGGGGACGGGGAATGTCGTTTCGAAAGGCCTGCCATGGACTTCTCCGGCAAGACCGCCATCGTGACCGGCGCCGCGTCTGGCATCGGCCTCGCCATCGCCACCGCGCTTGCCGAGGCAGGCGCCAACGTCGTGATGGCCGACATCCAGAAGGCTGCGGTGGAGCAAGCGGCGCATCGGCTGTCGGGCACCAACAAGCGCGTGCTGCCGGTGCGGATCGACGCGACGCAGGAGCAATCGGTGCTGGACGCGCTGGCGATTTGCGAACGGCAGTTCGGCCGGCTGCACATTGCCTGCAACAACGCCGGCGTGCCGATGCATGGCACGCCGCTGGCGGACGTGCCGCGCGGCGACTGGGAGTTCGTGATCGGCGTGAACCTGTGGGGCGTGATTCACGGCATCCGCCATTTCGTGCCCGCCATCCTGAAGCACGGCGAGGCCGGGCACGTCGTCAACACCGCCTCGGTCGCCGGATTTCAGAACCGCCGCGGCACCAACCAGGGGCCGTATTCGATGACCAAGTATGCGGTGCTGTCGCTGTCCGAGGCGCTGGAGATCGAACTGGAAGGCAGCAATGTCGGCGTGTCGGTGCTGTGTCCGGGGCCGGTGGCCACCAATATCGCGCATGGCGCGCGCAACCGGCCGGAGCATATGGGTGGGCCGCAGGAACACATCGGTGAGCCGAGCGCGCTGGCGCGGCGCCTCGCGGCCACGGGGCTGGATCCGGACAGGGTCGGGGAACGCGTGCTGGACGCGATCCGCACCCGGACCTTCTATGCCTTTGTCAGCGCGGTTCCGGCGGATGTCATCCGGGCGCGCCATCGCCGCATCGAGGCAGCGTTGAACTCGCCATGGACCACGCATTACTGATGCGCTGACCGTGCGGTTCGCCGGACCGGCACCCGGCGTTTGGGGGAACCATGAAAGTCGGCATTTTGCAGTTCTTCGGCTGGCGCGACCGGTCCATACCGCTGAATTCGGTGTACGAGACCGCCTTGGAACGCTTCGCCATCATGGACCAGGCCGGCTACGATGCCGTCTGGCTGGCGGAGCATCACTTCTCCAGCTTTTCGGTGTGTCCGTCGGTGCACATGATGGGCACGATGGCCGCCGCGCGCACCAGGCGGCTGCGCATCGGCACCGCGGTGTCGCTGGCGCCATTCTATAATCCGCTGCGGCTCGCCGAGGAGGTGGCCCTGTTGGATGTGCTGTCTGGCGGCCGCGTGAACTGGGGCGCCGGCCGCGGTTTCGAACGCAGCGAGTTCGCCGCCTTCGGCATTGCGGGCGAGGAAAGCGCGCCACGCTTCCACGAGACCGTGGATATCGTGCTGAAGGCCTGGACCAACCAGCGGCTTTCGTATGAAGGCCGGTTCTACCAATACGAGGACGTGGAGGTACTGCCCAAGCCGTTGCAGGCGCCGCATCCGCCGGTGTGGATGGCCGCATCGTCCGTACCAGCGATCGATTGGGCCGCGAGCCGGGGTTTTTCGATCCTGATGGACCCGCATACCTCGCGCGCCGAGCTGATCAACCGGCGCCAGCACTATGCGGTGAAGCTGGCGGATGCCGGCTACAGCGACGCCGGCCGCGACATTCCGATGGCGCGCCTCGTGGCGGTGGATGAGACAGCGGAAAAGGCGCGCGAGGTGGCGAAGCGAGCCGCCGGCTGGATGACCGCCTCCTATGTCGGGCGCAGCGGCAACGTGCGGCAGGAAGTGCGCAATTACGGCGGCAAGGACCCGATCGATTACTATCTGGACGACGTGATGTTCCATGGCACCGCGGACAGCGTGGCGGACCAGATCGCCGCGTTCGCGGGGGAGATCGGCATGAATTATCTGATGGCCGCGCCGCTCAGCGGACGTTCGTTCCGGTTGTTAACCGAGCAGGTGCTGCCGCGGATTGCGGGATAAACCTGGGTCTTTGCCGACATTGTCTCTGGTTGATCAGAGGCGCTATTTCGTAACCGGCGGCGGTTTCGGGCAGCTCAGGATTGTTATTTCACGCGCGCACAAAAATACCGAGGCATTGTTGAAGCCTGTAACGAAGCCTCCCAGCCCGCCAAGGATGGCGCAAAGGCTAACGACCACCGCCACGAGCTTCTGGAACCTCGTCAATATCACCCGGCGGCGAATTACAACCCGATGACCGTCCCAAAACAATTCTTGCCGAGCATTGATCCCAAGCCGTCCAAGATCTTCCAGCGAGATCGGCTCGACATCGGACGACCAACCCGGTGGCGGCTTGCGGTCATGCCTTTCGGCTTTTCTCCCGCGCTGCGGGCCGCCGCTCTATCTCATCGAGCCGATCGAGAACGCGGGAAAGCACCGCGTCGTGCTTCCTGACGGTTTCCTGCAGGCTCTTCAGCGCCTCGAGTGCCTCGATCAATCGGTTGATCGGCGTTCGCGACACAGCTCAAGAGACACGTTGCAGCAGACGGTCCGCCCGCTCCGAGAGTTCGCGTGAACCCTTCCGGATATCCCGCAAAATCCGGCCGGCTGCTGCTTGCTCCGCCTTGTCACCTACCGTCTTAGCTGGCACGGCAACTCCCTTTCGGGCTGCCTTGGACGGGCCGGAGGCAGGGGACGCCCCAGATTTAATACCTTTCGACCACGAATGGGACCGCGCCATGAGATACCACCTGATCTATTGCCAGAAATTCCGTCATCGCACCATATAGGCATCAAGACTGTGCGTATCCAGCCGTAATACGACGCCAATGAAAGCCATGCGGCCGGGAACAACACGACAGAATTTTGGCAATGGCAGATGGCGCCGATGCCCGTCCCTGTGCAAGCTTCCCGTCCTGGCGGAAGGAAATCTCACCCATGCGTATCGTTGCCCTGGAAGAACACTTCACCGTTCCCCGCATCGTCGCCGGCATCAGCCGCGACGCGGTCACGCAGCGCGGCTTTCCCGGCCCGGATTTCGTGTGGGCCCAATCCACCAAACGCAACGAGCTCGCCGACCTGGGCGATGCGCGCATCGCCGACATGGATGCGAACGGCATCACCACGCAGGTCCTCTCGGTCGCCGGCCCGGGCGCCGATCTGGTTCCGGGCCAGGCCGGCATCGACCTCGCGCGCGCCTATAACGACGCATTGGCCGAAGGCTGCGCGCACCACCCCACCCGCCTCCGCGGTTTCGCCCACCTGCCCCTGCTCTCGCCCGATGCCGCGGCGGTGGAACTGCATCGCGCCGTCACCGAACTTGGTTTTCATGGCGTGCTGGTGAACGGCGCCACGAACGGACGTTTCCTCGACGATCCAATGTTCGAACCGGTGCTGGCGGAAGCGGAAAGGCTTGACCTGCCGATCTACCTGCATCCCGGCATTCCAACGCAACCGGTGCGCAACGCCTACTACGACAACCTGCCTGGCAATTTCAGCTTCACGCTGGCCTTGTCCGCGTGGGGCTGGCACTACGATACCGCGATCCACGTGCTGCGGCTGGCACTCTCCGGCGCGCTGGACCGCCATCCCGGGCTCAAGGTCGTCATCGGTCACATGGGCGAGGCGCTGCCTTTCATGCTGGACCGCATCGACGAAACCACCGCAGCGCAGGCGAAGACATTGCTGCGCCGCTCGGTGCGGCAGACGATCGTGGATCAGGTGTGGGTCACCACCAGCGGCTTTTTCACCATGATTCCATTTGTCTCGGCGCTGCTGGCGTTCGGCGTGGACCGCATCATGTTCTCGGTCGACTACCCGTTCGCGTCGAATGCACGCGCGCGCGCATTCCTCGATGCGCTGCCGGTGTCACCCGCCGATCGCGCAAAGATCGCGCATGGCAACGCGGATCGATTGCTGCGGCTGGCGGCGTGACGGAACGCGCGGCTCATCCATGCGTGCAGTAACGCCGTGCGCGGGCCAGGCGCGGATCTTTCAGATCTTGTAGCCCTGCCGCGCCAGCAACCGCCACTTGCCACGCTGGCGCACCCACACGATCAGCACGCCGAAACGCAGCGTGTTCTGCTTGCCGTTCACCTCGTTCACGCCGCTGAACACGAAGCGCGACATCGCGTTCGCGCCGTTCAACAGAATCGACAGATCGCTGAAGCTGATCGTCTTCCACACCGACTTGCCGCTGCCCGCTTCGTCGATCATTTCTTTCCGGGTCTGCACCCGCCCGGTCGAGTGCCCATAGGCGATCGGATCGGCGCATAACGCGTTCAGCAGTTTGCCGTCCGCGTTCAGCAGGCCGACACGATAGGCCTCCACGGCGGCGGCAACGGCCTCGGTTCCCCCGGGCGTGGCGGCGATGGATTTCGTGCCGAAAGCGGCGGCGTACAGCAGGCCGGTTCCAGCCGCGGCCAGATCGCGGCGAATGAGTGGCATCGTTTCCCCCTGGTATTCGTGGCGCGGACACGGCGTCTGCCCGGCGCGGCAACGTTAGCGCCGGGCAACCATACTGTCATGCCCGGCTTGGCATGCCTGGCTTGGCATGCCCCGCTTGGCAAGCGCCAACCGCCATGGTCTACAAGCCGAACCCGGCGACGGAGAGCGGTGAATGCACGAGATCAACACCGGCGGCCTGAAAGCGCAGGTCATCGAGGCCGTGAACGATCATGCCAAGCTGGCCCAGGTCATCAACGACAGTCTGTTCTCGTTCGGCGAGCTTGGGTTCCATGAATACGAAACCTCGAAATACCTCACCGCGACGCTGGAGCAGAATGGCTTCACCGTGCAACGCGGCGTCGCGGGGATGCCGACAGGCTGGGTGGCGCGCTGGGGGTCGGGCGGCCCGGTGATCGCGCTCGGCAGCGACACCGATGCGCTGCCCAACGTGTCGCAGAAGCCCGGCGTGGCGTGGCACGAACCGATGGTGGAAGGCGGCCCCGGCCATGGCGAGGGCCACAACTCCGGCCAGGCGGTCAACATCGCCGCCGCCCTGGCGCTGAAGGAGACGATGCAGCGCGACGGTATTCCCGGCACGCTGGTGCTGTGGCCCGGCATCGCGGAGGAACTGCTGGCGGGCAAGGCGTTCCAGGTGCGTGACGGATTGTTCGACGGCGTCGATGCGGTGATCTTCACCCATGTCGGCTTCGCGATGGAAACCGGCTGGGGCGAGGTGCGTGGCGCCGGCGGCCTGATCTCCGCGGAATACACGTTCCATGGCGCCTCCGCGCATGCCGCGGCGGCACCGTGGCGCGGGCGCAGCGCGCTGGATGCGGTGGAGCTGATGAACGCCGGCTGGAACATGCGCCGCGAGCATCTGCGGCCGGAGCAACGCTCGCACTACATCATCACCTATGGCGGCGAGCAACCGAACGTGGTGCCGGCGCTGGCGAAGGTCTGGTACTATGTACGCGAGACCGACGTGGTGAACGTGCGCAAGAATTTTGTCATCTTGAATCGCATCGCCGATGCCGCGGCAATGATGACGGATACCGAAGTCAGCCGGCGCATCCTGGGCGCGTCGTGGCCGCGGCATTACAACAAGGTGCTGGCGGAGACGCTGCAGGAGAATATCGACCTCGTCGGCATGCCGGTCTGGAGCGACGACGACGACCGGTTTGCCCGCGCCGTGCAGAGCGCGGCCGGCGGCGATCCCGTCGGGCTGAGGACGCAGCCTGGCAAGATCATCGTCAACCCGTTCAGCCCTGGCACCGATGATATCGGCGATGTGTCGTGGGTGGTGCCGACGGTGCAGCTTCGCTATCCGGCGAACCTTGCGAACCTGCCGGGTCATCACTGGGCGAACGCGATGACGATGGCGACCCCGATCGCGCACAAGGGCGTGGTGGCCGGGGCGAAGGTCGTCGCGGCAACCGTGCTGGACCTGCTGTTGCAGCCGGAGCGGATCGCCGAGACGAAGCGTTATTTCGAAGCGCAGACGAAAGCGCAGCAATACGACCCGTTCATCGGCAAGGACGACAAGCCGCCGATCGACCTGAACCAGACGGCGATGGATAAGTTCCGCCCGCTGATGCAGCCGTTCTACTATGATGCCACCCGCTATGATACGTATCTCGACCAGTTGGGAGTGACCTACCCGTCAATCACCGCACCCCCATAACCTCGCCCGCGTAAGCGAGAGAGGTCGGGACGCCGAAGGCGTCGAGGGAGAGGGTGATCGGGTCGGCACGCTATGATGTCGTACTGACCCGCTCGCCCTCACCCTCGGTGCTTCGCACCTGGACCTCTCCCACGCGCGCGGGAGAGGTTTTCCGAACCGGAGCATCGCCATGTCCTTCGAACCCCAGCGCTTCGACTTCTCCATCCCCGTCCGCGTCAACCTCTATTCCGACACCCAGACCAAGCCCTCACGCGGCATGAAGCAGGCGATGATGGAGGCCGAGGTCGGCGACGAGCAGGTGGGGTCCGATCCGTCGGTGTGGGAGCTGTGCGACCGGGTGGCGGCATTGCTCGGCAAGGAAGCCGCGGTCTTCCTGCCCTCCGGCACCATGTGCAACCAGGTCGCCATCGCCACGCACTGCCGTCCCGGCGACGAAATCCTCGCCCACGAATCCGCCCACATCATCACCAGCGAGGCCGGCGCGCCCGGCGCCATCGCCGGCGTCTCGATCAAGGGCCTGCCCGGCGACCGCGGTCTGTTCTCGGCCGAAACAGTCGCGGCTGCCATCCGTCCGCGCAACCGCAACAACCCGCCGCAGACGCTGCTGGAGGTGGAGCAAACCGCCAACCGCGGCGGCGGCGCCTGCTGGAGCGTCGACGGCCTGCGTGCAGTGACGGAGATGGCCCACCAGCATGGCCTCGCCACCCACATGGACGGTGCCCGGCTGCTGAATGCGTCCGTCGCGCTGGGCGTGCCCGCCACCGACCTGACCGATGGCTGCGACACCGTGTGGCTCGATTTTACCAAGGGCCTGGCGGCGCCGCTGGGCGCGGTTCTCGCCGGCAGCAAGGCATTCATCGGCGACGCCTGGCGCTGGAAGCAGCGCCTGGGGGGCGCGATGCGACAGGGCGGCATCTGCGCCGCCGCCTGCAGCTATGCGCTGGACCATAACGTCGACCGGCTGGCCGAGGACCACGCCAACGCCAGGGCGCTGGCGCGCGGCATGGCACAGATTCCCGGCATCACGGTGGAGCATCCGGAAACCAACCTGGTGTTCTTCGATACCAAGGACACCGGCATGACCGCCGCAGTTTTCGCCGCCAGGCTGCGTCAGCGCGGGGTGCTGGTCTCCACGTCGGACACGTATCGCGCGCGCGCCTGCCTCCACCTGGACGTGACTGCTGCCCAGGTGGAGGAAGCGCTGTCCGTCATGCGCCTGGTGGTGAACGCCTGACGGCACGCAGGCGCTTCGAACTTCGGCCTTTGGGACGCGCCCCGGGGCCGCATCAGATCAGCCGTCAGTGCGTCGCGTTGGTGCTGTTGGTATTGCTGTTGCTGTTCCCGGCCGCACCGTTGCTCGCGGCGCCCTGATTGGCGGACTCCGGCGCAGTGGCCGGCTGGCCGTTGTTGTTGCTGGTGTAGCTGCTGCCGGTCTGATGGTTGCCCGCGGTGCTGTAGTTCTGGCCGCCGCCGGCGGGCGTCGTCTGGGCGTTGTTCATGCCGCCGTTGCCGGCAGCCTGCGTATTGTTCACGCCCTCCTGGGACGCGCCACTGCTCATGTCGCTGGTCTGCGCGCCCTGCCGGATGTTCATCGACTGCAATGTCGCCTCGTCGATCTCGCCGCTGGCGTTCAGGCTGTGCGCCTGCTGCCAGTTGCGCACGCCGCTCTCGGTCATCGGGCCCCAGATCCCGTCGATCGCGCCGCTATAATCGTTGTTCTGCTTCAGCGCCGTCTGCACCTTGCGGATCATGCCGCGCGAGACCGGGGCCACCGTCTGGTTCGCCGTCGCCGCGTTCGTGGCGGTGTTTTCGTTGGCCTGGGCGGCGTAGCTGGGCGGCGGCGTGGCACTGCTGTACTGGCTGCCGCTGCTGCCGCCGCCAAACATGGAACATGCGGGCAAAGCGGTCAGCGCACCGAGCGCCACCAGGGCGCCGAGGTTGCGAGGCTTCATCATGGAGGTCTCCTCTTGCTGCGGGCAGGCGGGTCGCGCAGCGGAAAAGTGCCGCAGGCGGGTCAAGTTCCCCGCGGCAACGACATGTGATCCGTTTCGCGCCGCGACGGCGCCATCGGTTCCCTCGCGCCGGGGTGGCCTGCCGGTGAGACCCGCGCACGGCGCGACCCGTCCATCCGTTCCGGTGCGCCGGGGCGCGGCACCCGCCGGACGACGCCGCGCCCCGCCTTCCCCGGCGGTTCGCCCGACCGCCACGGCGGTTCAGTGCAAGGCGACGGCGATCTCGTGAAACAGCCGTGCCGGCAGGCCGCCGCCCATCACCCCGCGCATCGGCCGGTCGTCGTCATTGCCCAGCCAGACGCCGATGATGGTGCCGTCGATATCGCCGATGAACCAGGCATCGCGGAAGTCCTGCGTGGTGCCGGTCTTGCCGGCCACGTCGTGGCCCGGGACCGCGGCCGCCTGGCCGGTGCCGCCTCGCACCACCGCCGCCAGCATGCGGGCCATCATCGCGGCTTGCTCCGGATCGATCGCCGGCACCGGCGGATGCGCGGCGGCATAACTGTCCACGCCGAACGGCGTCACGCGGTCACCGTGATTGAAGAACGCCGCATAGGCCGCCGACAGCTCCAGCAACCCGACTTCCCCGGTCCCCAGCGCCAGTGAGGCATCGTTGGGCAGCCGGTCGGCGATGCCCAACCGCGCCGCATTGGCCGCCACCACCCGGGGCCCTCCGGCCTGCAACAACAGCCGCACCGCGGCGGTGTTGATCGACTGGGCCAGCGCCTCCTGGATGGTGATCTCGCCCAGGTAGCGATGCTCGAAATCCTCCGGGCTCCAGCGGCCGATGCGGATCGGGGCGTCCAGCACCATCGAGTCCGGCGTCATCCCCTTCTGCAACGCGCTGAGCCAGGTGAACACCTTGAAGGCCGACCCGGGCTGCCGCCGCGCCTCCACCGCGCGATTGAACGAGCCGGACCGGTAGTCGCGCCCGCCGACCATGGCGCGCACCGCGCCGGACGCGGCATCCAGCACCACGACCGCGCCCTGCGAAACGCCGGCCGCCGCCCCCGGGCCGTCGAGCAATACGCCCAGCCGGGATTCGGCGACGGCCTGGATGCGGGTATCCAGTGTGGTGCGGACGATTTCATCGGTATTGGGCGTGAGCTCCGATTCGGCCTGCGCCGCCACCCAGTCGGCAAACCAGCCGGCGGCAATCGGCGGCGCCGGCGGAAAGGCGATCTGCGTGGCTGCCGCGCTGGCCTGTGCCTGGGTGATGGCGCCGGTCTGCACCATCGCCGCCAGCACCTCCTTGGCGCGAGCGGTGGCGGCAGCGGGATTGACGCGCGGATTGAAGCGCGAGGGCGCGCGTGGCAGCCCGGCCAGTACCGCCGCCTGCCACAGCGTGACGTGGCGCGCCGAGACGCCGAAATAGACATGCGCTGCCGCGTCCACGCCCCAGGCGCCGGCACCGAGGTAGACGCGATTCAAATAGATTTCCAGGATTTCGCGCTTGGTGAAATGGTGGTCAAGCCAGAGGGTCAGCAGCAGCTCCTGCACCTTCCGCCGCAGCGTGCGCGCATTGGACAGGAACAGGTTCTTGGCGACCTGCTGGGTGATGGTGGAGCCGCCCTGCACGACGCGGCCGGACACCAGGTCGACCCAGGCCGCGCGGGCAATGCCGATCGGATCGATGCCGGGATGGTTCCAGAAGCGGCGGTCCTCCACTGCGACGACGGCCTCGGGGAGATAGGGCGGCATCTGCGCCAGGTGCAGCGGCTCGCCCACAACGTCGCCGAAGCGGGCGAACACGTGGCCGGAACGATCCTCGAGCGTCAGGCTGGGGCGGCGGGTGGCATCGAGCGCGGAGTCCGGGCGCGGCAGATCGTGCGCGAACCACAGCAGCACGATGGCCATGGCCAGCGCGCCCCAGATCGCGGCAATGATCCCGAACCGCAGCCAGCGCCAGACGCGGCGGCGCCTTGCGCGTGCGGCGGCGGGACTGGATTGCGCCGGCGCGACGCGGCGCAACGGCGCGGTCGGCCGTGGCGGTGGCGGCGCCGCACGTCCGGCCGGCGCGGCGACCCGGACGCGCGGCGCAGTACGGGGCGGTGGAACGTTGCGCGGTGGCCGGGGCATACGCGGAATCGGAGCAGGCGCCTGATGAGTTCGCCACGGAGTCTGACGCAGAAGATGCGGGCGAGGAAGCAAAAAGCTGGATCGAGCTTCGCCCTGGCGTGCCACCGTGACGCGGCAATGCCACCGGCGATCCGGCACGCAGCGCGCAAACGCAGCGGCCTGCTCCCGGATGACCTGTCGAGCGCATCCAAGCTACAACAACGTTCGCAACCCATCGCAGGAGCGCGCCGGTGAAATTCTCCAACTTCCTGTTCCCGGAAAGCCGCGATCCGGCCGGGGACGGCCGCGTGATCGACGAGACCCTGCGCGAGGCACGGCTGACCGACGAACTCGGTTTCGATGTGATCTGGCTGGCGGAGCATCATTTCGACGGCATCTGCGCCTATGTCGATCCTGTCAGCTTCGCCGCCGCCCTGGCGGTGGCGACCCAGCGCGCGAAGATCGGCTTCGCGGTGGCGCAGATGGCGCTGCACCACCCGATCCGCATGGCCGAGCAATTGGCGCTGATCGACCACATCAGCAAAGGCCGGCTGATCGTCGGGCTGGGCCGCGGCACCGCCTATAACATCTACGACTACCAGGGCTACGGCCTGGATCACACCGAAGCACAGGCCCGCTTCGAGGAAGCCGAAGCCATCATGTTCAAGGCCTGGTCCGGCGAACCGCTGGACCACCATGGCCGGTTCTGGGATTTGAGACTGCCGATGCTGCGGCCACGGCCCTACACGCTGCCGCATCCCTACGTCATCCGTTCGGCATCGTCAGAGCATGGCATGCTGGCGATCGCCCGCCGCGGCCAGCCGTTCATGATGAACGTGCAGAGCAACGAGGTGACGCGCGCGCGGATGGCGCTGTACCGCCAGACGCTGCGCGAGACCGGCCTGGACGAAGCGGCGGTGGCGCGCAACGTCGACGCATGCTGGGTGTGGCGCAACGTGTTCGTCGCAGAGACCGACGCCGAGGCCGAACGCATCGCGGTGCCGGCGTTCGAGGCGATGCACGCGCAGCGTTCGGCCATGCGCGAGAAAGTGTATCGCGAGCAAGGCGTATCGATCGTGCCGATGCCGCCGCCAGGCAGCGCGCCCGCCGCGCGCATGGTGTTGGAGCATTCGCTGATCTGCGGCTCGCCGGCGACGGTAGCGGAGAAGCTGGCCGCGGTCGCGGCGATCGGCGTGGGCGGGGCGATCATGCAGTTCCGCCTAGGCCCGATGGCGTTCGACGATGTCGCGCAGAGCCTGACCCTGTTCATGCAGAAGGTGGCCCCCGCGCTGCCACCCGAAAACCTCTCCCGTGAAACGGGAGAGGTCGAGACGCGAAGCGTCGAGGGTTAGGCTTGCCCCGGCGAAGGCCGGGGGTGATCGGGTCGATTCGCACTCATAATGCACCAACCCGACCCGTCACCCTCGTCGCCGTCGCCGCCTCGACCTCTCCCGCCCCGCGGGAGAGGTTTTCGTGCACCACGCCGCGGCCAAAGCCCTCAATCCACCGCCTCCACGTCCACGAACGTGCTGTTGTACGTCGTCGCACCGCACGGTGACGCAACATCCGCCGTCAGCACATTGGCGCAGCCACGCGTATCGACGCCGTCCGGATCAGGCGAAAACCAAGCGCCCTCCTTGATCGAAACCACGCCGCGCGCGATGCCGTCCGTCACCTCGGCGGGCAGCATCGTCGCGCCGTGGCGGCTGAACACGCGCACGCGCTGGCCATGGCGGATACCCCGCGCCGCGGCGTCATCCGGATGCAGCCAAACCGTGTCCGGATCGACCCGTGCCAGCCCCGTTTGATTGCCGTGGATCGAATGCGTGCGTGCCCGCGACTTCGGCGTGCAAAGCTGCAGCGGCAGAAGATGATCGCCCGCAGGATCGATCCACGTGGGAAGCGCCGGCATCGGCCCCAGCCCATAGGGATCGGGGTTGGCGGCGAGCGTGGTGGAATACAGCTCGATCTTGCCCGACGGCGTCGCGAACGGATGGCGGTCCGGGTCGCGGATCTGTGCGGCGAACGCGACCGCATCCGCCGGTGCGGCAAACCGCGCCACCCCCTGCCGTGCGAAACTGGCGAAATCATCCACCGCATCGCCGGTGAGTTCGCGCAGCCACGACTCCTCACTGTGGTCGTTGTAGCCGGCCATACCGACCCGCCGCGCCAGATCGGCGAAGATATCGATGTCGTTGCGGCATTCGTACATCGGCGCGATCGCCTGACGCATGTAGATGGCGTAATGGCCGGCGCCGGACCAAGGCGTATGGACGTCGTTGCGCTCCCAGAAAGTGGTCGCCGGCAGCACGATATCGGCCTGCTGCGCCGTCGGGGTCAGGAAATGGTCCTGCACCACAATGCATTCCACGGCGTCGAGCGACGCCCGCATTTTATTGGCGTTCGCGCACTGATTGAACAGATTGCCGCCCGCGGCATAGATCAGCCTGATGTCGGCGGGATAGCCACCGCTTTTGCCCCGCGCCAGCAAATCAGGCAGCAGCGGCGTGGCGACCCGCGCATCGATCGGATTCTTGCCGGTCGGCAGGCTCTTGATGCCGGCCCGTCCTGTCGCACCGTTACTGACGCCCGAATTGCCGCCGGCGATGCCGACATTGCCGGTGATCGCCGCGAGTGCATACGCCGCACGATGGAATTGCTCGCCGGACAGGGTGCGGCCCGGCGCGTAGCCCGTCTGCAACGCGGCCGGCTTGCTGGTGGCGAATTCGATGGCCAGACGGCGGATCGTCGCCGCAGGAATTCCCGTGATGGCAGCAGCCCATTCGGGCGTCTTCACAACGCCGTCCGCCGCACCGGCCAGGTAGGCGCGATAGGAGGCGCCGCGCGGCGCCTCCGGCGGCAGGTGCGCTTCGTCGAAGCCAAGTACGTAGCGGTCGCAATAGGCCTGGTCGTGCAGGCCCTCGGCGACGATCACCTGCGCCATCGCGATCAGCGCGGCGGCATCGGTACCCGGGCGAATGAACACGTGTTCGTCGGCAAGCTGGCGGCTGGTGAGCGTCCGGCGCGGATCGACGCACACGATGCGCGTGCCCTGCCGGCGAGCGTGTTTCAAATACGGCATGGTGCCGGTGCCGAACGTGCCGTCGCCGGGGCTCCAGCCCCACATCAGGATCAGCTTCGAATTGGCATAGTCGGTCGGCTCGCGGCCTGCCGCCTTGTAATTCGCGCCGTAAGTGACGCGGACCGCGAAGATCTCGGCCTCGGCGGACATGTTCGACCACAGATCGGTGCAGCCCCCAAACATGTTGAAAAACCGGCTGGCGGCACTGCGGCCGTGCAGCACCGACAGGCTGCCGCTGCGGGATGCGTCCAGGATCGCGGCATTGCCATAGGCCGCGCGCACGCGCAGCAATTCGCGCGCGGCGGTATCCAGCGCCTCGTCCCAGGAAATGCGTTCGAACGCACCCGAGCCACGCGGCCCGGTACGCCGCAGCGGATGACGCAGGCGGTCGGGATGATAGACCCGTTCGAGCTGGCCGACGCCACGCGCACACGCCGGCAGCGGCGGATGGCCGGGATTCCATCGCCGCGCATCGGTGGAGATGTGAACGATGCGGCCATCCTTGACATGCGCATTGACCACGCAACGTCCGCCGCAATTATGGCCGCAGGTGCTGGTAACAACGGCTTCGCCCGGACGTCCCGGCGCGCGTGGCGCCTCATAGATCGTCGTGCGGGCAGCCTCAGGAATCGTCGTGCGTGTCGTAATGGCCGCCTCCGGAGCGGAATTCGCCGCGAATGTTATCCGATACGCATGCGGTCGTGCGAGCCAATGCTTCGGTCACGGCCGAATTGTGCCCCTGACGCGGTCCACCAGTGCCAGCGGATCGTCCGGCAGCGCATCGCCGCGCCACGCAACATGCTGGTCGGGTCGCGCCAGCACCAGCTTGCGAGCGTAAAGCGCCTCCGCGCCTTCGGCATCGACATCCACCACGTCCAGCGGCAGCCGGCGCTGCTCGGCAGCCTCCAGCAAAGGCGCCGCGTCCGCCGACCGGTCCAACCGCAGCAGCGTGAACCAAGGCCCCAGCGCGTCGTACAGTGAACGTCCGTCGCGCAGCCAGACATGCGGCACCCGGCAGCCGGGCACGGTGGATGGTGTAAAGTCGTACATCGTATAAGGCGGCGCCGCTTCGCCATCATACGCAATCAGCGGCGAGCCCTGGTAGAAATAGCCAAAGTTCAACCCGCCACAGCAGAATTGCGGCACGTTGATGTCATACATCAGCCGGCCGAACTTTTCGCGAATTGCATCGCCTTCCGGGCCGGGCGCTTCGATCGCCGCCGGCACCTCGGCCCGCGCCCGCGCCATCGCGACCGACGTGTTCATCGCATAGCGCGAAACCTGCTCCGTAATCGGCCAGCGTTCCGCCTCGTGCGCGCTGAGGATCGCCGGATCGGCCCAACCCTGCAGCACGCCGGCCAGCATCCACGACAGGTTCATCGCATCGGCAATGCCGGCATTCATGCCATAGCCGGCAAACGGAACCCAGATATGCGCCGCGTCGCCGCAGATGAACACGCGCCGGTCACGGAACTTGTCGGCGATCAGCCGGCGGCCGTACCAATCTTCCTTGCTGATCACCTGGTAATCGAAATCCGCCCCCACCACCCAGCGAATGCACTGGTCGCGATCCAGCGATTCGAAATCGAGTTCGTCGGAACGTAGATAGCAGTGGATCAGCCAGGTCTCCCGCCCGTCGATCGCGAAAATGTTGGCACTGCGTCGCGGGTTCATCGACTGGTTCGACCATGCCGGCCGTGCCCGCATCAGCGAAAGCAGTGACGGCGCACGGAAATACGTGGATTGCGTGCGCTGCACCACCGCATCGCCGCTCAAAGCCGCGCCGATCTGGCGGCGGATTTCCGAATGCCCGCCGTCGCAGCCAATCATATAGTCGCTGTCGATCAGCAGGCGTTCGCCGCTGTCCAGGTCCTCTGCCTCGGTCAGCACGCCATCGGCCGACTGGCTGAACCCCAGCACCTTGGTCCTGTGGCGGAACGTCACCAGCTTCATGCGCGCGGCATGCTCCACCAGCACCGGCTCGAGAAAGATCTGGTTGATGCGGTGCGGCGGTTCCGCCGTCGGCCACCACGTGTCGGGACCTTCCGTCGCGCTGTAGCGGTCCCGCCGGCAGGGAATGGGAATGCGCGCGAATTCCGCCCCGACAAACGTGGTGCGAAACGAGATGTCGTTGGGAAAATCCGCCGGCAGTCCCGCATCGCGCACCGCCTGCGCGACGCCGAGCCGGCGGAATACCTCCATCGAGCGCGCCGCCACGTGGTTGCACTTCACGCTCGGTGCTTCATCCCGCCGGCGTTGCTCCAGCACCGTCACCGCGATGCCGCGCCAGGCGAGGTCCATGGCCAGCGACGTGCCGACCGGCCCACCGCCCACCACCAGAACGCGGGTCCGCAACCGGCGCATCTCAGGCACAGATCACGTTCACCAGCGCCTGCTGCCCGCCACGCACCGCCGCCGCGGCGCGCTGCAAGGCCGCGAGCAAATCGTGCGGGTTTTCCACGCGCTCGCCATGCCCGTCATGCGCCAGCACGATCTTTTCGAACGCCGGGGCAGGCAGGTTCGCCAGCAACCGGCCGTCATCCTCCGACGCCACGCCCTTGCCGTACATGCCCAGCGTCGCGCGCCGCACCGCGCCATACAGCGCGTTGTTATAGATCACCGTCAGCACCGGCAGGTTCTGCATCTGCGCCATGTAGTGGCACGCCGTCGGGTTGGCGAACATGTAAGCGCCGTCGCCCAGCACCGAGACCACCTGCTTCTCCGGCGCCGCCAGCTTGGCACCGAGCGAGGCACCAAACCCCCAGCCCAGCCCGCCGGCCGAACTCAGGGCAAACAAACTGCCGGGCGTGTCGAGCGGACAGTATTCCTGGCGGAATGAATACTCCGAAATAACGATCGTGTCGCGATCCACGATATCGCGCAGGCAATGATTCAGCCAGGCCAGCGTATTCTTGTTGCCCCCCGCCGCTTGCTCGGCCTCCGCCCGCCAAGCGGTGCGCAGATCGGTCCACCGCTGCGTGAGCAACACCCGCCGCGCTTCGGCCTGCCCTTGCGCCGCCCGGCGTTTCATCAACGCCTGCTCCAGCGCTTCGAGCGCCGACAAGGCGCTCGCGGTGATCGTCAGGTCGGACGGAAAACTGCGCATCGGGTAACGCGTGTACAGCGGGTCTTCGCCAATCTGCACGATGCGCGCGCCGGCCGGCGGTTGCTCCTGGCTGGGCAGCCAGGGCACGTCGGCCTCGATCACGATCACCAGATCGGCGTCCTTCAGCAACGGTCCGGGCATCGATCCCTGGAACATCGGGCTGTTGGCCGAGATCGCGAAATACCGCGTGTTGTACGGCACCACCGGCAGCGCCCATTGCTCGGCCAGACGCGTCAGCACCACGGCGTCGCGCGGATCCTGGCCGAGCGCGCCGGTGATCACGACAGGCGCCTGCGCCGCCGCGATCCATTCCGCCAATTGCTCGATATCCGCCGGCGCGGGCACCGGATTGCGCGGGCGGGCGCGGCGTTCCCAATTGCTTTGCGGCGGCTTCTGCGTTTCCTCGCCCAGCACTTCGCGCGGCAGGCTGAGATAGACCGGACCTTTCGGCGACGTCATCGCCATTTCCATGGCGCGGTCCAGCACGGTCGCGGCCTGGTCGCCGCGCTTCATTTCATAGTCCCATTTGACGACCTCGCGCAGCATGCCGGCCTGGTCGTACATCTCCTGCGCCCAGTGGATATGCGCGTTGCGCGAACCGGACGCACCGGCCTCGGTGAACGGCGTGCGGCCCGAGGTGAGCAGGATCGGCACCCGGTCGCGCGAGGCATCGATCAGCATGTTGATGGCATTGGCGGTACCGACGTTGGTGTGCAGCATCACCGCCTGCGGCTTGCCGGTCACCATCGTGTAGCCGTGCGCCATGGCGACCGCGGCGGTTTCGTGCGGCACCACCATGGGCCGCGGCACCTTGCGGTTGGTGTACGCGTTGCGGGCGAAGGCCTCCACGATCGGCGCGAAATCCGTGCCGGGATTGACAAACAGATGATCGATGCCGTGCGCGGCCAACGCTTCCAGATAGTCTTCCGCGGCAATGCGTGCCTGGGTCATTGTTTCCTCTCCTGTCACCGTGCCGCCGTTTGGGCCGCCTGAATGGCACGCCACACCCGTTCCGGCGTCGCGGGCATGTCGATATGCGTGACGCCCAGCGGCGCCAGTGCGTCCAGCACCGCGCAGATGATCGCCTGCGGGGCAGCCATCGCACCAGCCTGGCCCGAGCCCTTCACGCCCAGCGGATTGGCGTTGGTCGGCACCCCGGTCAAGGTGATGTCAAGATCGGGCAGGTCGTCGGCGTGCGGCAGCGCGTAATCCATCAACGATCCGCTCAGCATCTGGCCGGTCTGCGGGTCGTAGACGGTGTGTTCCAGCATCGCCTGGCCGATGCCCTGGGCGACGCCGCCCTGCACCTGGCCGACGGTGAGCATCGGGTTGATCAGCGTGCCGAAATCGTCGACCGCGGTGTAGCGCTGCAATGTCACCGCGCCGGTTTCAGCATCGACGTCCACCTCGGCGATATGGCATCCATTCGGAAACGTGATGATGTCGAGAAGGTTCCAGACATAGGTGTCGAGGCCAGGGTCGGCACCGTCGGGCAGGTTGGCGGGATCGCGGGCGGCGCGCGCGACTTCCAGCAGCGGGACGGCGCGCGCCGGTTCGTCGCGCACGCTGAACTGTCCGTCGGCAAACGCCACCTGTTGCGGCGCCGCCTGCAACAGCCGGGCCGCAACCGGCGAGCCCTTGGCGAGCAACGCAGCCACCGCCTTGCACAGCGCTGCCCCGCCCATATGCATCGACCGCGCGCCGCCATGGCCATTGCCGGCGCGCACCTCGGCGGTATCCGCCTGGATATAGCGGAACGTCTCCACCGGCAGGCCGAGCAAATCCGCGGCGATCTGGGCATAGGCGGTTTCGTGGCCCATGCCGTTGGACTGCGTGCCGACGCGCAGGCTGATGCGGCCGTCGGAATCAAAGCGCAGCTCGGCGCCTTCGTTCGGCGCGCCGCGCGCGGTTTCCATGAAGCAGGTGATGCCGATGCCGCGTCGTTTGCCTTCGCGCGCCGCAGCGGCGCGGCGGCCCGGGTAACCGTTATGATCGGCAGCGATGATCGCATCGTCCAAATTGGCGGCGAATCGTCCACCGTCGATCACCGTGCCGAGCGCCTTGCGATAAGGAAATTCGTGCACCAGGTTGCGGCGGCGCAGTTCGACGGGGTCGAAATCGTGGCGGCGCGCGGTGGTGTCGATCAGCCGCTCAACCAGATAGTTCACTTCCGGCTTGCCGGCGCCGCGATACGCGTCGATCGGCACGGTATTGGTGAACACGCCGTGCACGTCCATGAAGATCGCCGGAATGTCGTAGCCGCTGCCCATGGCGTTGGCCGGCGCGTTGGTGGAACTGCCAGGTCCGCCGGATGACAGATAGGCGCCGAGATTGGCGATGGTGGCGACATCCAGCGCCAGAAACCGCCCCTCGCGATCAATCGCCAGGCGGCCGCGCGTGATGTTGTCGCGGCCCTGCGCGGTGGTGATGAAATCCTCCGCCCGCTCGCCGATCCATTTCACCGGCCGGCCCAGCGCGCGCGCCGCCCACAGCAGCATGACCCATTCCGGATACAGCGCGTTCTTCACGCCGAACCCGCCGCCAACGTCCGGACACGACACCCGCATCTGCCCGCGCGGCACCCGGAACACCGTCTCGGCAAGCTGCGACTGCAATGCATGGACGCCGGCGCCGGAAAACATGAGATGGAAGCCGCTGGCGTCGTGCTGGCCGATCGCACCACGCGTTTCGGCGGACGCAATGACGATGCGATTGTTGACCAGATTGAGTTCGACGACATGCGCCGCCGCCTGTATCGCCGCGGCAACCGCACCGGCATCGCCCTTCTGAAAGCGATAGGACAGGTTGCCCGGCGCCTGCCGCCAAAGTTGCGGGGCATCCGGTAACGATGCCGCTGCCGCATCGACCACCGCAGGCAGCACATCATACGCGGCCGTCACCGCTTCCGCCGCATCGCGCGCCGCCGTGCGCGTTTCGGCCACGACGAAGGCGATCGGGTCGCCGACATGCCGCACACGATCCGTGGCCATCACCGGCCGCGGCGGCACGATCATCGGCGCCAGGCTCGCGACAGGAACAGAGCAAGGCAATGGCCCGAGTTCGCGCAGCTCCGCAGCGGTGAAAACGCCAAGCACACCGGGCATCGCACGCGCGGCCACGGTATCGATATCCGCGAGCAAGGCGTGCGCATGCGGCGACCGCACCACCTGCATCCACGCCTGATCCGGCAGATCGATATCCTCGATGTAGCGCCCCCGCCCGGTGAGGAAACGCGCGTCCTCGAACCGCCGCAGGGACTGGCCACGATAGGGCGGATGGTTCGTCAAAGGCAGCGCTCCGGAGCGATCAACGACGCCGGCAACGTACCGCTTTTATCCGCCAGCGGAAACCGCCGCCGCGCGGATCACGACAGCAGGTCGGCGATGACCCGCCAGCCGCGCGGTTCCTTGACCACGTCGGCCAGCTTCGGCAGCGACACCTTGCCCAGCGCAAGCTCGGTCCAGATCACGTCCAGAATACGCAGCGCAGGCCCCTTGCCCCGGCCGCCCCCGACCACTTGCTCGCGGAACGCGGTCCAGTGCAGGCCTTGCGCCAGATCGATCACGTTCTGGCCGAGCCAGGCATCCAGCGTGGGCGCGATCCAGGTGGCGATGGAATTGACGAAAACCCGGTAAACCCGCCGGTGCCGAACGTCATCGCGCCCTTGGTAAAGCCACCGACGGGATTGTCCAGCGTCGTGTTGGTTTCTTCCGCGGTGATCAGATCGAACAATCCCGCCAGGAAATTGCCGACACCTTCATGCACCGCTTTGACGCCTTCCGACACGGCGCCGAGTTTCACTTTGGTCGGGATATAGGAAACCATTGTCGAAACCGTGCCCGACATGCAAACCCTCCAAGCTGTTGGTCAGGCCGGCATCGAGGCACGGCAGGCCGCAGCCATATTACGGCCACTGCGCGTTGACAATCGAGATACTCACATGAATGTCGGGAAATCAGCGCGATCAGGCGTTGCGTGCATCGTCACCGCTATTCGTAAGCGGTGCCAACGACCACGCAACAATCCTGCCGCGATCCAAAGGCGCGAACTACAACCTCAGCTCGGCCGCAATCCCGTATCCCTGCGCCAGGTCGCGCAGTTTCCCCCACGTCGCATCTTCCACCGGAATCCCGTTGGCCCGCCGATCCTGCTCTTTGCGGAACTCGACTTCGCCGGGATAGAGCACTTCGGTAAAGCCCTGCGCCGGCGGCGTCGCCTTCAGGTATTGAGCGAACTCGGTCACCTCGCGCTTGAACGTCTCCAGGTCGCGGAACGCGGCGACGTTGAACACGGCGATGAAGCAGCCGTCGTTGTGGCGTCCGGTCGGTTCGATGCCGAAACCAAGCCCTGTCAACAATCCGGAAAAGATCTCGACAATCGCCGCCAGCCCGTAACCTTTATAGCCCTCGGCGCCGCCCAGCGGCAGCAGCGCCCCGCCCTGGCGCAGCACGCGCGGATCGGTGCTCGGCTTGCCGTCCTTGTCGATCAGCCAGCCGCTGGGCACTTGCTCGCCGCGCGCGGTGGCGACGTTGATCTTGCCGGCCGCCGCCGCCGACGTGGCCATGTCAAAGAACAACGGCCCTTCCAAATTCGATGGGATGGCGAAGCAGATCGGGTTGGTGCCCAGTCGCGCCTGCGCACCGCCGAACGGCGCCACCGCCTTGGCACTGCGTCCGGAGTCGGCGGTGATCATCGCGATCATGCCCTCGCGCGCCGCCATCAGCGGATAGGACGCCAGACGCCCGATATGGCTCTGCCGGTACACGGTGGTGGCAGCGACGTTCTGCTGGCGCGCCTTGTCGATCGTCATGCGCATCGCACGATCGGTGACGACGTAGCCAAAACCCCAGTTGCCATCGATCACCATCGTGGTCGGCGATTGCTCCTTCACGTCGAACGGCGCGCCGGGGACGATGTGGCCGACCCTGATGCGGTCGATATAGGTGGGGATCAGGATGATGCCGTGCGAATCATGGCCCACCAGGTTCGCACCGATATTGTAGCGCGCGATGGTGGCGGCTTCCTCGGCCGAGGCGCCGGCTTTCACCAGCAGCGCCTGCGCGATCTCCATCAGCTTTTCTGCCTGCACGACCGGCATGTCATCCTCCCCTAACGGCGTCAGCCGGAGCAAGCGTGCGTTGGCCCGGGCTGTCAACCCTGCACGAACTGGCGTAGCCTGCGCGCAGAGCGAAACCCGAGGAGGAGGAAACCATGGCGAACATCTATGCCAGCGTGGCCGGTACGGTCGGCCGCAGCGCCAACGAGCCAGGCATCGTCGGCGTGTTCCGCCGCGAGGACGGCGGCGCGTGGGAGCACGTGATCAGCAACACCTCCAGCAACGCGGTGTTCGTGCACCCCACCAACCCGAACCTGGTGTTCGCCGGCACGCATGACGGCGTGTATCGCAGCACCAACGGGGGAAAAACCTTCCAGCGCGCGAACTTCCCCGACCAGAACATGGAAATCTGGTCGTTCCTGGTGGATGCCGGCGATCCGAAGCTGATCTATGCGGGCGGCTCGCCGATCGCGGTGTATCGCAGCGAGGACAGCGGCGAGAGCTGGAAGCGCCTGCCCGATCCGAACATGCCGACCCACTGCGTGATGGCATTCAACCCCCGGGTGATGCGCATGGCGCAGCATCCGTCCAGGCCGGGCACGATCTTTGCGGCGCTCGAAGTGGGCGGCGTGATGCGCACCACCGACAGCGGCGAGAGCTGGAAGGATTGCAGCGACGACCTGATCCGGCTGGCGAAGTTGCCGCATCTGCGCAGCAAGATCGGCAGCGACATCTATGAAGAGGGCATGCTGGACGGCCACGCGATCGCGATCAGCCCCGCCGACCCCGATGCGGTGATCGTTGCGGTGCGGATGGGATTGTTCCGCACGGCGGATGGCGGCGAGACCTGGCAGGATATGGAAGTGGGGCGTTTCTCGCCCACCACCTATGGCCGCGACATCCAGGCGTCGCACGCCGATCCGAACACGCTGTATTCGGCGCTGAGCGTCGCCGCGGCGAGCAAGGACGGCGGCGTCTATCGCAGCACCGACAAGGGCCAGACGTGGCAGCGCTTCGACAAGGTGCAGGTGCACGGCACGGTGATGTCGGTCGCGCCGCATCCGAGCGATCCGCAGCAGGTGGTGCTGGGCGCGCGGTACGACGGCGAAGTGTTCGGCACGAAAGATGGTGGGCAGAACTGGGAGTTCATGCCGCTGCCGCAGGGCGTGAAGGACATCTACTGCGTCGCCTGCGGCTAACCGACCTCACTCGCGCGGCGCTGCTCGCGCCGCGTGGGAGAGGTCGAGACGCGGATCAACGCGAGGTGCGCCGCACCGAGGGTGAGGTTGATCGGGTCGGTAGACGATTTCTACGGGCCGACCCGATCACCCTCTCCCTCGCCGCCTTCGGCGTCTCGACCTCTCCCGCGCTGCGCGAATAGCGCAACGCGGGCGAGGTTAGAAATTCGCGGGTGCGGTTACGAAACCACGCCGTCCCGCCGCATCTGCCCGATCGTGTCGGCGTCGAAGCCCGCCTCGCGCAGCACCGCTTCCGTATGCTGCCCCAGCCCGGGTGCGCGCCGCGGGGCGACCTTCGTCTCGCCCGCCAGGTTGAACGGGCTCGACACCGTCAGTGCCTCGCCATCCGCGAACGGCACCAGCGCCCCGATCGCGCGCATCTGCGGATCGTCAGGCGCGTCGTCCACCTTCCCCACCACGCCGAACGTCACGCCCACTGCGTCCAGAATCACCCGCCAGTCCGCCATGTCCCGCGCGGCGAACGTCGCATCCAACTCCTCCACCAGCGCCGGCGCATTGTGCAACCGCGCCTGCTTCGTCGCGAAGCGCGGGTCGTCGGCCAGTTCCTCTCGCCCGATCGCCGCCAGGAACGGCCGCAACTGCCGTTCCTCGTTGAACAACGCCATGATGAACCAGCGGCCATCCCGGCAACGATAATGGTTGGCGAGCGCGTTCGGCGCTTGCTCCCGAGGCGGCCGGTGCGCCACCTCCTCCCCAAGCAAACGCGACTGGATGAAGCAGCCATTCGCCCACAGGCCGTTGGCAAGCAGGGAGGAATTGACCAGGCCGCCCTTGCCGGTCTTCTCACGCCGGTACAGCGCAGTAACGATCGCGGCGTAAAGCCCGGTGGCGCTGGGATGATCGCCCATCCCGGGCGCCGACCGTGCCGGAACCGTATCGACATCCGCGCGCACCGCATCCATCAGCCCGGTCCGCGCCCAATACGCCGTGGAATCAAACCCGGTCTTGGCGGCTTCCTCGCCCGCCTCGCCATACGCGGTGAACGACGCATAGATC
>Ga0335072_10002391_pt1 | contig 29163 bp, 28 predicted proteins | sample Lox_Sample_21_FD_206725 | JGI IMG/M metagenome (GOLD analysis project Ga0335072, IMG submission 206725) | Soil microbial communities from Loxahatchee National Wildlife Refuge, Florida, United States - Lox_Sample_2.1 | ecosystem: Environmental > Terrestrial > Soil > Wetlands | place: USA... | reverse complement strand
CGGCGGGACGATTTACGCCCGCTGCTGCGCCATCCCGTGCACAAGCGCGTCGGCCTGCACGAGCACCCCGGCGTCGCCGGCGTGTCCGAAGCCGCCGAGGCAATCCTGCGCATGATCCCCGGCCTCGCGTTCGTCGACCTCGCACAGCCGCGCGTCGGCTACATGTGCAACATGCTGAATGCGATGCCGGAGTACAAACGCCAGGTGCATCGCGACCAGCTACAGGCAGCGGCGGACGCGGGCGTGACGACGCTCGCCGGCATCTACCACGCCTGCCACCGCGAGCTGTGCAGCCACGAACGTGACTGGCCGTTCGAAGTGGTGAATTTCCTCGAACTGGTCGGTGAAAGCATGGGCCTGACCCGCCCGGACTTGTTCAAGCGCCTGAAGATCATGCAGGACGTCGATGCCGTGCTGGCCGATGCCGCGCCGATGATTGCGCTGCACGGCCTGGACCTGGACGAAGCGCGCGCGGTCGTGCTGCGGGACATGCTGGGGGAGTAACCGGTGCCGCTGCGGAGGTCGTAGTACTCCCCCCTCGATGTCATTGCGAGGAGCGGAGCGACGAAGCAACCCCGTTCATGTGTGACACCGACGGGCGATACACGAACGAAGCTGCTTCGTCGCCTTGCTCCTCGCAATGACATCAGTGACGGAGAGGGACCATGGCCGACCCGCTGGTTATTTACGAAACCGACGACAAAGTGGGCATCATCACCCTGAACCGCCCGGACAAGCTCAACGCAATCAGCCACGAGCTGCAACACGCCCTGACCGAGACACTTGCCCGCGCCGACGCAGATCCCGCGACAACCGTCGTACTGCTCCGTGCCGAGGGCCGCAGCTTCTGCGCCGGCTACGACATCGGCGCCAAGGGCCCCGGCTCCGACGATTGGCGCAGCGATCCCACCAAAGCACACGCGCATCTTCAACCGCAGCTCGAATTCGAGATGATACCGTGGCTGATGCGGAAGCCGGTGATTGCCGCGGTGCAGGGCCACGTGCTCGGCGGTGGCTGCGAGCTGGTTATGCTCTGCGACCTGACCATTGCGGCCGACAACGCGACCTTCGGCGAACCGGAAGTCCGGTTTTCATCGGTCGGCCCGGCGATCGTCATGCCCATGATCATCGGCTACAAGAAAGCCCGCGAGTTGCTTTACTTCGGCGACCAGATCGACGCCCAGACTGCGCTCGACCTCGGCATGATCAACCGCATCGTGCCGCTCGCCGATCTGCACACCGCGAGCCTCGCCTATGCAAAGCGCCTGACCCTGATCTCGCCGGAGGCACTTTATGCGACGAAACGGGCGGTGAACCGGGTCGGCGATGCGTCGGGGTTCCGCGCCGCGCTCTACGCCGGTCTCGACGTCGTCGGCCCGCTATACGCAACCACGACCGAACTCGGCGCGCGATTTCGCGAGATTGCCGCGACCGAAGGGGTGCCCGCTGCCGTCAAATGGCGGTCTGCACAGTTCAGGGAATAGAGCAGGCGAAGCAACAAAAGCCGGGCCACGGCAACTGCGAAGGTGGGCCGTCCCCCCCCGCACGCTCGCGCGACATCCTGGGTGAGCAAACTCATAATTCCCCCGCCACGCAAAGCCAGTGCTTGAAGCGGTGATGTATCAGTCTGAACTCTGACAGCGGTGTCCTCGGCGCATCTCCCTTGCCAATCGTATACCTCTGAATGACGGCCAGCTGCAGCGCAGGATCGATAATGGTTAGCGAGAGGTGCACCGCACCCGGTGAGATGCCTCCGAAAATACCAACAGCACCACACCATCAGCGTGCATCGGCCGTCATCTGCGTAAAGACCCTTTCTCTGCTGCCGGCAGCATGAACGAATTCGAGTACTGCCGGCGCGATGGGGCTTCGCAGCCAAGAAAGCGTTTAGCGCAGATGCAAAGCAGATGACGCAGATTCACGCAGATATCGCGTACCGGCCCGATCTACGGTTGGCCCCTACCTTCCTCTGATTGTGTCGACTTTGCCGTCGTATCCGCGATTTCGTTGCAGCCCCGCGGTCTCCATTCGCGTTATAAATCAGTTCCGCACATCCTCCGCACAATCGTCCCAACCAACCCATCCAAATGCTAACGCCCCGGCACCATCATCCGTTCCAGCGCCACCCGCATATCGTGGCTGGAAATCGCCATGAGCCCCCGGTAAGGCCTACTCAAGTCCGCAATAACGAAGACCGCGCTGCTCAGCGACACAGCGCATAACAGGATGCCGACCAACGCCAGCCTGTTGCGCGGCGCCGCCAGCCCAAGCGCCAGGAAAATGACCGTCAGCCAGAACACCAACATCCAGAAGAACGGCGCCGAGAACGATGTGCTGGCATCTTCGATCACCACCAACCGCTCCCGCACCACGTCGCGATACGTCGCACGGCAATCCGTGGCGGTGTTGATCTGCACCGTCGTCTGCGGCTCAAGCCCACGAATCTGCTGCCCGATCCGGTCCATCAACATGCCCAGCACCGGTGACGAGCCAACGACCGGCATCCCGGCCGTATTGGGATAGCGCACGCCCGCCGGCGCCGGTTCATTCGGCCAGGTGCTGGCGATCACCGCCGCCGTATAGGCTCTCAAATCGTCACGGATCGCCACGGCAGCGGGCCCATAATCCCGCAGGCACAAATCAAGCATCGTCAATTGCAGCGCATAGGCGTGGCGATCTCGCGCGGCGGTATCATAGGTGGTCTTCACCGACGCCGTCAGCAACCCGAGCACTAACGCCGCGAACGTCACCAGCATGCCGATAACGAGCTGCATGGTCTCGATTGTCTCGCGCATGCGATACGTTTCCGGCAGGCGCGGACGGATGAACCGCCCCGCCCCGGCACCGAGGCAAAGCAGGCAGAAAGTCGCGATCGAAGCCCAGAAATCCCGCATGGCAGGTCGAGACCATATCGGCGGCAGATGCCAGCCGCATGGTTCACAACACTGCTGCCACGGATTCGCAAGCACCCGGGAACGCGGCGGGCAATGTGCTCACTCCTCCCGAGGGGCCGCCGCCCGCCGAAGCCTATCGTTGATCGCCGCGCCCAACCCGGTGTCCGGCACCGGCATGGCCGCGATCCGCGCCAGCCCACGGCGGGTTGCCTCGGCATCCAGCCAGCGCAACCCCTGGAACAATCGCGCCGCAGCTTCCGCGAGATCGCCACCCTCGCTCAGATTGAACACAACCGCCGCGCCACCCAGCCCCGGACCGAACGCAAGCAACGCCTCATCGGCACGCACGTCGTGCGCATCCAGCCGAACTGGCAGGCCCGGCGCGTAATGCGAACGAAGCATCCCCGGGGACCGCACCGCACCGCCCTCGCCAACACCACGAGCAATCGGTCCAATCAGCGCCTCGACCGCCTCCATTGTCACCCCACCCGGCCGCAGGAACACCGGCTGGGAGCCACTCAAATCCAGCACGGTCGACTCAACGCCCACCGTGCAGGCCCCGCTGTCCAGCACGGCATCGATCCGCCCCTCCAACTCCGTCAGCACATGGGCAGCATCGGTAGGACTGATCCGCCCAGACCTGTTCGCTGACGGAGCAGCGACCGGCCGTTCCACCGCCCGCAGCAGCGCCAGCGCCGTTGCACACGCCGGCACACGCACCGCCAGCGTATCCAACCCCGCCCCGGTCAGCAGCGCCACAGGGCAATCCGCCTGCCGAGGCAGCACCAGGGTCAGAGGCCCCGGCCACAGCGCATCGGCCAATCGCCGCGCCGCATCATGTGCCACCACATGCGCGAACGCCGCACCCGCATCGCGATAATGGCAAATCAGCGGATTGAATCGCGGCCGCCCCTTGGCGGCAAAAATCCCAGCCACCGCCTGCGCATTCGTCGCATCCGCGCCCAGCCCATAGACCGTTTCGGTGCCAAACGCGACCAGCCCGCCGCGCCGCAGCACCGCCGCTGCGCGAGCAATGCCGGCTTCGTCGGCGGGCAGCGTCTCCGTCATCGCCGCCCCCAGATAGCCGCGCCGTGCCGTGCTGGCTACAGTGCCCCAAACAGCACTCACGGGAGTCCAGCAGCCATGCTCGAGATCGGCTTCGCCAAATCCACCCTACCCCGTTCCGGCGCGCTGATCCTGCTGGTAGGCGAGGGCGACAAACCCGCCGGTCTCTGGGCGGAGGCCGACGCTGCCACCAACGGCGCCATCGCCCGCGCCTTCTCTGCCGCGGAATTCAAGGGCGGCAAAGGCAAGACCTGCACCGTCCTCGCACCCGGCGGCGACCTGACGCGCGTCGTGGCCGTTGGCCTTGGCAAGACCGTCGACCTCACCCCGCTCAACCTTCAAGAAGCCGGCGGCCACGCAGTCGCCGCGATCGCCCGCGAAACGACGGCCGCCATCGCCGCCGACAGCCTGCAGCCCGCGCAAGCCGCCGAAGTCGCGCTGGGCGCCGCGCTGCGCGCCTACCGCTTCGACCGCTACCGCACCAAGGAGAAGGCGGAGGACAAGCCGCGCCTGTCCGCGCTGACCCTGATGAATGCCGATCCCGCCGCCGCACAATCCGCGTGGCAGCCGCTGTCCGGCGTCGCCAAGGGCGTGTTCTTCACCCGCGACCTGGTCAGCGAGCCGCCGAACGTCCTGAACCCCGCCGAAATGGCCGACCGCTGCCGCGCGCTGACAGAGCAAGGCGTGGAGGTCGAAATCCTTGGCCCAAAAGCAATGCATGAGCTGGGCTTCGGCGCATTGCTCGGCGTCGCACAGGGCAGTGTGAACGAGCCTCGCATGGTGGTGATGAAATGGAACGGCGGCGGCACGACCAAGCCGGTCGCGTTCATCGGCAAGGGCGTCACCTTCGACACCGGCGGCATTTCCATCAAGCCGGCCGGCGGCATGGAGGACATGAAGTGGGACATGGCCGGCGCCGGAGCCGTGGTCGGCCTGATGTCAGCCCTGGCCGGCCGCAAAGCGAAGGTGAACGCCGTCGGTCTGGTTGGACTGGTGGAAAACATGCCGTCGGGTTCCGCACAGCGCCCCGGCGACGTGGTGAAGAGCTTTTCTGGCCAGACCATCGAGGTGATCAACACCGACGCCGAAGGCCGCCTGGTGTTGGCCGACGTCATCTGGTACTGCCAGCAGAAATTCGATCCGCAGTTCATGGTGGATCTCGCGACCCTAACCGGCGCCATCATCATCTCCCTCGGCCACGAGCATGCCGGATTGTTCTCGAACGACGATGCGCTGTCGGACAAATTGATCGCCGCCGGCAAGGATACCGGCGAGAAACTATGGCGCATGCCGTTGGACGAAGCCTATGACAAGCAGATCAAGTCCGAGATTGCCGACATGAAGAACGTCGGCGGCCGCCCCGGCGGTTCCATCACCGCAGCGCAGTTCATCAAGCGGTTCGTAAACGACAAGCCCTGGGCGCATCTCGATATCGCCGGCATGGCCTGGTCCACGAAAGACGCCGCCGTCACCCCCAAAGGCGCCACGGCGTTCGGCGTGCGCTTGCTCGATCGCCTGGTGGCCGCACATTACGAGGGGTGAGAGCGACACACGCCTTCCATGTCATTGCAAGAAGCGAACCGACGAAGCAATCTCCTTCGCGTGGAGGAACACCTCCTTCCGACCAAGATTGCTTCGCTGCGCTCGCAATGACATGAGGGCGCGTGTGCCGCGATCACCGCATCGATCTCATCCATGACCGAAATCGGCTTCTACCACCTCACCCGCAGCACGCTGACCACAGCCCTGCCGCAATTGCTCGCCCGCACCCTCGCAGCAGGGCAACGCGCGGTCGTGCTGTGCAGCGATGCACAGCATGTCGCGGCCCTGGACCGTGCGTTGTGGGAAGCCGAAGACCCATGGCTGCCGCACGGCGCAGAAGCAGACGGCGACCCCACATTGCAACCCATCTGGCTCGCCACCGACGACTCCGCCCCCAATGGCGGCCGTTATCTCTTCTTAGCCGGCACCACCCCCGCAACCCCGCGGCTGGAATCCTTCGACCGCGTGTTCGACGTGTTCGACGGCAACGATCCCGCCGCGCTGCAATCCGCCCGCGACCGTTGGCGCGCCGCAAAGGCCGCCGGCCACACCCTGACCTACTGGCAGCAAGGCGCCCGCGGCTGGGAGAAGAAAGCGTGATCCCCCTCTCCCCCGCCCCCGCCGCCACCCCGCCCGGACGCCGCATCTACGCTATCGGCGACATCCACGGCTGCGACACGCAACTCGCCAACCTGCACGAGATCATCGCCGAGGATCTGGCCCGCCGCCCAATTGACAACGCCATCCTCCTTCACATCGGCGACTACGTGGATCGAGGTGCCGACACCGCCGGCGTGCTGACCCGCCTCGCCGCCACCTCGCCCGTCGACTCGATCCCCACCATCAACTTGCTCGGCAACCACGACGAGACGATGCTGCATGCCCTGTCCGGCGACCGAGCCGCCGCCACCGACTGGTTGTTCGCCGGCGGCAAGCCCGCGCTGGAAAGCTACGGCATCGATCCGGATTCACCGCGCGATTCCTGGCTGCCGCAAATCCCCGCCCAGCATGTGGACTTCCTACGCCAGTTAAAACTGTCCCACCACGAAGGCGGCTATTTCTTCGTCCATGCCGGCGTGCGCCCCGGCGTCGCGCTGGACCAGCAGACGCGCGAGGACATGCTGCGCATCCGCCAGCCCTTTCTGTACACGGAACTCAATCTGGGCGCCGTGGTCGTCCACGGGCACACCCCGGTGAAGGCCCCGGTGGTGCGTCACAACCGCATCGCCATCGACACCGGGGCAGTGTTCGGCGGCAAGCTCACCTGCGTCGTGCTGGAAGGCGAGACGATCGGCTTCCTGACCGCCGATCCCGTCGGCGAACCCGTCCCGATCGCGCACCGCTAAACCTATCCCGGCCCGCCGGTTGAAAATCCTCCCACAAATCCTTCCGCATCAACCGTACACCACCAAGACAGAGTCGCTGACCGTCTCGTTCGCCGACGCAAGCGCACAGAGTCGCCGCTAAAAATCCGCGCCATAGCGTTTGGTCGTACCACGCGTATTCGAATTGCTCGTCAAGCCAGTCCAACACGCGCTGGTTGAGCAATGATCGATTCTGCATCGAGCAATGACCGTCGGCACCTTCCGCGGCGGTGAAGCGTAGCAGCGCCTTCGGGCAGCGCAGCACCGCCACGAATGCGCCTGGCCCCGCCGCGCGCATGTCGTGCCCGGCCATCGTGATCAAAGTTGGACACCTGATGCGCTCGGCGCGCCTTGCATGGAAAACAATTCGGCCGGCGCGAAGAGGGCACGCTACCATCCTCCGGCCGACCGCGGCAGTATGCTCGCCCCGCTCGGGAGAGCATTGCCATGCCCGATCTGCCGCCGCTCGATCCATCCGTCCTGCCGCCAGGTATCCGCGCCCGCCATGTCCCCGACATCAACGGCCTGCGCATCCACTTTCTCGAATCCGGGTTCGAAACGCCCGACCGCCCCTGCCTTCTGCTGCTGCACGGCTTTCCCGAGCTCGCGTATTCCTGGCGCAAGATCATGCCGCCGCTCGCTGCGGCCGGATTCCATGTCGTCGCCCCGGATCTGCGCGGCTACGGCCGCACCACCGGCTGGGATACCGGCGAAGACCGCGGCCTCACGTCATTCCGATTGCTCAACGCCGTCCGTGACGCGATGGGGCTGGTCTTCGCCCTCGGGCACCATTCCGTCGCCGCCGTCATCGGCCATGATTTCGGCTCGCCGGTCGCTGCGTGGTGCGCGCTGGCACGGCCCGACGTGTTCCGCTCGGTAGCGCTGATGAGCGCACCGTTCGCCGGCCCCCCTGCCCTGCCCTTCGACACGTTGCGCAACCCGCCGCCACCGCCGAGCCCCGATATCCATGCCGCGCTCGCGCAACTGCCGCGCCCGCGCAAGCATTACCAATGGTACTATTCAACCCCGCAGGCCAACGCCGACATGTGGTACTGTCCCCAAGGCGTACATGCATTCCTGCGCGCCTATTACCACCACAAAAGTGCCGACTGGCCGCTCAATCGTCCGTACAAATTAACAGGCTGGATCGCCGATGAACTGGCTGTCATGCCCACCTATTACATCATGGACCTGCACGAGGACATGCCAACCACGGTGGCCCATGAAATGCCCTCACCCGAGGTAATCGCCGCCTGCCGCTGGCTGCCCGACGAAGAATTGCGTGTTTACAGCAGCGAATACGAACGCAACGGATTCCAAGGCGGCTTGAACTGGTATCGCCGAGGCACCGGCGGGCTCGACACCGCCGAGCTGCAACTTTTCTCCGGCCGCACCATCGACGTGCCCGCAATGTTCATCGCCGGCAACAACGACTGGGGAACCTATCAGAACCCTGGTGTTGTCGAACGCATGCAGCAGAGCGCCTGCACGCGCTTCACAGGTTGCCATCTGATCGAAGGCGCCGGCCATTGGGTACAGCAAGAGCAATCGCAGCAGGTGACGGAATTGCTGCTGCATTTTCTTGCGCGATACGGCCAACGATGGGACCTCGAGGCGGACAGGCCCATGGACTAACTGTTTAGTTAATAACGCGGCACACCCACCAGTCAGTTAACCGGTGATCGCTCCGCACCAGCTCCGCCCTCACGCCGCTCGCGCCCCCTGCATCAACCGCCAACCCCAAAATGCCGCCAACCGGCCCGCCATCACGTCTTTCGCACATTCCAAAACAGCGGAAATGGCGCCTTCACGATGCCCTCGATATTGCTCCGCCGGGCGATCGGCTGGAACCATTGGCCCAGCGGGTAGTACGGCGCCTCCTGCCACACCAGCAATTGGATCTGTTCCGCTACTTTCTTCTGCGCGGCGAGATCTGGCGCATCGAACCAGGCCGTCCGCAGATCTTCCATCTTCGTGCTGGCGTACCAGCCGAACCACCCCTTCGTCCCCGTCCCAACCAGCGGATAATGTGCCGCCGGATCGACCAGGTTCAGCCCTTCCCAACCGGTGCAGAACGCGCTCCAGCCGCCCTTGTCGATCGGTTCTCTGCTGGCACGCCGCTGGATCATGGTACCCCAGTCCATGCTTTGCAGCTCGACATTCATCCCCAGCTTGCGCAGCAGATCGCTGCCCACCTGGCATTCCGCGTTCAGAATGGGATAGTCGGTCGGCGAAAGAAACACGATCTTCTCACCCGCATAGCCGCTCTCCTTCACCAGCTTTTTTGCCAGCTCCAGGTTGCGAGGCCCGGTGATCGTCTCGATCCCCGCGTCATTCGCCATCGGCGAGCCAGGCGTAAACACGCCGACGCCCGTGCGCGACAGATTCGGATCGCCTCCCACCGCCGCATTCATAAAGTCGGACTGCTTCAGCGCCGGCCAGATCGCCGTCCGCAGCCTCACGTTGTTGAACGGCGGATACAACATGTTGAATCGCATCACGCCGATCGAGCCGATCGTGTCCAGCAGCTCCACCACCACTCCATCCGACTTCCGTAGCAGCGGCAGCAAATCCACGGTCGGCGTCTGCCACCAATCCTGCTCGCCCGCCTGCATCGCGGCCGATGACGTCGCCGGATCGGCGATGATGGTCCACACAATCCGGTCGAACTGCGCGACCTTGCCGCCCGCAACGAAATTCGGTGCCTCCTGCCGCGGCACGTATTTCTCCCAGCGCCGGAACGACGCTGACGCACCCGGAACCCATTCATTACGATTGAAATTATATGGCCCGGACCCGGTATAATCGTCGATCTGCTTGTACGGATCGATCTTCGCCACATGCTCCGGCATGATGAAGCAAACGTTCGCAGTAGGTTTGCCCAGGGCATTCAGCAGCAGCGGAAACGGCTGTTTCAGCCTGAACACAAAATTGCGGTCGTCCGTCGCAGACAGCTCGTTCAGCGACGCATCGATCCGCTGCGCGAACCCGTCGCGTTTCATCCAGCGGTTAATCGAGGCAACGCAATCGACCGCACGTACTGCCTCACCATTATGGAACACCAGGCCTTCGCGCAAATGGAACCGCCATGTCAGGCCGTCGGCAGAAACCTCATGCGCCGCGCACATCTGCGGCTGCGGCGTCAACGCAGAATCGACGCCATAGAGCGTATCCCAGATCATATAACCGAAGTTCCGGGCCACAGTGGTGGTGGACCAGACCGGGTCCGGGTTCTGCAAATTGCCCTCCGGAATGAATTTCAGCGTTCGGCCGGCCGATTGCGCAATAGCCGGCCGCCCCAGCGATGCCGCCACGGCGGCAGCGCCTCCACCGACAAGCAAGGAGCGGCGTCGCATTCGGATCCCTCTCCACAAAATGTGCAGCACCATTCTGCTGGCATAACGCGGCAGCGCAAGGCGACCGGTGACAATTCGTCGGTGGCTGTCAGCCAACCAGACGAGGTCTATAGTGCACCTAGCTGACCAACAGCGCACGACAGATAACCAGAACAATTAGTGATCCAATCCTGTCCGCTACATGCGGAACGACAACCGCGAAAATCCAAGAACCTATTCTGTGTAACCTGTGACGAACTGATTTTTGCTCCCCCACAGCCGTCGGCGCAGCCCGGCGAACCCCATTACCGCAGCGACGCCCCCGTCGCTTTCACCACCGCGGACACAACCTTCTGGCACGCCGCTTCGATCTCCGGATCGGTCAGCGTGCGCTCACGCGGCTGGAACACCACTTCGATCGCCAGCGACTTCTTACCCTCCGGCAGTTTGTCGCCCGCATAGACATCGAACAACGACACACCCGCAATCAACGTCCGTTCGGCGCCCCGAGCAACACGCAGCACCGCATCCCCCGCCACCCCCACGTCGACCAGGAACGCGAAATCGCGCCGCACCGGCTGGAACGCCGGCAGATCCGGCGCCGCGCGTCGGCGGCGCTTCGGCTCCGGCACCGCATCGAGATTCAAAGTGAACGCCACCGCCGGTCCCGCCATATCCAACGCCGCCAGCACGCGAGGATGCACTTCGCCGAAGCACCCCAGCACTGTCTTCGGACCTTGCCGCACAACGCCCGATCGCCCGGGATGATAGAACGCCGGTGCATCGCCCGAGACCATCAGTGCGTCCATCGGCACGTTCAATGCCATCAGCACGGCCCAAAGATCGGCCTTCGCGTCGAACAAATCCATCGGCCGCGACGGCACCGCCCATTGCCGAGGCGTGTTGCCGGCGCGCAATCCCGCCGCGACCAGCCGCTGTCCCAACGGCGCATCTTCCGCGAATTCGGGTCCCACCTCGAACAATGCCACATCGGCCCAGCCGCGCGCCGCATTCCGCCGTGCCGCCAGCGCCAGAGTCGCAATCGGCGTCGGGCGAAGCTGGTCCAGATCGGATGCGATCGGATTGCTCAGCCGCAACAAATACGGCGTTTCGCCGAACAACGCCGCTTCAGCCGTCGCCATGAAGCTGAAGGTCACGCATTCCGCCAGCCCTTGCGCTGCCAGCGTACGCCGCACTCGCTCGGCCCGCTGCTGACGCGGAGTCAGCGTCGATAACGGCACTGGCGCCGTGCGCGGCAGCGATTGCGCGGGCACCGCGTCCAACCCGCGCAGACGCAGTACTTCCTCGATCAGGTCGCATTCCGGTTCGATCTCGGCGCAGCCTTCGGCGACCTTCGCCCTCAACACAGGATCAAGGTCCGGTGCCTGGTCCAGCACAACAGGCGCGGCAATGTCGTTGCGCCAGGACGGCACCGCAACTGTCACCTTCGCGGCGTCGCGAACCCGCACTGCAAAACCAAGACGCTCCAGCGCCTCCACCGCCTCGTCCGGCGGAATATCGGAACCGCCAAAGCTGCGGATACGCGCAAACCGCATCGACGCGTCGCGCTGCCACCGCGGCGGCACGCCGGCTTCCGTGACTGCGCCCGGTTCGCCACCGCACAAATCCAAAATCATTGCGGTGGCGGCCTCCACCGCATCCGGCATCAGCGCCGCGTCGATCCCGCGCTCGAAACGCTGCCGTGCATCGGAAACCACCTGATGCCGCCGCCCCGTCAACGCGATCCGCACCGGATCGAACAATGCGCATTCTACAAAGACAGCGGTCGTGGCTTCGTCGCAACCGGTCGCCTCGCCGCCAACCACGCCCGCCATCGATTGCACCCCGGCGGCATCGGCGATCGCGCAATCCTCCGGCGTCACCGCGTAATCCTTGCCGTTCAGCGCCCGGAACGTCTCGCCCGCACCACGTCGCAGCGTCAGCACCTCGCCGGTCAGTTTCCCAACATCGAACACATGCAGCGGCCGCCCCAGATCGACGGTGAAGAAATTCGTCACGTCCACCAGAGCATTGATCGGCCGCAGCCCCACCGACGTCAGCCGATCCTGCAACCATTTTGGACTCGGACTGTTCTTCACCCCCCGGATCGTGCGCCCCAGGATCCAAGGACACGCCTCCGGCCACGCGATTTCCCACCGTGGCCCGCCGCTGAAACGTGCCTCGATGCGCGCCGGCTGCCAGGGGCGCAGCGTCCCAACGCCCGCCGCCGCCAGGTCGCGAGCAATACCACGCACGCTGAAACAATCGCCCCGGTTGGGCGTAACATTCACCTCGATAACAGGATCGCCCAGCCCCGCCCATTCCACATACGGCATGCCAACCGGTGCATCCGCCGGCAGATCGACGATCCCGGAGTGATCGTCGCCCAGACCCATCTCGCGCGCCGAGAGCAGCATGCCGGCACTCTGCACACCGCGGATTTCACCCACGCGCAGCGTAACGTTCGTACCCGGAATGAAGCTGCCGGGGGGCGCAAACACGCCCTTCATGCCGGTCCGAGCATTCGGCGCCCCGCACACCACGGACACCACCCCGTCCCCGGTGTCGACGCGGCACACACGCAGCCGATCGGCATTCGGATGCTGCACCGCCTCTACGACATGCGCGATGCGGAACCCCGCAATCGCGGCGGTAGGATCGTCAATCCCTTCCAGCTCCAGGCCGATCCGAGTCAGCGTGGCGGCAATCTCCGCCACCGGCGCGTCGGTATCCAAGTGCGTCTTCAACCAGGAGAGGGTGAATTTCATCGCTCACACCCCCTCATGCAGCATGGTCGGCGCCAGCGGCGAAAACCCGTAATGCCGCAGCCAGCGGATGTCGGATTCGAAGAACGGCCGCAAATCTGTGATGCCGTGCTTCAGCATGGCGATGCGTTCCACGCCCATGCCCCAGGCAAACCCCTGCCACTCCCGCGGATCGATGCCGCAATTGGCCAGCACGCGAGGATGCACCATGCCGCTACCCAGAATCTCCAGCCAGTCCTCGCCCTTCCCCAGTTCCCCGGTGCGGCGATTCCAGCCGATATCCACTTCCATGGAAGGCTCGGTGAACGGGAAATAGCTGGAGCGGAACCGCACCGGCAGGTCGGCAATATTGAAGAACGCACGCAGGAAATCGGTCAGCGCGCCCTTCAGATGCCCCAGCGTCAGGTCGCGGTCGATGATCAAACCCTCGCACTGATGAAACATCGGCGAGTGCGTCGCATCATGATCTGCACGATAGGTGCGCCCTATAACAATCACCCGGATCGGCGGCTTCTGCGTCAGCATGGTGCGGATCTGCACTGGCGAGGTCTGAGTCCGCAAAACCGGAGGCGGTCCATTGCCACGCGCAGGCAGATAGAACGTGTCCTGATCGGCGCGCGCAGGATGATGCGGCGGTATATTCAGCGCCGTGAAATTATACCAGTCGGACTCAACATCCGGGCCTTCCGCGATCGTGCACCCCATGGCACCGAATATCGCCGCGATCTCCTCGATGGTCCGGCTGATGGGATGGATCAGCCCGGTCTCGCGCAAGCGCGGCGGCAGAGACGGATCGATGCCCTCGGCCGCGATACGAGCGTCCAGTTCCGCGCTTTCCAAATCGCGCCGCCGGGCATCCACCGCCTCGGTCAGAGCATCCTTCAGCCCGTTCATCGCCACGCCGCGTTCGCGGCGTTGCTCCGGCGGCAGCTTGCCCAGGTCCCGCATCAGCCCGGTCAGCCGGCCATTGCGGCCAAAGATCGCAACGCGGATCGCATCCCAGGCGCGCAAATCCGCGGCACCTGCAAGCGCGGCCTTGGTTTCAGACAGCAAGTCCTGCAAATCGTCGGTCATGGCGTGCCGCTTCGGTAGGTACGATCATCGGCGGCTCCTTGCATGCAGCCGATATCCTGGGCAGGGCCGCCGCCGCGGCACAACAATGCACTACGACTGATCACAAGACACCACCCCTGGATTATCCTTTCCCAATAGCTCTACTCTCAACTTCTGCATTTCTTCGGCGACTCGCAGCCGGATCATCGCGTCGAGCAATTTGTCTCTATCGTCGAAGCGCTGTTCTATCGCCTTCATCTGACCGAGCAATTCGTGGACGTCGTTCGACAGGCCAAGTACAATTTTGCTGAGTTCCAGACGCTGCGATTGGGTACGGGCGTCTTCTATCTCCAGCGTACGCAAATTCTCGGCAATCGCTGCGAACCTTCTGGCCGCGTCCCAAATCCGCGCCGTAACCGTGCCACCGGAACTTGCCGATGGCGGACGGGGCACGTCAGGTATGGGAGAAAGCGGCATGGAAATGACTAAGCTGCCGCTGTCTCCGCCCGAGCACGGCGGATGTCGGCCAGAACCACGTCGAACTGGTCAGCACGCATCTGAACAGCGTCGACGGCGTGCGCTACCATTTCGGACAGCGCAGCAGCATGGCAGTCCACGGCCGCGGTAACCAGGCTCGGTTCAGCGCCCTCGTCTGCGGTTCGTACCGCGGCAGTTGTCGTCGCATCTCCGATAACATCCGATCGACCCGCATCCCGCGCTGACGGCGGTTGCTCAGCGGTGGGCAACGTCATGACGTCGAGCGGCAGCGCCCCGCTCGCTTCCACCGCGAAAGGCATTGCCTCAAGCCATGCGCGCACATCACGGATCAGTCCACGAAGGTCGTCAAAAACGCCCTCACCCGCCTGTCCCGCTGATCCCTGGCCTGCCTGATCCTGTGGCATGCTGCGATCCTATACTCGGGCTGCGCTGGAACACCATCATGGCCGGCACATCCATACCGGGTTTCTTGACGTATCGGCCAGAAGCATGCGACAGCGGCCGCACTTTGTCCCTCAGAGGGCCTCCTGCACCTTCCGAACGATCTCCGCAAAGCTCGCAGCATCGTCGTACGCGATGGCCGCCAGCACCTTGCGATCCATCTCGATTCCAGCCTTCTTCAGCCCATCGATAAACCGCGAATACGTCAGCCCATGCTCGCGCACCGCGGCATTGATGCGCTGGATCCACAATCCGCGGAACTCGCGCTTCTTCACCCGCCGATCGCGATACGCATATTGCAGCGACTTCTCCAGCCGCTCGCGCGCCGCGCGATAGGTGGTGGAGGTGCGGCCATAAAATCCCTTCGATTGCTCCAGCACCTTCTTGTGCCGGGCATGGGTCGTGGTACCGCGCTTGACGCGTGCCATCAGTGCTGTCTCCTCAAACCAGCCCGTAGGGGGCCCATTGCTTCACAGTGCGGCCGTCTTCCGGCGTCAGCACCTGGCTGCCGCGGTTGCTGCGCTTGGCCTTCTGTGAGCGGTTGATCAGGCCATGGCGTTTCATGCCAGGCCCCGCCAGCACTTTGCCGGTCGCGGTGATCTTGAACCGCTTCTTGACCGACGACTTGGTCTTCGCCTTGGGCATTTTGCTCTCCTTCGCTGGGATGCTCGCCGGAACGGCAAGCGGTCGCGGCCGGGCATGCCCTTCCAGGCCCGGCGCGCAGACAGCGGCGGGGGTATAATGGCCGAACCGCACCCGCGCAAGCAGACCGGAGGTCCGGCCGGGAATCCGCAGACCGGAAACCCGAAGACCGGCACGTTTGGTCTGCCCAAACCCGCCTTGGCAGCATGCGCCAGCCAAGGGGAGACGGCGAATGGCCGGGACGATCTCAACCACCCTCATCAGCGCCTATACGTCAAACGCGTTCGAGCCGGATAGTGGCATCCGTTGGACCAACGGGCAATGCGGCGGTTCCGGCGGAATGGTTTGCGGCCGTAATCGGCTCCTGCATGCTGATGGTTCACCTCGGCGGCTCGACCAAAGATCTCAACGAAGGCTCGAGCGTTGGCGCGGCCAGGTTTCGATTCCTTGCAAAGCTCGGGCGCCGTATCTCAACGCCGGTTTGAACCCCCAGTCTCAATCAGACCGGAGAACGAATATCGCCACCGCCAGGCCACTCAATTCCGAACCGGATCGGGACGCCAAACCGATGCCCGATGCGCTGCCACCACCGAGGATCGGTGCGATGCTGCGTCAGCACGGCACCCGTGCCCGCCACGCAATGGACCACCTTGGCGCCAACCGAGATATTGGATGTGGCTGTGGCGGCACCGAACCGGCCGGCGGTGAGGGCCAGCGGGCGGTGGTAGAAAAGGTCATATTGTCAACGTGTCACCACAAATTCCGGCGCTGCAACCCAGGGAAATACCAATCTCGCAAGATAATGCATCTTTGCCGGCGGCGGGCATCGTCCAACTCTTCGTCTCGGTTGTGCTGCTTTCGAGCGCCTGGCCATTGACCCGGCTTGCCTTGGAGCAAGGTGCCACCCCGCTTTGGTTCGCCGAGGGGCGCGCCGTCCTGTCAATGCTCATCGCGGGAATGCTTGCAGCAGCGCGCCGCCGATTGCGGCTGCCGGGGCGCGCGGACCTTCCCGCGATAACCGCAATCGGCGCCTTGCAGTTGGCCGGTTATTTCGCGTTCGCGCACGTTGCGCTGCAATGGGTGCCCGCCGGGCGCACGGCAATCCTCGCCAACACCACCACGATCTGGATCGTGCCGCTGTCGCTGATTTTCCTCAAGGAGCAGATCCCGGTGCGCCGTTGGCTGGCGGCGGGAATTGGCCTGGCCGGCGTCGTGGTGCTGATGAACCCGTGGGCGATCGACTGGACCTCCCCACCAATCCTGATCGGCCACGCCTTCTTGCTTGCCGCGAGCCTGTCCTGGGCGATCGCCATCATCGTGGTCCGCGCGGCGCGCCTGTCCCTGTCGTTGTTTGAGCTGATGCCGTGGTGCTTCTTGCTCGCTTCGCTGCTGCTGGCGCCGCTGGTGCTCGGTGAAGCGCCGCATGGCACATTGGGCACACAACCGGCCTGCTGGCTGTCTCTGGCCTATATCGGACTGATCGCCGGCCCGGTTGGCACGTGGTGCGTGGTAGAGGCAACGGCGAAGCTGCCCACCATGGTATCCTCGATCGGGTTCCTGTCGACGCCGGCGGTCAGCCTGCTGCTGGCCAACCTGCTGTTGGGAGAGCAATTGACCCTAGACCTGCTGTCGGGTTCTGCACTGATCATCGGCAGCGTGGCAATCGCCGCTTTGCCGGCCAGCGCGTTTCGCCTGGTTCCGGTGCCGGCGTGGCGAGAGAGGCCGCGATGATCCTCCATACGATCGAAGCCGGCGAGGGACCGCCGGTGACTCTGCTGCACGGCTTGTTCGGCAGTGCGCGCAACCTGGGCGTGGTGCAGCGGACACTGGCCGCGCGATATCGCGTGCTGGCGCTGGACATGCGCAATCACGGCGCCAGTCCACATGCGCCAGCGATGGACTACCCGGCGATGGCCGAGGACGTGCTGGAGACGCTGGACCAGCGATCGGCGCTGCCAGCGGTGCTGATCGGACACTCCATGGGCGGCAAGGCTGCGATGATGGCGGCACTGCAACGGCCCGAGTTGGTGACCCGGCTGGTGGCGGCCGACATCGCCCCGGTCCCCTATCAACACGACAATGCACGGATCGCGGATGCGCTGTTGGGCCTGAAACTGACTCCCGGCTTGACGCGCGCAGCCGCCGACCCGGTGCTGGCCGATGCAGTGCCGGATGCGGGCATGCGGGCGTTCCTGCTGCAGAACCTGGTGCCCGGACGGCATCCCGCCTGGCGCATCGGATTGCACGAAATCGCCGCAGCGATGCCCGCAATAGAAGGCTGGAAGACGCCATCCGGCGCGATGTATCGCAGCCCGGCCTTGTTCGTCGCGGGCGCGGCCTCCGACTATGTGCGCGCCGAACACCGGCCGGCGATCCGGACCCTGTTCTCCGCGGCCCGATTCCTGACTCTGAAGCATGCCGGCCATTGGCTGCATGTAGACAATCCGGACGGGTTCATCTCGGTACTAGAAGCGTTCCTCGGGGCGCCCACCTGACATGGTATCGTGCTGCTTGACGCGGCGTGACCTCCCGCGCATCTCCTGCGCCGCCAGACGGCCGGACGGCCGCTGCTTGTCCCCGGGCTTGACCCGCGGATCCGGCAGAGGAAAGTCCGGGCTCCACGGGAATACGGTGCCGGCCAATTGCCGGCGGGGGTGACCCCAGGGACAGTGCCACAGAAAACAAACCGCCCGCGCAAGGCGCCCCATGGGAACCCCACTGGGCGCCCCGCGGGCAAGGGCGAAACGGTGCGGCAAGAGCGCACCGCGCCCCTGGCAACAGGGGCGGCAAGGTAAACCCCACCGGGAGCAAGACCGAATAGGGACGGCTGCGGCGGTGACGCCGCAGAGGCATTCCCGCCTCGCCGTCCGGGTTGGTCGCGTGAGGCGCGCCGCGAGGCGCGTCCCAGAGGAATGGTCGTCCCGCGCGCCAAAGGGAAACCAGAGGGGGTGCGGACAGAACCCGGCTTACAGGCCGTCTGGCGCTACTGTTGGGGTCGATCACGCGATTTCGCCTCCGGCCCATGATTCCCTTGGGCCGGACGTCATCAGGTGCGACGGGAGAGACACGCTTCTCCCAATCCTGCACCTTGGGTATCCTCACGGAGTGGGACCAAAGCTGACGAGCATCACTCTCCAGGGCTTTAAGACGATCCGGAGCCTGGTCGACTTCAAGCCCGACGGCATTACCGTGCCAGGTTTACGTTGAAATACTAGGCGGTGAGCAAGCTGCTGCACGATGGCGCGAGCATCACGAATTGCATCGAGGCCGCATTAACACTGACCACCGAGGCGGGCACCAACCAGTACGGCTTTCAACTCGCGCATGCGGCCGGTGACACGCTGCTGTTTACCAATGACTGGTTCGACTACACGCCGCGCGGCAAGGCCGATCGGCGCCCACGGCATATGGGCGCCGGGCACCGCCCGCATCGAGGATACTATCCGGCTGGTGTTGCCGTTCTTCGCCGCATTCGAACTCTACCCTGAATTTGACAATGTCCTGTTGCGATGGCGAGAACTTGGTTCCGATCAAATATTCGACGTCTCACAGGCATCGGATGGCATGCTGCGAGCGATGGCGCTCATTGCCCTGCTACAGCAGCCCGAATGGGATCTGCCGGCGATGCTGATCCTCGACGAGCCGGAGCTTGGCCTGCATCCCTATGCCATCGAAGTACTCGCCGGGTTGATCCGCAGTGCGTCCAAACATGTCCAGGTGATCGTCGCCAAATGGCCGGACTCCTACACCTTATCCGAGTTGTGGGAGAAGAACGTCGTCGGCGGGAGACCATCGCGCTGATCAGGCTCCACATCGTCGTTGAAGGTCAGACCGAGGAGGCGTTTGTCAATTCCATTCTCGCGCCGGAGCTGGGCGCCCGCAATGACCGGACATCACTGCCCGCAACTCGTCTGCCCAGGATCGGCTGATCCAGCCGTTTATATCATCCATTGTTATGCTCCTCGTCCAGTGCTGGCCACGCCTCGCACTCGTGAAGGATGCGTGTTTGGTCGGTTGCGAAATGCGGTTCCGTTGCACCTGAGAGGAATCGTGTTTCAACCGTAACCGCGTGCTTGAACAACTCTGACCACGACACGAAGTCGTCGCCATCGCTCAGACATGAGGGGCTACGATGAGCACAGTGCAAAAGGTTGCAGTCATCACCGGTGCGTCGCGGGGTATCGGGGCGGCTCTCGTGAACGCCTTCCGCAATCGCGGTTACCACGTGGTCGCTATGGCACGATCGATACAGCCTTCCACCGACGATGCCGTCATCACAGTACGAGGCGATGTTGGCGACCGAAAGATGGCCGAGCGTGCCATTGCAGAGGCGGTCTCCCGACTAGGGCGCATCGATACCCTTATCAACAATGCCGGCATTTTCATCGCCAAACCCTTCACTCAATACACCAACGCCGACTACGCGGCCGTTCTTGGCGTCAACCTGGGTGGTTTCTTCCACATGACACAGCTCGCGATTGCCGAGATGGAGCAACAGGGCAGCGGTCACATTGTGCAGATCACGACGAGCCTGGTCGATCACCCGAATTCAGCTTTCCCATCCCTGCTCGCCTCACTGACGAAGGGCGGTCTGGATGCCGCCACCAGATCACTTGCCATCGAATATGCAAAGCGGGGTATTCGCGTGAACGCCGTATCACCAGGCATCATCAAGACGCCAATGCACGCCACAGCGGCGTTTGCGCAGTTCGATGCTTTGCATCCCGTTGGCCATATGGGTGAGATCTCCGACATCGTTGAGGCGATCCTGTATCTTGAATCGGCAGAGTTCGTCACGGGTAAGATCCTGCACGTCGACGGCGGCCAAAGCGCGGGCCACTAGCCATGCCAATAGATTTCACGCTGACGCCAGAACAGCAGCGCTTGCGAGCGGATGCGCGCGCATTCGCCCGCGACGTGCTAGCGAATGTAGCGGCTGCGACGCAGGACCTGCCGACACCGCTCGCCCGCTTCGCCGCCACACGGCCATTCTACCAACAGGCCGTCGCGGCGGGTTTTCTGCGCCGCATGATCCCAGCATCTCTCGGCGGTCAAAGCACAGGCGTTGTGGACATGGCACTACTGGCTGAGGAATTCTACGCCGTTGATGTCAACGTCTCGCTGACCTTGCTCGGCACGATGCTTGGCTTGTTCCCGATACTGCTGGGCGGAACGCCGCAGCAGATGAAGCGCATCCTCGACCCGTTCTTATCTGGTGAGGGTACCCCGCTCGCCGCCTTTGCCTTCAGCGAACCCGGCGGCAGCGCAAACTTTGCCGCCCCCCCGCCAGCCGAGGGCCTGCGCACCCAGGCGCGGCTGGACGGCGACCATTGGGTGATTTCCGGCGCAAAGAAATGGGTCTCCAGCGGCACGGGTTGGGATGGAAAAGGTGCGGACGTGCTGACGGTTGTCTGCCGTACCGATCCCGATGCGCTGCCCGACAGCGGAATTTCGATTATTGCCGTGCATGGTCCCAAGGACGGCATCGTACTAGAGTGCGCGATTGATTCCGTCGGCCACCGCGCGCATCTGCAACCTCAGTTCAGACTGAACAACGTTCGCACGCCTGTCGATAACCTGATTGGCCCGCTCGGCGGTGGCAAGGAACTCGTCGAAGCCTGTTTCACTGGCACTGCAGCAATAGTCGGCATCTTCGCCGTCGGTCTGATGCGCGCAGCATTCGATTGCGCTCTGAAATTCGCCAAGACAGAGAAGCGTGGCGGTATCGTGCCGATCATCAGCCATCAGGCTGTCGGCTATCTGCTGGCCGATGCGAAGATGTCAATCGAGGCGGTCCGCGCCCTTAGCCTGCGCGCCGCCTGCGCCTTCGATACACAGACTCACGATGCGCTCGAACTTGCGCTGTATGCGAAGGTATTCGGGTCGGAGACAGCAGTGCGTGTGATCTCGGACCTCATGCGCGTCGTTGGGATCGAGAGCTACAATCGAGAGCTGCCGCTCGGCGGGCTGCTCGCCGACGCGCTGGTATTGCCGCTGTTCGATGGTGGGAACGTGGGTGTTCGTCGACGCCAATTGCACGAGCTAATGCAAATGCCTGACTATGACGCGCTACCAGTGATGTGACCAGTCTGCTTTCACCGGCGTATTATCCAACCTAGAGATTCCTTTATCGGCCGGTGATCCACGGGAGCAACTAAGATGCCGAACGCGGGAGCCATATTGCCTGCCTCCTGCACGACCATGATCTCGGGCCTGTACTGCACCAACCTCCACCGATACGCCTCCGTTGGGTGTTTGCCCTGGGCGTTCCAGGTGGGCACTCTCATGGTCCCGCCTCATGATTATGACTGGTGCGCGTTGTCAGCGATGTCACCACGCAAGGTTTTCACGATTCGAACGTAGCCGAGCCTCGTTGGCGCGGTGGCCGGACTGTCCCCAGGGCTGGCATTACATGTTCTAAGACCGTTATCATATCATGCGGGGCGTTTAAGGAATATTCACTGCCCGTTATATTCGCATCAAACGGACGGCTTGCCGCCGGCGATGACGCATGACTACAAGCGCCACGGCACCACGACGCTGTTCGCCGCTTTCAATGTGTTGGAAGGCAAGGTGATCAGCCGCTGTATGCAACGCCATCGGCACGAGGAGTTCATCCGCTTCCTCGCCGCCGTCGACCGGGAAGTGCCAGCCGAGAAGACGATCGAGGCGATCGTCGACAACTACGCCACGCACAACCACCGGAAAGTGCGGGCCTGGCTGAAACGGCACCGGCGCTGGACGTTTCATTTCACACCGACCTCAGCATACTGGCTGAACGCGGTCGAGAACGTCTTCTCGACACTGACCCGCAAACGCATTCGCCGCGGCAGCTTCCACTCGATCGTCGATCTCCAGGCAGCCATCAATCGCTACCTCGCCGAGCGCAACGCAAACCCCAAGCCCTTCGTCTGGACCGCCTCGGCCCCCTCTATCCTGGCCAAGCTCGACAGGTCGCCTGGAGCGTCCGTTCGAGTCGGAGCACTAGCATGCGGCCAGGTTAGCACTTGCTCTCCAGGGCGCAGGTCACGTCCTGGCGGGTCAGTCCGCGAACACGGTGAACCTCTCCGCGACACCACGACGCCCCGCGCGCGGCGCCAGCGGATCGGGGACCTGAGACTCGCGGTGCCGGCAGTTGTTTTCTATTTGGCCAATTGCACCATCTTGGTCGGATTCCGATGGCGGTATCAGCACCGTCTCGATCGGCATCAGTTCCCTGTAGTGGCGGATCAGTTTCCGTTACGCGCAGCGGTGCGATGGGGACGGAACATGCCTTGACGGAACCATCCGTGGCAGATCGAGGCCGAGAGGGGGTTCACGTCTCCAACGCCCCGAAAGTGACGTTAGGGAAACCTAGTGATTTCGAGCTCTTGTCGTTGCTGACCGGCCTCAACCCATTGAGAAAGCGCGATTTCTTGCTTTCGCTTTTCGTTGCGTAGTCATCGCGGCAGAACTCTTTACAGTTCGCGCATTCCGTCAGGGGTCAGCCTTCGAGGATGCGGATCTCCTGCACTTTTCGGCCTGCGGTCGGCGGCAGCCGGGCGGGCGAAGTGTCAAGAGTGGCGAATCGGGAACAGGCGGGCTTCCCGAGGCATCAATTGGGTCTACCCGGAAGCGGAATGAAATGCCGAAGCTGGAAATCGCCCCCGATGAGCCAGGCCCAACGCGACAAGCTGTCCGTGGCGCAGCGTGCCTATGTCGCCCACGACCCCCGCTGGCCGGAGCACCGCCGCAAGCTGGCCGCGGCGCAGGAGGCCAAGCGCATGACGCTGTTCGACAACGAGGTGGCGGCAATCGCCGCGCTGCGTCGGAAGGGGCGCACCTTCGACTACATCGCCGGCGAGATCGGCGTCTGCCGTGAGGTGATCAGCCGCGAGTTGCGGGCGCGCGGGTTCGACACCAGCCACGTCAAGGCCGATCGGCGCGCGCGCCGGGGGCGCGGTTTCTGGCGCTGCTTCGACGACTGACGCCCATCCCGCCGGCCTGACGCTCTCAGGCCGGCGGCTTCCAGGAGCAGCAACCGGGGCCATGGCACGCGACGTGACAAATCACCGCGGCGACCGTGGCGCAGATGGACCTGAGCGCGAACATTCGAGATTGAGCCATCTACCAGGAAACGGCGGGTGGTTCGGCAACAAAACGTCCGCCCAAATGCTATACGAGCATATAGTCTTTGCTCAGGGAGGCGCACGTGGAGCGGGGTTACTAAACCAGTGCTTCGGCCCTTGACGCGGGACTACGGGTTGTGACTGGCGCGCGATCTCCTATCGGCTAAACTCGATTGTGAGTTCGGCACCTGCGATGCAGTGTTGCGGTGCGCGGACGGAGGTTATTGCCTGCAATTCCACGCGGCGGTAGCGTAATTCATTGGGCCGTCACGCAAGCAGTGTCACCCCTCCGACCGCGGCGTGCCGGAAACCTGAGCGCATTGATGGGAGCGGATCATGGCTCAATGTGGAAGCGCCGAGGCGACCAAGACGCCCGAAGCTGTTCGCCTTGAAGAAGCGCGCGAGAATGTGGCGCCATGGCGTCAATGGGGCCCATATCTGAGTGAGCGCCAATGGGGCACGGTCCGCGAGGACTATAGCGCCGACGGCAACGCCTGGGACTCCTTCAGCCACGATCAAGCACGTTCGCGCGCTTATCATTGGGGCGAAGACGGGCTCGCCGGCATCAGCGACGACCATCAGAGACTGTGCTTTGCACTGGCACTGTGGAACGGTAAGGACCCGATTCTGAAGGAGCGAATGTACGGCCTGACCAACAGCGAGGGGAACCACGGCGAGGACGTCAAGGAGTACTATTTTTATCTCGACAGCACGCCCACCCATTCGTACATGAAATACCTCTATAAATATCCGCAGAATGCATTCCCTTATCTCGACCTTGTGAATACGAACAGAAGCCGTGGCCGGATGGAGCCGGAATACGAGCTGCTGGATACCGGCATCTTCGATGAGAACTGTTATTTCGATGTGTTCGTCGAGTACGCAAAAGCCAGCGCGACAGACATATTGATAGAGATCAGCATATGCAATCGCGGACCCGAGGAAAGCGTGATTCACGTGCTGCCAACCCTGTGGTTCCGCAATCTTTGGTCATGGTGGTCAGAGGAAACGAGACCGGCGTTGAAAGACGGATCCGTAGGCGGCTCAGTCGCAATCGCTGCGAGTGACATATTGCTCGGTGACTATTTCATGTATTGCGAGGGGCATCCGCAACTGCTGTTCACCGAAAACGAGACTAACAACGCGCGTCTATTCGGCACCGCCAATCCGACCCCCTACGTCAAGGACGGTATCAACGATCACGTGGTTACAGGTAAGCGGGATGCGGTAAACCCGAACAGCACTGGGACCAAGGCCGCAGCGCTCTACGAGTTGCGCATTGGGTCGGGCGGGGCCGCCATCGTCCGGCTGCGGCTGAACACTGTGGCCAGCATCGAAGATCAGTTTGGTGCGGCGTTCGCCGAAGCTTTCGAGACCCGCCGGCGTGAAGCGGACCAATTCTACCACTCGATTACCCCACCAGGGGTCGGCGATGACGAGGCCAATGTGATGCGCCAGGCATTGGCAGGAATGCTGTGGAGCAAGCAGTACTTTTGCTACGACGTGAACAAGTGGCTCGAGGAGCATCGCGCCGATCAGTCCGGCGCAGTTCGGAACCGTGAATGGTTCCATATGATTAGCGATCATGTCATTTCGATGCCAGACAAGTGGGAATACCCGTGGTTCGCGGCGTGGGATTTGGCTTTTCACACGATTGCGCTTGCAACGGTCGATCCCGATTTCGCTAAGCAGCAACTGGATCTGTTGCTGCAAGGCCTGTACCTGCACCCGAGCGGGCAGATCCCCGCCTATGAGTGGAACTTCAGCGACGTCAATCCGCCGGTACATGGCTGGGCGGCGATCTTTCTCTACCGAGTCGAGCAGGCATTGCGCGGCCAGACTGATCTCGAATTCCTGACCAGGATCTTTGGCAAGCTGACATCGAATTTCGGCTGGTGGGTCAATCGCAAGGACCGCAATGGCCACAATCTGTTCGAAGGCGGCTTTCTTGGCCTCGACAATATCGGGGTGTTCGACCGCAGTGCCCCATTGCCGACCGGCGGCTATCTGGAACAGGCGGACGGGACCGCGTGGGTCGCTCTCTACGCCCAAAATATGCTTGAGATCGCCGTCGAGCTCGCGGCACACCGGCCCGCCTACGAAGAACTGGCGACAAATTTCGCGGCCCAGTTCGTCCTCATAGGCCATGCCATGAACGGGGTCGGCCCAAGCGGCATGTGGGATGAGGAAGACGGTTTCTATTACGACGTGCTTCGTCTTCCTGACGGTAATGCGACGCGGCTCAAGGTTCGCTCGATGGTTGGGCTGTTGCCGCTGTGCGCGACCACGGTCGTCGAGAAATGGCAGCGGGAACAGGTTCCCCATCTGACCGCGCTCGTGTATGAGCGTCTAAGGCGGATGCCGCAATTGCGCGAGTCAATCCATGCCACCGGCCCTGGCCATTTCGGTGTCGGTGAGCGTGGCCTCCTAGCGCTCGTCAACGAGAACCGCCTTAGGCGTATCCTGTCGCGAATGCTCGATGAAGACGAATTCCTGAGCGCATATGGGATACGAGCATTGTCCCGGTACCATGCCGAGCATCCCTACTCCTTTTGGGTAGCTGGCCAGGAATACCGGGTCAGCTATCTTCCCGGCGAGTCCGACACCGGCATGTTCGGCGGGAATTCGAACTGGCGCGGGCCGACGTGGATGCCGGTCAATGTGCTGTTGATCCGCGCGCTGATGCAATATTTCTTGTATTACGGAGATAGCTTCAAGATCGAGTGCCCGACGAGATCGGGAAATCTGATGAACTTGTTTGAGGTCGCGCACGAGATCGCCAACCGGCTGGCCCGCATCTTCCTGCGCGACCGGTCAGGCCGGCGGCCGGTGTTTGGTGGCTCTGCGAAGTTTCAAAACGATCCATATTGGCGCGACAATCTGTTGTTCTACGAGTATTTCCATGGCGACGACGGGGCTGGCATCGGCGCCAGTCATCAGACTGGGTGGACCGGGCTGGTGGCACCGTTGATCGAGATCTTTGGGCGCCTCGACGCCAAGACTTTCCTCGATGCTGGGCGGGCTGCTGCCTTTAAGCGTGAACAAACCTAGCGCAGGAACAAACAAGGAGACAGGTCTCTGGTAGCAGCAGCTTAGCCTGCCCGGCATGGTGGCGACATGATAACGGCCACCGCAGTTCCCTCGGGCCGAAAGCGATGCCGACGGAGGGAACGAGAAGATATCGAGGTGCGTGACACCGTCTTTCGGACCTTCTAAGGCGTGTGGACGGATTTTTATCAAGATGAAGACGCAAGCCAGTGAGATGAAGGCGGCGGAGTTCTGTCGTGGGCATTGTCACGGTAACCCGGCCTGGGTCTGTTCGCGGTCCGCGAGGCGGGGGAGACTCATGGCATGAAAGCCTCACCTGATCCCCACTACCGCCATCGGTTCCCGGCCGAGGTCATCAGCCACGCCATCTGGCTCTACTTCGTGTTCAGCCTCAGCCTGCGGGATGGTGAGCTGCTTCTGGCCGAGCGCGGAGTCACCGTCCCATATGAAACAATGCGGCGGTGGTGCCAGATGTTTGGCGGGAGCTTCGCTCACGCTATGCGCCGGCGGCGGCTTGGTCCGGGCGACCAGTGGCATATGGATGAGGTCTTCATCCGGATCCAAGGCGTTCAGCATTACCTGTGGCGTGCCATCGATCAGGATGGTGTCGTGCTCGACATCCTCGTTCAGCCGCTGCGACCGTGATGATGCAATAGGTGCGCACAACCGCGTCGTCCGGCTGCCGGCATGCCGCCCAGCGCCCAGCGATCGCCAGCGGCTGGCCGTCCCGTCGGGTGATGGCATAACGCTCGCCAGTCCCGCCCATCGTGCTGCGCTGATCGTATAGATAGTATAGACCGTCCCAACCATGGGGGTGAAGCAGCTCGCCGGTCGGGGCGCCGGCCGACAGCAGGACGTTCGCCGCGATTTGCTGGTTTTGTTCTCCCCCCATGTTTGGGACGGTCTCATCTGTCAAATCCGAGCGTTTCGTGCGTTCTGACCAGAGACAGCATCCTCCCTCCCGACGCGATCCATCAAGCCGGTTGAGCTCGACGACCCGCTATGCGATGTCGGAGGTGGTGCATGCCTTCAATCTGCGCACGATCGTCGTAGCAGCGGCGGTGCTGATCGTTCTGATGGCCAGCTCGTTCAGTGCCGGCTACTGGGCGCATGGCGACCGCCTGATGGTCCCAGCGCGCCGGTGATGACATCTGTCGGTCGCAGAGTGGCGGCGTGCTCTGCTACATTCCGATCTGGGCCAGTGACCGCGAAGATGTGCATTGTGGCCATTTGGGCAACGCAACCCGATTTGGCCCAGCAAGAGGCGCTGTGGATCGTTTGACCCTTGACGGAGAGCTCCTTTTGTCAAAAGTGACCTTACCCCCCAGAGGTCGGAAGCGACGTCGCCGCTCACGCCGAATTTGCCCGGTAACCGCGCCCGTCGTGCCGAAACGGCCTTGCCCGTTCCGGCCGGCGTCAGCAGACTGGCGAGCGGCCAATGGACAAGCGGTCAGACGCGAGGACACACAGGAGCGCGCAGGATGAAGGTAATGTTTCGAATTCTGACGGTGCTGGGGGGCATCACATCGCTCGCTGCCGCTGCGCCCGCGTGTGCCGCGCCCGTTAGCAGCACCGGGTTGGCACTGGTGCCGTCGCATGGCGCCATTGTCGAGGTGTATTACTACCAGGGGCATCACTATCCATATCGCTATAAGGGCCGCTATTACAACTACTACTGGAACCATCGTTACTACATGCACCGCGAGCGCCGCAATGGGAGTTGGCATTACTATTGAGGCCCGGGCCGCTAACGCGGCAGTATCGTGCGGTGATGAGGCGCGGCGCGTGAGCGCGAGCGCCGGCCGGTCGCAGCGCAGGCGTTTGCCCCGGCGCTGCGTTGTCGCATTAGACAGAGGTCTGATAGCCGGTCCCCCGGGCACAGTTGTGGGAGTTGTGCAAGATGGCCGCAGGACGCGTGCCGCCCTATGCCGTCCTGCCGGGCCTGGGAACAATTCGGCAGCACCGCATGGGGCCGCCGCCCGCTAAAGGACACACGCATCCGCCGATTGAGCTCGTTGTTCGGCACGGTCGAGGTGGCGGCGCCACAGTTCAAACCGTGCGGATGTGCGCCTGGCGGTAACTTTCTTTCGCAAACCGGCGGTCGATTCGCCTAGACTTTCTCCGTGCTGAGCTTCCGAGCTGTAACATTTTTAGAATTAGTTCCACGGTACCTTAGTTTGACAATGCCGCATATCTTTCAGCATGGCCTGGGGACCAAGTTGATCGCCATGCTGAAAACTGAATCGGGACGGACAGCAAAACTAGCTATATAGGACTATGGCCCTGGGAAGCCAAATAACGAGGACATGGGTGAAGCCGGTCTAGGACTGAGGACCCGGAAGGTTTGCTGAGACGACGGTACGCTGACAGTCTCGCAGGTGGCAGGAACCGAAATTAGCGTCGAGTTC
>Ga0335072_10002390_pt1 | contig 29167 bp, 26 predicted proteins | sample Lox_Sample_21_FD_206725 | JGI IMG/M metagenome (GOLD analysis project Ga0335072, IMG submission 206725) | Soil microbial communities from Loxahatchee National Wildlife Refuge, Florida, United States - Lox_Sample_2.1 | ecosystem: Environmental > Terrestrial > Soil > Wetlands | place: USA... | reverse complement strand
GCATCGTGCTGCTGGCGCTCTTCCTCGGCTCGCTCGAGTACGTGCTCGAGGAGGGGGCGCGATGGAACTGGATGAGCGACAAGACGATCCGCACCTTCACGGCGGTCGCCGCGATCGCGGGCGTGCTTTTCGTGACGCGCAGCTTGCTGTTCCACAATCCGGTGATCGACCTGCGGGCGCTACGCAACCGCAACTTCTTCCTCGGGTGCGGGCTCTCCTTCGTGACGGGAATCGGGATCTTCGCCCCCATCTTCCTGACGCCGCTTTTTCTGGGCTACGTGCGCGACTTCAGCGCCTCCCAGACCGGGATGGCCATCTTCTCGACCGGTGTGGCCTCGCTCATCGGCGTGCCCTGCTATGTCACTCTCGGCAAGAGGATCGACTTGCGATGGCTGATGATGTTCGGCCTCGCCTGTTTCGCCGTCTCGATGTGGAGCTTCAGCTTCATCACCCATGATTGGGGCGCCGATCAGTTGCTGCTGCCGCAACTGCTGCGCGGATTCCCCCAGGTCTTTGCAGTAGCTCCCGCCGTCCTCCTCGGACTCGGTGCGTTGCCGCCGCAGCGGCTCAAGTACGCCAGCGGGCTCTTCAACATGATGCGCAACCTCGGCGGGGCGGTCGGGATCGCGATCTGCGGCGCGGTGTTGAACGATCGGACGAACTCCCACTTCCTCGACATCGCGAGCACACTCACCCCGGCTAATGGGGCGCTGCGCAGTTTCATGTCCGGCTCCATCTCTCAGCTCGCCCCTGTCCTCGGTTCGGCGCAGGCAGCCCATGCCGCGAGCCTCAAATTGCTGTGGAACCTCGCCTATCGGGAAGCTTCGACCATGGCGTACGCGGACGCCTTTCGCACGGTGGGAATCATCTGTCTCGTGGCCACCTTCCTCGTCCCGATGTTGAAAAAGGTGACCCAGACGCCCGCCCCCTCGGCGGACGCCCATTGAAAGGTGGCGACTTGACTCATGACTCTTCTTACCGGGTTGCGCAGCCCAGCGCCCGCAGCGCGGATCGCCTGAGCCCCGAGCCTACGGCAGCTCGCGCACCCAGATGTTCCTGAAGCTGATCGGCTTGCTGGGATCGCCGTGCGCCTGCAGCTTGATGGGCGCCTCGTCGTAGGCCTCGTAGAAAGGCTTGCCGATGTAGAGAGTCTGGCCCTTCAACTCGAAGTGGTCGTCCACCAGTACGCCGTTCCAGAAGACCGTTGCATACGCGGGACTCTTCAAGCTGCCGTCCGTGTTGAATCGCGGCGCCGTCCAGATGACGTCATACGATTGCCACGCGCCGGGTGGCCGCGCCGCGTTCACCAGCGGGATGCTTTGCTTGTACAGGCTTCCGGCCATGCCATTCACATAGGTACTGTTCCGGTAGGAATCCAGCACCTGCAGCTCGTAACCGGCATCGCCGGGGCCGGTCGACGCCAGGAACACGCCGCTGTTGCCGCGGAGCTGGCCGCGGCCGGTGATGTCCGCGGGAATCCGCCACTCGATGTGGAGCTGATAGTCTCTGAACCGGCGCCGGGTCTCGATGTTGCCCACGCCGGGCGCCTTGTTCACGACCATGTCGCCGCCCCTCACGAACCAGCGTGCCGGGGTATGGTCCTGCGCGGAAACCCACTCGTTCAGGTTCTTGCCGTCGAAGAGGACGATGGCATCCGACGGCGGTGCGGCGGTCGTCGCACCCGGCGTCACGACCGGCGGCACCGGCGCCCACACTTCCGTGTCTTGCGGACTCGGCCTGGACGCCTGCTGCGCTGCCGCCAGCGCGCTGAGTGCAAGCAGGGCCGCGCCCGCGATGAGCTTCGAAGTCAGGCCGGAAGTGCGCATGGTCGAGCTACCCGTATTTCGGACCGATCACGTGAACGGTCCAGCCTTCGGCGGCCAGAAGCCCGGCCGACACACCGAGGAACGTCCCCGCGATCACGTCGCTGATGAAGTGCCAGTCGCCAACCACCAACAGAGCCGCCGCGAGCAGCAGCAGAACGGCAAGCGGCCGGATGCTGGCGCGGTAGGATCTCATGAAAACTCCGGCGAAGGCTCCCGCCAGCATCATGTGACCCGAGGGAAAGCTGCTGTAGGCGAATCCCGCCGCGAAATTGAAGGTGTGTCTTGCCCCGGCCACGACCTGGAGGGGGTCAGGAACCCCGAAGAGGGGTTTCAACACCTCGTCGTTGACGCCGTAAGCGCATATCGAGGCGAGGCAGGCAAGCGCCACAGTCTCCGCGAATCGCGAGATGTGTCCACGCATCAGACGCGCGACGATCAAGCCGAGCACCACTGCCGATTCCAAGGACAGGATCACGGTGGCGCCGAAAGTGGCATTCAGCGCGCTGAGATGACGACCCACCCCCCAAACACGATGCGCTACCGGCACATCCATCCTGGCAAAGGAAAACGCCGCCACCGCAGCGCAGGCTACGAACGACAGAAGCCAGATTCGTACGACGACGGCAAAACGCTTCACGCTGGATGAGCCCTTTGGCGATCGATTGTGCCCAATTATCGCGCGCGCGGATAGAGGCCCGAGCGGCGCCGGCTGACCAGCAGGCGGCATCGTCCGGCCCGACAGTCGAATCGTCCGACAGGCTGCAGCCTGGATCGCCACTGTGTGGCGTGGCGCAGAATCCGCGCCTTGCGGGCTCCAGTCAGGCTGCGCACATAGCGGGCGTTGAGCGGATCCCAGGGACTATGAAAGCCATCCATCTCCCTGATCGCCTCGTCACGGCTCATTCCATCGACGAGCACGCGGTACGCCGCCGCAATGATACCGGTACGATCGACGCCGGCGCGGCAACTGATCAGAACGGGCTTCGGCGCTTCCTGGATGATCGCCAGGACCTCCGCGACATGATCATCGAGGTGCCGGTGTGTCAGGACCTGCGTCGCCGCAAAATCGCGGACTCTAAAGTAAGTCACCGAGCGCACTACCCCGGGAGCGGGATGCACTGCTTCGAACGAGGTCCGGACATCGAGCTGCAGGCTGACGACGGTCCCGACGCCGTGATCCACGAGCCACTGCGCATCCGAGCGGGTCGGCGTCTCCCCTCGCCACAGGGCTCCCGGAGTGACCACGCAGAAGTTGCGCATCGGCGAGTCGAGATCGTCACGACAGGCGCCCGGGGGAGTGTGGCGCGAAAAATAGACACAGCCGCAAAGGAGCAAAGCGAGCGTGCACGGGATCACACGCCACGCCGTGGAGGCGGAGCCGCTCATGAACCTCTGCTGCGCAAAAGGAGCCGGGCGCATCAGCCAGCAAGGATTATGCCGACAGGGTCACGAGCGCGCCGCTGGCCTGCGGCACGCCCAAGGTCACCGCGCCCCGGCGAGCTGCCAGACTCTCGGCCACCGTGGGCGTCCAGGCGCCATCGTTTCCCACTACGGCGCCGCCAAACGTGACGTCGGTCGTGTCGTCCGCTCGCGGCGCATTGAGCCGCAGCACCGATGCGCTCTTCACTCCGGGGACGGCAACCGTCAACGTCGCGTCGCGATCGAGACTCCTGTTGAGCAGGACCAGCTTGAGCGTGCCATCGGGGGTCTTCACGCAATAGGCGGCGAGCGATCCATCAGCCGCCCCTTGCAACTGCGTCATGACGAGGCGGCCCGCTCCCGCCACTGCGAAGAGCAGCATGCCGTAGTAGATCGGGCGCGCCACGAAGCCGTTGCCTCGTGTCCCCGCTACCGGAGTATACCAACCATAGCCGCCGCCGTGGAAGTTGATGCCGATTGCGTCTGCCTGCGCCAGCCGATACATGAGGTCGGCTGCCCACAGGGCGGAGGCGAACGTGTCGCTGACTCCCGGCTTGCCGCCCCGGTAGCACGAGTTGGTTTCGGCCAGGCGAAACGCCAACCCGGTCTGCCTGCGCGCGGCTGCGGCCGCGGCGAGTTCCGCCTCGAGCCTGGGGCTCGGGCCCAGAAGCCGCCCGATGGTCATCGACGGATCGGTCGGCGGCCCCTCGGCGTAGTAGTGATGCGTGAGGAATGACAAATCGTGCCGCTGCTCGTCCGCGAACTGCAGCAGCCATTCGTTGTTGCCGGCCGTGTCCGGCCCGGCGACGGGCACGTGCGGCAACCGCCGTCTCACCGCACGGAGGTAACGCCGCCACTCCGTCGCGAATTGCCGATAGTCGTAATCGGCCGGCCGCAGGCCGTTGCTGTGGAACAGGTCCGGCTCGTTGCAGAGCTGAAGCGCCACCAGCCGCTCGCCCATGACCGCGGCCACATAGGCCGCCTCCGCCGCGACCGTCTCGGGGCTCTCGCTGCCCATGTTGAGACCATAGATGAGCCGCCAGCCGGACAGCTCGAGGAAGCCGCGCAGATTGCGGACTGCAAGCGGAGTGACCGGGCGGCGGGGCGCGGGGTGCCGGCCGGTATCGGGACCGAGCGCTTCGGGCGTCGGTTGGATCGCCGCCGTCGGACTCCAGACACTGAACTCGCTGGTGTTGCCGCCGATCCGCAGAATCCCCGCAGCGCCCAAGCGCCGGTGGAAGCCGGCAAGCGGCGCGTTTTCCCGCGAGAAGAAGCTCGGATCGCTGAGCTGGGAGGTCTCATAGCTCAGGCCGGTGAAGTCCGGCGCAATCGGGTTGCCGAGCTCATCCGGGTGCACGGTCAGCCGGACCCGTCCGCTGCTGCGAGCGCCTGCATAGCCCGCCGGCGAAGCGAGCGCGGCGCAGGAAGCTGCCAACGAAGTGGCCAGGAATCCGCGTCGATCCATGCGCCGCATATTGCCGCAAGTATCCCGGCGGCGCCATGCCGGCTTGACAGATGATTGCAAATTCGGTTAAATATTCCTGTTCCTGACAACCGTCACGGGAGTCTGCCATGACCAGCGCTAATTCGTCCCGGCCCGCCTTCATCCCGGCGCTCGTGTACAAGGACAATCGCGCCGCGCTGAAGTGGCTGGAGCAGGCCTTCGGCTTCGAGCCGAGCGAGATCCTCACGGATGCCGAGGGCAAGATTGTCCACGCCGAGATGACCTACGGCGACGGCATCGTCATGATCGGCAACGAGTGGGCGGATTGGACCCGCAGCCCCGCCTCGCTGGGCGGCAAGAACACGCAGCGTATCCATGTACGGATCGAGCGTGGAATCGACGAGCATTGCGCCCGAGCACGGCAGGCCGGTGCGAAGATCCTGATGGAGCCCGCCGACCAGTTCTACGGTGACCGTACCTACATCGCCACCGACCTGGAAGGCCATAACTGGAGCTTCGCGCAGGCGGTTCGGGACGTGTCCATGCCGGAGATGGAGAAGGCCAGCGGCTTCAAGTTCGAGCGGCCGAGTTGAGCGCGGCGGGCCTCGATCGCACCCTGGCGGCCCTCGCGGACCCGCACCGCAGGCGGGTCGTCGACCTGCTGCGCGAGCGGCCACATCGGGCCGGAGAGCTCGCGCAGGCGGCGCGCATCTCCTTTCCGGCGATGAGCCGGCATCTCAGAACGCTGCGCAGGAGCGGGCTCGTCGAAGAGGACCGCGGCGAATTCGACTCACGCGTACGCATCTATCGGCTGCGGCCCGAAGCGATGGCAGAGCTCAAGACCTGGCTCGCGGAAACTGACGCGCTATGGGCCCGCCAGCTGTCCGCGTTCAAGGCACATCTGCAGAAGTCAAAAAAGTGACGTCGCGCGTGTTTGTGGCCCTGCGCGTGCCCGCTGCTCCGGCGCGCGCCTTCGAGGCATTCACCCGCGAGATCGCATCCTGGTGGCGACCGGACTCACTCTTTCGGATCACACCGGACGGCGACGGTGAGCTGGCGTTCGAGCCTGGCGTGGGCGGCCGTCTGGTCAGCCGACTCGGCAACGGCGAGACGTTCGAGATCGGCCGCATCTCCGTTTGGGAGCCCGGCAAGCGCCTCGTCTTTGCCTGGCGCCAGGCGAGCTTCGCGCCTGAGCAATCGACGGAAGTCGAGGTCCGCTTCGAGCCTGTCGGCCGGGAGACGCGCATTTCCATCGAGCATCGGGCCTGGGACACGATTCCACGGCGCCATGCCGCCCGGCACGGCTTCCCCGAGCACGTCACGCTGCAGCGGGTCGCCGACTGGTGGCGCGGCTCGCTCGGAACGCTGAGGTTGCGGCTCAGTGTCTGATCATCGGAGCGAGCATGGCGCGCTCGAGACGCTCACGTTCACGCGCGGGGTGCACGCACCCCGGCCGTCCGCACGACAGTCTCGCTGCCGAGATACTTGCCGAACCAGCGCAGCGCGCGCTCGAGAACATCGCGCGAATCCTGCGGCTTGTCGAAGCCGTGACCCTCGCCGGCATACACCACCAGCGTCGTCGGAACTCCCATGGCGCGCAGGGCGTGCCAGTACTCGAACGACTGCGGCGCCGGACACTCGCCGTCGTACTCGCCGACCACGAGCAACGAAGGAGTCTTGTCATTCCGGATGAAATCGATGGCCGAGCTCTTCGCATACGCCTCAGGGTCCTGGTACACCGAGGCGCCGAAGAACGGGATCATCCACTCGTCGATCGAGTTCTCGCCGTAATAGCTCTCCCAATCCGAGAGGCCTGCGCCCACGACGGCCGCCTTGAAGCGATGGGTTTGCGTGGGGGCGAACATCGACATGAAGCCGCCGTAGCTCCAGCCGGTCAGGCCGAGACGGTTGTCATCTATCGGGTATTCCGCTTCGACCCGGTCGACTCCGGCCAGAATGTCGCGCAGATCGCCATATCCCATGTTGAGGCGCACCCCCTTCGCAAAGCGCTCGCCCTCGCCGAAGCTCCCGCGCGGGTTAGGCATGAGAACGAAATAGCCCATGGCCGCGAGCGGAACCGGCCCATAGCCGTCGCGCGGCCAGATCGGCAGCGTCGCCGCGCTGGGCCCTCCATGAACATAGACGATCATCGGGTAGTGCTTGTGGGGATCGTAGTCCGGCGGGAACAGCAGCCAACCCTGCACCTGAAAGCCCTCGTCACGCCAGGTCACCGCGACGGTCCTGCCCCACATCGGATGCACGTGACCGTTGACGTATGTGATGGCATGCGGCGACTGGGCAACGCCGACGGGCTCAGCCGCGGCGTTGATCTCGAGCGAGGCGGAGTAGACCTCGGGCGGGGTATCGAACGTACTATCCACGAATGCAATCACGTCGTGCCGCGCGGACAGGGAAACCGCCGACGCGAACGTTCCATCACCCAGTCTGGCATCCACGGTAAGCAGCGCCTGCTGAGTTGCAGGGCGGCTTCCATGCAGGGTGAAGACGGACAATCTCGTGGAGCCGCCGGCAACGGACGAGACCAGCAGATCGTGGCTGCCGGTCCATGTGAGCCAGGAGGGCGAGATGTCGATTCCCGGCGTGACATCGATCGGCTGACCCCCTGCAGCCGGCACCGTGTATACATCGCCGCCCGTTGACCCCTGATCGCTCATCAGGCCGCCGATCAGAGCAATCTGCGACCCGTCGGGCGACCACCGCGGCAATGCAATCTGCAAGCCATGCAGCGGGCCTGCGACCGATGAGGGATCCAGCGCCACCTTCGGCTCGCGCCCTGGGGTCTGAGTGTAGAGCTTCGCCGTCCACCAGTTATCGCGTCCCGGCGGCGGCGCACCTATGTAGGCGAGGCGATCCCCAGTGGGGGACCAGTCGTACTCATATATGAATATATCCGCAGGCGTAATCTCGCGCACGTCGCCGCCGCTTGCCGGCAGCAGCGCTATCCTCTGCCGCTCGACGCCGGTCTCGCCGATCACACCGACGAGCGCCTTGGTAGCGGACACGGCGCTGACAGGATGCACGTCGCCCTTGACGTAGAGAAAGCTCAACTCCGATCCGCCCGGTGTCCACGCGAGCTGATTCGCCAAGCCCTGCAACTTGGAGATGCGCCGTGCCATGCTGTCCTGGACGGCGACTTCGTAGATGTCGAACTGGTCGTCGCCGGCCGCACCGTGCTTGCAGTTGGAAAGGAAGGCAAGCGTCCTGCTGTCAGGCGACCAACGCAGATTGCTGTAGCGGCACGACTTCACCGACTGCGCGATCGTCACGGTTCGTACGTGCGTGCCGGCCACATCGGCCATCTGAAGTATCTGTCCCGGCTTACCGCCGTCGGCTGCGGTCTTGGGCGCCTTCTGCGTAACCGCCCATGCGACGGTCTTGCCATTCGGCGCGACCGACACGGCCTCGAAGCTCTGCACATCCCGCAGACGCTGCATGATCTGCGCGATGGGCACATCGTTTTGGCCCTGTGAGGCGGGCGCGGCCGCGGCCCGGGAAGGAGGAGTGCCGAAGGCGGTGCCGACCAGGAGGAGCGCCGCGACGGACACGGCGAAACTAGCGTGTAACTTCAAGTGCGTCTCTCCGCTGCGATCCGCAAGAATGGTTACGCGATGGTAACACGCAGTGGATCGCGGTCGCCGCATGCGACCAGCCGACGGGCTAACGAGTCGGCGCTGACTCTGACGCTCTGGCGCTTCGGGGCGGCCGGGGCCAGAATGGACCGTGCGCCACGGTCTTGATTCACGTAACTGGGCGAGCGCCCTCAACTGCGACGGCCGTTACGGCCTGGGCCTGCTGGCGGCCTGCGCACTCCTGCTTCTGCCACAGCTGTGGGGAAGTGCGGCGACCAACCTGCTGCGCTACGACCGGGCTGCAATTGCCGCCGGGCAGTGGTGGCGCCTGCTGACGGCGCAGATCGCGCATCTCGGTCTTCACCATGCCTTGCTCAACACCGTGGGTCTCGTGTTCCTGTGGGCATTGTTTGCGCGTGAATGGAAACCGCTGCAATGGGCCGTCATTGCCTTGATAGTCACTGTCGCCATCGACGGCGGCCTGTGGTTCCTGGACTCGAGCATTACCTGGTACGTGGGAGCTTCCGGGACGCTGCACGGGCTGATGACCGCAGGCGCTGTCGCATACGTAGGCCGACGTGATCCGCTGGGGTGGCTCATCGCCGGGCTGCTCGTGGCAAAGCTGGCATACGAGCACTTCCAAGGGCCCCTCCCGTTTGCCGGGAGGGGCGTACCGGTGGTGGTGGACGCCCACCTCTACGGAGCACTGGGGGGGCTCGTCACCACCATTTTTTTGATGCGCCGGCGGCCGCGCGGCTCTCAGAAACCGAAGCCGCCGGTCCGGCAAACTCCCGTCCGAGGATCAACCGCGCCGCAGACATAGGCGACGCCACGGTAGGCGGTCCCATAGGTCGGCCCGGCGATGGTCGTGAACGTCTCGCCCGCCACAGCGCCCGACATTGTCGTCGCGCTCACGAGATCGGTGATGCGCACCACTTTGTTGGGATCTGCGCCATTGTCACCGGAGGCGCTGGAGGTGGACGTTACCGCCCACAGCGTCACGGTGCCGTCGTCATTCACCGTTGTTGCCGCCGTAGTTGATCGTGGGCGTATAGGAAAAACGACCCAGCCCATCGACCGCCACGATGGTGCGGGCAAAGGCGTAGCTGTCTCCGAACGCGAAGGTGACCGGATTCGTGGGATCCTGGCCCGGCACGGCATCGGAATTGGACACGTCGAGAGCACCTACGCCGGCGCCGGCATACGCCACGAAGACGAGACGCGTAAATGGCCACGCGCCCGCGACATGCAGTCCGAGCTCCGACTTCGAGCTGAAGCTCGTGACGACCTGATCGCTCGGAACCCTCAGAGTGCCGAATACGTGGCCGCTGTGAGGCTCCACGTCCGTCAGCAGAATCGGCGAGGTCACGCCGAAACTGCCGTCCACCGACGCGTTGTTCCAAACCAGCGGGTAGCTGTTGCCGGCCACCGCCGCGGTCGTCGACGCGGCAGTGTTGGGCAGCGTCGACCCGACGGTCAGCGAGGCGACGGCGCCCTGGCTGCGATCGTAAGTGGTGCTGCTGATGATCAGCGAGTTCGGCAGCAGGAACGGCTGCCCGGCGCGGGCAACGGGGCTTGCGACGGCGCTCATGAAGAGGACACTGGGTACTGCAAAGTACAATGCCAGTTGAACACGCGATCGAATGGTTTGCATGATGCCTCGCCTTCTGTGGCCGGAGCTACGGTTCTTATCGCCGGCTGCACGACGCCGGCGTCATGGACCGGCGCACTCTATGCGCGCACTATTACAGTCCGGTTGCATGCAAACCTTGGGTGGCCGGGCAGGAGAAGCGGAGATGGCGCGACGCGGGAAGGGTCTGGAGCGGTTGCTTCGTCCGCTTGCCGGGCGGAGCCGCGAGCTCGGCGCGGGATCAGGCAAGAGCGGCGCGCTCGAGGCGATCTGGCAGGTGGTGTGCGCGATCCCGCGCGGGCGAGCGTCGACCTATGGCGCCGTGGCGCGCGCGGCCGGCTTGCCCGGCCGCGCGCGGCTGACCGGCTTCGCGCTGCGGAACTCGCCGCCGGAATTGAATCTGCCCTGGCATCGCGTCGTCGGCGCGGGCGGCCGCATCGTTTTCCCGAGCGGCACGCGCGAGCACCGGGAACAGGCGAGACGCCTGCGGGCCGAGGGCATCGCGGTCACGTCGGGACGCATCGCGCCGTCCGCCCTCACAGAGCTCGACCAGCCGTGATGCGCGCAATTCAGAGGTCGTACGCGATCCCGAGGTAGAACTGGCGGCTGAGGGCAGGCTCGATCTTGCCCCCCGAGATGAAGACCCGCGAGTAGTACTCTTCGTTGGTCAGGTTGGAAATGCCGCCGAGCACCCGCCAGTGTCCGGCGAACTCGTACTCGCCGGAGAAATCGACCACGGTGTAGGCGGGAATCCGGGCGGGCATCAGCCCGACGCCCGCATCGCTCGCCTGGAAGTACTGCGCGCCGACGGCGTCCACGATCAGGCTCAGCTTCAGGCCCGGCGCCTGGCTCCAGGTCAGCCCGCCTTTGAGCACGTAGTGCGGCGCGTACGGCGGCGTCTTGCCCTGCTGCCCGGCGGTGATGCTGCTCGTGTAGACGGCGTTGAGGTAGCTCGCGTTGGCAAAGAGCGCCAGGTGCTCGCCATCCGGCGCCGCCGGCAGGAGCCGCAGCAGATCGTACGAGGTCTCCGCCTCCCCGCCGCGGCTGCGCTGGTTGCCGGTGTTGACGTTGATGGACTCCGTCGGCGTGAATGGCAGGCTCTCGATGCTGTTCTTCACGTTGACCTGGAACAGGCTCGCGTCGTAGTAGAGGCCGAGCACCGGCCAGCCGTGTACACCCGCCTCGTAGGTGAGATATTTGGTCGGATCGGGATTGTTGTTCGGCGCAAACTTGCCGAACGGGCTCGCGACGTCGAGGTAGCGCATCGGCCGGAAGCCCTGCGAGATGTTGAGATAGGTCTCGTTGCCGCGGCCGAAGTCGTTGCCGATGCCGAACCCGAAGAGCGGTATGTTCTTGCTGTAGTCACCGTTCACGAGGTAGGGGTGCGGCGCCACGGTCTCGTGGGTGTCGATCTCCTCGTGATTGAAGCGGGCGGAGGTCACTACGTGAAAGCGCCCGAAGCGGTACAGGTTCTCGGCGAACACCGCCCCGTAGCGTGAGCTGCGCTCATCGTCGTATATGAGCGTTCCGCCCGGATTGTAGGGATCGGCCTGCGGATTCGGGCTGGTGAACTCCCTGTAGGGGCTGTCGGAGTAGTAGGCGGTATAGCCGACCGTGACGGCACCGCCGCGCCCATAGTGGTGTATGAACCTGCCGTCCAGTCCCGTGTAATGGAACTTCTGCCCGGCCACCGTGGCACTGGTGCCGACGGGTATGGCGCCCGTCGTATAGGTGTCGGAGCGCGTGATCAGGTCCTGGTAGCCCGACCACAGTTTCTGCACGTAAAGGTCCTTGCTGTCGAACTGGTTGCTGTAGGTGAGGACCGCCGTATAGCGGTGCTCCCAGTCGCGATCGTCGGGTGAGGTCGTCTGGTTGGGGTCTTGCTTGAACTGCGCATAGCTCATGAAGCCCGCGATGCCGCTCTCCAGAGAGTAGGCGTGCACCGCGAGACTGAGCTTCTGCCGGTCGTCGATGTGGTCTTCGAGTTGGAGATCTCCGGAATTGAGGTCATAGTCGCCATTGGCGCGCTGCCCGTTGGATTGACGGTGCGAGAAGTCCGCCAGGTAGCCCAGCGGACCGGCCGGGCCCGAGATCGAGCCGAAGCTCGAGTAGAGGCCGTCATCGCCGCCCACCTGCTGGATCGTCCCCGTGGTCGTGGGCGATGGCTCCTTGGAGACGAAGTTGATGACCGGCTCGGGCTCGGGTCCATAGATCAGGCCGGAGCCGCCGCGGATCATCTGCACCTGGGAAAGGGTCTCGGGATCCGGGATGTAGTAGAGCGTCGGATAGCCGATCCAGTCCATCTCCATCGGAATGCCATCCTGCATGAGCAGGATGTACTCGCTTTCCTGCGGGTTGCCGAGGCCGCGGTAAGTGAGGTTGAGCTCGGTCGGATTCTGTTGCTCGGCGAGCACGATACCGGGCAGGCGATCGAAGATCTCGCGCTGGTGATTGTCGATGACCGGCGGCTGATCGGCGAGCTGCACCACGGTCGTCTTCTTGGTGACGGTGATCTCCGGTCCCACAACCTCCGGCATGGAATGCGCATAACGCGTGGCGCGGTTGAAGAGGTACGGCGCCCGGACCACGACCTTGTGCAGCTTGGAAGAGGACTGGCCCCGGTGCCGGGTCTGGGCCTGTGATGCGGAATCGCCCGCGACCCCCTGTGCGCCGGCAACGGAGCAGAGCAGCGAGAATACGCAGACCAGGGCGCGGGAGGTACACTTCACGGCGGATCTTTGCGATTGGGGCGATGCGATTCTGGAGCGCGGGGCGCGGACGGCAATATAGGAGTGGCGCCAAAACTACTACCAGCGGTCGTATGTCGCACCGGCGCGCCGAGCGCTCGCCCGGACGCGTCCCGGGCACCCTCGTGCGGGCCCCGGTTGCAGAGCCGGCCGCGACTTGAGACGCTAGTGCACGCGGCGCGCCGCAGCGCCGGAACGTGCTGGAGATCGATCAGTGGGCGAACGCCTGGAGCTCGGACCGCTCGAGCTCAAAGTGCTCGAAGTGTTGTGGGAGCGGAACCGCGCCGCGACGGTGCGCAACGTCCAACCTTCCTTCCCGCGTCTCGCCTATACCACGCTCATGACGACGCTCGACCGCCTGTATCGCAAAGGCGTGCTGCGGCGTTTCCGGCTCGGCCGCGCCTTCGGCTATGAGCCGCGCTGCTCGCGGGACCAGCTCTTCGGACAGATGGTATCCGGCCGCGTCACCGAGCTTCTCGCGGCCTGCGGCGACAGCACGGTGCTGCTGTCGACTCTGGTGGAGGCAGTCGGCCAGGCGGACGCCGAGCTCCTGGATGAGCTCGAGGCGCTCGTGCGCGCCGAGCGTGCACGGCTCAAGTAGGAAGACCAGTGGGCTTCGATGTGACCTTTCCGCTCGTGCTGCTGGCGGCCTATGGCCTCTTCAGCCTGATGCTTTCGGCGGCCGTGGCGCTCGCATGGCGTGCCGGGCTGCGCCGACAGCTGACCGACGCGAACGCGGTGCTCAGCGTTCGTCTCCTGCCGGCGATGGGATCCGCAACCCTCGTCCTGACGGTCGTCCTGCCCGCGTTCCTGATTTACGAGCCGCGCCACGCGCATGACCAACCGGGGCCGCTGCTCGTCATATCCGCCCTGTTCGCGCTGCTCGTTCTTGGGGATGGAATTCGTCGCGGCCTGCGGGCATGGCGGGCAACACGGGCGCTGGTACGCGGCTCGGAGCCGCTTCTGACCCGTCGCGCAGAGGGCGGTACCGACGTGACCGTCATCAACGTCAAGGAGCCGCTGGTAGGGGTCGTTGGAAGCTGGAGGCAACGGATCGTCGCAGCCCGGAGTGTGGCGGCCGCCTGTGATCATGAGGAGTTTCACCAGGTGCTCGCGCATGAGGCGGCGCACATGGACGCACGTGACAACCTGAAACTGCTCGTGCTGCTGACCATGCCGGATGCGCTCGCGTGGCTCACCACGGGCAGGGCGTTGACGGCTCAGTGGCGCGCCGCGACCGAGCTCGAAGCGGATGAGCGTGCGAGCGGCGCCGATCCTCGCAAGCGCGTCGCTCTGGCCTCGGCGCTGCTCAAGGTCGCGCGCCTCTCGCTCGCGAGCGGCCGGCCCCACGCAGCTTCCCGGGTGAGCACTCAACTCAGTGGGCTCGAGCAGCGTGTACGCCGGCTGCTCGGCCCCTCTCCGGCCATGCGCCGCAGTTTCCCCCGCCAATTCCCCGGCCGACGCCTGCTCACCTGCGCGCTGCTGATCCCATTGCTCGCCGTGCCGCTCTATGCCTCGGTTCACCGGTTGATCGAAGCGCTCGTCGCCTTCGGGCGCTAGGAGTCCCGATATGCAGGCCCTGACCACCAATCCGGGCTCCGGCGTGCCGTGAACGCCCGCTGAATGTCAGCTGGGGCGTAGCTGCCCGTCAGGCTCGGAAAATGCGGAACCCCGGGGGCCCGCGATCGTTATCAGCTGAGCCTTCCCCTGGAGGAGTTGTTATGCGTAAGTATCTCGTGGCGCTCACAGCCTTGACGCTGACCAGCGCCGTTGCCTGGGCCGACAATGGCAGCAGCCATCCGGTCAGGGATTCCTACATCACCACCAAGGTGAAAGCCGAGCTGGCAGCCGATCATATGACCAAGGCACGTGACATCCATGTCGCCACCGTGAACGGGGTGGTGATGCTCACCGGCAAGGCCCGGTCAGAGGCGGAGAAGGATAGAGCCCAGAAGGACGCGTGGAGAGTCAAAGGCGTCCAGGCGGTTCACAACGACATCAAAGTTCCGGAATAAGGATCGCTCCGCACTCGATTCGTCCGACCGGACCCCGTGCGCCGCTCGCCAGGGTCCGGCCGGGGGGGCCATTGCGCCTGCAGCGGCTCGAGCGGCAGCGGGTCACGTACGGCCGGGGGACGCCAGGCGCCCGGAGCTCAGTGGTCGCAAAGATAGACGTCGCCGCTCAGGCTCTGGATCCTCACCTGCCCGCCGCCCCCGCCCCGTGTGCCGTCGAGACGATCTCCGGGCCCGTATTCGCTTCTCTCCGAGCGCTGACCAAAGCAGTTTTTGATATCGCCACTGAATGTCTTCGCCTCGTACGAGTAGCCTGCGGCGGCAGACGCCTCGATCTTCTGATCACCGCTCACCGTCTCGGTCTCGATCGTTCCGCCGGCCGTGAGCCTGGCGCTGAGGTCGATATCCCCCGAGGTGGTATTGAGCCGCGCGAGGCGAGCGGGCGAGAGCTCGGCGGTCAGCGTCCCGTTGACGGTTCTCGCCTCGAGCTCACCGGCGACGTTCGTGACACTCAGATCGCCGCTGACGGTGGCGACGTGAAGCGCACCGTCCTGGCCGCTGCCGTGCAGGTTGACGGTTCCGCTCACGGAGTTCACTTCGTCATCTCCCGACCCGAGCTCCGCATCGATATCGCCGCTCACCGTATGCAGCCGTTGGGTGCCTGAGACGCTGCGAGAAGTGATGTCGGCACTCACCGCCGCCACATCGAGCTCGCTCTGCCGCGGCACCTGGATCTCCAGGCGCACCGACCCGGTGTCACCGTGCCAGCCGGTCGAATTGCACCCATTCGAGTCGCCGTACGTGACGCATACTCTCGTATGGCCTCCTCCGGTCATGACCTTCACTCTTTGCGAGTCGCTCGGCAGATCGGCCGTGACCGACACCTCGGGCCTGTCCCACCCGCTGATGATGATGCTGCCGGAGATGTTACTGACATCCACCTCGCCGCGCGGGTCCGCCGCCACCTGCTCGTGGAAAGTGCTTGCACGAGCCGCCCCGGCCGCGAGCGCCAGCGATGCGACCATGATTGCCATGCGATGAGGAAATCTGCTCATGTTCAAGTTTCTCCGGCGCCGCCGCTCGCCTCCTGGACGGTCGACAGCACCTGCATCTCATCCTGATAGGTATCGATCAGCAGCTCCTGCAGCAACGCGTTGCCGGGCTCGCGGCCGAGCGCCTGCTGAATCTGTTGCATCGACTGATGAATGGTGGTGAGGCTCTCGATGACCTTTTTGCGCGTTGGCGGCGGCAACTTCGCGAGCCGCGCGTTCAGCGAGCGCAGCAGCGCCTCTCGCTCGCGCACATACCGCGGATCGGTGACATAGGCCACCGTGATTCCGCTGCCGCCGGTGCTGCCAACATGCGGGATCGTGACGCCGGGCGGGATCGGATGAGCGGGCGACAGGATCCACCGGTCAATGGAGACACCGACCAGAACTGCCGCGAGCACTGCGGCAAGCGACACGATGCGCATCAGCTGCGGGCGCCGGTACCGTACCGGCGCCGCCTTGCCGCTTTGCGGCGCATCAACGTCCGCCTGCGGGGTGCCGCTCGCCCGCAGCCGAGCCTCGAGTGCGGGCCAGCCGTCGTGCGGCGGGGAGATCTCTCGCGGCAGCTCGCTGAGGCGCGTGATTTTAGGAGGCGCGGGGTCGTTCATAGGCGCTGACTCTCGGGCTCGAGCCTGGCGCGCAGCAGCGCGCGGGCTCGATGCAGTTGGGCCTTGCACGTGCCTTCGGCGATGCCGAGCATCTGCGACGCCTCGCCGTGCGAGTAACCGTAGATCCCGCACAGCACGAGTGCGTCTCGCGCACCGTCGGGAAGGTCGCCGACCGCGGTCTCGATCTCATGCACTTCGATTGGCGTATCAAGCGTCCACTCCTCCGGCGGGTCCGCGGGCTCCTCGCCCGGGCCTGCCGCCAACGGTGGCAATTCGACCTGCGCCGCACGCTTGCGGCGCCGGTTCAGGACCACGTTTACCGCGATGCGGTGCAGCCAGGTCCCGAAACTGCTCCGCGTCTCGAAGCGCTCGAGCGCCCGCCAGGCGTTGAAGAACGCCTCCTGTGCGCAATCCTCAGCGGCGGCCCGATCGCGCGTCATCCGCAGGCATAGGCCGTACACGCTGCCGACATGGTCGCGGTAGAGGCGCTCGAACGCGCGCACGTCCCCACCGCGAGCCCGCTGCACCAGGCTGGCCTCCCACTCGATACAGTCGCTTTGTGCAGCCGGGACCATTCACACCGTTAGAGGTATCTGGCGGTGAAAGCGTTTAAAGCGTGGTTTTTGGCTCAACGTCCGCCACCTGCGGCGGCGGGGCCTGCGGCCAGGAGCCGGGCCCTGTCGCGGCTGAGGTCCGCGCCCGAGCGTAGGGTCGGGTACGCGACACCCGGATTCAGGCCCTGCCAATAGATGCGCTCGCTCAGGGACGCAGGATTTTCGTCCTCCTCGTCCCAACGCATGCCTCGCGTCACCTTCGCCCAGTAGGCGGCGGTATGCCTGAAGCGAAACGCCGCCGGATCGGGCGGCTTCGTTCCGCCGGTGAAGGCCGCCGCGAACGGCGCGGGCTCGATCGCGCGATACGTCCAAGACCTCTGGCCGAGGTCGAATGCCGCCGACATCGGCCGCTGGTAGGCATCGTAGATGGATAGATGGCCGATCCCGAGGATGTCCTCGATGGTCGCAAGCACGTTGATCGTGGAGTACCGCTCGCTCACCACGGCGTGGTGCTCGAGATAGGGGCCGGCAAGGAAGCAGACGCTCCTGTGAGCATCGACGTGGTCGGCACCATCCTGCGCATCGTCCTCTATGACGATGATGAGAGTGGAGTCGGCATACGGGCTGTGAGCAACGGCCTCGACGAGGCGGCCCACCGCATAGTCGTTGTCCGCGACCTGAGCCTCGGGCGTGTTCAGTCCATCGATGGACCTGGCGAATTCCCCGAGATGATCGCGCATCAGCCGCACGAGGCTGAGAGCCGGCAGATTCCCGTGGGCGACATACTGCGCGAACTCCCGCTGCCATTCCGCCTCCCGGTAGTAATCCGGAAATCTCGTGTCGAAGCCGCGGAAGTAGGGATCCGTGACGGGCGCGAGCTGCCGATTCGCCGGAAAGGCCACGCGCGTGCGGCTCTTGTAGGGCAGCCCGATCAGTGGCGTCGGGCGGGTCGGATTGCCATACGGCGCGAGGTCCAGCTCGAAGCCGTAGTTGCGCACGGCCAGTCCCGCCCGCATGGCCGCATCCCAGATGTAGCCCTGCTGGTACTCGCCCCCGGAACCGTCCGGCGCCGCTACATCGGCCGTTCCGGGCAGGAGGTTCGGATCGTCCGGATAGCCGGGCTCTTCCTTCTCTCTGGCGGCGAGCGAGCCGATGGCGACATCGACGTTACGATTGGTACCTTCCCAGTCGTACGACAGACCGCGGTTGGCGTAGTACACCGGCACATCCTTCGAGCCCTCGTCCGATTCCATCGCCGAGGTGCTCCAGGGCCAGCCGTTACCGCTCACCTCGCCCGTGTCGTAGAAGTTGTCGAGCGTCACGAAATTCAGGGCAATCGCATGTGCATTGGGAGTGATGACGTGGCCGAACTCGGCGAGGCGCGGGTCGCCGTTGCCGACGGGCAGGTCACCAAGAAGCTGATCGTACGTACGATTCTCACGAACGATGTAGATGATGTGCTTGATTCGCCGGTGCAACGCGCCCATCAGCCGTCGATCCTGCTCGTTTTCCCTGACATACAGATGATCGTTGGCGGCGACTGTGCGGGTGAGCTCCGCCAGATCGTGAGTGGAGGGAGTGGGCAGACTGAGGAAGCCTGCGCTGGACAGCTGCAGGATGTACTGGTTGGAGGAGTTGCAGTGCGCCTGCCGGGCGGCGTCGTAGTCATTGGACGCGCACCACCGCACATTGGGTCCCGGAATGCTCTTGCCGTTGACGACGTAGAGCATTCTGCCGTCGGCACTGACGCTCACCGAGTTCGGCCAGTATCCGCTCGGGACCAGTCCGGTCACCTGCGGTGCAGCGGTTCCAAGCGCAATGATTGCGACGGCGTTCTCCCCGCCGTTAGCCACGTAGAGCCGGCTCTCGTCCGGTGACAGCGCCAGGCTGTTCGGATCGACGCCGTGGAAGTAGGCGCCAGGCATCACGAGTGAAGCCGGAGCAATCGTACGGACCACGTCCAGGACGTGATCGCTCGCCGTGTCGATGACCGAGACGACATCGGCATTGTCGCTGGCCACGTAGAGTCGCGAGCCGGCGCGGTTCAGCACCAGCCGATTCGGATTGCCCCTGACGGGGATGCGCGCGATCACGCCCGGCGCGGCGCTTGCGAGATCGATGACGTCGATCTGCCGGTCGCGCATGCTGGACACATAGGCCGTGCGATTGCCCCTGATCGCGACCCAGTAGGGATAGGTGCCGCCGGCGCGGCCGTGGCCCGGCTGCAGTGACAGCTCGATGGGTGCACCCGCGGGCAGACCGCCGGCAAGGGGCACGATCGAAACGGAGTCGTTGTAGAAGTTCGCCGCGACCAGCCTGCTGCCGTCGGCCGTTACGGCAAGTCCCGCAACCTCGGGGCTCGCTTTGAGACCCTTGCCGGCGTGGTGTCCGAGCCTGATCAGCGCGGCGGTTTCCTCGGACCAGTGGCCGTCCTTGCGCGCAAAGACGTGGACATCGTCATCCATTCCTCCGGAAACATAGAAGTGCCTGCTGTCGGGCGCGAAGGCGATACCCATGTAGGTATTGGGCACCCGCAGAACCTGGCGTCGCTCGGGCCGGTCGTGGCCGATGTCGTAGACGAATACGTACTCCTGCGAGTCGGCCGGGATTACCTTCCCCGCGCCGTCGAGCAGTTGGTTGTAGCCGCTCGTCAGGATGAGCAGCGTCTTGCCGTCCGGGCTGGTCGCCGTGGTGACGGCTTGCCCCGCAGCATGGCCGGGGAAGTCGCGCAGCTCGGGATCGAGGCGCGAGAAATCCGCGCCCGCCGCCGCGGTGGGCGTCAGCCTGATGCCGGATGGGGCGACAGGCAACCGGGAGCGGGCCGGCGCGGATGTGGCGGCGCGCGCCCACGGGATTTCAACGAGCGCGAGCGCGGCGGCGAGCGCCAAGGGCAAACGGGCGGGGGTGCTACGTGAAGGCATGTGGGACTCTCAAGTCAGCCGGGCCAGGTAGTCATAATCGGTCCGCGCCGCCTGCATGCGCGGCGCGGCGAACGGCGGCTCCTGCTCCACGTAGTAGTACCTCACGCCGACCTCGTATCCGACCGGCAGAATGGCCTTCCAGTCGAGAGTGCCCGAGCCGACATCGGCCGGATCCATGCGGAACGCATTGTTGGGAACCGTGCTGGCCTTCAGGTCCTTGATGTGCATCAGCCGGAACCGGTGCGGGTGCGCGCGCAGCAACCGGATCGGCGCGATGCCCCCGGCGGCGACCCAGCCGACATCCATCTCGAACCATACGAGCCCGGGGTCCGTATTCTCGAGCAGCAGGTCGAGTGCGGTCCCGGACCCGAGCTCAGTGAGCTCGACGTTGTGATTGTGATAACCCAGCTTCAGTCCCTCGCGCTTCAGGGCGGCGCCCTTCTCGCTGAGCTGCGCGGCCAGGCGTCGCCAGTCATCGGCCGTCATCTCCTTGCCGGCGCGGCTCAGGAACGCGAGGCCGTCCTCTCCCTCGCGCTGGCGGCCCAATCGCCGCGGTACCGCGAATATCGGCACGACCACATATTTGACGCCGACACGATGCATGTCGGCGGCGAGCCGGCCGAGATCGCCCCCGAGCGATGGACCGCCGCCGCTGTCCCGCTCCAGCGGCACATGGGTGCTCGGGCACGAGAGCCCGGCGCGATCGAGCGCCGCGCTGAATTCCGCGGCCGTACGCTTCATGAAGCCGACGCCCTCCACCGTCCGATAGCCGATCTTGGCCACGGCCTGCAGTGTCCCATCGAGGTCACGGTACGGCGCCTGCCCGAGCGTGTAGAGCTGCAGGCCAATCGGCAGATCGTGGCCGGCGAAGAAGCGACGACGCGCGGGCGCGGAGAATCCCGTGGCGGCGGTGCAGCCCACCGCAGCAGCGGTACCCAGAAAGGCCCGCCGGCTGACGGCGTGCGCCTGGTGCGAGTCCGAGGTCCTCATGTCGCCTCCCCCGAATTTGACGTGAGGCCGGATTCTAATAGGATGCCCGCATGAGCGTACTCCCCGACATCGAGCCCGCTTCGGGCCCCTGCCCCGGGACTCCAGAGCTCCTCACCGCGATCGATGCCCGTCCGCGCGACCTCGGCGGTTTCACCGTCGGCCGCGTGCTACCCGCGGCGGCGCGGAAGCTGATCGGCCCCTTCATCTTCTTCGATCACATGGGACCGGCTGCTTTCCCGCCAGGGCGCGGCATCGACGTGCGGCCGCATCCGCACATCGGACTCGCGACGGTCACCTATCTTTTCGAGGGCGAGATCGTCCATCGCGATAGCCTGGGCTCGCACCAGCCGATCCGCCCCGGCGATGTCAACTGGATGACCGCGGGCCGCGGCATCGCGCACTCGGAGCGCACCGGCGCCGAGCCACGGCAGTCGGGCTCACGCCTCGACGGACTGCAGCTCTGGGTGGCGCTGCCGCTCAGGCACGAGGAGACCGACCCCGAGTTCCATCACCACCCCGCTCGTGACCTGCCTGCCCTCGACATCGCCGGCACGCGAGTCCGCGTGCTCGCCGGCAGTGCCTTCGGTGAGACATCGCCCGTCAGGACGTTCTCGCCTCTTTTCTACGTCGACGCGGCCATACCGGCAGGCGGCGAGCTGCCGCTTCCCAACGAGCACGAGGAGCGCGCGGCTTACATCGTCAGCGGCAGAGTCCAGTGCGGCAACGAGCCGGCGGAACGTGGCCGCATGTTGGTGTTTGCCCCTGGCGCTCCCGCAAGGCTGCGTGCCGTCAGCGACGCCCGGGTCGCGCTCATCGGCGGCGCGCCGATCGACGGCGAACGGCACATCTTCTGGAACTTCGTCTCGAGCTCGCAGGCGAGGATCGAGCAGGCCAAGCGCGACTGGCGGGAAGGCCGGTTCCCGAAAGTGCCAGGAGACGAGCAGGAGTTCATCCCGCTTCCGGGCTGAGGGCGCCGCCGCTCGGCATGACATCGCGCATCCGATCGACGGTCCTCAGGGACGGGAAGAGCCGCATCCAGATCGCGACCACGAGCAGGGTTCCCACGCCCCCCAGTATGACCGCCGGCACCGTGCCAAAGAGAGCCGCGGTCACTCCCGACTCGAAGCCACCGAGCTCGTTGGAGGCGCTGATGAAAAGAGTGCTCACCGCGCTCACCCGCCCGCGCATCGCATCCGGCGTCGCGAACTGCACGAGCGCGGAGCGGATGTACACGCTGATCTGATCGGCCGCGCCCGTGACGGCAAGGGCGGCAAGGGACAGGGCGAAATTCGTCGATATCCCAAACACGATGGTGCCGATGCCGAAGATCACGACAGTGGCAAACATGGTGTAGCCGACCCGGCGCTCGACCGGCCGGCGAGTGAGGAACAACGCCGTGAGGGCGGCGCCGAAAGCCGGCGCACTGCGTAGCAGCCCGAGACCGGTCGGGCCGACGTGCAGGATGTCCCGCGCGTAGACCGGCAGCAGGGACACCGCCCCACCCAAAAGCACCGCGAAGAGATCGAGGGAGATCGCGCCGAGGACCACCGCACGCGAGCGCACGAATTCGATGCCTTCGCGCACTCTTGCGAGGCGGCTCGCGAGAGCTGCCGCATCCGGCGTCACGCGCCTGCCGCCGAGAAACAGCATCCCCGCGGCACTCAACAGGGACGCCACGAGCGCACTGCCGTAGGCGATCGCAGGCCCGAGCGCATAGGCGAAACCGCCGCAGGCGGGCCCGGCGATGACCGCGAGCTGCAGGGCGGAAGAGCCCCAGGCGATGGATGATGCGAGCCTCTCGGGGGGAACGAGGAATGGCAGCAGCGATCGGGTCGCAGGTCCCGAGAAGCCGCGCGCCGTCCCGTAGAGGAGGATGATCGCATAGAGCGGCCAGACCGAGGTCTGGTGGGTGAGGACGAACACGAGCAGCAGTCCGCTCGCGACCGCCTCGAGAAGGCCCGCCAGGGTGATGATCCGTCGCGGATCGAAGCGATCGGCCAGCTCCCCGGCGGGCAGCGCCAGCAGGAACATGGGCACGAACTCGACGAGGCCCACGATCCCGAGGGCGAGCGGACTTTGCGTCAGGTCATAGACCTGCCAGCCCACGGAGACCGACTGCACGAGCACCGCGATGCGTGACAGCACGCGGATGCCGAGATACAGCGGCAGGTCGTGTTCGCGATAGAGGCTCTTAATCGCCGCTGCCCGCCCGCGCGTGCAGATAAGTCGTCGCGGCCAGGTCCTGCACGATGTGTCCGAGGGACTTGTAAACCGTGATCTCTTCCGGCGACCGGCGTCCGGGTACGCGCCCGAGCAGGACTTCTCCGATCTCCGCGACGATGTGGCTGTCGTCGATGAGCCCCGCCTCCTTGGCAAGCAGGAATTCCGCGGCCGCGGCCAACGCCGAGCGCCGACTGTCCACTATATAGCGGCTCACCCGAACCAACGTGTGGTCGATCTCCACCGGTCCCGCGTAGCTGGAGCCGACGACATTCACGTGCGTTCCCGGCCGAACCCATTCTCCGAGCAGCACCGGCGTCAGCGACGCTGTCACAGTGCAGATCACCTCGGCGGCGGATGCCGCCTCGTCCGCCTCGGCGACTGCCTTCACAGGAATTCCGACTTCACGCTGCATTCGTTCCGCGAAGCCCGCGGCGCGCTCCACGGAGCGTCCCCACACGAGAACCTGCTCGAAACGCCGAACGCGAACCAGTGCCCGGATGTGCGAAACCGCCTGAGCCCCGCAGCCGAATATGGCCAACGTGCCGGCGTCTCGCCGCGCGAGGACATCGGTTGCGACAGCAGATGCCGCGGCCGTGCGGATCTCCGTCACCTCGCCGGCATCGGCAATGCACGTCACCTGGCCGCTCTCGCGATCGAAGAGGACTACGACACCGCGATGCGCCGAGCGGCCCGGCTGCGCCGGATCGCCAAACACCGACAGCACCTTGGCGCCGAACCCGTGCGGCGCGGCGAGCGTGCCCGGCATGAGGCCAAAGAGCTTGGCGGGAGCGAGCTCGAAGATGCTGCGCAACGGCTGCGGCTTGCCCTCGGCGCTGAAATCGGCCATCGCGGCCCGGACCGCCGCGATGCAGCCATCGTAATCGAGCGCGGCCCGAACCTGCTCGGGGCCGTAGTAGGGCACATTGCCTTTGAGGGCGGTGTCCTTCAAACCCTCTTCGTCCAGCCGTGCGTGTCGGGGCACTCACCGCGCTGGATGGACACCAGCTTCTCGCGAAGCTTGCGCGTGTGGGGTCCGACCTCGCCGCTTCCGACCTTGTGTTCCTGGCCGCGGTGAACGAGCGTGCCGACGCCCGCGAGCACCGCGGCAGTTCCGGAGAGCGCAGCCTCGCCGTTGCGGACCCACTCCAGCATCTCGGGAACCTCGAAGACCCGCTCCTCGACCCGATAGCCGCTCTCCCGCGCCAGCGTCAGCACCGAGTCGCGCGTCACGCCGTGGAGGAATGTCGAATCGAGGCTGCGGGTGAGCACTCGCCCATCGGCGAACAGCAGGAAGTTGGAAGCGCCCGTCTCCTGGACCGAGCCCCCCGGACAGAACAACACCTGGTCGACGTTGTACTTGCGCCGCGCCTCGAGCGTCGGACCCAGAGCCGCGGCGTAATTGCCGCCCGTCTTCACCATGCCGGTCTGCGTGGCCGTGCGCGCATTGACGTCCTCGATGTAGATGCGCAGTGGTTTCATGCCGCCGGCGAAGTAGTCCCACACCGGACTCGCGAGCACGATGAGACTCGCCTCGGTGGCAGCCGCGCCCGCGGCACCGATGTTGGGTGTGGTGCCGAACAGGATCGGGCGCATGTAGAGGGCCCCCGGCGCCTCGGGGACGACGTCACGGTTGCGGTCGATGGTGGTACGGATCATCTCTTCGAGCTGCCGCACATCGGGCTCCGGCAGCACGAGCGCCCGTGCGCTCTGGCGCATGCGCTCGATGTGCCGGTCCATCCGGAACACGTTGACGCTGCCGTCGGCCCAGCGATAGGCCTTGAAGCCCTCGAAGCAGGTGCTGGAGTAGTGCAGCACGTGGGCGGCGGGATGCAGCTCGATCGGCCCGCATGGCCGGGCCTCGAAGCGCCCCCATTGCCCGTTCTGGTAGCGGGCCAGGGTCATCGTGGGCGCGATCACGGTTCCAAAGGCCGGGCGCGGCTCTTGCGAAGGTTTAGGCATGCTGTTCATGTGCGCCAGTGTAAGCCGACGGCGTCTTCCGCGCACCGTGGCGCGGGGTCGCATCCCCGATTTTGTTGCACCGGTGCGACGAGTGCCGCGCCGAGGCGTATGCGGCTACGATAGCCACCGTGGGTGCCGCGTCGAAAATCGTGACCAGCCGATCGGGCCTCAGGGCCGAGCTCACGGAGAGCGGCGCGGTGCGCCGCTTCGACTGCGGTCCGACGACGCTGACCCTCTTCGTGGGCAACGAAGTCGAGTGCGGCCCCGCCAATCTCTTCCTGCGGCGACTTGCCGGCAAGCGCGACTGGACTCCTCTGCTCGGCCCCACGAGCCCGACGCGCCTCGGAACGCCAACGCCAGACGGAAGGCTCGCGGGGCACGGCACGTGGCAGGGTATCGAGTACGACGTTTCGCTTGCTCTCGCGGCGGACGCGCCCGTCTGGTTCTGGCATCTCCATCTGACGAACGCCTCATCCGAACCGCAGGAGCTGGACCTGACATATGCGCAGGATCTCGCGCTTGCGCCCTACGGCGCGGTGCGGATGAACGAGTACTACGTGAGCCAGTACGTCGATCACACGCCGCTCTCCGATCCGCAACGCGGGACCGTGATCGCCTCGCGGCAGAATCAGGCCGCGGATGGACGTAACCCCTGGAGCCTGATCGGATCGCTGCGGTGTGCCACTTCCTTCGCCACCGACGCGCTCGATTTTTATGGACTCGCGAGCCGAGGCGGCGAGCCACCCGCCGGCATCGCCGGCGAGCTACCCGGCCGGCGGCTGCAGCACGAGCATTCCATGGCGGTGCTGCGCGATGCGCCACTGCGCCTCGCGCCCGGCGAGACTGCGCACGCCGGATTCTTCGGTATCTGTGTCGCTCACCACCCGGACGCCACGTCCGAAGCGGACCTGTCACTACTTAGCGGCCTAGGGGCACTGCCCGAGGCAACTCCCACAAAGCTGTCGACGGCTGCGTCTCTTGCCGGCGCGGGCCGGACACTCTTTGCAGCGGCAGCGCCGCTGCAGGCGGCCGCTCTCGATGCCGGCGCGCTCCGCCGCCTCTTCCCACCGCCCTGGCGCCACGAGGAGATTGACGAGCGCGGCGGCCTCCTGTCGTTCTTTCATGGCGCCGGAAACCACGTGGTGCTGCCGGCCAAGGAGCGGCGCGTGCTGCGCCCTCACGGCCAGCTGCTGCGCACCGGGCGTCATCTGACTCCGGATGAGAGCGCGCTGACATCAACGGCATGGATGAGTGGTGTCTTCCACTCCATGGTGACCCAGGGACATGTCAGCATCAACCGTTTCCTGTCCACCAATCGCAGCTATCTCGGCTTCTTTCGCTCCCAGGGACTGCGCGTCTTCGCGCAGCTCGCCGGCGAGTGGCGGCTCCTCGGCGTCCCCTCCGCCTTCGAGATGGCACCCGAGAGCTGCCGCTGGACGTACCGCCACGCCGAAGGCGAGATCGAGGTGCGTTCCGCCGCTCACAGCGGACCTCATGCGCTGACCCTCGACATCGAGGTGACCCAGGGACCTGACACGGCATTCCTCATCTGCCAGCACATCGCGCTGAATGGCGATGACGGCAACGCTGCCGAGCCGCTCAGCTGGCGGCGCGACGGCGCTACGCTCACCGTCACGCCCGCGCCGGGATCAGATGTCGGCCGCAGGTTTCCGCGGGGTGAGTTCCGCATCACTCCTGCGCCGCAGACGGCGGTGGTGCGCGCCGGGGCCGATGAGCTGCTGTTCCTCGATGGGCACTCACGACAGGAGCCCTATCTTTGCCTCGAGACCGCGCCCACGCAGCGCGCCGGCCTCGCTGTGACCGGCCATCTCGTGGCGGAGGAGAGTCAGGCACCCTGGCGGCTCCCGCCCGAAGAGAGGCTGGTGCCGAGCGTGACCCTCGAGGCGGCGCCCGGACAGTCCGGCGAGCGGGCTGCGCACCTCGCCGAGATGGTCCCGTGGTACGCACAGAACGCGCTCGTCCACTATCTGTCCCCGCGCGGCCTCGAGCAGTACTCGGGCGGCGGCTGGGGCACCCGCGACGTCTGTCAGGGTCCGGTCGAGATGCTGCTCGCGTTGGGACGCCTGGAGCCCCTGCGTGACATCGTGCTTCGTGTCATGGCCAACCAGAATCCGGACGGAGACTGGCCGCAGTGGTTCATGTTCTACGAGCGCGAGCGTGGCATCCGCGCCGGCGACTCGCACGGAGACATCGTCTTCTGGCCGCTGGTGGCGCTTGCTCAGTATCTCATCGCTTCCGGCGATGCCGCAGTTCTCGAAGCCCGAATCCCGTTCTTCGACAGCCAGGGCCCGGACGCAGGCGAGCGCGCGACAGTCTGGGAGCACGTCGAGCGCGCTTTCACCGTCATCAACAAACGGCGCATTCCCGGGACGACACTCGCAGCCTACGGCCACGGCGACTGGAACGATTCTCTACAGCCTGCTGACCCGGCGCTGCGTGATCACATGTGCAGCGCGTGGACGGTCACGCTGCATTTCCAGGCCCTGACGACACTCGCGCGCGCACTGCGATCCGTCGGCCGCGCTGCGCAGGCAGAGCCGTTGGAGCGCCAGGCCGAAGCCATTCGCGGCGACTTCCAGCGCCTCCTGCTTCCGAACGGAGTTCTTACGGGCTACGCCGTGTTCGACGCCGGCAGGGACGTCCGCTACCTTCTGCATCCGAGTGATACGATGACCGGCGTTCAGTACAGCTCGCTCGCAATGATCCACGCGATCCTCGAGGACCTGCTGACTCCGGATCAGACACGCGCGCACACCGAGATCATTGGGCGCCAGCTCTCCGGCCCTGACGGCGCGCGCCTGTTCGACTCCCCGATGCCCTATCACGGCGGCCCGCAGCGCATTTTCCAACGCGCGGAGAGCGCGACGTTCTTCGGCCGTGAGATCGGCCTGATGTACACGCATGCGCACCTGCGCTACGCGCAGGCCCTGGCTCACATCGGACGGGCGGAGGAGTTCTTCCGCGCGCTCTGTCAGGCCAATCCGATCGGCATCCGCTCCGTCGTGCCGACGGCAACGCTGCGCCAGGCGAATTGCTACTACTCGAGCTCGGATGCGGCTTTCGCCGACCGCTATCAGTCCCGCGCGGAGTACGCGCGCGTCCGCGCCGGCACCATTCCCCTCGACGGCGGCTGGCGGGTGTATTCCAGCGGCGCCGGCATCGCTCTCGCCCTCACGCTGCGACACTTCCTCGGGCTCACCTGGGAATCCAGCGCCCTCTGCGTCGATCCGGTGATGCCCGGGAGCCTGGACGGAATGCGAGTCATGACGTTCGCGGGGCCACATCCGCTCGAGGTGACATATCGCGTCGGAACCTCGGGCTGCGGGGTCAACGACATCGTACTCAACGGCCAGAGGCTGCCGTTCACGTGCGCAGCCAATCCGCACCGCCGCGGGGCGGCGCGGGTGGCCGCCCCCGCGGTCCTCGATCGCCTGACCCGCAGCCGGAATACCCTCGCCATCGACCTCGGCTAGGGCGGGCGATATCATTCCCGGTGCTTGCCTCACGCCCAGTCATCCCCGCGCGCCCTGTTCCTCAGCCTGATCGCATTGGCGCTTTGCGCCTGCCAATCGGGTGACGACTCGTCCGCTCCCGCTGCCGCGCGGGTCCTTCGCGCGCCGGAAGCCATCGCGACGTCGGCCACGCCTCCGCCGATGGCCGTCGCCCTGGCTCCGCAGATCAACGACGCCGACTTCTTACAATTTGATAAAACTCTGGCCTCCGACGCTTTTGGCGGACGCAAGCCCGGCACGCGCGGCGAGGTACTGACCATCCGCTATCTCGTCGATGAATTCCGGCGCATGCACCTCATACCCGGGAATCACGGCTACTGGTTGCAGATGGTCCCGGTGGTCACGACGACTCTGCTCAACACCGGCACGAAGCTCGAGGTTCGTACGACCGGCGGAGTGCAGTCCTTCGCCTACGGCAGGGACATGATGGCCTTCACGCAGCTAGCGCGGCCCCTCGTCGCACTGAGGAGCTCGCCCATCGTCTTCATGGGTTACGGAATCGATGCGCCAAAATGGCAGTGGAATGACTACCAGAAGGTAAACGTCAAGGGCAAGACGGTGATCGTGCTGGTCAACGACCCGGGCTACGCCGGCGACGACCCACAGTTCTTCGACGGCAAAGCGATGACCTGGTACGGGCGCTGGGTCTACAAGTATGAAGA
>Ga0335072_10002389_pt1 | contig 29170 bp, 25 predicted proteins | sample Lox_Sample_21_FD_206725 | JGI IMG/M metagenome (GOLD analysis project Ga0335072, IMG submission 206725) | Soil microbial communities from Loxahatchee National Wildlife Refuge, Florida, United States - Lox_Sample_2.1 | ecosystem: Environmental > Terrestrial > Soil > Wetlands | place: USA... | reverse complement strand
CGATCTGCTTGCGCGACTGGGGCGCGAGCGAGCCCCACACGTGGCTCACGTTGACGCCGACCTTCTCGAACACTCGACCGCGCATCAGGCGGCTTTCGCCCCCGCCTTCCAGGCGATGACCCGCGGGTTTGCTCCAGGCACGCGGCTCGAAGCGCGCGAGCGGCTCGAAGGCCTCGAACGCCGCGCAGATGCGCCCCTGCAGGTCGCGAAAGTAGCTCGCGGCCGTGGCGGCGAATTGAGTCGGAGCGGAACCCGCGGCACTCATGGGCGCGCGGTCCGCTCGTGCACGTGATCGATCAGGCGGGCGACGGCATCGGGCTCGGTCTCCGGCCAGATGCCGTGGCCGAGATTGAAGATGTGACCGGGCCCGGGGCCCGCATCGGCGAGTACCGCATCGATGTGCTTGCCGAGCTCCACGGGTGCGGCGAACAGCGCGGCCGGATCGAGGTTGCCTTGCAGCGCCTTGTCCGCGCCGAGGATGCGGCGCGCCAGTGCAAGCGGCGTTCGCCAGTCGATACCGACCACGTCCACGTCGAGCTCACCGATCGATTCGAGGAGCGTCGCGCCCTGATTGGCGTAGTAGATGAGCGGCACGCCGAGCGCGCGCAACGCTGCGAACGTGCGCCGCGCGCCGCGCAGCGCGAAGCGCCGGTACTCGCGCGGCCCGAGCAGCCCCGCCCAGGACTCGAACACCATGAGCGCCTGGGCGCCGGCGGCGGCCTGCCCCGCGAGGTACGCCCCCATCGCATCGGCGAGCCGGTCGATCAGGCGTTCGGCGGTGTGCGGTTCGGAATAGAGGAACGTGCGCGCCGCGGCGAACTCCTTCGACGGCCGCCCGCACACGAGGTAGCACAGCAGCGTGAACGGCGCACCTGCGAAGCCGATGAGCGGGACACCGCGCGGCGCGCCGGCGCGCACCAGACGCACGGCCTCGAGCACGAATGGCACATCGCGCTCCGGCACGAGCGCCGGCAGCGCATCGACCTGGGCGGCGGTGCGGATCGGCTCGCGCACGACCGGACCCGGCTCGAACTCGAGCGCGATCCCCATCCCCTGAAGCGGCGTCATGATGTCGCTGAAGAGAATCGCGGCATCGAGCGCAAAGCGCTCGAGAGGTTGGAGCGTCACCTGCGCGGCGAGCTCGGCGCTGCGCGTGAGCGTGACGAAGTCCACCTTCGATCGCAGCTCCCGGTACTCCGGAAGATACCGTCCCGCCTGGCGCATGATCCACACCGGCGTGTAGGGCGCCGGCTCGCGGCGGCACGCGCGCAGGAACGCAGACTCTCCCGCCGGCCCCCCGGGGCTCACGCTGGCAGCCATCGGCACATGTCCGGTGCGAAGTAGCTCACGATGAGATCGGCGCCGGCGCGCTTGATGCCGGTGAGCGTCTCGAATGCCGCCGCGCGCTCGTCGATCCACCCGCGCGCCGCGGCCGCCTTGATGAGGCTGAATTCCCCCGAGACCTGATAGGCGACGACGGGAACGTCGACCGCATCGCGCACACGGCGGATCACGTCGAGATAAGGCCCTGCGGGCTTCACCATCACGAGGTCCGCGCCCTCCTCGATGTCGAGTGCGACCTCGCGCAGCGCTTCGCGCGCATTCGCCGGATCCATCTGATACGAGCGGCGGTCACCGAAGGCCGGCGCCGAGTCTGCCGCCTCCCGGAACGGCCCATAGAACGCCGAGGCGTACTTGGCCGCATAGGAAACGATCGGTGTCGCCGCCAAGCCGTTGCGATCGAGGAGCTGACGCATCGATTGCACGCGCCCGTCCATCATGTCGCTCGGTGCGACCGCATCGGCGCCGGCGCGCGCGTAATTGAGCGCTACCTGCGCGAGCGTCGCGACCGAAGAATCGTTGTCGATCGCGCCCGAGCCCAGCACGTGCCCGCAATGGCCATGATCAGTCGCGCTGCACAGACACACGTCGGTCCAGACGATCAGCTCCGGGCGGGCGGCCTTGATCGCCTGCACGGCGCGCGGAACGAGCCCCTGCGGATCAAGGAAGGCCGACGCGCTCGCATCCTTCACCTCCGGCGCGCTGAAGAGAATCAAGGCCGGCACTCCGAGATCGGCGAGCGCACGCGCCTCGGCGACGCATTCATCGACCGAGAGCTGGCTCACTCCGGGCATGCTCTCCACGGGCCGGCGAACGCGCGTCCCGGGCACGATGAACAGCGGATAGACGAGATCCTCGCGGGTGAGCCGCGTCTCGCGAACGATGCGCCGCCAGCTCTCCGACTGGCGCAGGCGGCGGGGTCTTGCTAGCGGAAATCCCATGCGTCTTGCCTCACGATGTCGTCAATCGATCCTTCTCGCGCAGCACCCGATACGTGGTGGCGGCGAGGCCGGCGAGCGTCGCGGGATCGGCGAGCACCGGCTCGAATCCGCACTCGGCGAGCGCGCGTCCGGTGGTCGGTCCGAGCGCGATCGCAGCCGAAGTCGCGAGCAGCCGCTCGAAGTGGGCGCGCCCGAGCGCATGCCCGAGCTCCTCGACGCACGATGGGCTCGTGAACGTCACCGCGCCGATCGCCTGGCGCTCGATGTGGGCACGGCACGCCGCGACATCGAGCGCATTCGCCTCGGTGCGGTATGCCTCGACCTCGCACACCTCGGCGCCGAGCGCGCGCAGCCCCTCGCCGAGCGTCGCGAGCGCCCGGGCGCTCGCGGGGGAGAGCACGCGCGCGCCGCGCGCAATGCGCGGAGCGAGCACCGCCAGCAGCTCGGTGGCGCTCGCGCGCTGCGGTACCACATCGACGCGCCAGCCACGCTCGCGCAGCGCTTCGGCCGTGCGCGCGCCAACCGCAGCCACTTCGAGCCCGGACGGCGGGCCACCGAGGCGCTCCGCAACCGCCTCGACGGCGTGCCGGCTTGCAAATACGATCCAGTCGAATTCGCGCACACGCGCGAGCGCCGCATCGAGCGCGCGCGAGTCCGCAGGAGGCAGCACGCGCACCGCGGGCCAGGAGAGCACGGCCAGGCCGAATCCGCGCAGCTCGCAGCTGAGCGGCCCGTCCGGGGCCTCATCGCGGGTGACGACGACGGATCTCATCACGGCGGTGACACCGCGGTGGCGGCGCGCAGCTGCGCGATGAGCTCCATCGCGCCCTGCGCGAGCAGCTCATCGCCCAGGCGCTCACCGAGTGCGGTTGCGCGCCCGATCGCGCTCGCAGGGGTCGCGTCCGCCGCGCCGAGCCGCGTCTCGCCGCTCGCCGCGAGCGAGCGCGAGCCGTCGAGCGCGCAGACGCGCGCCTCCAGGCTGAGACGGAGATCGCTCACCGCGGCGAGCGCGCCGAGCGGCACCTGGCAGCCCCCCTCGATGCGCTTCAAGAGCGCACGCTCCGCGACGATCGCGACCCGCGTCGCGAAGTGGTCGAGCCCCTTGACCCAGCGCGCGACCTGGGTGTCGCCCTCACGGACGACGACGCCAATCGCGCCCTGTGCGACGGCCGGGGGAAACTGCTGCGGCGAGAGGTACTCGGAGATGCGCGCCGCGAGGCCGAGGCGCTTCAAGCCCGCGGCGGCGAGCACGATCGCCTCGTAACCGCCCTGATCGAGCCGCTCGATGCGCGTCGGGACGTTGCCGCGCAGCTCCTCGAGCTTCAGGTCAGGGCGGGCTCGCGCGAGAAAGGCACGCCGGCGCAGGCTACTCGTGCCGACGCGCGCGCCGGCGGGGAGCGCAGCGAGGGAGACTCCCGCGCGCGCGATGAGCGCATCGCGCGGGTCCTCGCGCTCGAGCACGGCGCAAAGCGTCAGACCCTGCTCGAGCGCCGTGGCGAGATCCTTGAGACTGTGCACGGCGACATCGATGTCGCCGCCCAAGAGCGCCCGATCGATTTCGTGCGTGAAGAACGCACGTCCACCGGCCCGCCAGAGCGGGATGTCCGTGCGCGCATCGCCCTCGGTGCGAATGTGAACGAGCGTCGCGGCGGGAGCCTCCGGCTGCAACGCGAGGAGCTCGGCCACGCGGTTCGCCTGCCACAGCGCGAGCTGCGAGGCGCGCGTGCCGATGCGCAGCGCACCGCGCGCGCTCACGGCGCGTCTCCGGGCAGAAAGCGATAGCCGACGCCCCAGACGGTGAGAAAGTGTCGCGGGTTCGCCGGATCGCGCTCGAAGCGCTTGCGCAGACGCAAAATGAAGTTGTCCACGGTGCGCGTGGAGGGGAATACGTCATACCCCCAAACGCGCTCGAGCAGATCCTCGCGCGAGACGATCTCGCCTGGCTTCTCGGCGAGCACCTTGAGGATCATCGCCTCCTTCTCGGTGAGCTCCTGGATCTCACCGTTCCACGAGCGGCCGCGGAAGGCATTGAAGTCCACCTCGTTCCCCGCGAAGCGCAGCATGCGGGCGGCCGCCGCCGTGCTGCCCGAACGGTACCACTCCCAGCGGCGCAGGATCGCGCGCACCCGGAGCAGGAACTCGTTCAAATGAAAGGGCTTGGCGAGATAGTCGTCCCCACCCGCCTCGAGCCCGCGGATGCGGTCGGCCGGATCTCCACGCGCCGTGAGAAACAGCACCGGAGTGAGCGTGCCGCGCTCGCGCAGCGTGCGGCACACGGACAGCCCGTCGCGCCCCGGCAGCATGACATCGAGAACGATGAGATCGCAGGTGTTCCGCTCGAACCACTCGACAGCGAGATTGCCGTCGGCGATCGTTTCCACCGCGAAGCCTTCCGCGCGCAGATTCTCCGCGAGCCCTGCCGCGAGATGCGGGTCGTCCTCGACCACGAGGATGCGATGGGCCGGTGCGCTCACGAGAGATCAGCCGGCCAGATGAGCACGAACTCGGCGCCCCGCCCGAGGCCCTCGCTACGTGCGGCGACGCGGCCGCCCACGAGCTGCATCAGGCGCTTGACGATGAAGAGGCCGAGTCCCGTGCCGTAGTAGCCCGCGCCCGCCCCGGGGTTCAGGCGCGAGAACTTCTCAAACAGTCGCGACTGATCCGCGGGCCGAAAGCCGATGCCGCTGTCGCGCACCGCGAGCTCGACCTCTGCTCCGACCCGTCGGGAGGCGACCGTGATCGTGCCTCCGCCGACGGGCGCCACCGCGTTGAGCGCGTTCTCGATGAGATTGCGCACGACCACGTCGACCGCGAGCGGGTCGGCGAGCACCTGCGCATCTTCCGGCACCTCGGTCTGGATCTGGATGTGGCCCTCGGCCGCCCGCTCCTGGAACTGAGCGACCACGCGCGCGACGGCGCTCGCGAGCGGGACCGGCTCGCGCCGCATGTCCACGCGACCGCGCGACAAGCGCACGCTGTCGAGAATCCTCGAGACCATGCTCTCCATGCGCGTCAGATCCGCGAGCATGCGCTCGATGAGCTTGCGCGACTGTTCCGGCGCGAGCGAGCGCAGGCTCATCGTCTCGAGCGAGAGCTGCAGGCTCGCGAGCGGGGTCTTGAACTGATGCGAGACGAGCGCGAGGAAGTTGTCCTGCTCCCTCAAGACCTCCGCCTCCGCGCGCAGCGCCTTCCAGATCACCGCGATGCACGCGCACAGCGCGATGAGGAAGAATCCGCCCTCCGACACATACTGCTTCACCCGGCGGCGGCGCTCCGCGGCGAGCGACTGCACGATCGCGCCCACGAGCTCCGGCCTGCCGGCGCGCACCGTCACGTCGGGGAACAGCTCCTCCACGCGCGGGACGGGCACGCCCGCATCGATGAGCGCGCGCGCCGCGGTGAGCTGCTCGGTGTAGAGCCGCTGCGCCTGCTCGACCTTTGCCGCCGTGTACTCGCGCTGATCGAAGATCCACCAGCACACCGTGAACACGGAGACGACGACCAAGAGCAGCGCCGTGAGCTGGAACAAGCGGGCCGTCTTCATGTGCCGATTATGCGACCGCGCCCACCGAGGCGAGCGCGGAATCGAGGGCGGAGGCGAGTTCTGCGCAGTGCTCCTCGCGATGCGCGAGGGAGAGGAACAGGACCTCGTAGGGCGAGGGGGGCAGATAGATGCCGCGCGCGAGCAAGGCATGGAAGAGCCGCGCGAAGCGCTCGGAGGCCTGCGCGGAGAGCGACGCGGCGGAGTGCGGCGCACCGCCCTCGTGGAGCGAGAGCCAAACGAGCGAGCCCACCCGCACGAGGTGCACCGGAAACGGTGCGCGCGCGAGCACGGGGCGGACTGTCTCCTCGAGCGCGACACCCAAGGATTCGAGACGCGCCCAGCCCTGCTCGCGCTCGAGCACATCGAGCGTCGCGAGTCCCGCGGCCATCGCGACCGGATTGCCGGAGAGCGTCCCGGCCTGGTACGTGTCTCCCTCGGGCGCGAGATGACTCATGAGCGCCCGCGAACCGCCAAAGGCCCCGACCGGCATGCCCCCGCCGATGACCTTGCCGAACGTAGCCATGTCGGGGGTGATCGCGAGCCGCTCGGCCGCTCCGCCGCGCGCCAGGCGGAAGCCCGAGATCACCTCGTCGAAAATGAGCAGCGTGCCGTGACGCCGGGTCTCGGCGCGCAGCATCTCGAGGAAGGCGCGCCGCTGCGGCAGCAACCCATGGTTCGCCGGCACGGGCTCGATGATGACCGCGGCGAGCTCGGTGCCCTCGCGTGCGAGCAGCTCGCGCGCCGCGGACTCATCGTCGAGCGGCAGCACGCGTGTGGCAGCCGCGAAGGGCACGGGGATGCCCGCCGACGACGGCCGGCCGAGCGTTGCGAGCCCGGAGCCCGCGGCAACCAGCAGGTGATCGGCGTGACCGTGATAGCAACCGGAGAACTTCGCGATCAGACTCCGCCCGGTCGCGGCGCGCGCGACGCGGATCGCGCTCATCACCGCCTCGGTGCCGGAGGAGACGAAGCGCACCTGCTCGAGTCCGGGGTATGCGGCGACGATCCGCTCGGCGAGCTCGACCTCCCCTGCGCACGGCGCCCCGAACGTCATGCCGCTGCGGCACGCGTCGATGACGGCGCTCACGACCCGAGGATGGGCGTGACCGAGGATGAGCGGTCCCCAGGAACCGACGAAGTCGAGGTAGCGGACCCCGTCGGCGTCGATCACGTGCGCGCCTTCCCCGCGCGCGATGAAGCGCGGCGTGCCGCCGACCGCGCCGAACGCGCGCACCGGTGAGCTCACGCCCCCGGGAATCACGCGGCGAGCGCGTGCGTAGAGCTCGGTGGATTGCGGGTGCGACATCGCCGTGGCTCCGGTCTCAGGAAGGCGGTCCGGTACGGCGCAGCCGCGCCTCGCGGAAGAACGCGTCGGTCACCTCCGCGCTCGCGAATTCCGCGGCGGCGCGCAGACCGCTCAGAGGCAGGTGCGCGAGCCGGCGCGCGAGCGTCGTTGCAAACTCCGCGAGCTGCTCGCGCTGTTGCGGATCGAGATCGTGGAGCTCGTGGCGCAGCGCATGACCGACTTCCGCGGCCGCGATGCGCTCGAAGGTGGCGCGCAGCTCCGCGAGCTGCGGGCCGATGGCGCGCGCCGCGAGCTCACCGCGCAGCCGCGCCAGCCGCTCGTCGATCGCTGCGCGCACCGGGGCGAGCCGCAAGAGGTGCGTGAGGCGGTCCTCGCGCGCCGCCTGCACGAGGTCATCCATCCCGATGCGCTCGAGCCCGCCACGCGCAGCCGCGTCCGGCTCGACGTTCGGCGGCAGCCCGAAATCGACGATGAGCGGCGCGGACGCGCCGGCTGCGCGCGCCACGCGCTCGAGCGCCGCTGCATCGAGCACGGGCTCGGTTGCCCCGCTCGCGCAAACGATCGCCGCGCAGCCCACCGGCGGATCGCGCCGGAACGCATCGAGCGAGAGCGCGCGGCCCGAAACCTCGGATGCGAGCTCGCGCGCTGGATCGACCGAGCGGTTGACGACGAGCAGCGGCACGGCCCGCTCGGCGAGCCGTGCACCGCAGCGTCGCGTCATCGGCGAGACCCCGAGGAGTGCCACGTAGCGGCCGCTCGCGCGCGCGACACCGGTCGCGAGCACGCGCTCGACTGCGAGCTCGGCAAGCGAGGGGGCATGGTGGGTGGCGACCCCGTGCGCATGGCGCGCCATGGCAAGCGCTTCGCTCACGATCCGATCGAGCAGCGGACCGGTCGTGTGCGCATCGCGCGCGGCCTGCCAGGCGGCCCGCAGCTGCACGTAGATTTCCTGCTCGCCGGTCTGCGCCGAATCGAGCCCGCAGGCGACCAGGAAGAGGTGCTCGACCGCCGCCTCGCCGGTCCACGCACGCAGCGCCGCCGTGGCCTCGCCGTTGCGGGGCTCGCGCTTCAGGATCGCGCGGAATACCTCGGCACGCAGGTCGACGGCTGGCCCGTCGGGGAGGACGAAGGCGACTTCCACCCGGTTACAGGTGGCCAGATAGACCACCTCCGCGCCGGAGAGCTCGGCGCGCAGGCGCGGCAGGTAAGTCGCGAGCTCGGCCCGCGGAATCGCGAATCGGGCTACCTCGTCCGCGTTGGCGTGGCGGTACGAGCATCCGACGACACCGATCCGGTACATGCGCCGAGCAAATCATGCCGGCGCTTTGCAATTGTCACCGAACGGTCACGGTGTGACGCCGGTCGCGGCGGCGCCGCGCGTCTCAATCCCGGTTGGGAAACAGTCCCTTCACGAGGAACCCGGCGACGAAGCCGATCCCGAGCGCCACGATCGCCGCCGAGCGCGGCCGCTGCTCGACCTGGCCGCGCAGGTCCTTGAAGCGGGCTCGGGCCCACCGTCCAGCGCCCTCGGCGGCAGCCGAGGCATTGCCCCGGATCCGTGCAGCGCCCGTGGCGCCCGCGGCTCGTAGATGCTCCCGCACCGTCTGCGCTTCCGCCCGCGCCTGCTCACCGTTCGCGGTCCTCAGTGGCGTCTCGTCGTTCATGTTCGCGCTCCTCCTCCATCGCAGGCTGCAAGCGATCGTTGCGCAGGGTTCGCCAGCAATTTCGGTGCCGCCGAATTCAAAAACGCGCGGGGCTCGCCCGGCGGTGCCTGCGGCGTCAGTTCTGCGGCAGCCGCGCGACCGCGAGCGCGCGCGGACGGGCAACCGCGAGCGCACCTGTGCTAAAACGCGCGCATGAGCGAGATCGAGATCGGGACCCGCGACGGCCAGTGCCGCAGCTTCGTCTACCGCCCGCGCGGCACGGGCCCGTGGCCCGCCGTGCTCGTTTACATGGACGGTCTCGCGATCCGTCCAGCGATGCTCGAGCTCGGCGAGCGCCTGACGACTTACGGCTACTACGTGCTGCTGCCGGATCTGTTCTACCGCTCGGGGCCGTACGAGCCGATGAATCCGCGCGAGGTGTTCAGCGATCCCGAGAAGCGCAGGATCCTCATGGAGAAATTCTTCGCGCCAGCGACGCCGGCCAACGTGATGTCGGACACCCGCGCATTCCTCGACTACCTCGCGGCGCAGCCGGACGTGAAGCCGGGTGCGATCGGCACGACCGGCTACTGCATGGGCGGAGCGCTGTCGCTCACTGCGGCAGGAACCTATCCGCAGCGCGTCGCGGCGGCTGCCTCGTACCACGGCGGGCGCCTCGCGACCGATGCGCCGGACAGTCCGCACCGGCTCGCGCCGCAGATGAAGGCGCGAATTTACGTGGCAGGCGCCGTCGAGGATCAGTCCTTCCCGGATGACATGAAAGAGCGCCTCGAGCAGGCACTCACCGCGGCCGGCGTCGATCACCTGATCGAAACCTACCCCGCCAAGCACGGCTGGGTATTCCGCGATACCCCGGTGTTCGATGCACCGGCGGCCGAGCGGCACTGGCAATCGCTCGTGGCGCTGCTCGATTCGAAGCTCAAGCTCTAGCGCTACTGTCGCAGCCCCGCGGCGCGGCCGAGCGCGAGACTCATCACCACCGGCATCGCGAGCAGCACGAGCGGCAGCTGTACCAGCGCGCCTGCGATGATCGCGATCGCGAGCGGCTGCAGCATCTGGTCGCCCGAGCCGCTCACCGCCGCGCCGAGCGGAACGAGCGCGAGAATCATGGCGAGCGCGCTCATCGTGATCGGCCGCAGCCGATCGAGCGCCGCCCGGTGAAGCGCCTCGCGCACCGGCATCCGCGTGGCGAGCGCTTGAAACTCCGAGACCAGGAACACGGCCATCTCGGTGGCGACCCCGACGATCATCACCATGCCCATCATCGCCGTGATATTGAGCTCCACCCGCGTGACCCAGAGCCCGATGAACACCGCGCCCGTGGAGATGATCGAGCTCGCGAGAATGATCAGCGGGATCCAGAACCGCTCGTAGAGAAAGAGGAGCAGCAGGATCTCCGCGATCACTGCGGCCACGAACACCCGCGTCATCCCGCGCGCGGCGATCTGCTGCTGCTCGTAGGCGCCGCCGATCGTGTAGCGCACTCCGGGCGGAACGATGCCCGGTGTGTCGAGCACGCGCCTCACCGCGGCGACAGTCGAGCCGAGATCGTGCGCGCCGGCGATCTCCGCGGTGACGGCCACGATCTGGGCGAGATTGTCGCGAGTGAGCTCGGGCTGGCCGGCGACGAACACCGTGCGCGCCACGGTGGCGAGCGGTATCAGATGGCCGTCGGCCGCGCGGATCGGCAGTTGCCCGAGCCGGTCGCGGAAGATCCTGCCCGTGGGCGCGCGCATCCACAGTCGCACGCCCACTTCCTCGACAGTCCCGAGATACTGCGTGACCACATCTCCGTTGAGATAGTGATACACCTGCGACTGCACCTCGGCGGGCGTCAGGCCCTCGGCGGCCGCGGCGGCCTGGTCGACGCGGATCTCGAGCGCATCGCCCGCAGGAACGACGCCGTTGTTGACTGAGGACGGCTCGACCCCCGGCACCTTCGCGATCGCCGTGGCGATCTGTGCGGCCACCCGGGCGAGCACGCTCGGATCGCGCGCGCTCAGCTTCACGACGATCGGCTCCGGGCGGCCGACCATGTCGCCGATCATGTCATTGAGCAGCTCATGTGTATCGAGATTGATGCCCGGGACGCTCGCGCTCACGCGCGCGGTGATCCGATCCATCACGGTCCAGATCGGGGGCCGCCGCGACGGATCGACCAACCGCACGAAGAAATCGCCCTGGTAGGCCTCCGCGAGATCCCCGCCGAGACCCGCTCCGGTACGCCGCGAGTAGGTGTAGACGCTCGGGTCCTGCTTGAGGATGGCCTCGACTTCCTTGAGCTCGCGGTCGGTCTCGGTGAGCGAGGTGCCCGGGGCGGTGTAGTAGTCGAGGACGAAGCCACCCTCGTCCATGCGCGGCAGAAAGCCCGTCCCGAGGTGCGTGTAGGCGAGATACCCGGCAAGGATCAGGACGCCCACGCCAACGCCGAGCCAGGCGGGGCGCGCGAACAGCGCGTCGAGCGCCCGCGCATGCGCGCGGCGCAGCCACCCTTCGCGCTGCTGCGCGGGATCCCGCCAGGCATCGAAGTCGATGATCCCGCGCGCGAGCAGCGGCACCGTCACGGCGGTGAGCGCGTAGGAGACGACGAGCGCGATTGCCATCGTGAGGGCGAGAAACTTGAAGAACGCGCCGGCGATGCCGGTGAGGAATGCAAGCGGCAGGAAGATCACCACACTCGCGAGACTCGAGCCGATGAGGGGCGAGCGGAACTCCGCCGCCGCCCCGAGGACCGTGCCCCGAGGATCGGAGACCCCGGGTGCGCCCGCGCGTCGCGCGATGTGCTCGATCATCACGATCGCATCGTCGATCAGCAGTCCGATTGCCGCGGCGATGCCGCCAAGGGTCATGATGTTGAAGCTCATGCCGAGGAGCGCGAGCAGCAGCACCGTGATCAGTACCGCGAGCGGCACGATCAGGACCGCCACGAGCGTCGCGCGCCAGTTGCGCAGGAACCCGAAGATGACGCAGCCGGCGAACACGAGCCCGATCAGGATCGCCTCCACCACGGCTGCGATCGAGGAGCGTACGAGCTCGGTCTGGTCGTACCACTTGTAGAGTCCGATGGCAGGCGACTGCGTGCGCATGAATGCGGCCACGCGCTGCGCGACGGCGCGCGCGAGGGAGAGCGAGTCGGCGCTATCTTGTTGATAGACATCGAAGGTGACCGCCGGTCGGCCGTTGTCGTCGACCAGAAGCCACTGCGGCACCGACCCCATCTCAACCGAGGCGATGTCTGCGAGGCGCACCAGGCTTCCCTTGCCCGTGCGCACGGTCACGTCGCGCACCGATTGCAGCGAGTCGAAGGCGTTGTTGTCGATCGCGAGGAACAGGAGATCGTTGTCCTCGAGGCGGCCGCTCGCGCTCACGACATTCGCGCTCGCGAGCGCCTGGGTAAGCTCGGCAAGCGTGATCCCGTAGCTCCTGAGCGACTCCGGCCGCACCGCGATCTCGACCTCGGGAACCTCTCCGCCGAGGACGCCGACGCGGCGCACGCCGGGAATCCCCGTGAGGAGCGGCGCAAGCTGATAGCGGGCCGTGCGGCGCAGCTCGGAGGCAGCGACCTGATCGGAGATGAGCGCGTAGGAAACGAACGGCATGATGACGTTCGGGCTCATCTGGAGCACCTCGTAGCTGGTCCCCGCGGGCAGCTCGGGCAGCTTCTGCGCGAAGGCGGCCTCGACGCCGAGGAGCGCCTGCGTCATGTCGTAGCCCCACGGAAAGTCGATGAACATCTCGGCCGAGCCGCGCGAGGTGGTCGACTCGACGTTGAGCGCGCCGGGCACCGAGCGCGCGACTTCCTCGAGCGGCTCGGTCACGTCGACCAGCATTTGCCGAGCCGGCATGCTCCCGACGCTGATCTCGGCGCGGATGCGCGGGAAGCTGGTCGCGGGGAAAAGCCCCACCGGAAGCGTGAAAGCGGCGGCAAGCCCGCCAAGGGCGAGCGCGAAGCTCACGGTAAGGAGCGACCGGCGATGCCGCTCCACCCAGGCAGCGTAGCTCACGGGGCGCTGCGCGCGCCCTGCGCGGCGGGCGAGGCGATACGGACCTTCATGCCGTTCTCGAGCTGGTAGTTGCCGGCGAGCACGATGGGCGCGCCCGGAGAGAGATCGCCGCTGATCCCGTCGCGGTCCCCGCTCGCGCCGAGCAGGCTCACCGGCACTTTCTTCGCCGCTCCCGCGATGACCTGCACGACGTACGGGTCGCCCTGGTCGTCGAGCAGGACCGCTGCGTGCGGCACGAGGTAGCCCTCGACGGCGCCGGTCGTGACGCTCGCGGTCGCCGTCTCGCCGGGGAAGAGCGCACCCGCGGGCAGAGCGATCTCAACGGGCACGAGGCCGCTTGCCGGATCGATCGCCGCGCCGCGCGCGAGCACCGTTCCCGAAACCGCCGCGCGCGCGCCGAGCGCGGTCACCTGAGCCGCATCACCCGGGGCGAGCGCGCGCGCCTCGTTGGGCACGACACCTGCCTCGAGCACGAGCGATTGGGCTCGCGCGAGCTCGAGTAGCGGCGTGCCCTCGGCCACGATCGCACCGCTCGCCGCGGAAAGCGCCGTGACGATCGCCCGGAACGGTGCGCGCAGCGTCGCGGCGCCGCCGGCACCCTGCGCCTGAAGCGCCGCGAGCGCGGCGCGCGCGTCCGTCACGGCCTTGCGCGCGTCCTCGAGCTGCTGGACCGTCGCGAGGTGCTCTGCACGCAGCGCGCGCGCGTACGCAAGCAGATGCTCCGCGACCGGCAGTGCCGAGCGCGCCTGGGCGTAGCTTGCCGCCGTGGCCGGCGTCGGACCGAGTCGCACGAGTGGGGCGTTCGGCGCTACGCTCTGCCCGAGGCGGACGAGGACTCGATCGACGCGCGCGGCTCCCGGCGCCATGAGCGTCCGCTTCGTGAGCGCGCTCGCCTGCACGGTCCCGTAGAGCATGACGGTGCGCGGAATGCGGCCGCGCGCGAGCGGCACCACCTCGACTGAAGCGCTCGCTGCCGGCGATGCCTGGTCCGCGTCCGAGTCCTCCGCGCGCGCCCGCCCGAGCGCCGCTGCGCCGAGGGCGAGCGCCAGCGCAACGCTCAAAGCACACTGCAGGCGACCGGTGCGCGTGCTCATGGTGTGCGCTCAGTGCCATCCGCGACGATCAGCGTCGTTCGCGGCAGCCCGATGCCGAGCACGACGGTAAGATCGGCGCGCGCCTCGGCGAGCGTGCGCTCGAGCGCTGCGGTCTCGAGGTCGCGCTCGAGCGCCGCGGTCTCGAAGTCGGTGGCGGCGCGCGCATCGAGGCTGCCCTCTTCGTAGGCCGCGCGGGCTGAACGTGCGAGCTGCTCGGCGGCCACCGCCGCCGCGCGCGCGCGCGCGACGTCGGCGCGGGTGCGCCTCACCAGGGAGACGAGGCCACGGGCCTCACCGACTGCGGCATCGAGTCGCGCCGCAAACTGCTCGCGCAGCATCAGCCGTGTGGCGCGGGCCTGCGCGATCTGTCCCTGATTGCGGTTGAAGAGCGGCACATCGAACGTGCCCGTCGGGCCGATCGAGCGAATGTTCGTCGTGTCCTGCTCCCAGATCGGCCCGAGCGCGAGCGCGGGAAACTGCCCGAGGATCGCCGCGCGCAGCGCCTCGTCGGCGGAGCGGTAGCCGAGCTCGAGCGCGAGGAGGTCTGGGCGCCGCTCGGGAAGCGAGCCGATGAGCCCCTGTACGTCGGGCGGTGGCGAGAGGTCCTCGGGCGGTGCTGCGATGGCGAAGCGCACTTCCGGCACGAGCCCGAGCAGCGCATCGAGCTCCTCCCAGTCGCTCGCGCGCGTCGACCGCAGCGCGACGAGCGATTGATCGAGCGTGGCCGCGGCGCTGAGGAGCGGAGCGAGCGCGGTGTTATCGAGCGTGCCGGACGCGACCGCGTCGCGCACCGCCGTCACATCAGCCTCGATGAGCATTCGCTCGCGCTCGCTGAGCGCGATCGAGCGCTCACCCCAGTACAGATCGAGCGCGAGCAGGCGTGCCCGTTGCGCGACCTGCCACTGCGCCCACAGCTCGCTCGCTCGCACCTGCTCGCTCGCGGCGCGCGCCGCGAGCACCCGCCGGTGGTAGGTGATGAGGGAAGTGATGTCCTCGGTCATCGAGACGGCCCAGTCGGGCTGGATGCCCGGTCCCCCGAGGAGCGCCTCCCAGTTGATCGTGACCGCCGGGTTGGGCAGAAGCGCCGCCTGATGGGCGGTGGCCTCCGCGAGGCGCCGCTTTCCATACTGTGCCCGTAGGTCCGGATCATTGAGGATCGCGAGGAGCCCGATCTCGGCCACGGGCAGCGGCCGGCCGATGTCGATGCGGCCGGCCGGCACGCCGGGCACGGCTGGGATGTCGAGCGCGAGTTGATCGAGCCCCGGCGCGAGGCTCGCGGCGCGCGGCAGCGGCAGCGGATGGTAGGTGGCGCAGCCGCTGAGCAGACTCACGAGCACCAGGCGCGTCCACGAGCGCGCCCGCACGCGCGGTGCGTGACGAGCGCTCAACATGGCAGCCATTCCTGAGGCACCTCCGACTGAGCCTCGGGGCCGACAGCGCTCTGTCGATCGGTCGAGCGGACCACTCAGGCCGGGGCGACGCCGGAGAATTTCATCTGGATCGAGCCGCGGCGCTCGAGGAACTTCCAACGGCCGTTTTCGCGCACGAACCGATCCTGAAATTCGCCGAAATAGATCGGCCCCGCCGACGGATAGGGTGGCTTCGCGTCGGGCGCCGGCGTGGTTGCGACCATCGTGAGATACGAGAGCCCGTGCGCCGCGTCGCGGGAGTCGACCTCGATCGCGATGTTGGTCGCGAGGTGCTTGGTGAGAAGCGTCTTCGGGCGGGTAAGGAGGGAGGCGCGGATCGCCTCGCGGCCGTGGATGATCTGGTCCGGGGACATCGGCCGCGCCATGGAGCCCGCTTCGGCGAAGCAGTCCGCCGCCGCGCTCATGTCGCCCAGATCGAGCGCGCGCGAGTAGACGTGGACGAGCCGCTCGCAGGCTCGCTCGATCTCGATCCGCTCTGTGGTGCTCAGCATCTCCGTCATGACTTGCCTCCTTCAGGCTCGCCTTCAGTGTACCCGCGGGCGCGGACGGCGCGCGCGCACCCGGCGGTGGTCAGCTCGCTCGCGGCGCGCCGCGCTCCTCGAGCACCGCCGGCGCAAGCGGCGGACGCCCGAGGATCATGTCCGCCGCCTTCTCCGCGACCATCACGACGGGCGCATTGGTGTTGCCCCCGATGATCGAGGGAAACACCGAGGCATCCGCAACGCGTAGACCCTCGATCCCGATGACCCGCAGCTCCCGGTCGACCACCGCGGTCGGGTCGTTGCCCATGCGACAGGTGCTCACCGGATGGTGCACGGTGTAGGCGCTGGCGCGGACATAGGCAGCGAGGTCTGCATCGCTGCGGGCGCTCTCCCCCGGGGCGACCTCCCGCGCGCGGTAGCGCTCGAACGCGGTTGCGGCGAACACCTGACGGGCGAGTCGCATTCCGCGGATGACAGGCTCGATGTCCTGCGGCACCGCGAGCAGGTTCGGATCAATGAGGGGCGCCGCGAACGGATCCTTGCTCGCGAGCGTCACGCGGCCGCGGCTACGCGGATAGAGCCCGACCGGGCTCACCGCGAATCCATGACCGATCGGAAACGGGAACGACGCGCCGGGGCGCTTCGCCGGCTGGAATACGAGCTGCACATCCGGCCGATCGAGCCCCGGCGCGGTTTTCACGAAGGCCGCCGACTCGAAGATGTTGTTCGCGATGGGCCCGCGCCTGGCGAGCAGGTACTCGGCGATGTTCGCGAGATTGCGCGGCATCGCACGTGCTGAGATACCGTAGGAGCTCGGGTGCGCGGTGCTCATATGCACCGGGCTCGCGAGATGATCGTGGAGGTTGCGTCCCACTCCGGGGAGGTGATGTTGCACCTCGATGCCGACGGCGCCGAGGTGCTCCGCATCGCCGATGCCGGAGAGCAGCAGCAGCTGCGGCGACTGGAAGGAGCCGGCGCAGAGCACGATCTCCCGGTGCGCGCGCACGCGGATCGTGCCTGCCGCAGCGCGCGCCTCGACCGCGACTGCACGGCCTCGCTCGAGCACGATGCGCATCGCGTGCGTGCGAGTGAGCGCGACCAGCTGGTTGCGCTCGAGCGCGGGACGCAGCATCGCGCTTGCGGTCGTCTCGCGCGCTCCGCCGCGGATCGAGAGCTGGCGGAGCGCCGCGCCCTCGGTGTCCTCACCGTTCAAATCCTCCCGCGCCGGAAAGCCGAGGCTCGCGAGTGCATCGAGGAAGGCAAAGTTGAGGGGATTCGGGTGGGTGACGCGGCGGACGTTCATCGGGCCGCCGCGCCCGTGGTACAGGGAGGAGCCGAAGTTCTCGTTGTTCTCGCTGCGGCGAAAGTACGGCAGCACCTCGCGGTAGCTCCAGCCCGACGCGCCGGCCCGCGCCCAGTCGTCGTAGTCGCGCGGGTTGCCACGAAAATAGACCATGCCGTTGATGAGCGCCGAGCCGCCGAGGCCACGACCGCGCGGCGCGGGTATCGGGCGGTTGTCGAGACGCGCTTGCGGCACCGTGCGGAAGCCCCAGTTGAGCGCTTCCGACCGCTGCGCCATGACAATCGCGGCGGGGATGTCGACGACCGCGCGCTTGACCGAGTCGCCGGCCTCGATCAGGCAGACGGTGCGCGCCCGATCCTCCGCGAGCCGCGCCGCGAGTGCGCAGCCGGCCGTGCCCGCCCCGACCACGACGTAATCGAAGCCCTGCTCGATGTTTCCCATGCGCGCGCCCCTCGGGGCGGCATGATAGCGGCTTTCGAGGGCGCCTCGGCACGCCGGCGCGGCCGCCGGATGGAGCGGCGCCGCCCGAGTGCAAGCAGCATTGATGTCGAGCGCGCTTTCCCTAGCGCGCCGCGCGCCACGGGAATCCCGCCTGGCAGGCCTGCCCCGGCCGCTCGAGCGCGCTGCAGACGTAGGCGACGCCGCGATAAACCGTGCCGTAGGTGGGCCCGGCGATGGTCGCGAACTGCTCCGCGGCGATCTGCGTCGTCATGGTCGTGGCGGCGAGCTCGTCGGTGATGCGGACGACTCGGTTCGGATCGGCGCCGCTGTCTCCGGAGGCGCTCGAGGTGGCTGTGGTCGCCCAGAGCGTGACGGTGCCCTCGCGATTCACGACCCCCGTGAGGTTGCGCAGACCGATCGTCGTCACAGCCGGATACGGCCCGTCGTAGCCGTTGAGGCTCGGATCGACCAGGCCGATGAGTCCATTCGTGAGGACGTAGTCGAGCTGCCACGTACCGTTCACGAGGCTCCACTTCTCGAGTCCCGCGTGCGCGCTCGCATCGAGCGTGTCGCCGGTGCCCTCGTCGGCCACGTACATCGTGGTCGCATTTGCGAAGAACACGCCGAAGGGAGTGAAGTTCCCTCCGGTCGCGCGCGCCGAGTCGGTCGGAAAGCCCGGCACGACCGTGATCTCGGCCGAGGGGGCACCCGCGACGGTCGGCAGGGTGCTCACCGTGTAGACGGTATCCATGCCGTTACTGCCGCTGCCCTTGCTGAAGTAGAGCGCTCCCGCGAACTCCGTCACGGCGCGGTAGTTATTGTCCTTGCCGGGCTTGTCCGGCGCCCCTTTCTTGCCGAGATCGTACTGCAGGAGCGGATCGACCTCGGCGGAATCGTTCGCAGGAATCGGCACCGCGTACGACCAGCCGTCGATCGGCTGCACGACCTCGAGGCCGGTGGTCTCGGTCACGTCGGGGTTGGTACCGTTGCTCGGGCCGAACGTGTCCGCGTTACCGTTGTTCGAGTTGCCGACGGCGTAATAGAGGCCGTTCGCTCCGAGCAGCGCTGCGCGGCCATTGTCTCCGCCGTAGGCGATCGTCGGGGTGTAGGAGAAGTGTCCGCGCTCGTCGACCGCCACGATCGTGCGGTGGAAAGCGTAGCTCGAGCCGAATGCGAAGGTGACGGGGTTCGTCGGATCCTGGCCCGGAACCGCATCGGCATTCGAGACGTCGATCGCCCCGACGCCGGCACCGCCATAGCCGACGAACACGAGATGGCTTCCGAACCCATCGCGCGCGATGTGCAGCGCGAGCTCGGACTTCGAGCTGAAGCTCGTGACGACCTGGTCGGTTGGTACCTCGAGCTGAACGAGCTCGCGGCCGCTCCAGGGATCGAGGTCATTCAACCGGATCGGCGATGTGATTCCGAAGCTGCCGTCGACCGCGGCGTTGTTCCACACGTTGACATAGTCGTTGCCTGCGATCGCGGTGGTGGTGGCCGTGTCGGTGTTCGCAAGCGTGGTGCCGACCACGAGCGCTGCGACGGCACCCCGGTCGTTCTCGTACCGACTGCTGCTCACGATGAGCGAGTCGGGCAACAGGAACGGGCCGTCGGCGAGCGCGACCGGAGCGGCCGCCCACAGAGCAACAAGTGTCGATCCCGCCGCAAGCGGGGCCACGGTGATCGGGCGAAGGGTGCGCATGGTGCCTCGGCTAGGTCGGATGGATGCGTTCGGATCGCGCTCGCCTGCGCTCAGGCGCCGGCGACCGTGCGCAAACCTAACCGGCGAATGTGTCGATTGGGTGTCAGCGGCCGCGTGCGGTGTGCTCCGGCACGGAGAAGGCGAGCAGCACGTTGCCGGGAGTCTGCGAGACGACTCCGTAGCCCGAGCCGACGAAAAGCATCCCTTGAGCGACCGTCGCGCCCGCCGCGCTGATCGAGCCGCCGTGCGCGGCCACGCCATTGACGGTGCGAAACGCGCGCGCCGTGTCGTACGACCAGAGTGGATGACCGTCCTCGCTCGAGACGCCCCAGATCCGTCCGTCCGACCCGGCGACGAACACGACGCCCGGGATTGCAGTCGCCGCGGCCGAATGCGTCACCTTGTTGAGCGCGGTGGCGTTGAGAGGCGTGTACCACAGGCGACGCCCGTTCGTCACAGCGAGCGCCACGACGCCCCCCGCGTTGAGGCCGAAGAAGACACGGTCGCCCTCGAGCGCGCCGCCCCACAGCGGTCCGCGGTTGCCGCGGCCGTTGCGCTGCCCGTCCGCCCCCGGGATCTCGCGCGCCGCGTCGACTCGCCACAGCGTCGCGCCGCCGCGGTCCGGATCGAGTGCGATGATGTCGCCGGGCTTGGTGCCGAAGACGAGCAGGCGATGTCCGCTCGCGAGCTCATCGAGCATCGGCGACATCGGGATGTCCCAGTCCGGCCCGATGTGCTTCGGGCAGTTCTCGGTGAAGCCGGATCCCGCGCAGCCCACGATGAAGGAGTCGTTCCGATAGATCTGGTGCGACCAGAGCAGCCGTCCGCTCGCCATGTCGAGCGCGAGCACGGCATCCGAGGTCGACGGGGCTGGATAGGTAGAGGCATCGCCGGTGCCGAAATAGATCGCATGGCGGCGCGGGTCGACGGTCGGCGTGTTCCACACCGGAACGCCGGCCGGCGCCCACAGCTGAATGCCGTGGGAGTTCTTATGCGTCGGGTGCGGACGCTCGGCGATCGTGTAGGTCTTCCAGATCACCCGTCCGGTGCTTGCATCGAGTGCGCTCACGCTGCCGACCGCCGTGCAGCAGGGGTAGTCCAGAACGCGCGCCGAGAACCCCTCCCACGCCGAGATCGGAACGTAGAGTCGCCCGTGGTAGAGGGCCGGGGCGGCGGTGACGCGGGTCGCGAAATTCTCCTCGACACGCGTCGTCCAGATCTGCTTGCCGCTCCAGGCATCGATCGCGTAGGCGTTTGCCTTCAGGTCGCCGAAGAAGACCGCGAACCGCCGCCGGCCGTGCACGCGGACCGCACCCAGAGTCATTGCGTTGCGCACGCCGGCGCGGCTGCGGAACGACCAGAAGACGCAGCCCGATGCCGCATCGAGCGAATAGACGTACCCGATGTCGGTGCCGACGAACACACGTCCCGCCACCACGGTCGGCTGCCCGTATGCCGAGGTGCCTCCGGGATAGCCAAACGCCCATTTGAGCCTGAGCCGCGCCACGGAGTCGGCGTCGAGTCCCGCCGCCGCGGACGACTGAAAGCGGCGGTTCGCGGCTCCATTACCCCATCCGTTCCAGCCGGGTCCGCCAAGCCCGCGCAGCGGCGGATTGCGCAGGCAGCGATTCGGCATCGCGCTCGCATCGCCCGACTGTGCCGACCCCAGGAGCTCACCGGCGAGCGATTCGGCCACCCGGCGCCGGTCGGTATCGGTGAGGGTATCCCCCACCGACTTCATGACGCCGGTCGTAAGCGCGGCGTAGATTCGCTCGGGCGTCATGGCCCGCAGCGCCGCCGGCGAGGGCGCGCGCTGAAACGCGGGGTTGCCATGGCAGGCGACGCAGTGCTGCTGGAAGACCGCGAAGCCGAGCTCAGTGCCGCGCCGTTCGGGTGCGGCACTCGCGGCGCCCGCCGTTGCCGGCGCGGCGGCGGCCTGCGCGGTCGCGGCCAGTGCGGCCATCGCGAGAGCGAGCCTCTTCACGGACGCGGGTCGCGATGAGCTCATCGAGGCGCTCCTTTCCGCCGAAGTGCGGTTTCCGCTGTCCGCTGCGGCCGCGATCGGTGGCGTGACCGCGCATGATGCCATTAATGCGCTAGACTCAGCGGATGTGGCGATACGCGGCGGTGCTGTCGCTGATCGCGGCGGGTGCCTGCGAGGCCCGCTCTCCGCCCCCCGCGCGCCTCGTTCTCTACGACGGCCGCATCGTCACCCTCTCCGCCCGGCTCCCGCAGGCACAGGCGATCGCGGTGAGCGGCCGGCGCATCCTCGCCGTTGGCTCCGATGCGACGATCAAGCGGTTGATCACGGCGCGGACGACCACCATCGACCTGCACGGCATGACCGTCGTCCCGGGCTTCATCGACAGTCATGCCCATTTCCTGCAAACGGGCCAGGCGCTGAGCGAGCTCGATGTCGGCGCATCGAGCGCGCCCACCTGGGACGACATCGTCCGCAAGGTGGCCGTCGCGGCGCGGCATGCGCGGCCCGGGGAGTGGATCGTCGGCTCGGGGTGGCATCAGGAGCACTGGAGGCAGGCGCCGCAGCCGAATTTCGAGGGGTTGCCGACGGGCAGGCAGCTCGACGCCGTGTCACCCGATAACCCGGTGCTTCTCGAGCATGCGAGCGAGCACGCAATGTTCGTCAACGGACTTGCGCTCAAGCTTGCGGGGATCGGCGCCGACACCCCGAGCCCCCCGGGCGGGGAAATCGTGCGCGACGGCAGCGGGCGCGCCATCGGAATGCTGCGCGATGCAGCCATGAAGCCCGTTTTGGCGGCGCTCGATGCCTCCCGCGCCAAGGAAAGCCCTGCCGCGCGCAAGGCGCGACTGCTGCGCGAGATCGCGCTCGCAACGCACGATGCGCTCGAGCACGGCGTCACGACCTGGCAGGACATGGGTGAGCCGTTCGCTGTGATCGACCTGTACCGAGCGCTCGCGGCGCAGGGCGAGCTCGGGCTGCGACTCGATGCGTGGGTGGCCAAGGAGCCCCCGGAAGCGCTCCGGTCGCGCCTGAAGAGCTACTTTCTCGTCGACTACGGCAAGAACCATCGCCTCACCGTGCGGGGTGTCGGCGAGATTCTCTCGGACGGTGCGCTTGGGACGCACTCCGCGTGGTTCTTCGCGCCCTATCGCGATGTGCCCTCCTCGAGCGGCTACAACGTCACGCCGATGAAGACGATCGCCGCAATCGCCACGATCGCACTCGCCGATGGCTTCCAGCTCTCCGTGCACGCGATCGGCGATCGCGCCAACCACGAGGTGCTCGACCTCTATCAGAGGATGTTCGCCACCCGCCCTGCGCTCACCGACCTGCGGTGGCGAATCGATCACGCCCAGCATCTCATCGCCGCCGATATTCCGCGGTTCGGGGCACTGAAGGTGATCGCCTCGATGCAGACGGGGCATGCCTGCGACGATGCGCCATACGTCGTGCGGCGTCTCGGACCCGAGCGCGCCGCGTACGCCTACGCCTGGCACGCACTCATCACGAACCACGCGGTGATCGCGAACGGGACCGACTCGCCGGTGATTTCCCTCGACCCGATCCCGAGTCTCTACTGCGCCGTCACCCGCCGGGAGCGCTTCTCCCCGGCGGCTCCGGCGTTTGAGCCACAACAATCGATGACGCGCCTGGAGGCGCTCCGTTCCTACACTTACAACGGCGCCTACAGCATGTTCAAGGAGAAGGAGCTCGGCTCGCTCGAGCCCGGCAAGCTCGCCGACATGGTCGTGCTCGACCGCGATATCATGACCGAGCCCGCGGCCGACATTCTAGCGACGCGCGTCGCGTACACGATTCTCGACGGCCGGATCGTCTACCGTCGCGAGCGCTGAGCGCTCAGTCCGCAGCGCGGGACATTCGATGCTTGCAGCGCTGGATACGCAATGAATCGACTGCATCGCACAGCAGGCGTCCCGAGCGCGCGTGCGGTACTGGCGGCCGTGCTTGCGCTCGCCGTGCTGCACTTTTCATTCGCCGCCGCGCCGTCTGCCTCGGCCGTGACGATGGAGGCGGTGATCTATCACCAGTACGGCGCCGCAGACGTCCTGCATCTCGAGGCACTGCCGAAGCCGACGCCGGCGGACGATTCCGTGCTGGTCAGGGTGCACGCGGCCTCGGTGAACCCGTACGACTGGCACTTCATGCGAGGTACGCCGTACATCGTGCGCATGATGGTCGGCCTGCGCCGGCCCAAGTCTCCGCGGCTCGGCGTTGATTTCGCCGGAACGGTGGTGGGGGTAGGAAAGCATGTCGCGGCTTTCAAGCCGGGCGACGAGGTATTCGGCGGGCACGACGGCGCGTTCGCACAGTACGTGACAGTTCGCGAGCACGGCTCGATCGCGCTCATGCCGCAGCGAGCGACCTTCGAGCAGGCGGCCGCCGTACCGATTGCCGGCGTCACCGCGCTGCAGGCGCTGCGTGACGTGGGACACTTGAGAGCGGGTGAGCGGGTGCTGATCAACGGCGCCTCGGGCGGGGTCGGAACGTTCGCCGTGCAGATCGCCAAGGCATTCGGCGCCGAGGTGACCGCTGTCTGCAGTACGCGCAATGCAGCGCTCGTGCGCTCGATCGGGGCGGATCACGTCATCGACTATACGCGCGAGGATTTCACTCGCGAGCCCACCCGCTACGACCTCGTGCTCGATACCGTCGGCAATCACGGCGTCCTCGACTACCGGCGAGTGCTGAAGCCGCGTGGGATCGCAGTGATGATCGGCGGAGGGGGGGCCCGCGCCCGCGAGTGGATCGGACCGGTGTTCAACATGATCGAGCTCCCGGTCGTCTCCTGGTTCACGAGCCAGAAGTTCGTCACGTTCGAAGCATCCCTCGAGCAGCGCGACCTCGAGTATCTTGCGAATCTCATCCAGCTGGGAAAGCTGACGCCCGTCATCGATCGGCGCTATCCGCTCGCTGCGACCGCGGCCGCCATCACCTACCTCGAGAACGGGCACGCGCGCGGGAAGGTAGTCATCGATGTGCAGTGACGACGCCCCGCGATTTCGCGGCGCGGCTTTGGAGCCGAGCCCCGGGTGAGCCGGCGCGCTGCGACCGCTACGCGGCACCGCCTACCGCGGCAGCCGCGATGGCCGCCTCCAACCCATCCGCCGAACTGCGCAGCGCAGAGAGATCGGAGGCACTCCAGGCCTTCACGATGCGCCCGGCAAGCAGCAGGACGGCGCGATCGGCGTAGCGCTCGACCACATCGAGCGCGTGCGTCGCGAGCAGCACGCTCGCACGCCGCGCTGCGACGAGCGTGCGCAGATGCTGCTTGAGCGCACGCGAGCTCGCCGGATCGAGCCCGTTGAACGCCTCATCGAGCACGATCAGCCGTGGCGCGCCCACCAGGGCGAGCAGCACGGCAAGCTTCTGACGGGTGCCGAGCGAGTAGGTATCGACGAAGCGATCGAGGTACGTCGCAAAGGAGAGCGTGTCGATCATCGCGAGCACGTCGGCATCGATCGCGCGTACGCCCTTCGCCGCCGCGTGCACTTCCAGGCACTGGCGGCCGGTGAGCAGGCCTGGCAGCCGCTCCGGTGCACACCCGAAGCCGAGCAAGCGCTTCGCCGCGCGCCCCGCGCGCGCGAGCGGGTGACCGCAGAGCTCAACCTCGCCCGCGAACGGATGCAGCATGCCTGCGATGCAGTAGAGCAGCGTTGATTTTCCGCTTCCGTTCGGCCCGAGGAGCGCGACCCATTCGCCGCGCTGCACCTCGAGACTCACGTCACTCAGGACCGGGACCGTGCCGTAACCGGCCGTCAGCTTCTCGACGCGCAGCACGGGCGCGTCGGTCGCGAGCGGCGTGCGGTCGCCGGTCAGGTCATCCATCGATGTAGCGGCGAGCGCGCGACCGCAATGGTTCGCAGCGCGAAGCAGCACACCCCGGCGCTCACGAGGCAGACCGCGGCGAGCCAAGTGAGTGCGTAAGGGAGTGCCAGATGCACGCCACGCGCGCCTGCAGTCGCCTCGGCGAGCGCCACGAGAACCGCGCAGCCGGCGATCTCCCCGACCACGGCCCGGTGGCACACCGCAGCCGCAAACCGCATCGCGCCCACCGGGGTCGGCGCAAGCCACCACGATGCGGCGAGCGCCACGCGCACGACGGCGAGGAAGAGATTGACCAGATGCAGCGTCACGAGCCACACGGCCGCCGCAGCCAAGGCAACGGCGCCGGGAACATCGAGGGGCAATCCAAGGAGCAGCAGCACGAGGCTGCGCGCCTGGTTCTTCGGACGCTGCGAGTATTTCGCCTGCGCGACGGGCCAGTACCCGAGTGGGGTGAGCTTTGCGCGGGTCGCCCAACTCGCGCGCACGCCACGCACGAACGCATATCTCGACGGCGCCGGCACGTGCTTGACCTCGCGGCCCGATCGGCTCGGGCGCGCCGCGCGCCGCTCTCCGATCGCCGCTCCGATCGCCACCGTCGCGATCGCCGCGACCAATCCGGCCGCGGAGGCCATGATCAGCGTTGCAAATGCCTGCAAGCGGTCGCTTGCGAACAGCGCGGCGATCGTTGCTGCGACGGCGACGCCAACCCAGAGCGCTCCCGGCAGCGCTGCCGCGCGGGCGGTGAGCGGGAGATCGCTCGGCAGGGCCGCAAGCCAGTCGCGATGCCGATTGCTCGCGAGGCGGCGCCGGATCCGCGCAATCATCGCCGCGAACGCGACGAGCGTGCCGCCGAGCACCAGTAGCGGCACCTTTGCAGCCGCGTCGAGCGAGCGTTCCAGCCCGCTTGCACCCGCGGCCACGCCCATTGCGATCGGCAGGAGCGCGAGCGCCGCTCCCGCGAGCGGCCATCGGTGGAGCAGGTTGGCCCATGCGAGCCCGGTGACCCGCAAGCGTGGTCTCAGATCGAGCCAACTCCGGGAGCGCTCGCGCATCGGCGCGCTCAGTCACGCGCGGCCGCGCGACCTCGCCCCGCGTGGCGGCTCGAGTACCTCATCATCACGGCTTGGCGCGCAGATTCGGATTGATGTGCAGCGCCTCGGGACTCTTCTCTACGTTGTCCCAATGCTCGGCGATCTTGCCGTGCTCGATCCGGAAGAGGTCGAAGTGTGTCGTCGCGTACTTCCGCCCTGGCGACTGCGGGTCGGGAAGGTAGCTCACCGTCGCGAGCAGCACGAGGTTGCGCTCGGCCATGATAGTGACGACCTGAAAGGTGATTTGCGGTGCGATCGGCTGCACCGGGCGCGTCGCCTTCATGTACGCGACCATCGCATCGCGGCCGCTCGCCACGTTCGGATTGTGCTGGATGTAGCTCTTGGTGAAATAGCGTGGAGCAAGCTCGGTGTGGCCGGCCTGGACGATCGCGCGCCACATGTCGAAGACGAGCTTCTTGTTGGCGGCGAGCTTCGGATCCTTGCTCTCGAGGAGCGCCGCCTGATCGCTCACCCCCGTCGGCGGCACCTGGCCGGCGGCCACTCCCGCAAACGCCATCATGATTCCGCAGCAGATCTTGTGCGCCTTGTTCTTTGCCACAGTCCTTACTCCAGATCGTGTGAAATCGGCCGCACGAGGCTAGAGTCGGCGTGCGCTGGTGTCCAGCTTCCGCCGAGCGCGTGCCGGGGAATGGCGGTAAGTGCCGTCGCTCTAATCCCCGTATCCGCACCGCCTGCGGGGTATGATATCGGCGAAAGCACGGGCCAAACGTTGATGCGGAGAAACCCCATGCCCGGCGTATTCGCCAAGCTCAATCTCGGGCCGGCTGTCGAGGTCGTCGTGCTCGAAGCGCCGGCGTCCTTCGGCAAGGAGCTCGCCGCGCTTGGCAAGGTCAAGGTGGCGCGTGCCGCGAAGGGCGTGAAGCAGGTGGCGTTCGCGCTCATCTTCGTGACCGCGAAGAATCAGATCGGGCCGCTCTGGAAATCCGTGCTGCCGAAAGCGGTTGGCGATGCGGTCATCTGGTTCGCCTATCCCAAGGGAACCTCCAAGCGCTACGCGTCCGACCTCAACCGCGACCACGGCTGGGACGCCATTCGGGAGAGCGGATGGGACACGGTGCGGCAGATCGCGATCGATGAAGACTGGTCGGCGCTGCGATTCCGTCGCACCGAATTCATCAGCCGGCGTCCCGCGCCGGCGAAGACTTAGGGAGATCCCGCCCGCTCCATGACGAGCGCCGCCATCGCGCGCGATCGATCGGTGGCCTGAGCCTCGAGTCCGGCGGCGACCCCCAGGCGATCAGCCCGGTTCCGGTTCTGGCTCACTTTCCACTTGCCCTGGAGTTTCGCGATCGGCATCTCGAGTCCCACGATCTGGCCGATCATGTGCTCGAGATAAGCCTGCGGCGCATCGGATACTCGCCACGGCAGCGCCTGATGTGCCTCCTGCACGCGAGTGAGCTGCGTGACGTGCTCGAGAAGCCAGGCGCGATCTTCGATCGCGCGCGGCGCGCCGTACGCGTGGGCGACCGCGTAGTTCCACGTCGGCACGGCTTTGCCGTCGGCATGCTTGCTCGGGTACCACGACGGGGTGATGTAGGACTGCGGTCCCTGAAAGATGGCGAGCGCCCCTGCCGTGCCGCCGAGCTCGCGCCACACGGGATTGGACCGCGCCACGTGCGCGCGCAGCGTTCCGAGCTCACCGCCGCCGGGATCGATGAGGAAGGGCATGTGGTTCGCGCAGAGTTCGCCATCCTGGATCACGACGAACGTGCCGAGCGGATGGGACCTGATGAGGTCGTGCAGCACATCGAGTCGGGGCTCGGCGAAGGGCTGGGGAGAGTACACGGCGGCAGTCCCGGTGATCGGTCGTGAAATGCCATGATACAGAGGCGGCCTCGTGCGGGCATCGTTCGGCGCGACGGCGTAAGATTCGACGCAGGCGGTCGATTGCTATTCGATGACACGGACCAGGTTGTCAGCCGTGAGACGCAGTATCGGCCTGCGGCGCAGCGCCGCTGGAGCGCTCTGCGCGTTGCTCCTCCTCTCCGCAACCTCCTGGGCGGCGTCCACGGACGACGCGAAGCACCTCACCGCGATACTCATCCTCGCCCACGACGATGTCGCCGATCCCGACTTCGCGCAATCGGTCGTGCTCGTGATGAACAACCTCGCTCCCGCGCCCGTCGGCATCATCGTCAACAGACCGACCCGCATCGGAGTCTCACAGCTGTTCCCCGATCTCAAGCGCCTTGCAGCGCTGCCCGACAAGGTGTACTTCGGCGGGCCGGTCGAGATCGACACCGTGTGGTTCCTGTTCCGCGCGGCGAAGCCGCCGGAGCATGCGATCCGGGCCTTCGACGACATCTACGTGAGCGCCGATCGGGAGCTGCTGCTCAAACTCCTTGGCCGCGACAAGCCCATGGAGGGGCTCAGGATTTTCGCCGGCCACGCAGGTTGGGCGCCGGGCCAGCTCGAGGGCGAGATCAACAGCGGGGATTGGACGCTCAGGCGCGCCGACTCGGATGCGATATTCAACGGCAAGTCCGACCACCCGTGGCCCGGGCAGCGCTCGCAGAAGGACACCACGTAGCGCATCCCGCGGGCAACGCCAGCAACTCCGCGCGCGTGCCGCCCTAATCGATCACCGCGGCGAGGACCCTGTCCCCGAGCCGCTGCGTGCGCGGCAGATGATCAGCGTCCTCGAGCGAGCCGACCGTGACGAGAGAGAAGCACACCTCGTGCACCGGATCGACCCAGAAGCACGACGTACCTGATCCCCGGCCGCCGTAGGTGCGCGTGCTCGCGAGATTCGGCAAGGGTGCGGGCGTGAGCTTCTCGCCACGGACGAAGAACCCGAGCCCGTGATACGCGGGCGAGGGCAGCCAGTTGCGCAAGGGAAGCGCGTAGTCCATGAGCGAGTTCGGCGTCTCGCCAGTGTGGTTGCGCGTTGCGAGCTCGATGGAGAGCGGCGCGAGCAGCCGATAGCCCCCGCCATCCGCACCGCCGCGCAGGAGTTGACCGTTGTGATGCGGGTCG
>Ga0335072_10002388_pt1 | contig 29175 bp, 25 predicted proteins | sample Lox_Sample_21_FD_206725 | JGI IMG/M metagenome (GOLD analysis project Ga0335072, IMG submission 206725) | Soil microbial communities from Loxahatchee National Wildlife Refuge, Florida, United States - Lox_Sample_2.1 | ecosystem: Environmental > Terrestrial > Soil > Wetlands | place: USA... | reverse complement strand
GTGGCCGAGGGCGTCGAAGGCCTGGTGCACATCAGTGAGATCGTCGCCGACCGCCGCCTCAACCACCCCAGCGACGTCCTCCGCACCGGCCAGCGCGTCAAGGCTCTCGTGCTCGCCCTCGACCCGGAAAAGCGCCAGATGAAGCTCTCCATCAAGCAGCTCATCCCCACCAGCCTCGACGAGTACATCGCCGAGCACAAGCCCGGCGACGAGGTCTCCGGCCGTGTCGTCGAAGTATCGTCCACTGGCGCAACGGTCGAGCTGGGGGAAGGCATCCGCGCCGCCTGCCGCGTGTCAGGTGCGGCCAGAGCTGCTTCAGAAGGTGAGGCGGCCGCGGGCGCGGCGGCGGACCTGTCGAGTTTGACCTCGATGCTCCAGGCGCGCTGGAAAGGCGCCGCGCCTGCGCCGTCAGCCGCTCCCGACCCCCTCGCCGAGGGCCAGATTCGCCGCTTCAAGATTGTGAAACTGAGCGCGGAGTCCAAGAAGATCGAGGTTGAGTTAGCGTAGCCTGCTACAGATAAACCTCATCCACGTAGCACCACTTCCAGTTCTCGCCCCGCTCGGCGCTCTGGATCAGCGGATGCTGCGTCTCATGAAAGTGCGCGCGCGCGTGCCGGTTCGGCGAGGAGTCGCAGCAGCCCACATGCCCGCACTCCAGGCACATCCGCAAGTGAACCCATACGCCGCCCGTCTTCAGGCACTCCTCGCAACCCTTCGTCTTCGGCTTCACCTTCTTCAGGTGATCTTTTGCGTGACTGCACTCCGCCATGGCTGACCTCCGGCTCTCTACTCCACCTTATACTGCTCGGCGAGCGCCGAAAACTGGCGCACCTGCCCGGTGACCCAGTCCTCCCCGCGCCCCAACTCGGCTGCCAGCAGGCTGGCAACCTCTTCGGCCATCGCGGAAGCCGCCGCGGCGTTCAAAAACAGCGCCCGCGTGCGCCGCGCCAGCACATCTTCAACCGTGCGCGCCATCTCCTCCCGCGCCGCCCACACCACCTCGGCCGCCGTGTAAGGCAGCGCCGGATGCAGCCGCGCCGCCAGCACCGGGTCGCGCGCCAGCCCGCGAATCGCCTCCGCATCCGAGCCGTATACGCCCATGTGCTCGTCTTCCTCCGCAGCAAGACTCGATGCCGCGCCAGCCTCTTCCACGTATCCGTGAATATGCAGGTTCTTCGTCGCGCATTCAAGGTCCGGCAGCCGGCCCAGAGTGATCGCGTGGTCCACGCAGTCCTCGGCCATGTGCCGGTAGGTGGTCCACTTGCCGCCGGTGATCGTCAGCAGCCCCGATCCATCCACGTGAATCACGTGATCGCGCGAAAGCGTCGAAGTCCTACCCTCGCCCTTCACCAGCGGCCGCAGCCCCACGTAAACGGCCAGCACATCGTCGCGCGTGGGCGGCCGCGTCAGGTAGCGTCCGGCAGTCTCCAGGATGAACTCAATCTCCGCCTCCAGCGGCCGCGGCTCCAGGCTCGGCGCTTCCACCGGCGTATCCGTCGTTCCCGCCACCGCGTGCCCGTGCCACGGAATCACGAACAGCACCCGCCCATCGCTCGTGCGCGGCACCATCAGCGCCGTGTCGCCCTTCAGGAACGAGCGGTCGAAGACCAGATGAATCCCCTGGCTCGTGACCATGATGGGCTCGGCCTCGGGCTCGGCCATCCGCCGCACCTGGTCGGTAAAGACCCCCGTCGCATTCACCACCATCCGCGCCGCCAGCGTCAGTTCCTCGCCGGTCTCCGTATCGAGCGCCGTCACCCCGTTCACGTAGCCGTCGGTATCGCGCAGGAAACCCGTCGCCGGGCAATAATTCACGACCGCCGCGCCCAGGTCCGCCGCCGTCATCGCCAGGTGGATCAGCAGCCGTGAATCGTCGAACTGTCCGTCGTAGTAGACCACGCCGCCCAGCAATCCCTCCGGCTCGAGAGCCGGCAGCCGTTCCAGCGTCTCCTCGCGGCTCAGCAGCTTCGACGGCCCAAACCCGTATTTGCCGGCCAGCAGGTCGTAGAGCTTCAGCCCGATCCCGTAAAACGGCGCCTCCCACCACGAATAGTTCGGCACGATGAACGCCAGATCGTGCACCAGGTGCGGCGCGTTGCGGCGCAGCAGCCCGCGCTCCTTCAGCGCCGACATCACCAGCGGAATATTGCCCTGCTCGAGATAACGCACGCCGCCGTGCACCAGCTTCGTCGAGCGGCTGCTCGTCCCTTTGCCAAAGTCGTGTGCTTCAACGAGTGCCACGCTCAGCCCGCGCGCCGCCGCGTCCACGGCCACGCCCATGCCTGTCGCGCCCCCGCCCACCACCACGATGTCCCACGGAACCTGCGCCTCGAATCGCTCGCGCAGCCTTTGCAGCATCGCTTGCCGTTGCATCGCTTGCTCCCGTTCCTATTACGCCGTCCAGGCCTTTGCCCGTTCAACCGCGCGCTGCCACAACGCGCGCCGCTCGACCCGTTCCGTCGCCGCCATCTGCGGCTCAAACCGCCGGTCACCCAGCCGTTTGGCTTTGAGCTCTTCCGTCCCACCCCAAAACCCCACAGCCAGCCCCGCCAGATAGGCTGCGCCCAGCGCCGTGGTCTCTGTCACCTGCGGCCGCACCACGGGCACACCCAGAACATCGGCCTGGAACTGCATCAGCAGATCGTTCACCGCCGCGCCTCCATCCACGCGCAGCGCAGCCAGCGGCGTTGCGGTCTCACTGTGCACCGCATCCAGCACGTCCGCTACCTGAAACGCGATCGCCTCAAGAGCCGCGCGTGCAATGTGCCCCGGCTTCGTATCGCGCCGCAATCCGATCAGCATCCCCGCCGCGTGCGCATCCCAGTGCGGCGCGCCCAGCCCCACAAACGCCGGCACAAACACCACCCCGCCTGCATCCGGAACCGATGCCGCCAGCTCCTCCACCTCGGCCGAGGAACCGATCAGCTTCAAATTGTCGCGCAGCCACTGCACCACCGCCCCGCCGATGAAGATACTCCCCTCGAGTGCGTACTCGCGCCGCTTCTGCGCGCTCGCGGCCATCGTCGTAATCAGCCTGTGCCGCGACCGCAGGAACTCCGTGCCGATGTTCTGCAGCAGAAAGCAGCCCGTACCGTAAGTGTTCTTGGCCTCGCCCGCCGTCCAGCACAACTGCCCAAAGAGCGCAGCCTGCTGGTCGCCCGCAATCCCGGCAATCGTCGCCCCGCCCAGGCCCAGCGTGGTCGTCACCTCGCCCACCGGCTCGCTTGACCACACCACCTCCGGCAACAGGCTCGCCGGCACGCCGAAGATCTCCAGCAGCTCCGCATCCCACGCGCCTGTGACAATGTTATAGAGCAGCGTTCTCGACGCGTTGGTCACGTCCGTCACGTGGCGCGTGCCGCTGGTCAGGTGCCAGATCAGCCAGCTATCCACTGTGCCAAAGGCCAGTTCGCCGCGCTCGGCCCGTGCCCGCGCCCCGGGCACATTGTCCAGAATCCAACGGATCTTCGTCCCCGAAAAATACGGATCGAGCACGAGGCCGGTCTTGGCTGAGACCGTTTCGCCCACGCCGCTCTCCTCCAGGGCCTTGCACTGCGCAGCAGTCCGGCGGTCCTGCCACACGATCGCCGGATGAATCGGCTTGCCCGTCGCCCGCTCCCACACGATCGCGGTCTCGCGCTGGTTGGTGATGCCGATGGCGGCCACATCGCGCGGCCGCGCTCCGGCCTTGCCCAGCGCCTCTACCGCACACGAAATCTGGCTGGTCAGGATCTCATTCGGATCGTGCTCCACCCAACCGGCCTGGGGGTAGAACTGCTCGAACTCATGCTGCGCCACGGCCGCGATCGCGCCGTTTGCGTCAAACAGGATCGCGCGCGAGCTGGTGGTGCCCTGGTCGAGGGCTAGGATGTAGGCCATAAATCCGAACCGCCTTCGGGGTCCAGTCAAACATGAGGAGGCGGTAGCGGGCAAGCTGGCAAACTGCAATGGTGAGCGTCTTCTGTCAAGAAGAGCGACCCCTCAAGTTGTTAGATTGGCCGCCGCGCTGCCAGCGGCCTATAGGGAGCTAGTCAAGCCTCGTGCCAACGACCTAAAACTGAAAGAACCATCTCAAACAGCTCGCTTGGCCTGTTCGTACAGCCAACGGCTCCCCTCCTTTTAGCTTCGGATTGATGCTCAGGAGCGCGCGAGCTGGCGTATATGATGAACGGTGTTTGATTCCCGTCTGCGCGCAGCCTATCCAGAAGCGTGTACCCCGCCTGCGGATCGGGCGGCCTGCCCATATCGGAGATGACGGCATCGAATGACTGGCGCTTGATTTTATCCATCGCTTCATCTGTCGACTTTGCAAGAACAAAACTGACGCCTAACGCCTCCAGGCTCTGCCGTTCGTGAACGTTGTTGTCGGGCCGGTCGTCAACCCAAAGCACGGTTGATCTTCCTGCGCGGCGAATCACGCTTGGAGTGACAAGATCCGCAACTACCTCTGCAGCTGCCCGCGCATTTCTTGCGGCACTCTCGGGACCTGCGTCATTATTGGGGTGCGACACGGACGCCGCTGCGAGTGCCGCAGCCGCCACTGCTTGCTTGAGCCGTCCGGACGCTTCTATCCCTGCGCCTTTGAATGAGAACTCCGAGACATTCGCGATGAATTCGCTTATGACAGAGCGGAAGCGGAACAGCACAAAAACCGTTACCAACGGCCAGATGATGACGCCAAGTAACTTGGTGACCGAGTCAAGGACCTTCAGTAGACTGTCGATATTCATAGAGTGACCCGTATGGGAAAATGTGTCCCGACGGGCGAACGCCGTCCTCCGTCGTCAAGAAGTATAGGCTCAAATTCGCTTGCGGCATCGCCGGGTCTTGATTTTAAGACCGGGGACGTTCGTGACGGCTGATTGTACGCTAAAGTAGGATAGAATCCTATCAGCGGCAGGAGGCCGCCAATGCGTACAACCCAACAATTCAGCATTACTCTTCCTCATGAGATGGCCGAGTTGGTTCGCGCCAAAGTTGAGTCCGGCGAATACGCCTCCGAGAGCGAGGTCATTCGCGACGGGCTCCGCGCGCTGCAACTCCACGAGCGCGCTCTCGAAAGCTGGCTGCGCGAACAGGTCGCTCCTGTGTACGACGCCATGAAGGCCGACCCATCGCGCGCGGTGTCGGTGGACAAGGTGCGCGCCTCGCTTGCAGCGGCTTACAAGTCCTCACGCAAGGCCGGGTGATGCACCGCGTGGTGTTTTCGCCGGAAGCGGATTCGCAATTGCTTTCGCTCTACTTTCACATCGCCACGGCATCGTCTCCCGAGATTGCGGCCAGCTACACCGAAGCCATTGTGAAACAGTGCGAGAGCCTGAGGATGTTTCCCAATCGGGGCACGCAGCGCGACGAAATCCGCCCTGGACTACGCACGTTCGGTTTTCGAAGACGGGTGACAATTGCCTTTGAAGTTGCGGATGAGGTCGTGACTATCCTCGGCATCTTTTACGGTGGTCAAAACATGGAAGCGGCTTTCGACGAATAGCGCGAATCCGAAAAACCCTGCGTTCTGATTGGAGCCGTCGAGCAAGGAATCTTTCAGACCAGGCTTGTGCGCGGGGAATCGTTTGGCTTACTGCGCCCCTTGCCCCGCGCCGCTCTTCGCCTTCGGCGTAAACTTCTTCAGCACGAACTCCTCAAACAGGTCGTCCACCGCGTTCTCGACCGTATCGAGGCCCGCGTTCTCGAAGGTCAGTGCGACGCCGCTGCGATTGCTGGCCGGGTAGTACAGGTTGGAGATCCCGCCCGCCGCCAGGCTGCCCAGAACCCCGGAGTAATTGAACTGCCAGCGCCCGTTATCGCCCTTGCAGATCACGGCGTTGGCCAGCGCGTACAGCGTACGCGCACGCACCGTCCCCGTGCCTTTGTAGAAGTAGCGCGGATCCTGCCTGAAGAGCGACGGCAGGATCGCCCCGCCGATCATGGTGCCCACAAAGCCATCGGTATAGTTGGCGCCAAAGCGCTTGGCGTACCCCTCGGCACCCTGACCGTAGCCGGAAAACTCGTCGTTCGTCTGTTCCACCCCGGCAAAGATACCGGAAAGCAAAAAGGTGACCGGATCGATCGACGACCTCCACGCCAGCTGGTACTTCTGCCGCGCGTCCAGCGGCGCGGCGTTGTGCTCGTAGGTCACGTAGTAGTTCGGGATCACCCCCAGGACGCGCTGCTGTTCCTCGATGTGAAGCTGCTCGTGCGCCAGCTCCACTGTGGGCGATTCGGCCGACACCTTCACCTCGGTAGCTGCTCCGGCCATCTGCAGCACAATCTCGTGCGTGTCGTAGATCTGCCCCGCGCCAAGCTGCACCGTCACCGTCCGACTCGTAAATCCCTCCGAGGAGAACGTCAGCCTGTAGCTTCCCGCCGGAAGGCCGGCAAAGCTGAACGCGCCATCGCTGTCGGTGGCCTCTGCACGCGCTGGCTCGCTCCCAGTGGCGCCCGCGGCGCTCAGCTCCACGTGCACGCCCTCATACACCGCCCCGTCTCTGCTGGCCACAATGCCGTGAATGCTCCCTTGAGCACTTGGACTCGCGGTCTGCGCAACTCCCGTCGGCGGGCTCATCTGCGACGCTGCCCCCCCACCGCCATCCTGCGCGCCGCCGCTCGCCGCCATGCACAGCAGCACACAAAACACCGCGCCTCCGCGCGGTGCAACCCGGCGCCGCGAGTCCCACGGCAAATCCCTCAGTTGGCTTGCGATTTTGATTCGGCCGGCCCTTCGATTCGTCCGCAGCGAAAACCCCGGCTATGAAGTCGCGCCCGGGAATCCCAGTTGAATAGACGGCGGCCGCCCGAAGCTGGTTTAAGGTACGGCCGTCGGAGAAGGTCCTTGGCGCGGCCTTTCTTTTCGGTCTGACCCCGCGCCCGCGAGCTGCAGCCGAAGCTGGAGATTGCGCAATCCGTCCCGGGAATCCGCAGTGCCCCTACGGCCCGCCATCCCGTTGCGGCGAGGTCTTCTTCAGCCCGCCAAAGTCCACTCCAAACTGAGGATCCTGCCGCGTTCCCTCGATCACCACCGGCAGCACCGTCCCCGCCCCCTGATGCTCAAAGAACTTGTCTACCGGCTTCAGCAGAATTCCCTTCCATCCGCCCACCATCTGCGACACCGTGGCCTGCATTCGCGCCTTGCCGGAAAAGTTCAGCGCGCCCCCCGCTACGCCATAAGTTCCCTTCAGATCGATCTCCGCCCCAGGTACCGTGTACTGCAGGTTGGGCAGCGTGATCACCCCTGCCGCCATCTGAAAGCTCCCCTGCATGGTCGAGCGGACATCCGAAAAATTCAATCCGCTGCTGCTCTTCGTCTTGCCCTCGCCGCGCTGGCTCAGCTCGTCGATCCGGTCCTGGATCTTGGAGCTGGTAAAGCGCGCATCGTTCAGCGTGAACGTTCCGTCCAGCTTCAGCCGGTCGCGCACAGGCAGCGGCCCGGGCGGAATCTCAAGCGTCGTCTGCAGCGCCAGGGCGCCGGTCAGCAGCGGCGTCGGGTCGCGTGTCGTCAACTGCAAAAAATCCTCAATCCGCCCCCGGTCCACATTCACGGTCAACGCAATCTCGTGCCCGCCCGGTTGGGCCGGCTTTCCATCTTGCGGAGGAACGGCCCGCACGCGCACAATCTTCCCTTTCGCAATCAGGTGCGAATTGCCAAGCGTCGCATCCACCGGCTGCAACCAGGTATCGCCGTCCGTCCCGTTCACCAGCGCGTGGAACCGCGTCCGCAGGTTCATTGCGTTCCCCCCCATCGTCAACCGGAAGTCCGGCGTCTCCGTCACCCCGTCGACGGTGATGTTGCGCAGTGTCCCGGAGAAGTTCCCCGTCGAGTTCAGCGTTCCCGCGATGCCCCTGAAACTGGCGAGGTCGGCGTGCTCAAAGCGGTACTTCCCCGCCAGCGCGCTCTCGCCGGGATCGTCCACCACCCACGGCCCGAACGTCCCCTTCGTGTAGATCGTCCCCGTGGGCTTCGGGTTGGTCACCTCCGCGTCAAAGTCCACCGGCCCATTCAGATTCACGTTCGTCAGCTTCAGGCGCGCGATGGCAAACTCCAGCGGCAGCTTGCCCGGCTTGCTGGTCTCAAGTGTCAGATGCCCATCCGTGCATTCGATCGTCCCCACGTCGAAGTGCAATGCCCCCGCCCCAGAGCCCGCTTGTGCCGCCCCGCCGGTCAGGTGCGCGAACCGCTCCTTGGGCGGCAGGTCCACGTCGAGTCCGCGGATCTGCATGACAGCTATATGGAATGGCTTCCCCGGTTCGTAGTGCAGAGGAGCGTGGAAGCGGAACTCGGCTACGCGGATCAGCGGCGCGCCCGCCGCCGTCGCAGGCGATCCCTCCTGCGACGGCGGCCAGATCTCCAGCCCCTTGCCCTCCGCCCACAGGCCGCCCCACAGCGACATCTGAAATTTATCCAGCTCCACGTGCGCGTGAAAGTGCGCTCCCAGCGCCGAGACGATCCGCGCGCGCACATACGGCTCGGCCCGCTGCAGCGCAATCGACACCGCGATGGCCAGCGCCGCGGCGACGAAAAGCACGCTCCCGCCCAGCCACGTCCACCACGGATGGCTGCGCCAGAACGGCCTCTTCGGCTCCGTCGAACCCGCCTTCGCTCCCATCGATTCTTCCCGGTCGGCCCGCATTCTCCTTGTTAGACGCTGCTCCCGCCTTGCGCGAACGCCCAACTTCGGTGCGGAATCCCGCTGCCCATCCCGCATCCCGATTTTCCCATTGCCGACCTGATGCCGTATGCTTCTTGCACGGATGCTAGAGCGGATTGAAAATCTCGTAAAACTTCAGCAGATTGAGCTCGAGCGCACACGTCTCTCGCAACAGTCCCGCGCACTGCCGTCCGAGATTGCCACAGCAGAGGCGGCCTTGGTTGCCGCCGAGAGCCGCTCAGCCGACGCTTCCGCCATACTCAGCCGCGAGGAGTCGCTCCGCAACCGCCTCGAACGCGAGATCGCCGGCCACCGCCAGAAAGCCGCCCGCTTCCGCACCCAGCTCGACTCCGTAAAGACTCCCGCGCAGGCTGAAGCCATCGAGCACGAGATCCACTTTGCCGCCTCCGAAGCCGACCGCCTCGAAACCGAAGAGATCGGCAGTCTCGAGCGCTCGGAGGCGCAGGAGGCCGTGCTCGCCGCCTCCCGCGCCCAGGTCGAGTCCCTCGCCGCCTCGCTGGAGACTGTCCGTTCGAGCGTAGCCCGCCGTCAGCAGGAGATCGCCGCCCAGCTCGCCGTCCTCAACACCGAGCGCGAGCAGGTCCGCGAGCGCATCGAGGATGAATGGCTCGCTCGCTTCGATCGCCTCGCCGCCTCCCGCGGCACCGCCATCGCCCGCGCCGAAAATCAGCAGTGTACCGGCTGCCGCATGGGTGTCCGCCCCCAAACCTGGAACCAGCTCCGCGAGGGCCAGCTCCTGGCCTGCGACAGTTGCAGCCGCCTGCTTTACTGGGACCCCGCCATGGCTTCCGCCCCCAAAGCCCCGCAGCCCGAAGCCATCCCCGGCGCGGGCCGCGTCATCCGCAAGCCCCGCCAGGCCGGCGCGTAGGCTGTCTTCATACCCTCGTGCGGAGCAGCTTCCGCCCTCACTTCTTCGCCCGTTTGTAGAACGGCAGGGGAACCTGTTTCGCCCGCACGCGATTACCCCGCACTTCCACCAGCACCTCCTCGCCGCCGGCAGCCGCCTCCGCGGTCACCAGAGCCAGAGCGACATTCGTCTTCAGAAACGGCGCGGGCGAGCCCGAAGTCACCCGGCCAATCTCCCGTCCGGAAAGTGAAAGCACCTGGTGCCCGTCGCGCGCGATGCCCCGCTCCACCATCTCCAGTCCCACGATCTTCCGCTTCGGCCCTCCGGCCGCCTGCACCGCCGCCAGCGCCTCGCGCCCGATGAACTCGCCCTTGTCGAGCTTGAGCCATCGCCCCAGCCCACCCTCGAAGACGTTGACCTCCTCCGAGATCTCGTGCTCGTAAAGGCTCATGCCCGCCTCGAGCCGCAGCGTGTTGCGCGCCCCCAGCCCGCACGGCCGGATGCCGAACTCCGCTCCCGCCTCGAGCAGCGCGTTCCACACCTTCACTGTCGTCGCCTCATCCGAGGGAATATAGACCTCGAAGCCGTCCTCGCCCGTGTAGCCCGTCCGCGCGATCAGCGTATTGGGCACACCCGCCACCGTCCCCCACGTGAACCAGTAATTTTTGATCGCCGCCAGGTCGGTCTTGGTCAGCTTCTTCAGCGTTTCCAGCGCCCGCGGCCCCTGCACCGCCAGCTGCGAGTAATACGCCGAGTAGTCGCTGATGTGAATCTCCGGAAACCGCCCCACCTTTTGGCGAATCCATGCAAAGTCCTTGTCCTTGGTTCCCGCGTTCACCACCAGCAGATAATCGTTTGCTCCCAGCCGGTGCACCAGGATGTCGTCCACGAACGTCCCCTCCGGCGTCAGCAGCGCCGAGTACTGCGCCTGTCCATCCACCAGCTTGGAGGCGTCGTTCATGGTAATGTGCTGCACCGCGGCCAGCGCTCCCGGCCCGCGAAACTGGATCTCGCCCATGTGGCTCACGTCGAACAGCCCCACGCCCGTGCGCACGGCCAGATGTTCGGCGATCAGTCCCCCGCCGGCTCCGGGGTACTCCACCGGCATATCCCACCCGTTGAAGTCCACCATCCTGGCCTTCAGGGCCCGGTGCGTGGCGTTGAGAGCGGTCTTTTTGAGCGCAGCGGCGACGGTCGAAGCTTCGGTCATGGGCGTCTCCTTTTGATCGGCCTTTCCTTTACTCACCATAGGCACCGCGCCGCGCCCGGTCAAACGCCCCCTGGCGTTACGATGGATGGAACCACCGCCAGACGCCAATCCTCCGCGCGCCGGCGGCAGGAAGGATGCGAACGTGAATCCTGTACGTGGAATCGTGATGCTCTTGGCTGCCGGCGTCGCCCTCTGGCGCGGCTGGCAGATTCACCGCGGCCCCTACGCCCTCATGGCCTACGCCCTGGCAGCGCTGGCCCTGGGCCTTGCCGTCTGGCACCTGAGACAAAAGCCGCCCGCGCCGCGGGTGTAAGAGCGCAACCGCCGCCAGAGCCGCCCCAGTACTTTGCAGATCTTCAAAGGAGAGCCCTCGCCGCCCATGCCCACCCTCTACAACCGCATCCAGGGCCGCAACCTCGACCGCCTCGCCGCCTTGAGCGACGGCATCTTCGCCGTCGCCATGACCCTCCTCGTCCTCGATCTCCGCATCCCGTCCCCTGCTGAAGTCCACAGCGAAGCCCAGTTGTTCGCCGCCCTCGCCGCCATGGGCCCCCAGTGGATCGCCTACCTCATGAGCTTCCTCACCCTCGGCATCTTCTGGGCCGGCCAGCAGACCCAGCTCAACCACATCGCCCACGGCGCCCGCGACCTTACCTGGATTCACCTCGGTTTTCTCTTCACCATCACGCTCCTGCCGCTCTCCACGCGTCTCCTGGCCAGCTTCATCACCTACCGCGCCGCCCTCGGCATTTACTGGCTCAACATCCTCGCCCCCGGCGCCATGCTCTATTGGAGCTGGGCCCACGCCACCCACCTGAACCTCGTCAAGCCCGACACGCCCGACGAAGTCCGCGGCAGCATCTGCCGCCGCATCGTCATTGCCCAGTCCCTCTACGCCGCCGGCGCGCTGCTCTGCTTCATCAACACGTGGGTCAGCATCGCCGCCATCGTGCTGGTGCAGTTGAACTATGCGATTGCCCCGCGCAAATGGTGGCGCAAGCCCGCAGACGTACCATGAATCGCGCGCCAAACCGCCTATGTTAGCCTTCCGCCATGGAATTCAGCTATCGAGTGAGCGAAGCGGAGTATTTTCAGGCCTGGAAACTGCGCCAAAAACTGCTCATGAGCAAATATGGCGTTACAAAGACGATTCTTTTCTGGGTATTCATACTTATCTGCCTATCTCTGCTTTGGGCCGTGGTTCAGCGGCCCGCTCACGGCAGAGGTTCGAGAACCGCTGCCCCCGCAGCAGTTGCAAGTAGTCCTCAACCCTCCGCCAACGCGACCTCCAGGGCCAAAGAAGAGTCGAACCCTGAGCTTCACGCACTGGAGAACTTCGGCCCGATGATCCTTCTCGCGATCGTCTGGCTCCTTGTGTTGAGGGCTGGCGCAAGCCCCTTGCGCCGTCTCTATCGCGAAGATCCCGCCATGCAAGGCCAGTTCGCCGTCAACATCACTCCCGATTCCATCACAACGCAAAATACTGCCGGCACCTTCAGCAAATCCGGCTGGGACGTCTACGAATCCTGGACCGAGGGAAAAGATTTGATCGTCCTGGCCATGCGCTCGCAGGCACATCTCATCCTGAACCTCGCGGGCCTCTCCGACTACCAGCGCAACGAACTCCGCGCCATCCTCTCCACGGCCCTCCCGCAGAAATAGCGCGCACCCTCCCAAGCAACTCGCGCCCGCTTTTGCCGCTCTATGCTTCTAGCAGGCGATACTTCGAAATGCTCGCGTCTGCAGGGGAGCTTCATGCCAGCCCTTCCAGTTCTTGCTCTGGCGCTCGTGCAGACCGGCGGGACCACCCCCGCCAGGGGTCGATTCGGCTATGGCGCCGGTCTCATCCTCGTCGTGGTCGTCGCCATGATTGTTGGTCTCGTGCTGATCGGACTCATCCGCGCCGGCCAGAAGCGGCACTGACCCCCCGCAGCAACTTGCCTCCGCCTCCCGTGTCTCTACCACTGCGGCCGCTGAGCTCTCGAACCCAGTCCGCAGAGGTGAATCATGTTGACCACGGCTTTGAACGAACTGGCCCTGCTGCGCTTCGGCGGTTATCGCGCCTTTCACGCCGGCGGCGGCTTCATCTGGCTCGTCCTCGGAGTCGCCGCCATCTCCGGCGTCGTCTGGGCGCTGGTACGCTCCGGCGGCGGCTCGGCGAACACCAAAGCCTGAACGGCCAGACCCCTCACTTCCGCCACGCCCGCCAGAACGATGTGACGCCCAGGTAGAGAAACACCGCCACGATCACCGCCGACGCGACAAACGTCCGATGATCCGCGCCATGTGCCCAGCTCGCCCGTTCGCGCCACATCCAGGCGCCAAACACCAGTACCGGCAGCAGAAAGAACACTCCAGCCACTTCGAGCCACACAATCCGCCCCACGCGCCCGAACGGCCGCAGAAACCCGCCCACGCCGCGCCCCAGTCCGCGGCTCGCCCGCCCCGCCGCCTGCCTGGCCCGGCTGGCCGCTGCGCTCACGTCCGCCGCGCCCACAACCCGCTGATTCGGCGCGGCCTGCCTGCCCCCCTGGCCCGCCATCCGTTCGCCGGCCACACGCCCCGCCACGCGCAATCCAATCCCCAGCACCCGGCCAACGGTCTTTGGTTTCATTCCGTTTATGATGGTAGCAGCGGCGCGCAGCCGGGCGCTCCTCGTGGTCTGTCCCTCCTACCCGGTTGCCTCCACGTGGCCGTGGCAGTAAGGTAGAGGAATCCCATGCCGCAACCTGCGCTTCGCTTCCGGCGCTGGCCGCCGCACCTGGAGGTACCGGTGACACCCCGTCTGCGCGAACTCATCCAACAACTCGGCGAAGCTATCCACGAGTCCGTCATCGAGAGCGAGCAGATCGCCGGCGTCGTCCAGCACATCCGCGAGTACGGCTTCGATGTCCTCCTCATGCTCGAAGCCACCATCGGCCTCAACGAAGTCTCCAAATCCTCCGACTCCGGAGAAGACGAGACCGAGGAGTCCAAAAGCTCCGTCGGCGCCTTCACCCGCAAAGACCGCGACTTCCTCCGCTCCCTCCGCATCTCCGTCGAAGGTGACGAAGGCGAAGCCAGCGACGGTTAGCGGGAAGCCCATCGCGAAATCCGATAGCATAACCCTCGATTCAGGAAGATAATCGGTCTATGGCGACTCTGCCCAACACGGGAAGGCGTTGGACCGTGGAGGAGTATCTCCGCGCGAGTTGGAGCCCCGACCGCGAGTTTGTGGATGGGCGCATCGAGGAGCGCAACTTGGGCGAGAAAGAGCACTCCATCATTCAGGCTTTTCTAACGGCGCTGTTCTTCCTGAAGCGCAACGAATGGGGAATTAACATCTTTCCCGAGCTACGCACGCAGACCAAGATCAGGAATTTCCGCGTCCCCGATGTCCTGGTGGTGCGCGCCGAGTACAATTTCGACCGCTATATAACGCAGCCGCCGCTGATTGCCATCGAAATCTTCTCGCCCGAAGATACGTTGCGAGCAATGGAAGAAAAAGCCGCAGAATATCGCCTCTTCGGCGTCGAAAACGTATGGGTCGTCGACCCGGAGAGCCGCGTTGCCTATCGCGCCACGGAGAAGGGACTGGAGCCTGTCCGTGAAGACGAGTTGATTGTGCCGGGAACGCCGATCCGCGTGGCCCTCAGCGAGATGTTTGCGGAACTGGACCGTGCATAAAACGCTGCACCAAGTGCCAAAGCCTCAGCTCTTCATCGCCACCCGGATATGCAGTTCCCTGAGCTGCTGCTCAGTCACAGTCGTCGGCGCGTCGGCCATCAGGTCAATCGCCTTCGCCGTCTTCGGGAACGCGATCACCTCGCGCAAACTCTGAGCACCGGTCAGCAGCATGATGATCCGGTCGAGGCCCAGCGCAATCCCTCCATGCGGCGGCGTCCCAAACTCCAGCGCATCCAGAAAGAACCCGAACCGGCTCCGCGCCTCCTCGTCCGAGATCCCCAGCGACGCGAAGATTTGCTGCTGCACGTCCTTGCGGTGAATGCGGATCGACCCCGACCCCAGCTCCAGCCCGTTCATCGCCAGGTCATAGCAGTCCGCGCGCACGCTCGCAGGGTCGGTGACAAGGTTCGCCATATCCGCCTCGTACGGCGCCGTAAACGGATGGTGCGCCGGCATCCACTTCGCGGTCGCCAGGTCGTACTCGAACATCGGGAAATCCACAATCCAGATCGGCTGAAACGCCTTGCTGCCGTCAATCGTTCCATTCCGAGGTTCCACGTTCTGGACCACTTCCTCGGTCACACGAAACGCCCCATGCCGCTCCGCGTACTTCTTGGCCAGCTCGCTCCGGAACCCGCCCGCCGCCGCGTACACATTGATTTCGCGCTCCGACAGCCGTCCCGGAAACTTGGTGTCGCTGGCCTTCACCGGGTGCGCCGGGTCGCCGGCCACCACGATCACAAAGTCTGCCTCCGCCGCGCCCGCCATCTCCCGCACCTGGGCCGCCGAGGCGGGAAAACTCTTCGCCAGCCGCTTGAAGTCGTCGATAAACTTCGCGCCCTTCTTCTGGTCGAAGAGGGGGTGGTTGTCTTCGCGCTCCTTGCGGCTCAGCTCGCCTACGCCGGGTATGCGCAGCGCCACCACCGGCAGCGCCGGATCGATCTGCAGCGTGCTGAGCGCCTCGTCCGTAAACGCCGCCCGCACATCCGTCAGCCCCGGCAGCCGCAGGTCCGGCTTGTCCGTGCCGAACTGCCGCATCGCCTCATCGTAGGTCATCCGCGGGAACGGAGTGGGCAGCGCCACGCCCGCCGCCCCAAACGCTGCCTTCATAAACTGCTCCACCACGGCAAATACCGATTCCCGCCGCGGAAAGCTCATCTCCAGATCGACCTGCGTAAACTCGAGCTGCCGGTCGGCGCGCAGGTCCTCGTCGCGGAAGCACCGGGCGATCTGAAAGTACCGGTCAAATCCCGAGATCATCAGAATCTGTTTAAAGATCTGCGGCGACTGCGGAAGTGCGTAGAACTCGCCCGCATGTACGCGGCTCGGCACCAGGAAATCCCGCGCCCCCTCCGGCGTCGACTTGGTCAGAATCGGCGTCTCGATCTCCAGGAATCCCTGCTCGCTCAAACTCTCGCGGATCGCCAGCGTGATCTGGTGCCGCAGCCAGAAAATCCGCTGCATCTCGGCGCGGCGCAAATCCACATACCGATACTTGAGCCGGACTTCTTCGTTCTGGATGGCCTCTTCGGAGGGCGAAAACGGCGCCAGCCGCGTGTCGTTCAGCACCCGCAGCTCCGTCGCCTCAATCTCGATCTCGCCCGTGGGCATCTTCGGATTGATGGCGTCCGCATCGCGCAGCCGCACCTTGCCCACGGCGGCAACCACGTACTCCGGCCGCACCTGTTCGCCCTTCGCGTGGCCCTCCGGCGTCAGCTCTTTATCCAGCACAATCTGCGCAATCCCCGAGCGGTCGCGCAGGTCCAGGAAGATGAGGTTGCCGTGGTCCCGCCGCCGGTTCACCCAGCCCATCAGTACCACATGTTGTCCTGCGTTCGCGGCGCGCAGCGTGCCGCACAGATGCGTCCGTTCGAGGCTGCCTAAAAAGTCGAGCACTACACTTATCCTTGTTTTCGAAACTTACCAATCCAAAAATGCCTGACGACCCCATCGAAGCTGTCATCCTGAGCGACCGAAGCGCAGCGAAGGGAGTCGAAGGACCTGCGTTTGCTTTTATCCGTTGACCTCATCGACGACAGCGTGCTTCACGCAGCATCACCTGGCAAGAAACTCTTTGAGCTCCCCGCGTGGAACCTTCGTCTGCACGCCGCTTGCAAAGTCCTTTACCGTCAGAATACCGGAAGCCAGCTCGTCCTCGCCCAGGATCACGATCCGCCGCGCCGTCTTCTCCGCCGCCTCAAAGCTCTTCTTCAGCCGGAAGCTCCCGTCGCCCAGCTCCACGCGCAGCCCGTCCCGCCTGAGCTCCCGCGCCAGCTTCAGCGCCGCCGCATTCATCCCCTCGCCCAGTGGCGCGATGTACGCATCCACTTTTGCCGCGCCAGCGGCTGGTTGAGCCGACTCCTGCGCCTGCAGCGTCAGCACCAGCCTATCGAGACCCATCGCGAACCCGATCCCCGGCGCCTTCGGCCCTCCGATCGCCTCGCTCAGCCCGTCGTACCGCCCGCCGCCCAGCAGCGCATTCTGCGCGCCCAGCCCGCCGTGCGTGAACTCGAACGTGGTCCGCGTGTAGTAGTCCAGTCCCCGCACCAGCCGGTGATTGCGCGTATAGGGCACGCCGGCCGCATCCAGCGCCGCCGTCACCGCCCCAAAGTGTGCCTTCGAGTCCTCATCGAGCGAATCGGCAATCACCGGCAGCGTCGCGATGATGGGCTGGTCCTCGGGCACCTTGCAGTCCAGCACGCGCAGCGGATTAGTCACGGCGCGGCGCTGGCAATCCACGCACATCCGCGGAGCCACGTCCACCAGCGCCGCCCGCAGCGTCTCGTTATAGCGCGCCCGGTCCGCCGCCGACCCCACCGAGTTCAATTCCAGCGTCCACCCCGCGATGCCCAGCTCGTCCAGCAGCGTAGCCAGCATCTCCAGCACCTCGGCGTCGCGCAGCGGCGATTCGGACCCCGCGCTGGGCGGCCCGATCACCTCCGCGCCGATCTGCCAGAACTGCCTGTAGCGCCCCTTCTGCGGCCGTTCCCGCCGGAACTGCGGCCCGACGTAGAAGAGCTTCTGCAGTTGCCCCGTCTCGCCCAGCTTGTGCTCAATGTACGCCCGCACCACGCCGGCCGTATTCTCCGGCCGCAGCGTCAGCGACTGCGGTTTCTCGCTTTGCGCCCGCGCCCGGTCCTCCCACGTATACATTTCCTTGGAGACAATGTCGGTTTCTTCGCCCACCCCGCGTGCAAACAGCCCCGTGTCCTCGAAGATTGGTGTCCGAATCTCGCCGAAGCTGTACCGTGCAAAAACAGCCCGCGCAGTCGCCTCGATCCGGTTCCACAGCGCCGTCTCCGGCGGCAAAAGATCGCGCGTCCCGCGCACAGCTTTCAAAGTGGCCATAACCTATCTAGTCTAAATGTGCGCCAACCCGGTGCCCGGACTAAGGTCCACCCCACTACCCGATGATTCGGCGCGCAATCCCCAGCCAACACCCCGCCGCGCTTGCGTACCTACGTACTCCAAAAACCTCGCACCCAAGCAACGCCGGCATCGCAGCCATTCACCCCTTACCCCCGCCCATTCACCGTCAGATCGCGCCGGCCGCCCAGCCCAGGTCCGCCAAATTCGCTCAAGCAGAACCGGGCTGAAGCACCGATATATTTTCTTGACAGCCTTCGTCAACGCGGCGTATAAGTTTTTCCGATCGGCATCTCAGCAGTGAGAGATAGGGTGTAACAGGCTTCGTTGGCAAGGATCAGGGAGATTCAGGCGCTTGGTCTGCACTATCGGCTGCCGATCTTCCCCGCATAAGGAGTTAAGAGAGAGCGAAGGAGGTGTTAAGGCTTGCCCAAAATTGAATACGTATTCAAGCCTGTCATGAATACGTATTCAGAATCACCAAAAAACCGCCCGCGACAGACTTCTGCGCCGGCCGTGGGCTCTCCCAGATCCGGCCTCTCCCGGAAACACATGCCCACCATCCACATAGAATCGAGGATTCGCAACATGAGGTCCATTTTGAGGCTGACTTCAATCCTGCTTGCCGCCGGCGCTCTCTGCCTGCTGCAGGCCAGCGCGCAAACCATCAGCGGCGCCATCACCGGACGCGTTGTCGACACCAGCGGCGCCGTCATACCCACCGCCAGGGTGCGGCTCACCGAGCAGGACACCAACGTCTCCGTCACCACCAAGGTGTCGTCCGACGGCGACTTTACCTTCCCCAATATCCTGCCCGGAACCTACAGGATCACGGTCGAGGCCCCCGGATTTGAAAAGCTGGTGCAGCAGCACCTGGTGCTTACCGCCAGTGGACGCCTGTCCGCCGGAACCCTCACGCTTCAGGTCGGATCGGTCTCACAGTCCGTTACAGTCACCGCCGCGACCACGCCGGTGCAAACCACCAGCTCCGAGATCTCCGGAGACATCGATGTCCACCAGATCGATAACGAGCTCTCCGCCGGCCGCGACTTCATGGCCCTTTTGCGGACCATCCCCGGCGTCTCGGAGACGTCCACCAACCCCGAAGGAGGGTCGTCCCTCGGCGGATCCACCACCCCCTACGTCAACGGCATCCGCAACGTTTACAACTCCACTGACCTGGACGGCATGAGCGGCTCGCCGCGCCCGGGCCAGAGCGTCGACACCGAGCCCAACATGGACTCGATTGCGGAAGTGAAGGTGGAGACGGCCGGCTACCAGGCGCAGTACGGCCAGGATGCCCCCGGCGTCGCCATCCAGGTGGTCACCAAAAGCGGCACCAATCAGTTCCACGGCACCGCCTACTACTTCAACCGCAACGAAGACTATAACGCCAACAGTTGGTTCAACAATTACAAGGGCACGCCCCGCGGCCGCTACCGCTACAACACCATCGGCGGCAACATCGGCGGGCCGGTCTACATTCCCGGCCACTTCAACTCTGGCAAAAACAAACTCTTCTTCTTCTACTCGCAGGAGTACTGGCCCACCCAGTCCCCGGTCTCCGCGGACTACACCATCCCGACTCAGGCCGAGATCAATGGCGACTTCTCGCAAACCCCTGAACAGGGCATCGTGGACCCTAACCCCGCCACGCAATACATCAACATCCGAATGCCCGGACAGCCCTCCAGCTCCTGCCCGGCCACCGGCACCAGCGGCAACCACAGCGGCTGTTTCCCCGGCAACGTCATTCCCCAGGGCGACATCAACGCAAACTCCCAGTACTTCGTCAAGCTGCTTTACCAGACCGCCACCACGGCGCCAGGCTGGACGGCCATTAACAACACCGCCGTCACCAAGGGCGACTACAACTACATCTTTAACTCCACCGCCGATAACCCGGTCGACCAGCAGATCGCCCGCATCGATTTCAATCCCACGGAAAAACTGCGCATGTATGGCCGCGTCCTCTTCTCTCAGGTCAACAACAACGCCTACAACTCCGCGGCCAACAAGCTGCCCTGGCTGATGAAGGTCAACTACTACACGCCGCGCACCAATTGGGTCTACGACGTGACTTATACCTTCAGCCCCACGCTGCTCAACGAGCTCACCATCGGGCACTCGTCGTTCACCGAGAACCAGCTCTATACCCAGTCCCAACTGGCCCTGGCCACCAAGAGCTCCAGCGGCTACAACCTCTCGCAAATCTACTCGTCGAACAACCCGTTGAACCTCCTGCCCGCGGTCAGCTTTGGAGGGAACAACTCGACCAACAACCCGTCCTATAGCTGGGACTCGCGCTTTCCCATGAACGACCTCGCCCAGGTATACGAACTCAACGACAGCTTGACCAAGGTTCTGGGCGCGCACAATCTGATGTTCGGATTCCAGTTCCTCACTGGCCACTACCTCCAGGCCCACTCCTCAACCGGAATCCCGGAAGGCAATTTCAGCTTCAACCAGGACTCCAAGAATCCGAACGACACCACCTACGGTTACGCCAACGCGATCCTGGGCCTGTTTGACACCTACCAGGAGCCCACCGGCCGGCACGACTACTTCCCCGGCTTCCTGGACCCCGAATGGTTCGCGCAGGATCAGTGGCGCGTCAGCCCCAAACTTACCCTCGACTACGGAGCACGCTTCTCCATCGTGCCTGCCAACACCCTTGAAGTCGGCGCCGACTTCATTCCCAGCACCTATAACCCCGGTCAGGCCCCTGTGCTTTACGGCTACGCTCCGGGGGGCGCCAACGCGGTTGATCCCACCACGGGCATCGCAACCTACCCGGCTGCGTATACCGACAAATTCGTTCCCGGTACCGGCAACCTCTCCAACGGACTCATCAGCACCCTGAGCCACGCCGGTTTTCCTAAAACGCTCATTCATGGCGCCGGCTTCCAGTTCGCGCCGCGCTTCGGCTTCGCCTACGATCCCCGCGCCAACGGCAAGATGGCCATTCGCGGCTTTGTCGGAGAATTCCTTTATCCGCCACAAGTGCAGGGCCAGGCCGGCGACATGACCCACAACCCGCCCGTCGAGTTCAACCCCACCCAGTACTACGGCAACATCAACAGTTTCACTACTGCCGGAAGCCTGCTCGGGCCTTCCAGCTTCGGTTCCGCCTTCGAGGAGAACCCGCAGGAGACCAAAATCATCCAGTTCGGCCTCCAGGTCCAGCAGGATATCGGCTTCGGTACCGTCTTGACCGTCGGCTATGTCGGCAACGCCGCGCGCCACATGACCGGCGAAACCAATATCAACGAAGTTCCCTACGGCGCCGAGTATCTCCCCCAGAACCAGTACTGCTCCAAGACCTCGAAGACCGGCTGCGCAACCTATTCTCCGCTGCCCGACGACTACTTCCGGCCCTACCCCGGGTACAACACCATCACCTACCGGACCACGGGCTACGACTCCAACTACAACGCCATGCAGGTGTCGCTCCAGCACCGCTACGCCACAGGCCTGGAGTTCGACCTGGCTTACACCTGGTCGCGGTCCATGGACTTCGCCGACGAGTACGACAGCGGCGTGGCCACCTATCAGCCAGTCCGCCTGTGGAACTACGGCCCAACCACCGAGACCCCCCAGCAGGTCCTGGCCCTGGACTACATTTACGCGCTTCCCAAAATCCCGAACTCCTGGACCAGCATCGCCAGGCCCGTCCTGAACGGCTGGCAGCTCTCCGGTATCGCGACCTACTACAACCGCCTGCCAACCACCTTGGGCGGCCTCTCCACCACCGATAGCGTCAACGAGACGGGCGGCGGCGACGGAAACCGCTGGCTGGTGACCGGCAACCTCAACAGCGGTTCCAGGAGCAGAAACCAGACCACTCCATACATCAATACCGGCGTGGTCGAACGGCCCTCCCTCGGCGCCTACGAGTGCACAAATGCAAGCTGCTCGACCGGCCAGCTCATCTATTCGAACGGCTACACCGGGAACGAGTCCACCATCATCTACCAGCCCGGTTACTGGAACTTTGACACCGCCCTCTTCAAGAACTTCGCCATTCGCGAGCGCGTTACCTTGCAGTTGCGCCTGGAGACCTACAACACGTTCAACGCCCCGGAATTCAACGAGGTTACGACCGGGCCCAAGTTCAACGCCTTCACCGGCGGGCAAACCGTCCAGACGTTGAACGGCCCTCTCATGATCAACGGCGCCTCCACCAACCAAACCGCCAACTTCGGGATGGTGAGCGGCACCGCGGGTGTCAGCTCGGGCAACTTCGGCCGCGTTCTCCAACTCGCCGGCCGCATCAGCTTTTAACCTTCGACTCGAACCGCCAACCCGTCGCCGGCAGGGCAATTCCAACCTGCCGGCGGCGCTTTATGGGATTCGAAGCAATCTTCACCTGTCTGCCCGCTCTACTTCGGCAGTTGCGACACGTCCCACCCGCCGCCCAGCGCCCGCACCAGCCCCACGCTCGCCTCAAACCGACGGCTCTCGATATTGATCGCCGTCACCTGGTTCTGGAGCAGCGTAGCCTCGGCCGTCAGCACCTCCAGGTAACTGGTCACGCCGCCCTTGTAACGTGCGTTGGAGATATTGAACGAGTGCAGCGCCGCCGCTACCGCCTGCTTCTCCACGCCCGCCTCCTGTTCCAGGATGCGCAGCGTCGAAAGCTGGTCCTCCACGTCGTTGAACGCCTGAAAAACCGTGTTCCGGTAGGCGTCCGCCTGCGCCTCGTAGTTGTGCCGCGCCTCCGCGGTCACTGCCCGCCGCTGCCCCGCGTCGAACAGCAGCTCCGTCGCCTGCGCTCCCAGGCTCCATAGCGAGCTCGGCCCCTGGATCCACGTGCCCGGATGCGTGCTCTCGAATCCGCCCGCGCCGCCCAGCGTGATGGTCGGATAAAACGCGCTCACTGCGATCCCGATCTGCGCGTTGGCCGCGTCCGCCTCGCGCTCGGCCGCGGCAATGTCCGGACGCCGCTCCAGCAGTTGCGACGGCACCCCCAGCGGAACCTCCGGCAGCGCCAGCGCCAGCGGCGCCGCCGGAATGCTGAACTGCGAAAGATCATAGTTGGCGATGGTCCCGATCGCATGTTCATACTGCGCCCGCGCCACCCCCACATCCACAAGCTGCGCGCGCACCGTCTCCAGTTGCGTCTGTGCCTCGGCCACCGCCGCCTCGGTGTCGATCCCACCCTTGAACAGCCGTTCTGTCAGATTCAGTTGGCCCTCAAGATCGCCGACGGTGTCCCTGAGCAGTTGCGTCTCCGAGTCCAGCCCGCGCAGCTCAAAGTAATCCGACGCCATCTCCGCGTGCAGGCTCAGGTCCACGTTGGCCATCTCGGCCGCCGTGGCCTGCGCCGTCGCGTGCGTCGCCTCCACCGTCCTCCGGATGCGCCCCCAGAAGTCCGGCTCCCAGCTCGCCTCGCCCGTCAACACCAGGTCGTTGTAACTGGTGGGGCTCGCCGACGAGCTGAGCGGCCGGTTCGAGGAAGTCTTCTCATGGGTCACCGAGGGCCCCGCCGAAAGCGTGGGATAGAGATTCGCCCGCGCCGCGCTCACCGCATCCCGCGCCGCCAGGTAGGTCTCGAGCGCCTGCTGCAGTTGCACGTTGTTGGTCTCGATGCGGCTCTCGAGCGCGTCGAGCTGCGGGTCCCCGTAGATCTCCCACCACTTCCCCTTGAGCATTCCGTCTGAAGGGTTCGCCGTTGTCCAGCCCCCGCCCGGCGGATTCGGCGGCGCCACCACTGAAGGCGCGCCGGTCTCCTTGTAAGCCGGCGCTGTGGGGAAGCTGGGCCGGCTGTAGTTCGGCCCCACCGGCTTGCAGCCCGTAAGCACGACTGCCGCAGCCAGCAGCGTCGCTGGCACAGCCGCCGCGCCCCATCTCCGCGGCCGCCCCCGCTTCTGCGGAACCTTCCGCATCGCTAGAAGCCCCCTTTGTCCGCCGCGCTGCCCGGCTTGACCACGGTCACCCGCTCGCCCTCGACCAGCGAGTCCGGGGGATCCTGAATCACGCGGTCATCGGCTGCGAGGCCGCTCACCACCTGCACCGTCGCTCCGTCATCCTCGCCAATCACGATCGGAACCAGGTGTGCCACCGTCCCTTTGCTGCTGTTCACCACCATCCCGATCTGCAGTCCCTGCCGCCGGAAGATCAGCGACTCCGACGGCACAATAAAGGTCTGCGCGTACGGCGCGGTGCGGAAGTGCGCCTGCGCCAGCGCCCCCGGCAGCAGCGCACCGTTCCGGTTATTCACGTCGATCTCCACCAGCAGCGTCCGGCTCGACGGATCGATCGCGTCCGCCGTCCGCACCAGCGTGCCTTCGAACGTCTTGCCCGGAGTCTCCGGAAACGTCAGCGCGATCTTCATCCCGCGCTGCACCTGGTCGGTGTAAATCTGCGGCACGTCCACGTACACGCGCAGTATCTGCAGCGCCTGCATGTGGAACAGCTCTACGTCCGTGCCCGCGTTGATCAACTGGCCCGTGTCCACATTCCGCGCCGTCACCACGCCGTCGAACGGCGCATACACCTTCTCGAATCCCTGCAACTGCAGCAGCCGCTCCAGGTTCGCCTGCGCCGATCGCACCGCCGAGGCCGTCGCCGCCGCCTGCGTCACAAAAGTGTCCGTATCGAACTTCGATACCGCATTCGACTGCACCAGCCCCGCGTACCGCTGCGCCTGCACCCGCGCATTCCTCGCGTTGGTCTCCGCCGTCGCCAGGTCGGCCCGCGCCTGCGCCACCTCCTGGTCCACCTCCGGCGAAGCGATCGTCGCCAGCAGCGCCCCCTTCGTTACGCGCGCTCCGATGTCGTAATACCAGCGCGTCAGGTAGCCGCTCGTCCGCGCATAGATCGGCGAGTCCGTGTACGCCGTCACGTTGCCCGGCAGCACAAAGCTGTCCACCGGCGCCCCCGGCTGGGGCGGCGCCGCACTCACCGTCGGCGGCGCCAGTTGCTCCGTCTCATCCGCCAGCACCGTGTTGGCGTGCATGCGTCCAAGAATGCCGATCGCCGCCAGCACGCCCGCCGCCACGAACACCACTACCGCCCCCGCCAGCGCCGCGCCCGGCGAAATCGGCTTCTGCTCCGGCGCCTGTTCGTGGTGCTCCGCCCTTTGCGCTTCCGGTTTGGATTGGTCGCTCATCGCTCCTCCCCCTATTCCTTCCCCTACTCCCCCGTTGACTCGTCGAACTCATCGCTGGCTGTGGCCCCTGTTCCAACCCGCGCCGTCTTGCGCCGCCCCTCCAGCCATCCATGGACCACCGAGAAGAACACCGGCACAAAAAACAGCGTGGCCACCGTGGCCACCGTCAGCCCGCCGATCACCGCGCGGCCCAGCGGCGCATTCTCTTCGCCCCCATCGCCCAGCCCCAGCGCCATCGGCACCATGCCGATAATCATCGCCAGCGCCGTCATGACCACCGGCCGCAGCCGCACAAAACCCGCATTCAGTGCCGCCCTCCGCGCGTCGCCCACCAGCACCTCCATCTGCTCCCGCGCAAAGCTCACCACCAGGATCGAGTTCGACGTGGCCACGCCCATGCACATGATCGCCCCCGTCAGCGCCGGCACGCTCAGCCGCGTCCCCGTCAGAAACAGGAACCACACAATCCCCGCCAGCGCCGCCGGCAGCGCCGCGATGATCAGGAACGGATCGAGCCACGACTGAAAATTCACCACGATCAGCAGGTAAACCAGAAGGATTGAGAACGCCAGCCCCGTGAGCAGCCCGATGTACGACCTGTACATCGTGTCGCTCTGCCCCCGCACCACCAGGTGCGAGCCCCGCGGCAGGTTCTTCTCGTTCGCGTCCACCACCTTCTCGATCTCCCGCGTCGCCGTGCCCAGGTCCGTTCCTTCCACGTTCGCGTAGATGTCGATCACCGGCATGATGTCGTAATGGCTCACCGCGCCCTCTTCGGCTCCCGGTATGAGGGCGGCCACGTTGCTCAGCACCTGCTCCGGCTTCGGCGCCCCCGGCGCCGCTGTCGCTGCGGCTCCGGCGGCATTGTTTGCGGGTACTGCGCCCGGAGCCGTGGTTCCCGGCGCGCTCGCCGTCGCCGCGGCCGCCGGCGCGGCTGCGCCACTCCCGCTCGCCGTCCCCGTCGCGCTCGGCGAGGTCACCGGCAGGCTCCTCAGCTCCGCCAGATTGTCGATCCTGTACTGCGGCTCCTGCACCGCAATCGAATAGGACACGCCGTTCCTCGGATCCAGAAAGAACTGCGGCGTCGTCTGAAAGCTTCCGCTCAGTGCCACCAGCAGGCTCTGCGCCACGTTCTGCTGCGTCAGCCCCACCTCCTGGGCCCGCGTCCGGTCCACCGCCACCGTCCAGTCGGGATAGTTGAACGGCTGCTGGATGCGCGCGTCTACCACCCCCGGCTTATACCGGATCTGGTTCAGCATCCGCGCCGCCAGCGCCCGGTTATCGTAGAGGTCCGGACCCGTCACCTGCACGTCGATCGGCGACGGCGTCCCGAAGTCCAGAATCTGCGTCACAATGTCCACCGGCAGCTCGTAAAACTCCACCCCCGGATACTCCCGCGCCAGCACCCGCCGCAGCTTCTGCACGTACGCCTCGGTGGGATGATGCTTCGCCGTCAGTTGCACCTGGATGTCCGCGTCCGATGGCCCAACCGGCGCCGACGTCGAGTACGACATGTTCAGCGACGAATACGGCAGTCCGATGTTGTCCAGGATCGTCACCAGCTCGTCCCGCGGAATCACCTGCCGAATCGTGTCCTCTACGTGATCGCACAGCGCCGCCGTCTCTTCGATGCGCGTCCCCGTATGCGCCCGCAGGTGAATCTTGAACTGCCCCGAATCCACCGCCGGGAAGAAGTCCTGTCCCAGCCACGGCGTCAGCACCCCGATCGATCCCAGCATGAACACGAAAAACAGAATCATGAACACCGCGGCATGGTCCACGCACAGCGTCAGCACCCGCACGTAAAAGTGACGCAACCCCTCGAAACCATCTTCGAAAGCCACCTGGAACCGCACCAGCGGGTTGCGGCTGGTGCGCCTCCGCGCCGCCTCCGCGTCGTCGTGTTCCTTCAGCATGTACCGCGCCATCGTCGGCACCACCGTCCGCGACAGCAGGTAGCTCGCCAGCATCGCGAACACCACCGCCTCCGCCAGCGGCACAAACAGGTACCGCGCCACCCCGCTCAGCAGGAACATGGGCACGAACACAATGCAGATTGACAGCGTCGATACCAGCGCCGGCGTCGCAATCTGCGCCGCGCCGTCCAGGATCGCCTGTTCGATCTCCTTGCCCGCCTCCAGGTTGCGGTTGATGTTCTCGATCTCCACCGTGGCGTCGTCCACCAGGATGCCCACCGCCAGCGCCAGGCCCCCGAGCGTCATGATGTTGATCGTCTGCCCCAGCGCGTACAGCACCACGATCGAGCACAGGATCGACAGCGGGATCGACACCGCGATGATCAGCGTCGAACGCCAGCTCCCCAGGAAGATGAGGATCATCAGCGCCGTCAGGCACGCCGCGATGATCGCCTCCCGCACCACCCCGTTCACCGCCCCGCGCACAAAGATCGACTGGTCGCTCACCGCCTTGATCTGGAGCGTCGGCGGCAGCTCCCCCTTCACGTACGCCAGCTTCGCCCGCACGTCGTGAATAATCTGCAGCGTCGAGGCCTTGCCGGTCTTCATGATGTTCACCAGCACCGCCCGGTGCCCGTCCACGCGCACAATATTCGTCTGCGGCGGGTTGCCGTCCCGCACGTGCCCGATGTCGTGGATGTACACCACCGTCCCGTCCACGCTCCTGATCGGCAGGTTGTTCAGACCTGCGATCGTCAGCGGCGCGGAGTTGGTCTCCACGTTGTACTCGAACTTGTCGATCTTGATCGTCCCCGACGGCGCAATCACGTTCTGGTTGGCGATCGCGTTCACCACGTCCGCCGGCGAAAGCCCCCGCGCCTCCAGCGCCTGCTGGTTCAGGTCCACCATGATCTCGCGCTGCTTGCCGCCATAGGGGTAGGGTTCCTGCGCCCCTTCGATCGTCGCCAGTTGCACGCGAATCGTGTTCGTCGCCAGGTCGTTCAGCTGCTGCTCGTCCAGCCCCTGCCCGGCCAGCCCCAGTTGCAGAATCGGCACGCTCGACGCGTTGTACTGGATGATGAACGGCGGCACCGTCCCCGGCGGCAGCGAGCGCACCTCCGAGTTCATGATGGCCGTTATCTGCGCCACCGCCTCGCCAATGTCCACGCCCGGATGAAAAAAGACTTTAATGATGCCCCGGCCCACCACCGACTCCGACTGGATGTGGTCGATGTCGTTGACCGTTACCGTCATGCCCCGTTCGGAGTTGGTCACGATCCGGTCGGCCATCTGCTCCGCCGACAGCCCCTCGAAGTTCCACACCACCGTGACCACGGGAATGTCGATGTTCGGAAAGATATCCGTCGGCATCGACACAATGCTGAATACGCCCAGGATCAGGATCAGGAGCGCGAAGACAACAAAGGTATACGGCCGCCGAAGCGCAAGCCGGACAATCCACATCATAGGACTGGTTCTCGCTCCTGAGCCGGACCCCTTGGGGGCTGCTCTCCTACCGGCACTGACCCCGATCCTGTCAATCGGGAGATCGTCGTCAACGCCGTTGGTCGACTGCTGCCCGGCTCATCGCATGGCGCGGCTGAACGGTTTCCCTCGAGCACCCGTTCCACCGGTCGTTGAAGTTATTTCCAATGGTAATTGATCGGGCGATGTGGAGGCGGCGTCTCAACCCGCCGCCCTACCCTTCTAGGACGTCCCAGCCGCGTCAAAAGACACATTTTGTCTCCGGCCCCGGTCCCGCCATATGAGCCGTCTCCCATCTATACCCCGCCCAGCAGCCTCTCGATCGCCGCCCGCAGCCTCTGCGGCTCGGTCGACGGTCCGTACCGACCCGCCACTTCGCCCCCGCGCCCCACCAGAAACTTCGTAAAATTCCACTTGATCCCGCTCGCGCCCACCACCCCCAGCAACCCCGGCCGCCGTCCCTTCAGGAACCGGTACAGTGGATGCGCCCCTCGCCCGTTGACCTCGATCTTCGCGAAGACCGGAAAGCTCACCCCGTAATTCGTCCGGCAGAACGCTCCGATCTCCTCCGCCGTTCCCGGCTCCTGCTTACCAAACTGGTTCGACGGAAACGCCAGCACCGCGAATCCCCGCTCCCTGTACGCCCGATAAAGCTCTTCCAGCCCCGCATACTGCGGCGTAAACCGGCACCGGCTCGCCGTATTCACAATCAGCAGCACCCGCCCCCGGTACGCCCCGAGCTCCACCGCCGTCCCGTCCAGCAGATTCGCCGAAAACCCATATATCGTGGCCGCTTCCCCGCCCATCCCGGTCAACTCCCCGCTCCGGATCCCCCGCCGCAATTCCTCGTGACCTCAGGGTGTCCTGCGCCGCCCTGCCGCGTCTAACGAGAATGCCGCAATACCTGT
>Ga0335072_10002385_pt1 | contig 29192 bp, 29 predicted proteins | sample Lox_Sample_21_FD_206725 | JGI IMG/M metagenome (GOLD analysis project Ga0335072, IMG submission 206725) | Soil microbial communities from Loxahatchee National Wildlife Refuge, Florida, United States - Lox_Sample_2.1 | ecosystem: Environmental > Terrestrial > Soil > Wetlands | place: USA... | reverse complement strand
GCGACAATTAATTCGTTTCAGAAGACTGCTGACGGGATTTCCCAAGGTCCAGGCCCAAACTAAGGTATTCATATCAAAGACTCCATTGTCACCACCAACGCCTCCAATGCCGCTAAAGAGAGGTGAAGATTCACCGGAGAAACCAAAAGGCAATTAGTACCAATGTTGCAGCAAAATGTGAACAACCCAACATTGCCTTAGTCGCAGAAGACTTGGTCGACCCACAACACGTCCGATTGTACGTAACATCATTCATCTGCGCCGCAACCTCGAAAACAGATCCAGGAAAGTTGCCGTAGTTGTAGTAATCAACAAGCAAGAAGTTAGGTGGGCGTCCCCACGTCGCTGTGGCAGTAATGTCAGCTTTTCAAAGTTCCAAATCCGCAAACCCATTCCAATAATACATACCAGTGCAATTCTGCGCCATCGCGCCCAAACTGGAGTTTCCAGTAACGCTGTTGGTCTGATTGATGTCTGCTGTATTAGGTACCAGGATATCCTCGCCTAGCAGGTCAATTGCGGTGTTCAAATTGTGGTTTGCGAGGTAGAGTCGCTGCTGCGCCTGATCTGTGGTGATGTCGGGTGGGCGCTGTTCAGTGCAAGGGAAAGTTACGTCAACCGGTGAGAAAGGTGTCTCCCACATCTGGCTGAATTCGTCAAGGATGTACGGCACAGCGGTTTGGTTTGCCTTATAGTCCATGAAGATGACAACTCGCTGTTCTGACAAAATCATCTCCGACAACGTTGGCCAGGAATCTACTGTCATTGGGATCTGAGTGGGCCGGTATGCGTACCGTATCAAGCCAGAGTTATTAATTGGAGCGGTGTAGTTCTCCACGTCGATGAAGTCTGAGTTCACGAGGAGCAGTGATACGACGTCGTATGGATGATCCGCGACCCATTCCGTGATTGTTGTAAGGGTAGCTTCAAGTGTGCCCATGTTGAGTTCATCGCAACTTGTGTGACAGAGATAGACAGTGTCATCCATGTAATGCGACTCTGTGGAGAGCATACGAATGCCGTCGTTCAGCTGATAGGTCACGGTAAGATCTTGATTCGAAGCCGCATTCCCTTTTCGAACGAATGCGAAGTTATGTGCCACAACCATTGTGATGTTGGAATACTTGCGAGAGCAGAATTCGGCGTAACCGTTGCATGGTTGTGTATTCGACGGCGTAGCTGCAGATGTTGCTGTGCCATTTCCGCTCAAATAAGTGACGGTGGTCGTTGATACACTCGACGTCAAATTCGTCGCGTTATTCAGAATTTGAGATGGTAAAGCCGAAGTGTATGTTGTAGTGATGGTAGAATTGAGAGAAAGATATGTTACTCCTGAGCCTGTTGGTAGCTGTCCATCCGTCACTGCATCCGTTTCGGTGCCAGTCAAGATTGTCGTCCCAGTGATACCAGTAACCTGCGAAAATACCGGACTGGCAGTGAGCACTGCCAACCAAATAGAGAGTCGCATCGTGTACATGAGGTTTGCGCCTCAAGCGAATGGAGGTGCGAGAATACAATGGCAACTTCAATCCGGACAACAGCAACGATAGCAGCGGAGAGGTGGATATTTGCTCAACGCATCCAACATTAAATTTAACGGAAAATGACGTCTTCTTAGGCTAAGCCATTGGCATTATGTCAAGACTGGAGTGGAGCTGGATTGCGGATACTTGTTGAACCAGACGGTCAAAAATTTAATGGAGACAGCAACACGCGGCGGACAGCCCTAGGATAATGCAGATGAGCTTCAGCTCATCGTTCAGCCTGTGGATTATATGCCCTGCATCGCCGTCTCATGCAGTAGATCACCCGGTCAACGATTCAGCTGGGCGTTAAAGAGCATAGGGCCTCGAGAGGGTGGGGGAAGCCTCAACCCCTGCTGTGACGGCTTATCATTTTAGTGTGTGACTGGGTGAGACTTTGTCTCGTTTAAGCGTCTCCTGATGGACGGGAATGACCTCACAGGGATCCACACTGCGGCTTTTTGATGATGAACGAGGAGCTGCAGCAGGCTGCGCCCATCACAGACGCGCAATAGGAACCACTAAGTGCGGGTGAAACGGGTAGTTAAATGCTTCGTTGAATGATGTCGAGCCTTTTTCAGCTGTTGCTGCCCTTTATCCCAACAGCGTAAAACATCACATCTTTTCCAGCGCCCAAGTTCAATCGTTTCTCCTTTCGTTGCCTTCCCGTTATCAAAGCCTCTTCCGTATGATTGGAAGAACATATCAGTCCATGTAAGCCTCAGAAGCAGCCGGTCAGTCCAGCCCTGGTCGAACTGTCAGCTCAAGTTCGACTTTCTCGGCAAGGTCCGTAGAGCTGTAAACACTCTCCCGCCAGCCGCGATAAAAACTTAGCGACAAGTTGCCGTCCGTTCACGATGGGTATCTTTTCTGACCGACTTCGTAATGCACCACCGAGCAATCAACCAGTTGGCGAGACATCAATGAAGTCAGAGGAGAAGGACAGCGTCGCAGGGCCTGCGGGGCCCAATAACGAAAACATTTCCAAATCAGAGCTTTTTCGACAAACACGGACACGTCTGATCTTTGCGTGTATCAGTTCATTTTGCCTTCTCATCACTTGGGTCTTCATGATCCTCGTCGAGGTTGGAAATACAAAAGTTGGCCATGTTCTCTCCAGCATATATTTCCTGCGACTGGATTTGGCTGATATCGTGCCCGCGTCGGTACCGAATTCCGTTCTCATCAACACCATTGCTCAAACGCTCGGCCTGCACGACTATTATCAATTTGGATTGTGGAATTTCTGTGAAGGATACGTCTCGCAGGGAATCACAGACTGTGGACCCACGCAGCTAGGGTACTGGTTTGATCCAGTCGAGATCCTTTTAAATGAGCTGTTAGCTGGTGCAACGAGTAAGGCTTGCCACATCGAGTAAAACTGGAGCGGGATTAACGTGATAATAGTTGTTCTCCCAACCCAAGTTACAACTTATCTTCACATCCTCAAAGTCGCTTCCAATGTTATGTTCGGCCTCTTCCTGGCGGGCACAGTTCTTTCATTTGTGCTCATCTTCATTCTTCCGCTGTCGGTCTACTCGCGATGGGTAACGTTTTTCATCTCCTTATTTGCAGGTCTTAACGCCATCTTCATCCTTATCGCATCTGTAATCGGCACCGCAATCTCAGTTATTTTCAAGCGTGCTCTCGAGAGCTACCAGGAGCTAAACATCGGTGCCAATATTGGTAGGAAGATGTTGGCATTTACGTGGATAGCGAGTGCATTTGCAGTCATAGCCTGGATCATCCAGGTATCTCTCGTTTGCTGTTGTACCAGTAGACGAGATGTGATCAAAGGAACAAGGCCAGGAAGAAGAAAACCAGCTACGGAGGGGACAACTGCAGGTCAGGAAAGTACTAGACGTGGTTTCTTTTGGAGACACAGGTAGATGTGGCTTGGATCCTTACGAAATGACTTAATTTTGAACAATACTGGAAAAATGAGAGTAATATCCCCATTTGATCTTCGGAGTACGAGTACTTCAAAAGCTCGCAAGGTAGTTTCGACGGATCCAGGCCAGGTTAGAGAAGGCTTTGCGGAATTTTGATGGATTTTTTTGACAAGAGCATAGCGAGGGTTTTATATAGTGGCTTAACGGTAGTTACACGAGCTTCAAACATAAAGACGTGTGATTCCAACTGCATACACCAGCATAAAAATTGTACCGAAAAATATCACGTGAAGCCGTGAGGAATTCGTGCCCATTACAATGTGGTCCGTGCGACAACACCACTGATATATGATCTATCAAACCCGCATTCGAAAATAACGACGTAGTCGATCTTCAACCCCTTACCCTCATATTGCTTCATTATTGTAATTCTCTGCTTCCTATCTCCTTCAACCTTGTGCAAGCCTGGTCGCATCGTAATCAATCTCCGCCATTTGAAATGGGTGGCAGAAAGTCAGACGTTGCCGTAGCAATCTCTTCGCCCGCGGAGCTTCGTCGCAGCATGAGAAAACGTAATCTTGTTGAGGAAAGCGATCAAGGAATCTCTTTCGATGAACCTCCGCTGAAAAACTCTGCGGGAAAACGCAGGCTTGTGGAGTCGAATGACATGCCCGATGTCCTCAACCCTCGGCTTATGACGAAGCAGCGTCCTTCCGTAGACCGTACTGGAGATGATGAGGTTGAGGTTTCGAAGCCTAAAAAGCAAGTCCAGAAGAAACCAAAAACACCAAAGGCGGAGGGAAAGGCCGGCACTGATCCAGCTGAGGAGAAGCGACTCAAAAGGTGATCCTCCAAGTTCCATATCCCACTGTCTTGCGCTACTAACTCATCCTTCAGATGGCGTAAAAAGGCTCCCAACTCTCATATTAAGGTTTACGAACGAGCAATGACACAGCGTATGTTCGTCATTGACCGAATTCGTGGCGGCGACGCAGAATGCCCGGAAGAGACCCTGACCATCGCCGGCACGACAGGCAACCTGTACACGATCAAAATCGCCAAAGAACCGAGCTGCGACTGCCCATACGCCAAGAAGGGCAACCAATGCAAGCACATCGTCTACGCTATGTGCCGCGTGCTGCACGCACCAGAGCACCTACAATACCAGCTAGCGCTGCTGCCGTCCGAGCTGCGCACAATCTTCGCCAGCGCGCCACCAATCCCGTCCGCCGACGCCAGCAGAAGCACCAACGCCACTGCTGGCACCCGCAAGCCCGTCTCGGCGGACGACGACTGCCCCATCTGCTGCATGGCGTTCGAGCCCGACGCCGACGACATCGCGTGGTGCAGGGCCGCCTGCGGCAACAACGTGCACCGCGAGTGCTTCGCGCAGTGGGCGGCGACCAAGCGCGCGCAGCGCGCCGCCGTGACGTGTCCGTTTTGCCGCACGCCGTGGCAGGAGGACGATGGCGACGTGCGGAGGCTGGCGGCTGAGGGCGACGTTAATGCTGATGGCTACGTCAACGTCGCGGTGCAGTTGGGGCTCAGTGGCCGCCGCGACTATTCCTCGTATCATCCGTTCTGGGTCCAGCAGCAGTATAGAGCGGGTGTGGATGTTGGTGGAGAGATTCACGGTGGGCGGTTCTATAGCTACGAGGAGTATGAAGACTAGGTTCTCACTCACTGTATGGATGATGAAAATTTGCTTATGGCTTCTCATGAACAACGGCGTTGGTGAATCAGGAGTATCTTTATACCCAATCTGCTTAGACGTTCGAGGAATATTAACACATTAACGAGAGGTGAAGAAGCTAGCTCAAGACGATACATGGGATATTATTAAGTCGACATCACTACAGACGCTTCTAAAAGTTCAAATAGCATGTAGGTCCAACAAAAGTTTTGAGGATATGTCAAAACGTTCACAGTACTATATCTTGCCTCCTACAACTAGCCTCTTAATCACGTGCCAATCCCGCCATGCATCGTCACACAAAATGCATCCGATTTACCAGCTCTAGTCCACTTCTACAATTGATACCGATAATCCGGCCTCAAGTCGCCCAGTTCAGTCTTCTCGTACTCAGTCAGCGACGTGTCAATGACGCTGCGGTCGCGGCTCCGATTCTGCAGCATGCAAATGCTCAAGTAGATCAGCGATGACAGCATCGACAAGATACAAAAGGCAAGACAGATGCTGTAGCCCTTCGTGTACTTGGGTGCGTCTTTGGACAGGAAGGCGAAGACTGCGATGATACCGCCTGCATGTTGTGTTAGTTGGACGCTTGCGGAGATGTGATCAAAAGGAGGTAGGTACCGGTGTTTCCAAAGCCAATCTGCCACGCCACACCAATGGAGCGTCGGTGGTGCCCACCGAGATTCATGTTGAACCAACAGACAATAACCGGCATGGCGCTGTACGTGCCCATAGCGCATAGGAAAAGCGCGGCATATTCGGCGTGCACGTCTTTGTGGATGGCGAGGAGCATGCTGAAGCCGGTAATGGAGACTAAGATCGGGAACATGGCAAAAAGGAAGCGATGCCGGGCGAAGTCGCTGCAGAAAGCAATTAACATGGCAAACCCGAAAGCGCACGCCCATGGTGGCACGCTGTGCAGCTGCGTCTCGATGGCGCTGTATCCGTAGCCTTTGATGATGCCCGGCGAGAAGTACGCGTAACCGTATGCCGGCACAATCAATCCGAAGTACATGAAGCCACCGATGAATACCTTGGGGTCACTAAGCACCTTGAACACGTCACTCAATGTGATCTTGCGTTCGATGCCACTCTTGCCCTGATCGGCCTGAAGTCGAGCTTGGATGTAGGCGCGCTCCTCTTCTGTGAGCCATTTCGCTTCCTCTGGGAAGTCAGGAAGGAAGAAGAAGAAAATGATGGCGACGACGCAGGTGAGCGTTCCCTCGAGAATGAAGATCCATCTCCACGCTCTGTAGTGACGCATGCCATCCATTTTACCAATGGCGGAAGCTAACAGACCGCCAAAAGCACCAGCTAGAACGGTGGAAGAAAAGAAAAAACTGAAGCGCTTCTGCGCCTCGTGACGGCGGTACCACATTCCGATCAGATAGAAAGAGCCTGGGAACATGCCGGTCTCGAACAATCCAAGGAAGAAGCGAGTGGTGAGCAGTCCACCGTAGTTCTTAACCAAACCCTGGCAGATAGAGACAAGGCCAAACATGAACATGCAAAAGGCCAGCCAGGCATGAGGCTTGAAGCGCTTCAGAAGCATGTTGGACGGAATCTCAAAGATGACGTAAGGCACAAAGAAGATTACCAAGGCGATGTTGTAGCGGTTGCCATGTAGATTAAGCTGGTTTGGGAGCGACATTCCGTAGACATTGGCATTGGCTATATTGACTCGATCGAGGAATGCCAGCAGGTACATGATACACAGGAAGGGAATGACATGCCAGTCTATTTTAGTAACCAGCCGTCTCTCGGTGGTGTGCGGAGGACACGGTACGTGGAGATCTTCGTCGTAGCCATCTTCTGCTTCGTGAGGATAGTGCTCAACCGGGTCTTCGGCTGCGACGCCGTCGTTTGCTGCAGTCTCGTTAGCACAGCTTTATGCTAGGCTTGTACACGCGCCGGGCGGAATAAGAGTGCGCGAGTAAGAAATATCACAAAAGGATGCGTCTCCGGTGTAATTGATAACACCGTGGTTTCAATGAGATTCAATTTAGTGTGTACATTCTGCCTGGTGGTAGTTGGCTAGAAAGCATGATCGTGGGTTGAAGTCCACCGTGAGCTGGCTAAGCCGTTCCTTCAACGCCAGAGTAGTAACATCGACTGGAACTCATACTCGACGTACCTTGTTTTTCTCCTGAAAACCGCATTATGGCCATTTTGCAATCCTTAAATCGGTGGGGAAAGGTGCATGGCAAGGTTGACGAGAGATGGACTGATGGAAATCTTTCAACGGGCGAAATTTCAGCCAAACGGCGGAACGCCGTCGCTTATGAGGACTGGGAGCTGAGCTACGCTGATCATGGGGTCTTGCGCAAAGCTGCAAGCCGGCACTGACACCGAGGCCACCGGCATGGTAATATGGCCATGCGGCAAAATCCTACGAGACTACGAGGAACAGCAAAGTACCCAGACGGCGGTCCTGCCTATTAGCGCCGTATGGCGGATGGCGGTTGGCAACACCTAGCTAACCCCACACTGTGGCGTGCGCATTTCCAACAGCCTCAGTCTCCACAAGCCATCGAGCTAGAGATAATCTTCCCCGACCTAAGTTGCCAATTGGCTTGTCACGCTCTCCATCTTTCGCTTCTTTGACCGTTGCCGAGCGAGACGCATATCCGCCACCTAAGAATTGGAGGGGTTTAGTTAGTCTGAGCAGTGCTCACGGACTAGTCGACCGGCTATTGTCAGCTCCAAGACCGTGGTTGTTGCTGTTGTGGCACTGTCCCAGCAAACTCTGCACCTGGACGCGGTGAGACGATGAGCAGCACACCTGATGTGGACTTGCGTACGTTACCTCAACTGCTCAGGTCATCTCTTCAAGAAGTCTAGGTATGTTGATTAGTCTCACATCAGAAATGCCGCAACCGCATAGAATAGTACTACATGTGAAATGCAATTTCGACAGACGCCAGTGTACCTATTACCGAAAGTGGCGTGAGGCAACCCCTGCACGAATTCTGGACGAGAGGGAGACTGCTGCAAGGGCTCAAAAATCTCGGTACATCCGGGTTGCCTTCCGACATACACGGTGGCCAACCGGTACACGGGACCTTTTGCCATTTTGAAGGAGTTTGCCAAGTTGGCCTCGGTAGTCTGTCGAATCACTAACCTTCTTCACTTTGCCTTTGGTGCCATATCGTATAGAATATGCGAAGCGTGGTGGCTTCGTATTTCACGAAAACTCCGCGCGTGGGACTCCGGTGAATCCGGAGCATCGGCAAACAAAGGTACAGTATCCGCTTCTAACCATACATTGGGGCCGTTTATAACCTTTGTACTCCGTACATGAAATATCATATTCGCTGACTTGATGTCTAAGATCTGGAACTAGCTAGGACATCTAAAAGCAGATCTTATCACATGCTTACACGTATTCCTAATAACTTTCACGTACTTTGAGCCTCGACAACTTCATCGATATTCTGTGCGTAAAAGCTTGGGTGCTGTCAACGAGGCTTACGCGACGACCTTTTCTGTGCCAACTTCTTCAATGTGAACAGCTGCTTGCAGCTTCTGCTGTTCAACAATACCATGGCCGTCGGCACTCAAGTGTACCACGACTTCATCGCCAAACAGCTCGCCAATTTCTTCGAGAGACAAGCGACTTGTCTCCGGCACAAAGAAGTAAATGAGAACAGTAGAGACGACATTACAGGCGATGAACACGATGTATAGTCTCCAACTAATATTCTTCATCGCGACTGGTGCCGGTGTCGTGAATGTAATGGCGCCGATGAAATAGCCTGAGAAGGCGAGAGCCTTTCGATCCAGTCAGCACGACGTTGTGGCATTCCAGGTGAGTATTGTGATTGCGACTTACAATGCCCTTTGCGCGTAGCGTGGTAGGGAAGATCTCCGAAACATAAACGAACTGTGGCGGGTCAATGAAGAAACCATAGCAGCCGATCCAGATCCACAGCGCAGCGACTGCTGCGGCATTGCCACCTTTGTTAGTCGTGCCGATGTAGTACTTCTGAAGCACCATCTCGATTATCAGCCAGAAAGTGACCGCCGGGTAACCGATGAGAAGCATTCGCCGACGCCCAACCTTATCCATGCAGATCGCAGAGATAAAATTAGGAATCGTACCGATAAGCGCGTAGATGCAATAGAAGAGCAACGGCATGTATCCTGACAGCCCAAGCGACTCGTAGATGAGCACTTGGAAGTTGCCGATGCCGAGGACACCAGTACACTGCGTTGCAAACAGCAAGAAGAACGCCAGCAGTGATCGTCTACGCCATGATGCCGGCCCGAAGAACATTTTCCAATAATTGACCTTTTGCAACTTGTCATGCTCAACTTGGAGGACAACCTGCTGGTACTCGGCGATCGCGGCGGATTCATTGTCAGGATCGTTACGGTCGTAATGCAGCTTCTGAAGGACCTTGAGACATTCTTGCTTGCGGTCGACCCAGGCAAGGTAGCGAGGTGATTCCGGAACCCAGTATATGCCGCAGAGTGTAAGAACTGGGCTGAAACAGGTCAGAGCGAGAGGGACACGCCACTGAACTGGTCCTTCGCTGGCGAAATAAGTTCCAAAGCCAACCCATGAGCATCTTGAAGGACGATTTAGTAACTGAGATACTTCTGGAAGAAAGGTATCGACTCACACCACGTAACCGGAGGCCAAGGAGCAAGCAGTCAAACCGCTGAGAAGTCCGCGATTGTTCTTGTACGCTACCTCGGTGAGATACAGAGACACGAGAGTTACACTCTGTCCCAAGCCGAGTCCTTGGATAAAACGCGAGACGATGAGCATAGCAATATTGACGCTACCGGCCGTCAAAGCACCACCGAGAATACAGAAAAGAGCGGACATGACTATGGCCTTCTTGCGGCCAAGAGCGTCACCGGTGAAGCCTTGAATGATGGCGCCTGCAGCAGCACCCGCAGCGAAGAGGGAACTGACTGCGCCAACAATGGATGCTGTGTAAGAGCTACTTGGGTCCAGCTTGAAGTAGCTGTAGAAACCCGGTTGGCCTATGGAAGTCACGAAGACGGCGAAGCCTGGATGCAGTTGTGAGTCTTGCGTTTTCGTCATTGCTCAAGTAACTAAACGTACCGAATCCATATGTGAACGCGCCGAGGGCGACAAAGGCAACCACGCCGGCTTGGTATGCGTTGATTCTTCCAAACATGGTGGGAGGAGGGACCGTTTCTTGACCGGAGTAGTGGGATGAAATGTTCAGCGGCGAGTGGAGCCCGGCTCCTTTAAGTATATATAGGAATGTCTTCAGGCTGGATCGTCGTGTTTCCTTTCCCGAGCCATTCTACCCCATTCCGATCAAGTTGCCACGACGCGCCGACGGCTACTGAGCCCAGAGCAAGGTCTCGTCCCTTGGTTCAGAGAGCAGAGGTGAATTCAAGCAAGATACTAACCAATTCCTGGGGTAGTCTGTGGTAATCTGGCTAGTTCCTTACCGTCTAGCGTGGTACTCCTGCCGTAGTGGATACCGGTATCCACCGCGAAGAACATCTCTCGACTACTCCGGTAGTCCAGACTTGCGGTTACGCTTATCCTTAACCTTATGTAGCCAAATGAATGTACACCTAAATTAGCCCGGGCCTTGTTAGATTCCACTGAAGTGTGCCAGTTTGCTGTTAGTACTGCATGATTTCTAACGCAATGATGCGTTTTAGCATCATGAATGCTTCAACGGGCTTCGGCATCCACCGATCACCCCCGATGTAGATGTGTACCTTCCAGCGGTGCGGACTGCGAAGGTATCGGTTCGAAATTGAAAACAATCAATGAGTAATGAAATAGTAGTGCATGCTTCTTATCTAGTAGTGCATGAAATAATGAGTAACCCTGTACGCTTTGAGGTTCATCTGCAATCGGTAATTCTTCTACGAATGAGCCAGATTCGTGGGTTGTGGTCTTAGCATAAGGTTTCGGTGGAGGATAGCCGTTAGGTCTGTAGAATCGTACCACCCAGAGTATCGGCACTCGGTGAGCACCCATGCGCGAACCGGGGTAAGCAGTGGCTTCAAGATATGAGGCGCATGACGCGGGATATGTGAGCCGTAAGGTACCATCTCGTTGGGCAATGATCTCCAAAATCAAGTTGTACAGACAGGTTCTGAAAGGTCAATTGCGGCAAGCATCAACTTCATTAGATCTCAAAAGTCGTTGTGGAAGATTCACATTAAATTCAGTCTTTGTCAGAGAAAGTTCAGTTGTCGTCTCAGATTTGAACGTTGAATTGAGGTCGGCTACCAACGGCGAAATCCAACTTTTCGGATAGCCGGATCACTCTCCGACATAACCACCCATTCTAGTCTCCTGCCCGCATGCAACGTGTTAAACCAAACTCCCCAGGTGGCTCTGGCGGGAGAATCGGTTGATGCTAGCGAAATAGGAGCTGCAAGACGCCCAAGGATGCAGGGAAGGACGAGATCAAAGCAAGTCTAGGCGCTGGGAACTAACATTTATCATCTCCAGTGGCGTGGATCTGGGATAAAAGGTAATGCCCAGTCGCTCAGATACCATGACATGATTGCGATCAGTCCCGGCTTGTAAAAGTATATTATCAAATAGTAACAAGCTACTCGGCTCTGGAGTCAGACGGCTCTCAACGCAGTCAAAGATGCGTTTGATTTCTGTGTCTATCTCGCATCGACAATCCGTGGAATAGCTAAGAAGGTGGATCTATATCGTGATGTCCTCGACGTTGTAGTGGTCAGCGACGATCCGATAGAGGTAGCTCGGGGCGTGTCCTCCAAGATTCGTGATGTACAAGTCCACCAAATCCGCAGGTACGTAATCATACAGTGGATTGACGACTTCAACTCTGTCGCTCCAGTCTGCATTTCGCTCTTGGTAAGGAATGACTTTGCTTGCATCCCCGTATTCGATCAACTCCTCAATATTGAATGGGTAGATTGGCGAGAGCTTGTAAACTCCAGAAAGCACGATGACAGGAGTTTGGTGCATCTTGGCAGCTTTTGCGATGACCTTAGCACCAGCGGCTGCCACGAGACCACCATTTGCCAAGACTGAGTGCGTAGCGAGGATTACCTTGTTGACGCGGGACATTATAGCGTAGACTGCCGAGTCTGGAATCATGACCACGGTGATTCCGAGAGAGATCAGTGGTTGCCACTTCGATTCCTCATCATCATCTTCCAAACCTGGATGCTTCACTCGACCATGCAGAAGCGTGGAGTGAGTTTCGGTAGAGTCGTTGGGATATCCTTCGACGTGTACGACAGTAAATTTTCGCTTCTTAGCCGCTTGCAGCAGGAATTTCTGAACGGTTTGAGATGAAGTGTGGGTCAATACGACTTCGTTGGAGTGGATATGCTCCAGCGCAAATTCGGCAATCTGCTTGTCCACCTGATCCAGTTCATCTAAAATTTCGCGAATGCCTTCTAGTACTTCAGCCCTAACATCTTTTGTTGTAGTGCCCTCAAGCTTCGAAATGTTGTGCGCCGTTAGTCTGGGCCTGATCTGAGGGGATGACGCCCAGTTTGGAGGAGTGGAAGTTCCCGAAGGAGGATCTGGATGTGAAAAGAGACCGAACAACGAAGTAACAGTCGGAGCAGATGGTTGGCCGTAGGTTGTGTGCGCGGTCAGAAGCGATGGCCGTAATGAGTGTTCAGCTACACCTTCCAGGTGGTCATCTTGCAGAGATGTTTCTGTAGGTTGAGTTGCAGAGTGTCTGAGAGGACTGAAGGTTGATATATGTGTAGGTAGTGGCGGCCTCTCTATAGTATCCGGCGAGGAAGCTCGTGGCTGGCCAAGCCCGGCGTCACTCATATTTGTTTCCGTCTCATCCTCAGCTACTTCACGTACAAGGCCTAGCACCCGCCGGACAATATTACCAACTACCATCTCTCGAGGTTGTGCAGCCATTAGACGCTGACCCACTCTTCGAATACGGCTCATGAGCTTGGGGACATCACGTCCTTTGAACTCTGCCACCACCTGTAGAAGGAGATGGGCGGTGGCTATTGCGCATGGTCGCGAATTTCGTATCTGCCGTCGCTTGAGAAGACTGCAAAGGTTGTTAGTGTTTCAACGGAAGTTCAGGACAAGCTTGCTGACGAGATAAGTTGCTCGATGGACGCTTCGACTGACGCTCCTTTGAGAGATTTGAGGTAGCTTGAGAGCCCTGGCGTTAAGCTGAGAGCTGCGCTAGGCATGGTTTTGTGTAATGCCTCCAGTTCAAGCTGTATCTGGATGCTACCAGTTGCGACAGTTGAAAGGTCGCGTTGGTGGTGACCACGTACTGGATTGGGAATGCGATCTCAGGAATTACCTAGGAGCTGGTGTCTGTGGAAAAAGTCGGGATGGCTTTTAGAGAAAGTACGTGATAGGTCTGATGTAATAATCCGGAGCAGCCTAGAGAATTGATTGCCGTGAAAATGAATCTTCTTGTATGGTCGTAGGTATAATTGAGTGGAGTTGAAATCATCGAAGTTTCCCACAATTCGGAATGACTCGACGTGGATAATTGCCATTCTGATGTCGGAGTCAGCGGCGTTTTTTCGTCACGCAGCTTCCTAACCAGGGCCCGAAGCCCAACCAAGCCGATATACATCACAACTCTCCACCTTCCAACCCCAGCCTCCGACTTACTTCATCCCTCTCCAATTCTCTCTATCTTCTCATCTTCATCTGCATTGCGCTCTCAATCGCAATTTGCGCTTCAGTTGGCCCTTGTGGCGATCGTTTCGATTGCAGACCACTCCTGGTCCGCGTGATCCGAGGTGAATCCTCTTTCGGCGACCTCTCACATGCCCAAACAGGCACTTTGCTTGTAGCTTATTCCACTTCCCCATCTTTCACACCGCATCAAAGCAAGCTACACTCTCTCTTCGCCCTCCGCGCAATGCCATGAACTCACTGAACATTCTGTCGGCAATCAGCTCGGCACCAACAACGCATACGTCAGCGGAGGAACCGTTCCAAGGCAACAACCACGATTCAACTCCGCCGACAGAAGTTGAACAAGAGCACATGGGCACTGTGATCACCGAGCAAGATGCAACAATCCTAGACGAGAAAGTTGCCCGAACCGAGGCCTCTGAACACACGCCACTCCTCAGTGAGTGGAAGTCTGAAGACCATGGGAAAGTAAGCGCGGGTAGTGGCTGGCTTTCTCTCCCTGCTCGAGCGACTTCAGCTGTTGTTGGAGCGCTTAAGATCATCTTTACCTACATCGCTGCACCATTCCGATACGTCTTTGCCTGCTTCATTGATGAGCAAGGTCGCATATCCCCTCTCCTTCCAGCCTTCACAATAGCGCGAGCTATCAATCCGAAGAAAAGAAGACGAAGCGTGCAACCAATGGCTTATCCTGCCGCATCTGAAACACAAATTACCACACCAGCCCACGCCGCCGATGTACATGCTCACAAGACCCATCAACAGAAACGAGCGAAACGTTCGCCTGCGGTGACATCTTCATCGACTGCCGTGACTACAGACTCAGAGGCAGATGAGCAGACTCCTAGAGGTGATGATGACACTCCAGCACGCAACACTAGATCAAAATCCACTCCGGCGCCCGAGGGCGAAGACATTGCACCTTCTAGGCGGTCCATAAGAATCAAATTGCATAATGAAGAAGTGTTAAAGCGTAGACGTAAACAGGAACAGGACGGAACGTCAAAAGACACACCGAAGGACGAAGAAGCCAAGGAACTCATCGCTGCTTCTCTAAAGTCCCCAAGCAGTGCAACTGCTGCAAAGCTCACTAAATTTCCACGAGCTCCACTACCACCTCGTCCTCTCGTTCCTCGACGGCAACCTTCATATGCCAAAACCGCAACAACAGACATCCATAGGCACCCAAAGACTCTCATCCTAGATCTCGATGAAACTCTTATTCACAGCCACTCCAAAGGAGGTAGATTCGCCAGTGGACACATGGTTGAAGTTAAAATGCAACATGCGGTCGGTGTTGGTGGTGTTACTATAGGCTCCCAAGTTCCTATTTTGTATTACGTGCACAAAAGACCTCATTGCGACGAGTTCTTGCGCAAGGTTTGACTGACAGCTCCGAACATGAGACTTTTACTAACTCAACGATTTTAGGTGTCAAAATGGTATAATCTTGTCATCTTTACAGCATCAGTACAGGAGTATGCGGACCCTGTCATCGATTGGTTAGAAATTGAGCGTCCTTATTTCTCTGCGCGGTACTATCGACAGAATTGCACGACGCGTAATGGAGCATATATCAAAGACCTTAGCCAGGTTGAGCCTGACCTCAGTAAGGTAATGATTGTTGACAATAGTCCTGTCAGCTACATCTTTCACGAGGGTGAGTCGCAAGTCTAGTCTAGATTCGGACGACCACTTAAACTCTTAGACAATGCCATCCCAATAGAAGGCTGGATATCAGATCCTACTGACAATGACCTTTTACATCTTGTTCCGTTGTTAGAGGGACTACAGTATGCCACCGACGTGAGAGCTTTGCTCTCTCTGAGACTTGGGCAGCCGGAGTCAGTGGCGGCGTAATCATTGGATCACGAGAGTTTGGGAAATGAAGCATACGGTTGTTCGGAGTATGTTAGAGGGCATTGCTGTGTATAATATCAAAGAGGGTCAAGCGATTGGACCTGCGGATGATACCCAATCGAAAAGCGCAGACCTGGTTGAAATCAATTTGAGCTTCAAGCAGTAACGTGACACCGTGTTTTCAACGATCGTCACGACCTCCAAAAATTTGTGAATCCATGACTGAGCTTCATACTTCACAACAACACCGATGAATCTTCCGAGTTCAATTTCACTCTCACCTAAAGTTAACCTACCAAGTATTTGAGACACGAACCAAACCAAATTCATTGCAGTATGAGTTAGCAGCTCCACCGGCCACCGAAAGAGCTACCTCCATCTGCACACTCGGCCTTTAAGCTAGCCACAACACCACGACAATGGCCATCCTCCTCTCCGCAGCTCTAACCCTCCTGCTCCTCGGCCTCGCCACGACCCTCCGCATCCTGTACCTCCTGCCAGCGCACCACACGCTCGGCCCGCCGCGCGACCCAAAAACGCAACCCGCGCACATCATGATCGTGCTGGGGTCGGGCGGCCACACAACGGAGATGCTGCAGCTGCTGCGCAACCTGGACGCGCAGCGCTACCGCTACCGCACGTGGGTGTTCAGCGCGGGCGACGCCTTCAGCGCGGAGCGCGCGCGCGAGTACGAGGCCTGCGTCGCCGCGCGGGCTGCGGCGGACGGCCGCGAGCACGAAATGAGCGAGTGTGAGGCGGTCTTCCGCGTCGTGGAGGTGCCGCGCGCGCGCCGCGTCCACCAGAGCTTTATCACTGCGCCGTGGAGCGCCGCGCGGTGTCTGGCTGCCTGCTTGGGGGTTGTGAGCGGCGCGGGCTATGCGGAGACTGGCAGGAAGCAGCGCCATGCTAGGGCCTTGTACGACTATCCGAATCTGATTGTTGCGAATGGGCCTGGCACGGCGGTTATGGTCGTGCTGGCGGCGTTGATGTTGCGCTTTGTCGACTTTTGGGCTACAGGCGCGAACAAGCCTGGCAATTTGCGCACGCTGTTCTTCGAGAGCTGGGCGAGAGTCAAGGACGTCAGTTTAAGTGGGAAGTTGCTGGTTCACTTTGTGGATAGGTTTGTGGTGCAGTGGCCGACATTGAAAGGCTACGGTGGAAGAGCAGAGTATAGTGGATGGCTTGTCCTTGATGGAGGACCAAAGGCAGATTGATTGTGGACATCTTGAAGGCATAGCGATGGCGTTTTAAAAACTCGATATAAGATTGAGCAGTGTTGTATTTCTGGGAGCTCGCATGGATTGCTACAGACTGGGCTATTTCAAACTGTGATACCACGAGTTGCATGCATATCGAAAAGGATTTGACGAAGCTGAAGGAGTAGATTCAAATATGGTACAGAGGCATTTGGCCTGCTTGAAATGATCTTACATCTATGAACGGGCTTCTTGGGCCTGTTTTGCTGCTGTCAAGTGCCTCCATACCGCCTCTCCAATCTTCTCGTTGGTGCCAAACTCTTTCATCCTCCTCCTAGCTTCAGTTCTAAGCGCGGCTTTTCCTAAACGATTGAAAGCAGCCAATGGAGTCTGCATCAAGGCAACACTCTTCTCCTTCGCCTTCTTGACTGCCTCTTTAGCTTCAACCTTCGCGATATACTCGTCTGTATGTCTCGACCGTAACTTGCTGTAAGGATTCCTCAACTCATCAATGACGGTTTCTGGCATGGGTACAGAAACCAATGATGGCAGAAACGTGGCCTCTTCGCTGGTTATACGCAAGGTGTCTTCTGGACCGTAGTCTTCCTCGATGCTTTGACTAGGTGGCTCATAATTATTTCGGTGGATACGCCATTCCAAGCCCGGGACAAGCCGTTGAATTGATTCTGTTGTGCCATCTTTGGCCATTGCGACGCGTAGGATCATCTGATCAACAATGAACTCCGGAGCTTCCCGAGCTTCACCATCAGGTCCACGAGATTTGACACGGTGTGGAAATTTAGCCACAAGACGTACATCACCTTCAGGAATGGGCATCTCATACACACTTAACTCATTACTCTGTCCCAAACGCTTTCGTAGCCATGCCGGAGTTCGATATTCGACCTTGACGATGACGTTAGTAGATCAATTAGCAAACGAAAAACAATAGCCTACCTCATTGACTCCTGATATTGCAACCAATCCAGCTTTTCGGTGAACTTTTTTGATGAGTCCAACCTTGCCTGTACTCGGTCCTCCAACAACTACCACTCTATCCCCTTCATGAAAAAAATTACCCTTTTTCTCCCAGGCAGTATGATTCCGGTACTTGTAGGCGGTACCAAAAGGTACATCCTTCATGTCTACCTGGGTCCATCCGTGCTTTTCCATCCTCTTTGCTGGACTGAGATGTCGGTCAACCCACGACGTGTAAAGAAACTCTGGCCGCCTGACAGGTCTCAATTGAGAACCATCGGCAGTGCCATATGTTCGTGCATTCTCTCCCACGTCTCTTCTTGGTGCCAAAGGTCCTAGTTCCCAGTTCTCGCGCCGCGCTTCACGGGCAGCGACGAGTTGACTTGCAAATGTTTCACGAACTGTTAGCAGTTGTCTCCGTGCAACGTTCCGCTTCTTGTGGACGATTTTATCCCGCCTCTTTGTATCTTTCCTTTCGGTATGGCGTTGAGCTAATCTCAATCGTTCGGCGAGCTTATGGGGAAGTTTTTGTCGAAGCATTGTGATTGCGAGTGTTTGGAGAGGCCGGTGGAAAGGTTTGGATTCTAGTTGTGCGCAACAATTGAGTTGTTATCGACTCATCATCAGACTTGTTTTATCACTTCTGCTTTGAGATTCATTCGCAATTCGGGATTCGAGATTCGCTTGTTGTGATTAAAGAGGATGCTGAGAAGTTTTGAAGCTTTCTGTGAGGTCCTTTCTAACTTTCGACACCAGCATCTTTTCCGTGCAAGCAAACCTCCAAGACACCGCCTTTGACACCGCTTGCGGGGCAGTATTTTCTTGTTGCCTCTCCCTGCCAAAACATAACAAGACGATCTAGAATCCAACACCAACTAAGCTCATATCAGGGGTTGGCCATACTTTTGATATTTCCAACCTTCTGCATGCTACTACCATGTAATGTTGTTTCTTGTCCATCGACTCGAAAGTCTCTCCATGAATAGGAGAAAATGTCTTTTCTTAATCGTCGAATGACGTGTTTCTACTGTGGCCAACCTACAAAGTTAAGATGGAAGCGAGGCTTGCAAAAATTTCAATGTGAGGGTTGTGAAGCTGTCAACTATCTTGATGATGTATGAAGTCTTTTTTTTTTTTTTTATGAAATCTCACAAATACTAACAACTTCGACACAGAACGGAGAAATCACGGATCCTCCAGCACCCTCCAGCTTGAAGCAGACACAGAGATTTACGTCTCCTTCTCCCGCTTCATCTTTTTTTCAACCGAAATATGAGAGCGAAGAGGTCTTCTGCTGTACATGTCTCCAGAATCAACATATTGTTGCGCAAAGTCTTGCATCATACGATTCAGATTCGAACTTAGCTGAGCGAAAAGCACGCCTTGAGCGTCAGTATCCACCAGTCTGCAGAGATTGTAAACCTCGGGTTGAAAAGAAGCTTCGTGAAGCCGATTACCTGGCGAAAGCAGATCATCTCAGACGACAGGCTATCAAAACTCGGCAAGGAAAGACACATCCAGATTTTCGATGGACATGGCGAGACGCTGTCTTGTTTATTGGTGGATGGCTTTGGTGGATCAGCCAAATCATCGAGATATCATGGCACATCATGGGTCTACTTCCAATTTCTCCTACTCAAGAGAATCTGAGATCTGAGTCGCTACTCGTTCTGGTTGCCTGCTCAATACATGCATTTTGGACTAGAGAGGTTCAGCTTGAGTGTTATGATGCATTGACTAGACTGGAAAAGACTGGTTTGATACTTGGTTTCGTGTCGCTCTGGTGGCATGCGAAATTAAGTCAAAAACTGCATAGCCCCAATCTACGGTTATCTGGCTATGGGGACTATCTTCTCATGCAAATGCTCACCTTAGTCCTCAGATCTTTACTGTGGTGGGCTCTTCAAGGACAATATCAAGCTCGAGTTTTGGGAGGAGTGCCTGTTAATGCTATCCATGCGACTTCTCTCATCCTAACAGTTATCTCATTCTTCGCTGGAGCACGACGCGTCCAGGTTACTCGACCACAACTCGATTTCTTGAAAAGGTCGACATCTAGCGTAGTTGTTGTGGAAGAGGAATCTACATCAACGATGACTCCAAGGCCTTCCGTTTTCCAATCGGAAACGCATGTGTCAAGTTTTCCGATATCAAAGCTAGCATCACCGTACGACATTCACGATGCCGACCTAGACCTGGGATATGCTTCCGCTTCTGAAACTGACGCCGACGATGACGCTGCTACGATAGCATCTATAACCACTGTCGATGAGATGGACTGGACACCCACTCAACCAAAGCATACAATCTCTCCTCGTCGGCCTGTGCCAGCCCCGAAGCAAACCCTTCGATCCTTAAGATCGGCCGAACACACTCCTTTCCACGGGACGCTACCACCAGCTCCGGAACCACCCTCATTCAAAGCGCTAAAGCCTAAAGCACCAGTATTCAAGGCAACTAGCGAGCAGAAGAAAGACAACTTCTTCGCGCAGATCATGGGTCGTACAGATAATGCAGATCCAGCAGATCTCGGAGGGAAAAAGGCGCAGAGGAAGGACTACGAGATTCAGGACGGGAAATTGAGGATCCCGGACCGGAGAGAGAGTACCACAGGATTGGAGAATCTATTCAGCTCCAGCTTCCAGATTGATGACGAACCTCGAGACAAATCTAGACAACGAGCAGCAGAACGGAACTCTGCTTCGACTGCAATTGGAAACGAAGCTAGACAGCAGGGAGATTATGCTTTTGGTTTTTGGATGATTGGAGTTCTGGTTTTGGTAGGATGCATTTTTGGAGTCGCAAACATCATCTTACCTGGCTTTTATGGGAGCATAGCGAAGGGCCTTGCTTTGGTTTGGCGATCCTAAACGATTTTTACGAACACGGAATCAATCTGGCGATTCCGTGAATGTCAGGTACATGGCTACTAAGTCTAATTTTCGCCGAGTATAGCACGTAGGCCATACGATTACCAAACAATCTTCGTATCATTCGGCATATCGTCAAAATCCATTTTGTCGTATCTTAAGCTGACCATATGGACTGCCTCAGGCAGAGCGTGATGTGCGAGTGATGGAGATAAACTGAAGTTTGTCATTCCATCGTATCCATTTATCTCCGGTAAATTCTTATCAGCCAGTTAACTTCAATACCAAAGGTTATTTCAATGAGTTGAAAGTTTCGATTTCTTGTAGTTTATAATCTGAACGTTTGCGAATCCTCACTATCTAATAAAACCTGTAGACTTGTGAAGAGCTTAGAAAAGTAGTCGATTTAACCAACAACCACCGTTAGACAGGGGACTACTCACTATGTCATCGAAACCCAAGGTCATCGTACTCCTTTCAATCGATTTCGATGCTGTGTCAGGTTGGCTCGGTACAGGATCTCACCCTTCAAACACTCTTTCAGATTACAGCAGCGGCCTCTTCTCCGGCAAAGTAGGAGTGCCGCGTTTGCTCAAAGTGTTCAAGAAGCTGGGAATTTCAAGCAAAGTGACGTGGTTCGTGCCTGGCCATTCTGCAGAGTCGTTTCCTGATTCAATGCAAAGCATCGTAGACTCTGGTGCAGAAATCGGAGGACACGGTTACTGCCACGAAGGAGCCTATCAACTCACAGAAGATCAGGAGCAAGATGTCATCGACAAAAGTGTTGAAGTCTTAGAGAAGCTTAGTGGGCAGAAAGTGAAGGGCTGGAGAGGACCGCTGTACCAGGTCCGAGAGTCAACAATCAAAATTCTGGAAGAGAAACAATTCCTCTATGATAGTAGTCTTGCTGGGCATGATAGCGAGATGTATTGGCTACCGAAGGGAGGACCCAAACCTATTAATACGCCCCAGTATGACTCTAGTGTCAAGGCGAGCGATTGGATGCATCCACTACCCAAGGACATCGTCAACCCAACTGAACGTGGTTTGGTGGAGATTCCAGGGAACTGGTATACTGAGGACATGACCCCGTTGCAATACTGGCCGCACACAGAGAACTCTCACGGATATGTTGATACAAGGTCAATCGAGTATATGTGGAAGGAGAGGTATGAGTTCATTCTGGAGGAGGCCAAAGAGAAGCCGGCTGGGCAGATGACAGTATACCCGATGATTTTGCATCCCGATACAAGCGGAATGGCACACGTACTTCCAATGGTCGAGAGATTTCTAATATGGCTGCTTGCCAAGGGCGATGAGGTTGAATTCATGCGGTACACGGACGCTGCAGAGCAATGGACGAAGGCTCAATGAGAGATTTCTGTCTTCATGATACAGTCTACGGGCAATGTTCCAACTTGGTACGATAATTTGGCGTAAGCTACTCTTCTTCGGCCTCGCTGTCAATCATCTTAGTCGTGGACCACCTTTTCAGCTTTTACGAATCTACAAACGCAATTCTGAGGATGTAATCCTTGACGTGCCGGCAACTGGGAACAGCTCCAGAATCCGAGACCGTGAGGTCTAGAAAGTTTGGCAGAAAGTTAATCCATCCTGTACAGTTGACTAGTATGGACTCCCGTCCAAAGCAAACATCGAAGATCTAGCGTATCTCCCAAGAGATCGGTGGACCAGCGAAAATAATCCACGACTCAGCTATGATTTGAAACGTCGGCCTATCTATCGCTGGAGTAAAGTTTCCGAGTGACATCCGCTTTAGAGCGTCGGTAGAAGTTACACAAGAAGCCGAATGAATGAGGCTGCATACTTCGTCGTCCTACATACGCGTTTCCTCGCTGCCGTTCAGATTTGACCGTTATCTCAAAAGATACGACCTTGAATGGACTTTGGATGTTAGCTTGTTAGGGCACCCTTGAATAGCCCAGCCTCTTGGATCCTTCGCCTATGTTGCGGTACGGCTCGCAGGCTCTTGGCTGGCTAAGCCCCCCTTGGCAGCGGGGGGCCGTGGGACACTATTGGTATTCATCCTGTTCTGTTTGTAGGGCGTCGCGCATTGCCCGCCTCGCTTGACGATGGTACATGAGGCTGACGAGCCCTGGAATTGAATTTGGACTTTGTCTGACCTGATTTCAGAGGCCCAGGCAGCCTTCGAAATGGCTGCTCCCAGGATTTCTTCTGCCCAGACCTCGTGCGCACTAGCGCTCTCAGCTGGTTAAAAGTTGAAAGAGCCTGGTACTCTACCTCCATATCTCTGATTTTCTCTCGTACTCCAATCCTTTGTCAGTCTTCCACCCTACCGATATGCGGTCTCCAGAACCGTCGCCAAGTGGAGAGGATAGCGTCGTTGAAATTGGCGAGGTGCCCAGTTGGCCTCTGAACCAGCCTACATATGTGGAAATCCAACCGCCGAACGCCGATAATGGCTACTTGACAGTCCTCAAAACACGTTTTCACGATTATATCAATGATTTTCGAGTCCTCAATGTCACTGTCGGAACTAGAGGCGCTGTGGTCGAACGTCGTTTGTCCTCCACCACTGACATCGACTGGATTTTAAAATCGCCCAGGCCTGACATTCGAGTCTTTTTCTTCCCTAAACTCGATGATACTTGCTGGGCTGTTACGACCACTGACATAAAGAGAATATTTACTTACTACCATGTCCAACCTGGTATTATGGTTCGCTTGCGTGCGTTTAAACATTCGTCAGGACCGGAATCCCAGCGTACCTACAACCTAGAACCCGGCAAGGATGGTTGTGATGGAAGTAAGGCAATTCGCAGTTACGGTATGCGTATATTTCGCACTTACTCTACTTACTCTTCATTCATAGCCTTATTTCTATCTCCAATCTACCAGACCAATTTGCTTACTCTCAGCAGACTTAATGTACAACATTGTCATTCCACACAGCGACTACACAACTTTCATACCAACCTACTACACCTACGACTTCACGACCTCGACGCAAGTGATCATGTTCTTTCATGACAGCGTTGTACCTGCAGGAGCCGATGAGTTTGAAGGTGCATTCGAGAAAGCACTATCCAGTATCATCGCTTATCCACAAAACGAGGCCTTCATTCGCAATCCGGCCAGGCTCAATCAACTTGTCATGGATATCGTGGCAGAAGGATGGTCACCATTTGCTCGTAGCGTCCGTGGTCTTGTTACTGAGATGGAGATGGTCATCCAGAAGGAACCATACACCAATATTTGGGAGTATCAGAAGCTCTTCGGTCATCTAACCCTACGAGGAGTTCAACTGTACGCCACCGAAGAAATCCTCGAGTTGCTACAAAGAGACAATCGTTTCTTCTGTAAGGACAAGCCAAAAGACTGCGTCTGTGATCTGGTCGAAACCAGCCTCGACCATGTCATACGCATCAACAAGTCCCTACGCCGGGATATGGATTTCACTCGAGGCCGCCTCGAAGATCTCAGCAACCTTTCCATCAACATGACCGCTCAACGCAACAGTCTACTCACCGCCGAAATCGCTGAACAAAATATCAAAGATGCCTTGTCTATGCGTACTATCGCACTCGTAACGCTCATTTTCTTACCGGGTGCATATGTCTCCGGCTTTTTCAGCATGACCTTCTTCACCGAGTCTTTCGACAGCGCATCAGCGGTGTACCTCTATTTTGTAGTTACGGTACCGTTAACCCTTGTCACGATTCTCCTTTGGGTGTTCTGGCGCCGACACGAAGAACGCAAGGCCGAAAATGCTCGCTGGGCCAAAGAAGATGCGCGGACGAAGGCGGCCGCGAAGCGGGCCGGCGCGAGCTCCAACTTCATCGACGGCGGCAACGGCTCGACCTCGGCCGTTGCAAAGTACCCAGAGTCTTCATGGCGGAACGTGTTCAGCCGGCGGCGGCGCAAGACCAGCGCAATTACCGGCTCTGGCTCTGGCTCCGGGTCATCTACAGTCATCGGCGGCGGCGTCAATGAAAAGAAAAAGAGCGGGTGTACGTCCATCGCCTCCTCCGGCCAACAACAAGAGACGGAGAAGTATCCCAACATGGCGCAGTTCACAGCACCGGTACCGCAAGCACGGCCAGGCATGATGCTCCCACCGACGCCGAATCCGCTCGCGCTGATGACGCACAACTCGCATGCCAGCTGGAAGCAGTCGTTCGGAGTTGTACGCGGCTCTGTGTCCATCGAGCAGAAGGAGGCGATGTCGATTGCCGAGGTGTCGATTGCGCCCGGCACCATGTACCGCATGCAATCGGCGGATGAGACGGCTCGTGGTCGTCGGGCTGGCGGCAGTGGGGAGTCGAGTGAGTACGAGTCGGATGCTAAGGAGAAGGCTCGAAGGGTAAACTCGACGTAGCATTCCACTTAGGCTGGCCGTACGAAATTCTTTTACGTTCTAGCGATGCTTTGTACGACTGTCACGATTCACTTTCACGATGGACTCAACGGCTATGGCTCAAGGATTGCAAACCTAAATTGACGCATTTCTGGTGTTTGGTCTGCTCCTCCGGAGAGCGTGACTCCTGTTTGTTCCGCTAGACGCATTGCTATTTAGCATTCAATACGTTCTCGACGTTGATATTTGATAACCACTCTAGGGTTAGACAATGTAGTCGATTTTTGAATGATCCTCTACAACGTATGGAAGATAGAGTACACCATTCTGATGCAGATGTTTACAAGACGCCCAGTTTATATCAGCTGTATATTCTAAATGACGATGCTACACGGAATGAAGCATCAGAGGATGCCCACGCCTCTCAAAATGCATCGCTAATGATCTCGCAGATACTCAACTAGAGCACCAACACCGCGTCCTTACAGAGCGCAACAACCCTCTTAAAGAACCTCCTCCACTCCAGCGGATCGGCCTTAGCCTTAACAAAGCGACACTCGACGACCTCCTCATTCCACTGCTCGACCAAAATCGTGCCCTTCATCGCCTGGCGCCGGCCATCAACGGCGGCAACCCGAATGTAGGCGCCGTCGCGGCCGGCCACCGGCGCCGCAGGCACGCCCAGCCGGTGCAACGCGTCCGCCACCAGCGGCACCACCAGCCCCAGCGGCAGCGCCGACAGGAAGTGCGCCAGCGAGTGCGCCGGCACGATGTCGCCGAAGCGCTGCGCCGCCTGCGTCAGCGTCAGCGGCACCGACGGTTTCTGCGAGAACTGCGACATCGAGGGGTCTTCGGCTAGCCGGTCTAGCAGCGTTGCGGAGAGCTGTGTTGATGGGAGGTAGGCGTGGCTGTGTGTCGGCTGTGAGGCCGAGATGCCGTTGGTGGAGAGGCGTGGTGGTCGCTCCCAGTCGAAGGGTGTTTCCGTGAGTAGTGTTTCGGGTTGGGTGGATGCGAGGCGTATCGTGGCTTCGATGTCCATGCTGTCCGCATGCGTTTGTTGACGTTGTTGGGAAGGAGTCGGTTCGGCAGTCGGGTCGATGCGAAGACTTTCTATCATCCGAGTAGCGAGCGCAATGGGATCTTTTGCCGTACCGCTAGAGCTAAGATGAGGGTTGGGTTGAGTAAACCAAGGATGTCGTCGTACTTCATCGAGGCTGAAACGCTCTTTGGGCTCCAATTTCAGCATCCCACGGAGAAGGGATTGCACACCAGGTGATAGCTTCTGCCACAGCTCGTCGCTGGTTCTGCCATCTGTTTCGACGTATTCTTTGAACTCATAGCTCTTGAGTGTAGGCTCATCCCATGGCGTATTTCCTACTAGCAGCACGAAGAGCACAACTCCGCAAGACCAGACATCTGCGACGTTCGGAGCATATCCGGACTCAAGAACGTCTACTCGTTTCACTCTCCTTCCATTGACAACCTCGGGAGCAATGTACGGTGGACTTCCACAAACTGTATTGCACAACCTGATCTCATTATCCTTCTTGAATAGAGCAGCAAGACCGAAATCAGCGACCTTGAGATCACCGTCCTTGCTTAGTAGCATGTTCTCCGGTTTGATGTCTCGATGAGCCACGCCTTTGGAATGCATGTAACTCACAGCAGATATCAGTTGTGAGAAATAAAAATGTGCCACGTCTTCTGCAATACCGACATCCGCCTCAATCTTGTCAAACAAGTCACCACCGTCTGCGAGCTCCATCGCGATCCACTGATAAGCCGGACTATCTCCAGACGCCAGGAACTCAATGATGTTACGATGCCTTCCGAGATGCTGATGTAGGAGAATCTCCATCTGGAGCTGTTTCGGTCGTAGTCTACCATTTTTGAAGGCGTGGTCCTTGTTGATGAATTTTACGGCGACTACAGGTGAAGAGGCATGAAGAGGAACAGCCCGTCGAATACTATTAGTATTTGTTAGTGCTGGAGTAACGCACTCAAACAAGAAGCTTTCAGAGTTCTAATGGAACATGGTCTCGTACAATGCATATGCTCCTGTGCCGATCGTTCTTGAGATGATTCGAAAAGGTAGATCTGTCGGGACAGGTGCCGCCTGAGACTGCATGAGGTCAGCAGAGCTTCAAAAAGGAGTGAGAGACTTTACATCTGGTGGTTGACCCATTGTGCTAAAGATTATTGTGAGTTGTCTTGTTAAACAATACTGAAAGTCGCTTCGTAAACAAAGTTCGGCGGAGTGAGAAAACGCGTTTTAATCGCCGAGCTTTAACTCCGGTACGCGACATCATGTGAGGTCTCATTATCCATTAGAGCTTCAAATCTTTAGGAACTTCATGTCTAGCATTGAAGTAGCATTGAACTCGGATTTCCGGGTATATTCTTCTAGACTGGGGGTAATCAACTGCAGACTGATGGATATACCGCTTGGTTGAAGCATACGTGAAACTACACCTCGACAGATTCGCGATAAACGCTGTCTCCATACGTTTAACTTTCCTCCTGACTTCTCCTTTCAGTGACAACCTGGCTTGTGATATCTACAAAGATCATGCCAAAGTGAATACCGCTGTATAAATATAAGTTTGATGTCCCAAACACTAAGCTGAAAGCTTTGCTTACCACATCGCAAGCGCAATTCCAAAGTCTACGCGTGCAGGCACAACGGGAACGCAGATATCCGAAGAGGTTTCGTATATGCAAAAATGCCAAGTCCAGACGATAGTATCGCCAATCAAAGGACCCAGTGTGATGAGATCGCAGACGAACATGTCTCCGCCTGACGGGCTACACCAGATCTGCCGGCCGGAAAAGCTCGCGAGGTCGAACACATTGGTTAAAAAGGAGAAGACAAACTGTACTTGTTCATAAGCAATACATGTGGAATTTTGGCTTGTGGAACTGCTTACCGCGATGTATGTGACGACATTTCCATTGCCTTGTCGATGAGCAACGAGCGCGATGGCAAGTAGGACGATATCAAGCATCAAACCAACAATTCGTATGAGACCGATAGGTACAGAAAGTACTCGGGGATTATTTCGAGGCATATTCCGGAGAAGGACGCGCCTGTGGATTAGAGAATGAGTTTTGACTTATCATCAAATACGGTCCAAAGGAGTCTTTACTCGAATTCCATCTCAGCTACTCGTCTCTTGTATGGTGGGACCATGAAAGAGAGTAAACGAATGACTTAGAGAGCAGCAGAAGGTTAATACGTTGCGAGCATTGCAGAAATGGACGTGCCTGAACAGACATATGTATTGGCAGGCACCGCCATTCGATTCCTCAAACTAGGATCCGTTGCACTGTAATACGAAATCCCGAAAACACCTGTAACATAATGAGCTTGCTGACAATTCTAACGATCGGGGCAATAAATGCCAAGTAACATGATAAAGCGAGCTTCCAGAATCGGATTTACTACGTCGAGAGCCAAATCATCTTAATTGGACCTAATTGGAGTATTTACCACAATAATGTTGTTGACGGGAAATTCCCCTCCTGTTTGGCGGTACCCTCTTCGGGCATGGTCGCCTCGCCTAGTCACCCGACGCTTTTGACTTCTTACTTAGGTAGTACTAGCGTTGTGGATAAATCTCAAATCCTTGGGGATAAATCTCACCAGCCCTGTGGCGAGCTGTTAGCTTGACATATACTCCGTACACACCTCTCTGCCTTACAAGGCTGCAACACTGTAATGAGTATATGAAAGGCCATAGTCCATCAGATAGTTAAATCATCACTTCTTCTCCTTCTCTACTCCGTCCCTCGACGTAGGGACGGACGTTACTGGTGCGAAACTCAGAACCGTTGAAAGTGCCTGGCTGTAGGGTGGCTTACATTGTCCCTAACTCGCACCAACCCTCTTCCGGCCTTGGAGCTCTTTCTTCCCAGTTCCATTTAAGGCTCCGGGATAAAAAAAAAATTGATTATGCATTACAACTGCCATTAGCGACAACTTTTATCGCTTTTATTAATTAGAACAATATGTTGCGCGCGTGTTATTGCAGGCCTCAATTTGACGGTTTTTGGTGCCAAGATTTGCTGCGACCGCCAATATTCAGAAATTATTGTTAGGTAATTGACGCACTGAGAGGTGCTGAACTTGTATGTGGATAAGGAGAAGCAGTATTCATTGAGGTGATCGGTTTTCGATCACTTGTGTGTGTTGTGTGTGTGTTCTCTGTG
>Ga0335072_10002384_pt1 | contig 29193 bp, 24 predicted proteins | sample Lox_Sample_21_FD_206725 | JGI IMG/M metagenome (GOLD analysis project Ga0335072, IMG submission 206725) | Soil microbial communities from Loxahatchee National Wildlife Refuge, Florida, United States - Lox_Sample_2.1 | ecosystem: Environmental > Terrestrial > Soil > Wetlands | place: USA... | reverse complement strand
GTCGTCGGCTTCATCCTGTTTTCCCGCGCTGGGGGCAACGATCGTCTTGATCGAGATGCTTCGCTTGGCCACGTTCGCGAGCGTCTGGCCGGCAACGTCGAGCTCCCCCCGCAGCATGTCGAGAGTCGTTTGGTCCGGGACCGCGATCGTCAACGTGGTGCCGTCGAAATCGACCAGGCGCGCACGCGCGAGATGTCCCGAGATCGAGGGTTTCTTTTCGCGGACGCGGTCGAGAATCGCAGGCCAGTGATGCTCGAGACGCTGCAGCGTCAGCGTCGTTTCGAGGGGTTCGGCTGCGGGCGGCGGAGGAGCTGTGGGTTTTGCGGCGCGCGCTGCGGTCTTCGGCGGCGGCTTCGGCGCGGGAGAAGCCGGCCGGGCGGGCGCGGCTGCCGGCGCGGCGCCCTCGAGCGCGGCGACGCGTGAGGCGAGCGCATCGAGCGTCGGGTCCTCACCCTGCAGCATGTAGCGCAAGACAGCCGTCTCGAGCTCGAGCCGAGCGTTACCGGAGAGCCGTGCGGCACCCAGGGCGTCCATCATCAGCCGCAGGCCGCGCACGATCCGCGCCTGAGGCGTCACGCCGGCACGCTCCGCCGCGCGGGACGCATCGTCGGCCGAGAGATCGTGTTCGAGCAGGTCGGGATCGATGCGACCGACCAGCAAATGCCGCAGCTCGGCGATCAGGGCGCGCAGCAGCGTCTGCATATCGAGGCCGTCATCGCTCGCACGCTCGATCGTTCGCAGTGCCGCGACGGCCTCGCCCGCCAACATGGTGCCGAGCAGCTCTTGCGCCGTTTGCTGTCCGCTCGAACCGAAGGCTGCTTCGAACGCGGCCAAATCTACCTTGCCGCCGCCGAAAGCCGCGGCTTGTTCAAGCATCGTCAGCGCATCGCGCAGACCGCCCTCGGCGCGGTACGCAATCGCGCCCAGCGCGGCATCGTCGATGGCGATGCTTTCCGCTTCGGCGATCTCGCGCATCCGCGCGATCATTGCCGGGACCGCGATGCGACGGAACGCGTAGCGCTGACAGCGCGAGAGAACGGTCGGCGGCAACGCCTCGGGTGCGGTCGTACACAAGATGAAGACGGCGTGCTCGGGCGGCTCTTCGAGGGTTTTCAAAAACGCGTTGGCGCCCGCCGGCGTGATCATGTGCGCTTCGTCGATGATGTAAACTTTACGCCGCATCGTCGTCGGCGCGAACTTCACTGCGTCGCGCAGCGCGCGAATCTCGTCGATGCCGCGATTGCTGGCCGCGTCGATCTCGAGCACGTCGAGCGCGGTGCCGTCCAAAATCGACCGACAATTCTCGCAGGTGTTGTCGGGCGTGGCGGTCGGGCCGCGTTCGCAATCGATGCAGCGTGCCAGGATCTTGGCAGCCGACGTCTTGCCGGAGCCGCGCGGTCCCGAGAAGAGGTAGGCGTGCGCGAGACGTCCCGTTTCCAGCGCAGTTGTGAGCGTGCGCACGACGGCGTCCTGACCGACTAGCTCTTCGAACGTACGGGGCCGCCACGTGCGATAAAGGGACACGCCGCGGGAGTTTGTGATGGTGACTGTGGCTCCCCCTCGCCCCGCCGCTCGGCGGTTTGACCTTCATGCTTCGTGGGTACGAGACCGCAAGCGCCGTACGAACGGCGCCGACCGCGTATTGGAGCAGACGTTGAATCTTCTAGCTGCCTTGCAAGAGAAGTTCGGCTTCAAGGCATTTCATCCAGGACAAGAAGACGTCATCTCCCGCATCATGGCGGGTCAAGATACGCTCGCAATTCTCGCAACCGGCGCCGGAAAGAGCTTGTGCTATCAGCTTCCCGCGCTGTTGCTGAATGGCACGACCGTCGTCGTCAGCCCGCTGATCGCGCTGATGAAAGATCAGCTCGACATGCTGCGCGAGCGCGGCGTTACAGAAGTCGTCGCGCTCAATTCGACGCTGTCGGAAGATCAAGAGGCGACGGCGATCTCGCGCGTCGCGCGCGGTGAGATCAAGATTGTTTTCGTGACGCCGGAAAAGCTCGAAGACGAAACGTTCGTGGGAATTCTCAAATCGCTGGTGGTGCCGCTCTTCGTCGTCGACGAGGCGCACTGCATCAGCCAGTGGGGCCACGATTTCCGGCCCGCATACTTGGGCCTGGGCCACGTCATCGACGAGCTGAGCAATCCCACCGTGCTGGCGCTGACGGCCACCGCGACGCCCGCGGTTCGCGACGACATCCTCACGCAGCTCGGCATTCCCGGAACGAAAGCGATCGTCAAGGGCTTCGACCGTCCCAACTTGTGTTACGAAGTCTTTCGCGCGGAGTCGGAGAGCGCCAAGCTGCGCATCCTACGCGACCTCTTCAAGAATGGCCTGAGCGGAACGGGCATCATTTATACCGCCACGATCAAGAACGCCCTCGACGTGCAAGCGCATTTGCACGAACACCTGGATCTGCCGTGCGCGGTTTACCATTCGAAGCTCCAGAAGCAGGACCGCGTCTCGGTGCACAATCTCTTCCAGGCCGAAGAGATCCGTGCGGTCGTCGCGACCAATGCGTTCGGCCTCGGAATCGACAAGGCCAACATCCGGTTTGTCGTTCACTACGATTTGCCGGGCTCGGTAGAAGCCTACACGCAGGAAGCCGGGCGCGCCGGCCGCGACGGCAACCCGTCGCGCTGCATTTTGCTGTACCGCATGAGCGATACGCGGGTTCAGAACTATTTCCTGACCGGCAAGTATCCGGACATCGAAGAAGTGCAGAAGGTCTACGGCACGCTGGAGCTCTTCGGCGACCAGCCCGGGGGCGTTTCGCTGACCGATCTGCGCAAGATCTCGCAGCTGCCGCTCACCAAACTGAAAGTCGTTCTGGCGCTGCTCAAGAAGAGCGGCTACATTCTTGCGAGCGCGCGCGGAAAATACGCCTTGCCGCCGGCCAAGGATGGCCGAAGGATTCTCGATCTCGCCAATTACGATACCAAGAAGGCTTACGATCAGAGCAAGCTCGCGATGATGTTGCAATACGCCGAATCCGCGTCATGCCGCCGCAAATTCATTCTGAACTATTTCGGCGAGGACTTCGAGCGCGAGAATTGCGGCGCGTGCGACAACTGCATCCGGCAGAAGCGGCGAGCCGCCGCGCACCTCGACACGGCCGGCTTGACGGTTGCGCAGCCGAACGGAACGAACGGTTTCCGCATCGGCGACGCGGTTTCGCACGCTAAGTTCGGGCAAGGCACGGTTGAACGCACCGAGAAAGACTTGGTAACGGTGCTCTTCCCGAGCGTCGGCTACAAGACGCTGCTCGCGTCCGTCGTGACGCGCGCCGCCGAGCCGGCCGCCGAGAAGATTGCATGACACATAGGAAGGTTCGTTGCGCGTACTGGTCGCGTCGATCGCGTTCGGCGTTTTCTCTTGCGTCTTTGCAGCCGGTCTCGTCCGCGCCCAGCAGAACCCGCCTGTCCCCGCGCCGACCGGGCCGGTAAACCCGCCGGCGCCGGCGCCGACCGCAACGCCGCCGCCTGCCCCGACGTTTCCGCCCACGCCCGGGCCGCTCGCGTCACCGACGGAAACACCGACACCGACGCCCAGCCCGACGCCGGTTCCGATCGTCGCCGATCCGCCGACGCTTTCGATTTCGCCGGGAAACACCGCGGCGGTCCGCGTCAGCGGCGTTTTCGGCACGCTGGCTGCGAAGATCGCCGATCCGGCGCTCGCGACGATCAGCACCGTCGATCAGACGACGCGCACGGTTGCGATTGCGGGCGTTGCGCCCGGAATGACGAGCGTGACGCTCAGCGACGATCGCGGGATGACGCACGACGTCCCGATCCGGGTCGCGTACCTGGCCGGCTCGATCGCGCCCGAGACCACCGTTCGGATCACCGGAAATCCCGCAACGGCGCGGTTCCTTCGCAAGATTGCGGCGCAGGCCGCGAGCAATGCCGCGCAGCTGCGTCCCGGTGCGACGGTTGCCGTCGATCCCGCATCGGTGCAGGGTGCCCGCGAATTGCCGGTGAGCGACGTCACCAGCGTCGACGTTCCGCTCCAGCTGAACGGCACCGACTACTTTTCCGTCGTCGGCACGACGCGGGTCCATCTCGAGAACGTCGCGCTTCCGCGCATCCGGCCCTCGCGCTTGATGGTGAGCGATTATCCCGAACAGCTGCACGAGAACGGCGTGCTGTTCACCGCGACGCTCGATCGAACCGCGCCGCAGCGCTTTCTGTATTATCATTACAATCCGGGCGACCAGCCGGCACGGCGGATATTGTTGCGCGCGCAGAACGGCTCGGCGCAACCTGCGATGCTGCAGTTCATCACCGGCGAAGCCGGCCCGGGCCCGAACGAAATGGAAGTCGGACATTCGTCCACGGTCCGCTTTCTCGTGCGCGAGGCGCAGAACGAAGGCAATGTCGTCGTCGTGCCGCCGAACGGCACGGTAACGCTCGTCGATCAGCTGTTGCCGCCCCAGACGTGCGTGAGCAATCTCGTCCAGCTGCGCGAGCTGGACGGGGATCCGGTCGCGCTCACGCTCGTCGCGCAGAATGCCAGCGACTCCATCGACAAAGCGGTTGACTCCGCTGCGTTGCTGGAAAGCCAGGTCAAGCACGCGCGCGGCGTCTATCGCGTCCCTGAGTTCTATTTCGACTACGTCTACACGATCGATGCGAACGGGAACGATCTCGAGATGCCGATCGGCGGTTTACCCCTGCCGAACCTGCGCGAAGGCGAAGCCCTCGCCGGGGATTACGGCGTAATGCAATCGATCAATCTCACGATCGTCAACCCGACGGCCGGCCAAGTTCCGATTGCGCTCTACGAGAATCCGCGCGGCGGACGCGCGACGGGGACATATTTGATCGATCGCACGCTCGTCCAGTCGCATGCCGTGCCCGCCTTCTCGCGCTGGAAATTGCGCGAGTACAAGGTTCCGGCGCACTCGACCTTTCGCGTCACGATCGTCACGATGCCGGAAGGCGGCTCGTCCTATCCCGTGCGCTTGATCGTCGCGCCCGACGACGGCAGCGCATCGCCCGGTTCGCCGACCTCACCCGTTTATTAGCTACTTGCGGTTGCGCAAACGCGCGACCATTTCGCGCGCAAACGTCATCGCCGATTCCTTTGCCTCTTCGTACAGATGCGCCGCGTCGGAAGCGCTCATTTGGCGGCCGTGCTCGTAGAAAAAGGTCGCGCCTTCGCCGACTACGATCGTGCCGGCATACGCGATCGCACCTTTGATCGCAATTCCGGCGACCGGGATGAATCCCGAAAGCTCGCGTGAGAGCGCGCGCCAGCCGAATCCGCCGCCGATCACCGGAGCCAGCTCCCACAAGCGCTGCAGGTCCGGATCGCGACCGTAGCACGCGCCGACTTGCAGCACGAGCGCCATCTGCAGCCCGGTAATCGCGAACATGTCGCCGGCCGAAGCGATCGGACCGATCACGAGCCCGGCGAGCGGAACGTGATCGAGAACTGCGCTTGCGGCTGCGATGGTTAGCGCGCGGCGCGCGCAATCGCGCGTCAGCTTGGCCGCGCAGAATTCCCGCAGTACGGGTAAGCGGCGCGCAACGGCGACTTCCGCGCCGGAGCACGCCTGCACGATGTGCGGGAAAAACGCCGCCCGCAGCTCGGAAACCGAAATCGACTTGACCGCGTATTCGCCGATCTTTCCCTTTTCGGGCGCGCTGGCCGGATGACTCGGTGCGAGCTCGGGATGGACGATCAGCTTGAAGACCGGGACGCCCAGCGCGAGCATCGGCGCAAGGTCGACGTCTTCACGATCGCTCGGCCGGTCGAGAAAGACGACTGCTTTCGCGTCCTCCGTCGGGCCTGGCGGCTGTCCGGCGAACACGGTCTCCAGCGTCGCAGCCGCATCCATGGGGATCACCCCGTCGTGCCCGGAGAGCAAGAGCGCGCGCAGCTCGCCGACGAGTGAGAGGTCGCCGCACAAAAAGATGCGGAACGGACGCTTCGCTTCAGCCCGGATCGATACGACGTCGATGCCGCCGCGAATGCGGCGTAAAAGGTCGGCACCCCCGAGTACGGTCGATTTCATGCTTCTAGTCTACCCGCACCCGGATATTCGTGTTTCGCTATACCGGATGACCCCCGGCTTCCTTGACGGGGTCGTCGACGTAATCCAAATAGGTCAGCCCGAGGAAAATCTCGAGCGACTTGGCACGCATGCCGCGGGCGTTTGCGACCTCGATGATCGAGCGGTTCTCGGCCTTCGCTTCCTTGACGATCGAAAGCGGCGTCGTGTCGGTGCCGGCGGCAACGATCGTCGCGGCCGCGCATTCGCCCGGCGTCAGGTCGTTCTGTACCATTTGGTCGTAGGTCAATTCCAGATCGGGGAAACGTATCGCGAGCGCGCGGCTCAGCGTTTCGTAGCGTTCGCTCGGAAAGCCGAGGCCGAGCATCGTAATGCGCGTTTGAAGCTGCATGGCGCGCGCCATGTCGACCAACTGCTCGGATTCGGACGCTGCGACGGCCGCGTTGGACATCGCCGCGACCGCATCGTTCATCGTCGGCGTCATTGCTTTGAAATCGAACTCCGAGACGTCGCCGATGCCGTCGCCGTGCATGCGCGAGAGATAGTTGAAGAACAGCTGCACCTTTCCGAGACCGACGTCGAGCAGCGCGAGCGAACCACGGGCCGCATCGGCGGCGCGAATCGTTTCGCCGTTTTGCACTGAGAGATCCGAGAACAACTTCGGATATAGAGGAAAGAGCGCAAGCGCCTGCGGTGGCGGCTGATCCAGCTTGAGGGGCGCGCCGAGATCGTCGAAGATCTGCGCGTCATCGCGGATCATGCCCGATTCCTTGTTCTTCTGCAACGATCCGATTTCGGCAATCGTCGTCGACGTTTTGTCGAGCGTCGTGTCGAGCGACCGCGCAATGGCGTAGAAGTTCTTCATGATCACTTCGAGCCGCGAGTGCGGTTTGGGCTGGACTTGACCGAGGCCGTACGGCAAGCTGTATGCGATGGCTTGAATGCGGTCTTTGAGGGCTTTTATCTGTGCTTCTGCGCCGGTGCGGCGCGCTTCGAGCAGCGTGACGGTGCGAGCCTCATCGCCCTGTGCGGTGGCAAATTGCTCCTTGAGCGGCTGCAGGTTGGCTTTCAAAAGGTCCGTTTTCCGGACGCTGTCGCGCAGCGCCAGCAAATGCGTGTTTGCGAGCTCGGTGGCTTGCTGATTTCCCAGCGACGCAACTTGGGCGAGCGTTTGCTCGCTTTTCGCGCTCTCGCCGAGCGCCAGCTGCATGTCTCCCATGCCGAGCTCCGCTTCCGCATTGTTCGGATCGCGCTTGAGAATCTGCGCGAACTCGATCGAGGCCATGCTGTAACGGCCTTCGTTCTGATTGTGCAGCGCGGTTACGAGCAGCTGATCGTTCGAACGCTTTTCGAAGTTGACGTCGGGATTGGCAAGCAGCGCTTTGACGCGCTCCGGCGCGGCCGGATGGTCCGCGAAGTAGCGGTCGATGATGCTGTTGCCCTCTTTGTGCGTCGCGTTCAAATGTTGCATGAACGTAACCGCTGCGTACGGATCGTATCCCGCGCGCGTCATCAGCAATACGCCGTATGCATCCGCTTCGCTTTCGTCTTGTCGTGACCACTTCGCGAGCAGGCCGGCTTCGGCGAACTGTCCGAACTGATAGATCCAGGGCGAAAACAGCGAGCCGATCGTGAAGAGAATGTTCGCAATCGTCGCTTTGTTGTTGAACATGACGACGTGCCGGCGCTCGTTGTGCCCGGTCTCGTGGCCGATGACGGCTGCCAGCTCGTCGTCGGATTGCACGAAATCGAGCGTCCCCTCGTTGACGTAGATGAAGCCGCCGATGGTCGTGAACGCGTTGACGTCGCCGGCGTCGAGAACCTTGATCGAATAGGGAAGGTCCTTACGCGCAACTTGCGCCCACAGCTTGTGCGCGACGTCGTTGACCCACGCGTTCTCGAGCGGATCCTTGATGATCGTGTAGGTGTCTTGCACCTCACGGTCCGTCTGCTGACCCGCTTGTATCTCACCGCCCGTCGAGGTTGCGTACGACGGGTGTGCCGGGGTGTAGGCACACAGCAGCATCAGAATGAGTGCAATGGCTAGCGCGCGTCGTCTCATGGCATCGTTCCCCGGGCGGATGGGAGCGCTGGCTTCGACGGGAGCTCTTTCAGGTTCTGCCGTGTGGAGCACCCGTGGACGCGGTGTGAGTAAAGTTAGTTTCTTGTGCACCGGCTGTGAAGAGGGCAGGGCGGCCGGCGCGCTCGACGGCAAACGCGCGAGATGATTCGAGCCAAGGCAGGCGGGCTGGAGATTGCGTTCTCCGGCCGGGCGTTCACCGATGCATATGCCGAGCTCCGCGAGCGGCTCGACGCCTCGCCCGATTTCTATCGTGGCTCGAGCGCTACGGTCGTGCTCGGCGAGGTTCCCTCGAGCGAGGACCTCGCGCAAATTGCTTCGACGTTGAACGAAGCCGGGATCGAGTGGGACGGCGCGTACGGCCTCGACGGCGGTGTCGCACCGCTGCCGAAGCGCGAGCCGCGGCGCGATATCGTCCTTTCCGATAACGCGCGCTCGCTCGTCGCCGACTTCGAAGGTGCGCGTAAAGATCTGGCCGGCCGCCGTCAGCGGGGCGAACGTCGCATCGCTCCGCCGACGCTCGTCGCGGTGACGGCGCGCGCCGCTCCCGAGCCGGAGCCGGCATCGGCGGTCCTGTACCATCGCGGGACCCTGCGCGGCGGGCAGTCGCTTGCCAACGTCGGCCACATTGTCGTCGTCGGCGACGTGAACCCGGGCGCCGAGCTCGTCGCGGGCGGCGACATCGTCGTTTTCGGCGCGCTGCGCGGCGTCGCGCATGCGGGCGCGCAAGGCGATCGCAGCGCGCGCGTTTATGCGCTCGTCCTCGAGCCGACCCAACTTCGGATCGCAACGACGATCGCGGCAGGAGCCGAGCGCGCCGGCGCGCCCGTACCCGAGGAGGCCTTCTTGGCCGAGTCCGGCGATCGCATCGCGATCGCGCCCGCCGGACAACCCCCACACCTCAAATCGACAGCGGAGCAATTATGACAGCACGGCGGATCGTCGTCACCAGCGGCAAGGGCGGCGTCGGCAAAACCACGACGACGGCAAATCTCGGCGCAGCGCTCGCGTTGCGCGGCAAGCGCGTCGTTTTGGTCGACGCGGATATCGGTCTGCGCAATCTCGATCTCGTCCTCGGCGTCGAGAAACGGATCGTTTTCGATTTGGTCGAGGTCGTCGAGGGCCGCTGCCAGCTGCGTCAGGCGCTCGTCCGCGACAAGCGTTTTGGAGAGTCGCTTGCAATTCTGCCGGCCGCGCAAACGCGTGAGAAAACGGCCGTGACGGAACTCCAATTTGCCGACGTCGTCAACAATCTCGCCGCGATGTGCGATTACGTGTTGATCGATTCGCCGGCCGGGATCGAGCACGGATTTCGCAACGCAATTGCAGGCGCGGCCGAAGCGATCGTCGTGTGCACGCCGGAGGTCAGCGCGATTCGCGACGCCGACCGGGTGATCGGAAAGCTTCAGGAACGCGGCCTGCCGATGCGGCTTATCGTCAATCGCGTTCGTCCGGAGATGGTCCGCACCGGCGAGATGATGTCGGTCGAGGACGTGTGCGACATTCTCTCCGCCGAATTGCTCGGCATCGTCCCCGACGATCCGGAAGTAATCGACACGACCAACCGCGGCGTCCCGCTGGTGCTCGATCCAGCGCAACGGCTCGGAGCAATCTACACGAAAATTGCGCGCCGACTCGAGGGCGAGATCATTCCGTTCACTCAGCTCGGAACCGGCGGCTTCTTCGGCCGTCTTTTCGAAGCGCTGCGCGCCGGATGAATGGGAAGGGAGCAGTGATGGTGATGGAGCGAGCACAGGGAAATCAACGCGTGGGGGACGTGGAGCTGGGAGCGGAGCGCCGTTAAAATGGAAACACAGCGTGTGGTAAACGAACCGATCGAGTCGCCGCAAATCGAAATTCATGCTCCGGCTGCTCCCGTTGACACCCAGAAGAAAGCCAAGACGCGCGGACGCGCAATCGTCGTAACGAGCGGCAAAGGCGGCGTCGGCAAGACGACGACGACCGCAAATCTCGGCGTCGCGCTGGCGGCGCGCGGAGCGCGCGTAGTCCTCATCGACGCCGACGTCGGGCTGCGCAATCTCGATCTGGTCCTAGGCTTGGAAAGTCGCGTGCGCTTTCACGTCCTCGACGTGCTCGAAGGGCGCACGACGCTCGCCGATGCGCTCGTGCGCGACAAACGCGTGCCGTCTTTGTATCTGCTTGCGGCCGCGCAAAATCGCGAGAAAGATGACGTCGCGACCGACGCGATGCTCGCGCTCGTCGAGCAATTGCGCGGCGACTTCGACTACGTTCTGATCGATTCGCCCGCCGGCATCGAGATGGGATTCAAGAACGCGATCGCGGGCGCAGACGAAGCGATCGTCGTGTGCACGCCGGAGGTTGCGGCGGTGCGCGACGTCGATCGCGTCGTGGGATTGCTCGGGAATCGCATCAACGCGCAGCTCGTCGTCAATCGCATTCGGCCGGCGCTGGTGCGCAAAGGCAAGATGCTCTCGGTCCAGGACGTCAACGCGATCCTGCGTCTCCCGCTTCTGGGCGTGCTCGGCGACGCGCCCGATGTGATCGTTTCAACGAATCGCGGCGAGCCGGTTGCGCTCGACGAAGCGTCCGCGACCGGCGCGGCATATCGTGCTATTGCGGCACGCATCGCCGGTGAAGACGTCGCTGCACCGCAGGCTTCCGAGCCGGAAGGGTTCCTCGATAAATTGGGTTCGTTCTTTGGAGGTCGTCGCTAATGCTCAACCGAGTCATGGAATGGTTCCGAAGGATGCTCGGAACCCCGAGCTCCAGCTCGGTTGCAAAGGAACGGCTGCGCCTGGTGTTGCTCTCGGACCACCTTGCCCTCGCGCCCGACGTCATCGAAGCGATGCGCCGCGACATCTTCGACGTGATCTCGCGCTACGTCGAGGTCGACGAGGCACATAGCGACGTGAGCTTCGAGCACAAAGAGCAGGGCATCGCCATGCTCGCAAACATCCCGATCCTCTCGCTGCGGGCGCGCGAGCCCGACCTCGGCATTTCCGAAGAAAGCCCCCCTAAAGAGGAGACGAGCGTCCTCGAGACCGTCAGCGTCAACGGCCACAAGACCGACAACTATGGCCGGCGCCCGCGCAAGCGGCGCCGGCGAAAGGCGTCCGGGGCGTCCCAAACCGCTCCGGCGCAGTAGACCATCCTGCACGCCGCTGACGCCGCCGTCGGGCGGGCCGGAATCGTGAAGGCTTGGTCACAGACCGAGGGTCGGTCCACGATTTTCAAGTAGGGAGAGATCGTGGATCGGCCCTGGCATCGGTCGTTCGAATGGCCCCTCGCAATCGCGTGCATTCTCATCACGCTGATGGGGATCGTGTGCATCCATTCTGCGACGTCGCATAGTTCGGTCGCGCTCGGCGAAACGAAGAAGCAGATCGTATATGCCGTCGCCGGCATCGGATTGATGGGTGGTTTCGCATTTCTTGATTACCGCCGTTGGCAGCGCTTCGCGTTGCCGCTTTACATCGTGATGCTGCTCTCGCTCGCGTTCATCTTGTTCAAAGGCAATACGGCCCACGGTGCTGTCCGCTGGATCGCGCTGGGACCGTTTCAATTTCAGCCGTCGGAGCCGGCAAAGCTGATCATCGCGATCGCAATCGCCGCGCTGCTCTCACGCGGAAGCTACCGCCGGATTCAAGATCTATGGCTGCCGATCGTCGCGGTCGCGATTCCCGCGCTGCTGGTGCTCAAGCAGCCGGATTTGGGGACGACGCTCGTGCTGCTCGCGATCCTCACCGCGCAACTTTATTTCGGCGTCGAGAATCTTCTCGATTTCGTCATCTACATGGTGACCGGCATTGTTGCGGCGCTTTACGTCATCGGCAGCGACAAGATTCTCAAGCCGTTCCAGAAAGCGCGCCTACTCGTGTTCCTCGATCCGAAGCTCGATCCGCAAGGTTCGGGCTACAGCCTGAATCAGTCGAAGATCGCCGTCGGCAACGGCGGGCTTTTCGGCAAGGGGCTCTATCACGGAACGCAGACCCAGCTGAACTTCGTCCCCGAGCACTCGACCGATTTTATTTTCACCGTGCTTGGTGAAGAGCTCGGATTTCTCGGAGCTCTCGTCCTGATTGCGCTCTATGGTATCGTTATCGTGTGCGGGATTCGCGCCATGTATGCGGCACGCGACCGGTTTGGTTTCTTGTTGGCGGGCGGTCTCGTCACGATGATCTTCTTCCACATTTTGGTCAACGTGGGGATGACGATCGGGATCATGCCGATCACGGGGATTCCGCTGCCGTTCATGTCGTACGGTGGATCGGCGATCTTGACCGACTACGCTGCGATCGGCATCTTGCTCAACATCGCGATGCAACGCGACAAGCTGATCTTCGAGCAGCCCGGGGAGCCCGAGCGTCCGCGCATCGGGCGCAAACCGGTGACGGCCCGGGCCGTCCTGCGCTAAGGAGCTTTTGAGCGTACCGTGATCATCGCGCAGATCACGGACACGCACATTCGGCGCAAAGGCAAGTTGCTTCACCACATGGTGAACCCCGGAAAGCGTTTGCGCAAAGCGATCGAGCAGATCAACAACCTCGATCCAAAGCCCGACGTGGTGCTTGCAACCGGCGATCTCACCGAATCCGGGAAGCGTAAAGAGTACAAACGCTTGCGCGAGTTGCTGGAGCCGCTACGCATTCCGCTCTACGTCATTCCTGGCAACCACGACCGGCGCGACGTGTTCCGTGAGGCTTTTGCCGATCAATGGTATCTGCCGGCATACGGGCCCTTGCAGTACGCGATCGAAGAATATCCCGTGCGCCTAATCGCGCTCGACACGATGAACGACGGCGAGGCCGGCGGAATCATGGACGAAGAGCGTTTGGCGTGGCTCGACGGGAAGCTCGCGCAGGCACCCAATCGTCCGACGCTGATCTTCATGCATCATCCGCCGTTTCGCACAGGCATTCGCGCGCTCGACGCGCTCGGGTTCCGCGGTGCCGACGAATTCGGCGCCATCATCCGCCGCAATCCACAGATCGAGAGAATCATCTGCGGACACATCCACCGCGCGATCGAGATGCGCTGGAACGGCACGACGATTTGCACCGCACTGAGTACGGCGCACCAATTTGCGCTCGAGCTGCGCAGCCTGCATCCGCTCGGCATCGTCCTCGAGCCGCCCGGATTCGCGCTTCACATCTGGGGCGAGGGGCAGATGGCGACCCATCATTGCCTCGTGACCTCGTAAGATCAGCAGGCATTTCGCGCGTCTAAGGGTCTGGGAAGCAGTGCCGCGAACGTCGTGCTCGTGAAAAAGACGTACCGCACCCTGATCATGGGTGCCTCATATGGTTCGCTGCTGGGAACGAAGCTGGCGCTCGCGGGACATGACGTCACGCTCGTTTGCCTTCCAGCCGAAGTCGAGGCCATCAATCGGGACGGCGTCCGTGTCCGGCTGCCTGTCAAAGGAAAGGACGAGCGGGTCGAGGTCGATTCACGCACGCTTCCCGGCAAGATCGTCGCCGAAGGTCCCGGCAACGTGAAGCCCGCCGAGTACGATTTGATCGCGCTGGCCATGCAAGAGCCGCAGTGTCGCACTCCCGGAGCGCGCGAGCTGCTCGACGCAGTGGCGGTCTCTCGGGTCCCGACGATGTCGATCATGAACATGCCGCCCCTGCCGTACATCAAACGCATACCCGGGCTCGACACGAAAGCGCTCGAAAGCGCATACACCGATGCAAGCGTCTGGCGAAACTTCGAGCCGGGCCTCTTCACGCTCTGCAGCCCGGATCCGCAAGCCTTCCGTCCGCCTGACGAGCCCCCCAACGTATTGCAGGTAACGCTGCCGACGAATTTCAAAGCGGCGCGCTTTGATTCCGACGCGCACACGCAGATGTTGCGCGATATGCAGGCAGACATCGAGAGCGCGCGCTTCGGCGACGGGAAGCTCGAGCTTCCGGTCAAGCTGAAGGTGCACGATTCGATCTTCGTCCCGCTCGCGAAGTGGGCGATGCTCATCACCGGCAATTATCGTTGCGTGCAGAAAGACGAAGCGCGTTCGATTCGCGACGCAGTGCACGCCGATCCGAACGAATCACGCAAGACGTATGATTGGGTTCGCGAGCTGTGCGTCTCGCTCGGCGCTGCACCCGAAGATCTCGTCCCGTTCGAGAAATACGCTGCGGCTGCGCAAGGGCTCCCGCGGCCGTCCTCGGCCGCCCGCGCGCTCTTTGCCGGCGCACCGAACATCGAGCGCGTCGACCGCCTCGTGCAAACGATCGCCTCGCAAAAGGGGATGAATCTGCCCGTTCTCGACGAGACCGTCAAGCTCGTGGACGAGCGGCTCGTCAAGAACCGCGAAGCGGCCCTCGCCAAAGCCTGATCCCTATTTGACTTCGATACTCTCCGCGCCGTCCCACTGCCCTTGACCGCGATCGCGCACGACCGTTAGCGTGCAGCGGTCGCGGTAATACGCCGCGACGGTGTCGTCTTTATTGGTCTCGGCGATGCGCGAGAATTTTCCGCCGGCGCTCAGGAACAATCCCTTGCGGAAATCCTCCATTGCGCTTTCGAATTGCTCCGCGGTCGCGGCTTTGTGTTCGCGCAGCTCTTGCGGATCGGTATTGAAGCACTCGTAGATCTCGACGCTGCGCTTCTTGCCCTTGGCTTTGACCGCGCCGAGATGACGCAGCATGAATTTGTGGTCGCCTTCGATTCCGTCGACGACCGCTTTGCTGAGCAGCAGTCCGACCCCGAAGGTCTTCGTGAGGCCTTCGATCCGCGAGGCGACGTTCACGGCGTCCGCGATGACGGTGGTCTGCATGCGACTGCCTTCACCGACCGTGCCGAGAATCAGCTCGCCGCGGTGCATGCCGATGCCGATCTCGATCGGTACGTACCCTGCCCGCCGGCGTCCCGCGTTGTAGCGGTTGACCTGATGGAGAATCTCGATCGCTGCGTTCAGCGCGTCGGCCGCATTGCTCGGGAAGAGCGCCATGACTGCATCCCCGATGTATTTGTCGATGAAGCCGTGATGATTGCGGATGATCGGCGTGACGTGCTTGAGATAGGAATTGAGGAAATTGAAGTTCTGTTGCGGCGTGAGCTGCTCGGAGAGCGCCGTGAAGTCGCGGATGTCGGTGAAGAAAACCGTCATGTCGCGCTGTACGTGATCGCCGAGCTTCACGTCGGCGATCGTCTGCTTCTCGAGATTGTCGAGGAATTCGCGCGGGACGAAACGCGCCGAGGCGTCGGTGACGAGCTGCAGCACCGCGGTCTCGTCCGGATCCTTCGAGCTCGACTGCACCGTGAAGTTCGGCGTGCGCTTGCGCTGCAGCGCGAGCACGAGGCGGCGCGTCACGAGCAGCGGATTCTTGTCGTCGAAGGGCGTCGTGAGAAAGTCTTCGGCGCCGCGCGCCAAGCAGGCCTGAACCCGATCCGGATTGCCCGTCGGCGCCGTGATGAGAACCGGAACGTGAAAGGGCGTGCCGTTACTGGCGCTTGCCGTCCGCAACAACGTTTGAATGTCGGCACCGGCTTGCATGACGTCGACCAACAGAACGTCGATCGAACGCTTGCGGATCATCTCGTTGGCCTCGGCCGGCGTAGCGTAGCTGAGCTCGCCGAGCTTAGAGTCCTGGATCAACGTCTCGAGCGTTTGTCGGTCGGTATCCTTGCCTCCAACCCAAACGATCTTCGGTGGTGACGGCAAAAGGTCGCTTCCCCTGAGAAAAGGTCGAAGGATGGACGTTCTCGGGCACCCGAGAGAGCTACTGCCGGATATTTTGGGACAAGGCAAGCGAGGCAAAGGAAGGGCGCCGCGGGTTAAGGAAAGTGTCGTCGCGCGGTTGTGGCTGATCTGTAGCCCGCCGCCGAAAGACTTTTTACCAAGAAGCGCGACGTCGCTCGCGCGTAATCGCCGACCCTCAAGGGGAGAGGTCCGCGCGCGCCGGGGTGGCTCCGCTCACGAAAGGCCCCTTTGTCTACCGATATCCTGATCTCGAGCGATCCGTGGGAGAACCGCGTCGCGATCCTCGAGGATGAAAAGCTCGTCGAATATTACGTCGAGCGCGAAGAAAAAATAATCGGCTCCATTTATAAAGGAAAAGTCCAGAACGTACTTCCCGGAATGGGAGCCAGCTTTGTCGACATCGGCCTCGGCCGCAACGCGTTTCTCTATGTCGACGATATCAACAAACAACCGCTGAACATTGGCGACGTCGAAGTCACCCAAGGCCGGAGCGGTTTCACGATCAACGAGAAGGTCAGCCGCGGCGACGACGTGCTGGTGCAGGTCGTCAAAGAACCGCGCGGGCTCAAAGGCGCGCGCGTCTCGACGAATATCTCGTTGCCGGGCAGATACCTGATCTTGATGCCGACGGGTAAATACAGCGGCGTTTCGCGCAAGATCGACAACGCCACCGAACGCGACCGTCTGCGAAAGATCGTGCAGCGCATCCGCCCCGAAGGCATGGCAACCGTCGTGCGCACGGCCGCGGCCGGCGTCTCGGACGCCGAGCTGATCGCCGATCTCGGCGTGCTGCTGCGCATGTGGCACGGCATCGTAGAACAGTACAACCGCGCGCCGTCGCCGTCGTTGTTGCACAAGGATATGAATCTCGTCTTCAAGGCGGCGCGTGATTTCATCACCGTCGACGTCGGACGCGTCCTGGTCGACGATGCCGAAGAGGGCGACAAGATCCGCGATTTCATGCGTTTGCTCGGCCCGCAGTATCTCGATCGCATCGAGACCTACACGGGCGGCCGTAAGCTCTTCGCCGACTATCACGTCGACGAGGAAGTCGGCAAGCTCATGCGCCCCAAGGTAAATCTTCCCTCGGGCGGCTCGATCGTCATCGAGACGACCGAGGCCTTCACGGTCATCGACGTCAACAGCGGGAAGTTCACCGGCGGCCGCAATCTCGAGGATACGATCCTCAAGACGAATCTGGAAGCTGCCTCCGAGATCGCGCGTCAAGTTCGCTTGCGCGACATCGGCGGCATCATCGTTTGCGATTTCATCGACATGCGGCGCGAATCGAGCCGCAATCAAGTCATCGAGATGCTGGAGAAAGGCTTGCGCCGCGACCGCACTCGCTCGACGATTCAATCGTTTTCGGCATTGGGTCTGCTCGAATTCACGCGCAAGCGTGTCGGACGCGATCTCGCGCAGCAGCTGCGCTCGTCGTGCCCGTCGTGCAGCGGTCTGGGCACCGTGATGTCGCCGGAGACCGTTGCGATCGATGCGTTCCGTAAGATTCGCGAACATCATCACGCCCACGCCGGCACGAACGGCAAGCCGATTCACGTCGTTTCCTCGCCGACCGTCGCTGCACAGATCGACTTCTGGTATGAAGACGAGCTCGAAGCGCTCGCCAGTGAGCTCGGCAGCAAGATCGACGTTCGCGTCGATACCGCGCTCGGGCCCGACCGCATGCGCATCGTCAGCAACGGTGAGGTCAAGAAGCAGCCGCTGACCGTCCGAGTCGGTGACGAGCTCGAAGTCGATATCATTTCGGCCGGTCTTCCCAATCCGAGCTCGGGTCTCGCCGTCGTCGACGGGCGCCTTGTCGAGGTCGAGAATGCGGCCGGCGCCGTCGGCCAGAGCATGAAGATCAAAGTGATCGATATCGACGAAAACGAGACGGAGATTCTCGCCGAGCTGCGCACGCCGCTGGCCGGCGAAGAATCGTCGCGCCGCCGTCGCCGCCGTGGAGGTCGCGGCCGCAAGCGCCCGCTCACGGCTGCCGAGCAAGCCGAAGAGCTGCGCGAACTGGCCGAAGAGGCCGAGCGAGGGCTCTCGGCCCGAAGCGCCGGCATCGGAATCTCGACCGCCGAGGAAGCCGAAAGCGAAGCGGCAGCCGAGAAAACGAAAGCAGCGCAGGGGTCGGCCGAGCTCTTCGAGCGCCGCGCCGACGAAGCCAACGTCGTCGGCGTTGCGGAGGCTGCTTCGTTCACGGCGACCCCGCAAAACGGTGAAGAGCATGGTGGCGGACGCCGCCGGCGTCGCCGCCGCCGCGGGCGCCGGCATTCGATCGATCAGATCTTGCAGACGTACGGTCCCGAAGGCGCCCCCGCGCAAGACGACAACGCCGACGCTGAGAGCGCCGCCGAAATCTCACCGCGCATAGGCCCGGACGGCGAAGAACAAATCGGAGGCGGGCGCCGCCGGCGCCGCCGCCGCCGCCGTCGCGGACGCGGCGGACGTCCGCATCTCGGCGTCGAGGGCGGCGATCAAACGTCGAACGGCGTCGTTCCGGACCGGCACATCTTTCGAGTCGACGGTGAGGGCGGAGCGCATGCAACCGGCGAGGTTGCGCCGCGCGAACCATCGCGCGCAATCGCGCACCTTCCGAAAGAGCGCGCCCACCCGCCGGCCGTCGAAGCGCCGCCGCCAAGTTTGTCTGCGCCCCCGGAGCCGGCGAAGACGACGCGTCCTGCGCGCCGGCGCCGCACTGCAGTTTCGGAAACCGAATCCGCGGCCGCTTCGATCGAGGCGAGTGCCGAGGTTCCTGCGCTGCCCGCCCCCAAACGGCGCACGCGCAAAACCGCAGCCGCCCAGACGACCGAAGACGCCGGTGCAGCCGAGACGCCCAAACGCCGCGTCCGTGCGACGACCACACGTAAGACGTCAACCAAGAAGACGAGTACTCGCAAGAAGAGCGAATAGGCGCAGCTCGCGCTTCTGGGTAAACAAGCCGGCATGATCGATCAGTTTGTTTTTCCGACGCGCGCGTGGAATCTGTCGGGTCTAAACGGTATCTCGGACAAGACGCTCGAGATACACTTCGGCCTTTACGCAGGTTACGTCAAGAACACGAATCTGCTGCGCGAGCAGCTTGCGACGCGATTCACCAATGGAAAGCCCAAAGGTGCGGACCCGACCTTCGCCGAGCTCGAGCGCCGCTTGGGCTTCGAATACAACGGTATGCGCTTACACGAATTGTATTTCGACAATCTCACCAGCAAGCCCGAAGAGTTGGCAAAGGGTGGTGGCCTCGACAACAGCCTGCAGCGTGTGTGGGGAAGCTTTCAAGCGTGGCGCGACGAGTTTGCCGCAATGGGTCAAATGCGCGGCGTCGGTTGGGTCGTGCTGGCGCAAGATCCGTGGAGCGGGCGTCTTTCGAATCACTGGATCGAGCTGCATCAGACCGGAAACGTCGCGGGTTTCGCGCCCATTTTGGTGATGGACGTGTGGGAGCACGCGTGGATCCAGGATTACAAGCCGTCGGAGCGCAGCGGTTATGTCGAATCGTTTCTTTCCAATATCGATTGGCCGCTTTGCGAGCGGCGCTTGCAGCCTGCGCACTTAGAGGGCACCAAGACGGCCTAGCGGTACTACGGCCGTGTGTTTGACCTACACGGCCGCGTCGCCGTCATAACGGGCTCGACACGCGGAATCGGCCTCGCGATCGCGCGACGCATGGCCGAGTTCGGCGCGAGCGTCGTCATTTCGAGCCGCAAGGAGGACGCGTGCATTCAAGCCGCCGATGCGATCACGAAGGCGGGCGGAACGGCGCTTGCGATTCCGGCAAATATCGGCGATCGCGACGCGCTGCAAAAACTGATCGATCGCACCATGGCCAAATGGGCGAAAATCGATATTCTCGTTTGCAATGCGGCGGTCAACCCGCATTTCGGCCCGTTACAGACGATCGAGGACGCTGCATTCGACAAGATCATGGCCTCGAACGTGCGCAGCAACCTGTGGCTGTGCAACATGGTGATCCCGCAGATGGCCGAGCGCAAGGACGGCGCGGTGATCGTCATCTCCAGCATCGCAGGGCTCAAGGGCAACAAGATGCTGGGAGCTTACGGCATATCGAAAGCCGCAGACTTCGAGCTGGTGAGAAATCTCGCCGTCGAATGGGGCCACGCCAACGTCCGCGTCAACGCGATCGCGCCCTCGATCGTGCGGACGGATTTCGCGCGTGCGCTATGGGAAAATCCGCAGACCTATGAGAACGCGATCGCGAGCTATCCGCTCGGCCGCATCGGCGAACCCGATGATATCGCCGGCGCGGCGATTTTTCTGGCCTCACGCGCAGGCGCCTTCGTCACCGGACAGGTGATCGTCGTCGATGGGGGCGTAACGATCGCCGGTTAGGCGAAGAACGAGCCGCCGCTCGTTGCGAGCTTCGCGAGCAGCGGTGAGGGCGTCCAATAGACACCGTGCCGTTTTTGAAAGTCCACGATGTCGTCGTACACCGAGCGCAAGCCCACAGCTTGCGCGTAGCGTAACGGACCACCGCGCCAGGCAGGGAACGCATAACCATACACCCAGACGACGTCGACGTCACCGGCCCGAATGGCGATGCCGTCGGCGAGGACGTTGCAGCCTTCGTTGACCAGCGCATAGATGCAGCGCTTGCGAATCTCGTCGTCGCTGATCGCGCGCTGCTCGATTCCGGCCTCGCGCGCGGTTGCACGAATGAGGCCCTCGACGTCGGGGTCGGGGACGGGCGTGCGGTTTCCGGCTTCGTATTTGTAGAATCCGGCGCCCGTCTTCTGGCCGAAGCGTCCTAGCTCGCAGAGACGGTCTTGAACTTTCGAATAGCGTCCGGGGGGCGGACGCTCGGCGTTGCGGCGTTTTCGCACGCGCCAGCTGATGTCGAGACCTGCGAGATCGACCATTGCGTACGGGCCCATAGGAAACCCGAACTCGCGAATCACTCGATCGATTTGTTGCGGCGTGGCGCCCTCTTCGAGCAAGAAATCGGCTTCGCGCCGGTAGTGCGCCAGCATTCGGTTGCCGATGAATCCGTCGCAATTTCCGGAGACGACGCCGACCTTCCCGAGCTGTTTCGCAAGCGACAGCGCGTCGCCGATCAAGTCCGGCGACGTTTTCGCGCCGCGCACGATCTCGAGTAGTTTCATCACGTTCGCCGGACTGAAAAAGTGCGTCCCGATCACGCGCTCGGGGCGAGACGTCGCCGACGCGATCGCATCGATGTCGAGCGTCGACGTGTTCGTTGCGAGAATCGCATCGGGGCGAGCCCGCTCGTCGATCTTACGAAAGACATCTTTCTTGACGTCCATTTCCTCGAAGACGGCCTCGACGACCAGGTCGACGCTCGCAACGGCGTCGAGCGAGGTCGCGAAATGCAAGCGGCCCAGGCGCCGGTTCATCTCCTCTTGCGAGAGGCGACCTTTCTTGAACGTCGCGTCGTAGTTGCGCGCGATCGTCTCCTTGGCGCGCTGCACGAGCGCCTCGTCGAGATCGATTACGGTAACGTCCACCCCACCGTTCGCGAGCGCCATCGAGATACCGCCGCCCATCGTTCCGCTGCCGATGACCGCGGCGGTTTTGGCTTTGTGGCCGGAGCGCGGAACACCGGGGACTTTGGCGGCCTCGCGTTCCGCGAAGAAGACGTGAATGCGCGACTTGGATTGCTCGGATTCGCGCAGCGTCTCGAACAGCGCGCGTTCGTTCGTCATCGCATCGTCGAACGGTAGCCGAAGCGCACCCTCGAGTGCATCGAGCGTACGATGCGCAGCCAAGCCGCCGCGTTCCGGCGGTTCGGCTCGTTCGCGCGCTGCGGCAATCGCGGCCGCATCGCCGCGGACATCGAGATCGCGCGCGCGCCGGCGTCCTGTGGTCGCGTGCGAAATCGCAAACGCGACGGCCGCATCGACGACGTCGGCGTCGACGAGTTCGTCGATCAATCCAAGCTCGCGCGCACGCTCCGCGGAAATCGGCTCGCCGCCCACGTCCATCTCGAGCGCAACCTCGAGTCCGATCAGGCGTGGAAGACGCTGCGTTCCGCCGGCGCCCGGCAACAGGCCTAGCTTGATTTCGGGTTGTGCGACGCGCGTCGCCCGGTGCGCCACGCGATAGTCGCATGCCTGCGCAAGCTCGAGACCGCCGCCGAATGCAATTCCTTCCAGCCCCGCCACGAAGATTTTACCGCCTTCGTCGATCGCGCGCTGGACGTCGCGTAACTTCGGACCGGCAGGTGCGGGCTTACCGAAGCCGTGAATGTCGGCGCCGCCGCTGAAGATGCCGTTTGCGCCGCAGATGACGCCGCCGGCTATTTCATCGTTCGCCAAGACCGCATCGACGTGCGCTGCCAACTCGGCAACGACGTCCGCACCGAGGGCATTTACGGGCGGACTATCGATCGTTATTACTGCGATCCTTTTCGTGACATCGAACCGCGTGCGTGCGGTCATCATGCGCAGGAAACTCGCTTCCGCCTTTCAGAAGGGAAAAGGCAAAGCATCTTCGCGCTGAGGGGACGGCCGCCTTGCAGGAACTGGCGCAGCAAGTTGTCAGCGGTCTAGCCACCGGCTCCATCTTCGCGAGCTTGGCCTTGGCCTTGGTGTTGATTTATCGTTCGATGAACGTAATCAATTTCGCGCAAGGCGAGATGGCGATGTTCACCACGTTCATCGCTTGGCAATTCACGGCGCACGGCGTTCCGATCTGGTTGGCATTTCTCTTGACCGTGATCGTCGCGAACGCGTTGTCATTCGCCCGATCGAAGGCGCTCCGCCACTGACGATCGTGATCGTCACGCTCGGAATGCTGATCGCGTTCAACGGTTTGGCCGGCTGGATTTGGGGCTACGTCGTCAAGTCGTTTCCGAGCCCGTTTCCATCGACGCCGATTCAGATCGGCGGTATCGGCTTCTCGGCCCAAGATCTGGGCGTCATCGGCGTTTCGCTCGGTACGCTGCTCGTCGTCTATCTGCTCTTTTCGCGCACCAAGCTCGGCCTGGCGCTGCGCGCTTCCGCGCTCTATCCGGAACAAAGCCGTCTGGCCGGAATTCGGGTCAGCTGGATGATGGCGCTCGGTTGGGGATTTGCGTCGGTGGTCGGTGCGGTCGCGGGCGTGATGATCGCGCCGGTCGTGTTCCTCGATCCGAATATGATGCAAGGTATCGTCGTGTACGCGTTTGCGGCTGCGGTGCTGGGAGGGATTGAAAGCCCCGTGGGCGCCGTCGTCGGCGGGTTGCTCTTGGGCGTTACGCTGGCGCTGCTCGGAGCCTACGTCGACTTCATCGGGACCGATTTACGGCTGCCCGTTGCATTCGGAATCATCATCGTCGTCTTGCTGTTTCGTCCTGCCGGGCTGTTCGGGCACGTGCAGCAGCGGCGCGTATGAGTCTGCGCATCCTGACGACGGCGGCATTCGCCGTCGTCGTCATCGTGCTGCCGTGGTTGATTCCCGGTTTCTTCACCTTCCAGCTCACGTATGTCGGTGCGTACGCAATCGCGATTCTGGGCCTGGTGATCCTGATCGGAAATAGCGGACAAATCTCGCTCGGGCATGGAGCGTTCGTCGGCGTGGGCGGCTATACGGTCGCAGTTTTGTTGCAGAGCTTGGGCCTCTCATACGCGTTCTCGATCCCGATCGCCGCGATCGTTTGCGGCGTCCTGGGCATCGCGCTCGGAGCGGTTGCGCTTCGTCTGGAACGCGTGTACCTCGCACTCGCGACGTTCGCGCTGGCCGCATCCGTCTCGCCTCTGCTCAAGCGGTTCAAGCATCTCACGGGCGGAGTTCAGGGCATCTCGATGCCTTCGCCGCGGGCGCCGCAAACGTTGCAGCACGTCATGTCCAACGAGACGTGGTTCTACTACTTGACGTGGGGCATTGCCGCGCTGCTGTTCGCGATTGCGTTCAAGGGTTTGCACGGCCACGTCGGCCGTTCGCTGCGCGCGATTCGCGACAGCGAGATTGCGGCGGTCGCGTTCGGCGTGAACCCGGTCTTCTACAAGACGCTCGCGTTCGGGTGGAGCGCGGCATATGCCGGCGTCGCGGGTGCTCTGCTGGCGATCGTTACGGCCTACGTCAGCCCGGACGTTTACGGCATCGCGCTGTCGTTGACGTTGCTGGCCGGAGCGGTGATGGGGGGTTTGGATCTGATGTGGGGCGCAGTCATCGGCGGGCTCGTGATCGAGTTCTTGCCGCTCTGGGCACAAGGCATCAATCCGGCGCTGTCCTCGGTCGTCTACGGCATCGCCGAAGTTGCGATCATGATGTTCATGCCGGTCGGCATTGCGGGTGCGCTCACGCGTTTCAAGGCGTTGCGTTCGTGAACGCCGACGGCGGCAGCATTCTCTCGGCGCAAAATCTGACGATACGCTTTGGCGGAATTGCCGCGCTCGCCGACGTGACGTTCGACGTCGCCCCGGGTCAGATTACCGGCTTGATAGGACCGAACGGCGCGGGGAAAACGACTTGCTTCAATTGCATAACTCGTCTGTATCAACCGGCATCCGGTACGATCACGTTCAACGGCGAAGACATTTCGCGCGTCCCGCCGCACAAGGTCGTCGAGCGCGGTATCGCACGCACCTTTCAGAACCTCGAGCTGTTCGGCTCGATGAGCGTGCTCGACAACGTGCAAGTCGGCGCGCGCGGGGGCGCACCGCAAGCCCGCGAGATGCTCGACTATGTAGGTTTGAGCGAGGTCGCGAATCGTCCCGTGCGCAGCTTGCCGTTCGGTGCTCGCAAGAATGTCGAGCTGGCACGTGCGCTCGCGACGAAACCCCGGCTCTTGCTGCTCGACGAGCCCGCCGCCGGCTTCGGGTACGAAGAAATCGAGGTTCTCGGCCAGACGATCAAGCGCATCCGGCGCGACTTCAGCACGACGATTTTGATGGTCGAGCACCAGATGCAGCTCGTGATGGGGATTTGCGACCGGATCATCGTGCTGTGCTCGGGGAAGAAGCTCGCGGACGGCGACCCGGCTTCGATCGCGCGCAATCCGGAGGTCGTCGACGCCTACCTCGGGGGCGGCTGCTGAGATGGTCGGGACTCAGGCCCTCCTCGAAGTTCGCAGTCTTCGCGCCGCCTATGGTGAGATCGAGGCCCTGCGCGACGTTACGTTTACGGTCGAGCCGGGTGCGATCGTCGCGCTCCTTGGGGCAAATGGTGCGGGCAAGACGACCTGCCTCCGTGCGATCACGGGGATGGTCAAACGCTCCGGCTCGATCGCCTTCGACGGAGTTTCGATCGCGCATCACGCGACCGAGGACATCGCGCGTCTCGGCGTTGCCCACGTGACCGAAGGCCGCGGCACATTGTCCGAATTGTCGGTCCGGGAAAATCTGGCGCTCGGCGCATATTTGCTCGACGCCGCACGCGCGAAGGAGCGCTACGCGCGGGTCGTCGCGTATTTTCCTTGGATCGAGGAGCGGACGAAGCAGCAAGCCGGAACGCTCAGCGGCGGCGAGCAACAAATGCTTGCAATCGCGCGAGCATTGATGATGGCACCAAAGCTGATTCTGCTCGACGAACCTTCGCTCGGGCTGGCTCCGCGCATCGTCGAAGAGATTTTTGAGCTGCTCCGCACGATCAACCGCGAAGAACACGTCACGATCTTGCTTGCGGAACAGAATGCTCCAATGGCGTTTGCGACGGCCTCGCACGTCTACGTCCTCGAAACCGGGCGCGTCGAGGCCGAAGGCCCGAGCGACGTCCTGGCGCGGGACGATCGCGTGCGCAAATCGTACCTAGGACACTGAGATGATCGCACCGCCGAGTCCGCGCGTCACCGAGCTGCGCGAAGCGCTCCGGAAATTCATGGACGACGTCGTCTATCCGGGCGAAGCGCAATTCGAGGCCGACCTCGAGCGCGCTGCGTCGCGGTGGGAAATCCCCCCGATCCTGGAAGAAATGAAAGCCAAAGCGCGCGCCGCCGGGCTTTGGAATCTCTTCCTGCCGGAGAGCGAATACGGCGCCGGTCTTACCAACGCGGAGTACGCTCCGCTCTGCGAGATCATGGGCCGCTCGTTCGTCGGGCCCGAGGTGTTCAATTGCTCTGCGCCCGACACCGGCAACATGGAGACGCTTGTCCGTTACGGCAACCCCGAGCAAAAGAAACGCTGGCTGGAGCCGCTGCTTCGCGGCGAGATTCGTTCCGGCATCGCGATGACCGAACCGGACGTTGCATCGTCCGATGCAACCAACATCAAGTCGAGCCTGGAACGCGACGGCGACGACTACGTCATCAACGGGCGTAAGTGGTGGACGTCGGGTGCCGCCGATCCGCGCTGCAAGTTGTTGATCTTCATGGGCAAAACGAATCCGAAGGCCGAGACGCATCTCCAGCAATCGATGGTGCTCGTGCCGCTCGACACCCCGGGTGTCAAGGTTTTGCGTTCGCTCTCCGTCTTCGGATACGACGACGCTCCGCACGGCCACGCCGAGGTCAGCTTCACGAACGTGCGCGTCCCGGTCGGCAACGTCTTGCTGGGCGAGGGCCGCGGCTTCGAGATCGCGCAAGGGCGGCTCGGGCCCGGACGCATCCACCACTGTATGCGTGCAATCGGCATGGCCGAACGCGCGCTCGAAGCGATGTGCGCGCGCGTGAAAACGCGTTCGACGTTCGGGCAAAGGCTTTCGGAGCACGGCGTCATCCGCGAGTGGATCGCCGACTCGCGCATCGAGATCGATCAAGCGCGCTTGCTGACGCTCAAGGCGGCCGAGATGATGGATGCCGCCGGCAACAAAGCCGCGCAGGCGGAAATTGCGATGATCAAAGTGGTCGCTCCCAAGATGCTGACCGCGGTTTTGGATCGAGCGATTCAAGCCCACGGCGGCGCCGGTGTCAGTCAAGACTTTTTCCTGGCGCGCGCGTACGCGCATGCGCGCGCACTGCGCATTTTCGACGGACCGGACGAGGTCCACCGGCGCGCAATTGCGCGCATCGAGCTCAAGAAGCATGGATCCTAGCCGCCTCGACGGCAAAATCGCGCTCGTTACAGGATCGAGCGCGGGCATCGGGCTTGCGATTGCGCGACGGCTCGGATCGCTCGGTGCTATCGTCGTCGTCAACTCGCGCGCCGAGAGCCGTGCGCAGGAGAGTGCCGAGGCTCTCAAACGCGAGGGCATCGCGGTCACGGCGGCCGCCGGCGACGTTTCGAAACCGGATGGCGTCGCGCGCGTTTTCGAGCGCGTCGCCAACAAACACGGCAGACTCGACATTCTCGTCAACAACGCCGGGCAAATCGTCGTCAAGCCGTCCGAAGAGCTTGCGTACGACGATTGGGAGCGCATCATCGCCGTCAATCTCACGGGACCGTTCTTGTGCGCCCAAGCCGCCGGGCGCATCATGCTCGAACGCGGCGAAGGCGTCATCGTCAACGTCAGCTCGATGCTCTCGCACGTCAGCTTACCGGGACGCCTCGCGTATGCCGCGAGCAAACACGGCGTCGACGGGATCACGCGCACGCTCGGCATCGAATGGGGACGGCGCGGCGTTCGCGTCGTCTCCGTCAACCCAGGCTATGTCGCGACGGCGCTCGTTGAGGAAGCGATGCGCTCCGGACGCTTCAACAGATCGGATGTCGAGAAACGCAGCCCGGTCGGGCGCATGGCAACGCTCGAGGAAGTTGCGAACGCAGTCGCGTTCCTGGCTTCACCGGCAGCGTCGTACGTCAACGCAGCGACGCTGCTCGTGGACGGAGGCTGGACCGCCTTCGGGGGCTGGACCTAGTTGCTCGAGTTGTCGGCGAGCTTCTGGTGCAGAACCGAGATCGCTGCAGCCAGCTGCGAGTCGTTGGCGGGATCTCCGAATCTTGCATCTTTCGCTTCGGCGACGTACATGTTCGGCGTGATACCGATCTGATTGATGTCGCGGCCGGAAGGCGTTAGATAACGCGCGGTCGTGATCTTTACGGCCGAGCCGTCGGGTAGCGGGAAAATCGTCTGCACGACACCCTTGCCGAATGTCTTCGTCCCGATCAGCGTGCCCACGCCGTCGTCTTGAATCGCGCCGGACGTGATCTCAGAGGCCGACGCGGTGTACTTGTTGACGAGCACGACCAGTGGTTTTGGCGAAGTCGCAACGTCGTCGGCGTCGTATTCACGCGTAGAACCCGAACGTTCCGCCACCGAGACGATGGGTCCGGTCGAGATGAATTGCGAGCTGACGTCGATCGCCGAATTCAAATATCCGCCACCGTTGTCACGCAGATCGAGAACGTAGGCTTTCGCACCTTCCGCATTGAGTCTCTTGAGCGCCGCACCCAGCTCGTCGGCCGTCGTCGCACCGAACACGGCTAGGCGGGCGTATCCGATGTCGCCGTCGAGCAGTTTCGCCGTGACGCTCGGCGGTTTGATCTCTGCACGCGTTATCGTTATGGCCGGCAACGTCTTCCCGTCGCGTTCGACCGTAAGGCGAACGACGGTGCCGGGTTTGCCGCGCAGCATACGCGAATCATCGTCGAGGCTTCTGCCCTTGGTGGGCTTGCCGTCGATCGTGACGACCGTATCGTCGGACTGAATGCCGACCTTCTCGGCCGGTCCGCCGTCGATTACGGACTCGACTTTGAGCTCTTTGGTCGCGTCGTCGATGCCGATCGAGAGTCCGACGCCGCCGAAAGACTGCGCATCCAGCCCGGCGTTGAGCTCCGCGTATTCTTTCGGGCTAAGGAACGTCGTGTAACGATCGCCCGTCGAGCTCAGCAAACCCTCGATGGCGGCGTACGTGACTTCGCGCGCGGGCGCCTTGGCTCCGTATTTCGTGACCGCTATGTTGACGGCGCTCGTCAAAGCGCGCTCGTCGTTCGTCGGGTTGTTCGTTGCGTGAAGCGCCGGCAGCACCGGTTTTTTGACGCCGTCATGCCGCAGCAGCGCGATGACGTGGCCGCGCGCGACGTTGAGGGCACGCTGTGCGTTGACGTCCTTATAGTACTGGTTGACGAGCTGGCGATAGCTATACGTTAGCTCGTCACGTTCCAGCGCCGTGAGGCCGGATGCTGCGCTCGCGGAATGAGGTGCGTTCAGCGATGCGAGAGCGATGGCGAGCACTGGAACGGCGAATCGACGATACATGGGAACCGGGACCTCTAATTCTTATCGTGAAGCGCTGCGCGCAACTTTCTGAGAAAGAAACGTCAGCGCGGTTTGAAGTTGCGCGTCCTTGCTTGGGTCGCCGGGGATCGGCGACGTGTTTTCCTCGGCGACGATGTCCGGCTGAATGCCGACCGTATTGATATCGCGTCCGCGCGGCGTGTAGTAACGCGCGGTCGTGATCTTGATGGCCGAGCCGTCCGGAAGCGGATAAATCGACTGGACAACGCCCTTACCAAACGTGCGCGTCCCGATCAACGTTCCGACGCCGCGGTCTTGAATGGCACCCGAGGTGATCTCGGAGGCGGAGGCGGTATTGCCGTTCACCAGAACGACCAGCGGCTTGGGTGCGATCG
>Ga0335072_10002383_pt1 | contig 29199 bp, 24 predicted proteins | sample Lox_Sample_21_FD_206725 | JGI IMG/M metagenome (GOLD analysis project Ga0335072, IMG submission 206725) | Soil microbial communities from Loxahatchee National Wildlife Refuge, Florida, United States - Lox_Sample_2.1 | ecosystem: Environmental > Terrestrial > Soil > Wetlands | place: USA... | reverse complement strand
CAGCCGGCGAAGGCGATCGTCGTCGGCTCGTCCCCGAGGCCGATCTGGGCCGTCGTCGTGACGGCGTTGGTCGTGGTGTCGATGATCGCGACCGAGCCCGAGACGTTGCACAACACCCACATGTAGCGGTTGTCAGGCGCAAGCGCGATCCCGGTCGGGATCTGATTGGGCTGAGTGAACTTCGCCTTGGTGTCGGCGTAGGTGAACGAGCCGAGCCCGATCACGTTGGTCACCCGTTGAGTGGCGGTGTCAATCACCGACACGGTGTTGTCGTTCGAGTTCGTGACATAGGCGCTCGAGCCGTCGGAGCTGAACGCGGTATTCCACGGCGTCCGTCCCACCGCGATCCGGCCCACCGTGCGTAGGCTGTTGGTCGCGAGCACGACCACCTCGTCGCGCTCTGAGTCGGTGACGTAGGCCTGGGTTCCGTCGGGAGTGACCGCCACCCCATGCGGCTGGTGAAGCCACTCGCGCACCTTGCTGACACTGCCGCTCGAGGTCGTGATCACGTACACGCCGTCGGCGCAGGTCACGAACACGAGCGATCCGTCGGGAGACACCGTGACGATCTGGGGACCCTCGCCGACGTTGATCGTGCCAGTCTCGCTCAGGCCCGCGACGCTCAGCACCGATACCGTGTCCGACCCGCCCGGGCCCGTGTTCGGGCCGGTGTTGGCCACATACGCGGTCTTGCCGTCGGGCGTGATCGCAATCCCGTGCGGATAGATGCCGACCACGATTGTGTTGGTGATCGTGGGCTTTGACCCCGTGGTCGAGATCACCGACACGGTGTTGGTGCCGGACTCGGTCACCCACACCTGACTTCCGTCCGGCGTCGCCGCGGCCCCGTACGGGTTGGTGGTGCTGCCGGAAGCCGACGCCAAGGTGAATGTCGACGCGTTCACGATCGCGATCACGCCGCCGACGATCGCCGGGACATAGGCATACGTCGTGCCGGTGACCAGCGGCTTGTCCATCACCGACTGGATCTTGGCCAGGTACACCTGGTCGCCGCTCTTCGGGAAGTCGGCGCGATGGGTGGTTCGGTTCTCCTCGAGCCGGCTCGCGGTCCTGGGCAGCGCCTTGCGCTCGCCCGAGCGCTCCCACGGGCGCGGCTGCGGGTTCCACGGGAGCCGCGGGCGGCGCTTCTCCTGGACCGGCGGAGTCTGATTCGCGCCGGGGAACGTCGCCGCCGGAAGCGTCTCGACCTCGTTCTCGGCCTGCCAGAACTCGCCGATCGTGTTCGGCAGCGTCCGCGGGAAGGTGGTGGCCTTGCCGTTCGAGAAGCCGAGCGCCGAGGTCAGATCGCCAAACGTCTGCCGGCGCCAGTTCGTGATGTTCGTCTCGGTGACGCCGGTTAGTTGCTCGAGGAACTGGAGCACCGAGGTGTGGTCGAACTGCTCGCTCGCGACGTAGCCACCCACCGTCCACGGCGACACGATGAACGCCGGGACTCGGACTCCTCCGCCGATCGGCCAGTTGGGGGAATTCGGCGTGGTGTTCGTGCCGGCGTTGACGAACTCGTCTTTCGTACCCGCCGGCGGGAGCGGCGGCACGACGTGGTCGAACAGTCCGTCGTTCTCGTCGTAGTTGACGATGAACACGGTCTTTGACCACAGGTCGCGGTTCTCGGCCACCGCGTTCAGCTTCGACGCGAGGTAGTTGGCGCCCGATGCCGGGAGGTATGCCGGGTGCTCACTCTGGCCCGACGTCGGAACGATCCACGAGACGGTCGGAAGCTGATCGTGCTTCGCGTCCCACTCGAACCGGTCGGGCGGATAGATGGTCAGGCCGCCCTCATACAGGGGCGAGCCCGGCTTCGCGGACTGGAACGCCTCGAAGAACTCGAGCACGTTGGTGCCGTAGTCGTCCTCTTCCTGATAGACGCGCCAGCTGACCCCGGCCTTCGTCAGGCGCTCGGGGTAGGTCGTCCAGGTGTAGGGCGTCCCGGTGGCGGGGCTTGGGACCACGTTCGAGATGACCGGGCCGCCGTACAGGCCTTCGGGATCGATCATCCCGGTCATCAGGTACATGCGGTTCGGCCAGGTCGGGCCAAGCAGCGAGCAGTGATAGTGGTCGAGCAGCGTGAATGTCTCGGCCAGTGCGAAGTGGAACGGGATGTCCTGGCGCTCGTAGTAGCCCATCACGTACCAGTAGTTGGCGCTGTGGTCGGCGAGATAGTGCGACTGGAGCCAGTCGTTGTTGAGCGCGGTGGTCGGCTGTCCGGCCGTCGTCGGCACGGTGATGTTCAGCGACTTGTGCTGGTAGTACCAGGCGTGGGACGTCGACGGGATCGCCTGTGAGCTTGTGTTCTGTGTGTCGAGGTGCCACGGCAGCAGGTATCCGTCGGGGTTTTGGGGCGTGATGGTTTGCGGGGGCGTGACGTCGGTGTCCTGGGGGGGATCGACCTGGTAGAAGATGGACTTGCCCTGAACCGCGTTGAACGGCGGAGTCGGATCGGTCTGGATCAGCGCGTTCGGGTCGCCAAATCCGGCCACGCCGCCGAGCGTGCCGAAGTAATGGTCGAACGAGCGGTTCTCCTGCATGTGGATGACCACGTGCTTGACGTCTCTTAGGTTCCCGCGGCGGGGACCCTCGGCGGCTGCTTTTGCGAGGGCGGGTGGCAGCAGCGAGGAGGCGAGGACACCTCCCGCGCCGGCGGCGGCGGAGCTCAGAAGGCGACGGCGGGTTACCTCGGGCATGAACAAGTCCCCCTTCGGGGTCGGCGTCTTGTGTGTTTGGGCGTCGCGAGGTGTCGGCGGAGACTCCCTCCCGGGTTCGCCGGATTCGCGAGCGGACCAGCCGGCGGATCCTAGGTTCGGAGCGGGGTCGCTGGTGTTACTGCGATGCGACAGCCGTGTTACCGAGGTGTGAAATAACGCTTACCAGCACCCGCTTGGCGGAGCCCGATGCCACCGGTTCGTCGCGGGGAGGTGTGGACTGGAATGGGTCACAACCGCGCACTCGGCGAGGTCGCGCGGTCGAGATGCGTCGTATGACCCTTATTCGTGCCCGAATCCACATTCGGCGCCGGTGGCGGGCCGAGTGTTGGGTTGTGACCCGGTTCGCCGGGCCGAGTGCCGGCGAGTGCCGCCCCGTCAGGCCGAGTGCCGGCGAGTACCGCCCCGTCCGGCCGGGGCGTCTACCAGTGGACGCCGCGGGTGGCCCTGACGAACGCGCGCTCCTCTGGCGTCGGCTCGTGATCGGGCTGCTTGTTGTCGCCTTCGGGGATCAGGTGGTAGGCGCGGTTGACGACGAGGTCCTGCGCGCCCGGAGCGACCGCGTATGTGAGTTGGCCGATCGTTCCCAGCGTCGTCGCGATTCGCTTGGGGCGCTTACGAATCGCTTCGGCGATGATGTGCCCGGCATCCTTGGGGCTGAGCGTGGGGAACCGGTCGTAGATCTTGGTCGGCGCGATCATCGGGGTGCGCACGAGCGGCATATAGACGGTCGTGATGTGGACGCCGTCGTTGATGACCTCGGGTCCGATCGAGCGGCTGAACGCGTCGAGGGCGGCCTTTGAGGCAACGTACGCGCTGAACCGAGGCGTGTTCATCTGCAGCCCGATCGTCGAGATGTTGATGATGTGCCCCGACCCGCGTTCGCGCATCGTCGGCAGCAGGTTCAGGATCAGCTTGACCGCAGCGAAGTAGTTGAGCTGCATCGTCCGCTGGTAGTCGTGGAAGCGGTCGTACGCGCGGTCGACCGAGCGGCGGATCGACTTGCCGGCGTTGTTTACGAGCACGTCCACGGACTGGTGCTGCTCGAGCACCTCCGCGCACATCCGGTCGATGTCATCGGTGTCGCTCAGATCGCACGTGTGCACGTAGGCGACGCCGCCGAGCTCGTCGATCTCGTCGGCCACCTCCTGGAGCTGGTCCCGCCGGCGGGCGACGAGCAGCATCGTCCCACCGGCTTCGCCGATCTCGAGCGCCGCCGCTTTGCCGATCCCCGACGACGCGCCGGTGATCATCACCGTGCGGCCGCTGACCGCGTCGGGAAGCGAGCGCGCTAGCACGTCGCCCGCCCCGGGGATGCGCTGGCCGAAAGCCCGCAGCGTCCGGATGCCGTCGGCGGCGATGTCGAGTGGATTGGGGGGCGCCATTGCGGACGTGACCGTACCATCGCGCGTGCAGCGGGGCGCCATCCATCCGAAGGGGCGTCATCCATCCGAGCCGCATGCGAACATGTGTTCGCCATGATCGCCTGCGTCCTCCTTCCTCGCTTCCAGCTCACCGTCGCCCTGGAAGGCCGAGCGGAGCTGCTGCAGGCGCCCACGGCGCTCGCGCCCGAGCCCGGTGGAACGCAGCAGATCGGCGAGGTCTCGCTGTCGGCCGAGGCGTTCGGCGTCCATCCGGGGATGCGCCTGGGAGAGGCGCTGGCGCGGTGCCCGCGCCTCACGCTCGTCGCCCCCGATCCTGCCGGCGTCGCCGACTCGTGGGAGCGGCTGCTGGTGCGCCTGGAATCGATCGGGGCGGGCGTCGAGCCCGAGCGGCCGGGGCTTGTCTGCTTCGACGTGCGCGGGCTGTTGCGGTTGCACCGCGGCCTCGAGGGGGTGCTCGCCGCGGCCCGCCGGAGCCTGCGCACGCCGGCTCGCTACGGGGTGGCGCCGTCCCGGTTCGCCGCTGTGGCAGCGGCGACCCGCGCCCGGGTTCGCCGGCCGGTGATCGTCTCGGGTGAGCGCAAGCAGGCGGGCGAGTTTCTCGCGCCGTTGCCGGTGGCGCTGCTGCGCGCCCGGCCGGCGCTGGCCGATCTACCCGAGGCGCTCGAGCGGCTCGGGATCGCCACCCTCGGCGAACTCGCGGCGCTGGCGCCGGCGGCGCTCGCCGACCGGTTCGGCACCGCCGGGCTTCATGCCCACGAGCTGGCGAGCGGTGGCGACGGCGCCCTGCGACCACGACCGGCGAGCGAGTTCCTGCGCGAGGCGCTCGAGCTGCCGGAGGCCGCGTCGGGCATCCAGCTGGAGCGCGCGCTCGGGCTCCTGATCGATCGCCTGCTGGCGCGGCGGGAGCGACGCGGCCGGACGCTGCGGGCGGTCGTCCTGTCCGCGGTGCTCGTGGAGCAGGGCGGGACCTGGCGCGAGCAGGTCGTGTTTCGTGAGGCGCTGGCCGACCCGGTGAGGATGCGGCTCGCGCTGGCCCCGCGGCTGGCGCTGATGCCGGCGCCGGCGCAGCAGCTGCGGCTCGCGGTGGAGCGGTTCGGGCCGCACGCCAGCGATCAGCGAAGCCTGCTCGACGATCCCGTCGCGGCCCGCAGGGCTCGCCTGCGCGAGGCCATCCGCCAGACGCGAGCGGCCGCCGGACCCGACGCCGCCCTGCGCGTGCTCGAAGTCGACCCCGACTCGCGCTTTCCCGAGCGACGAGCGGTGCTCACCCCATTCGAAGGATGAGCGGGCCACGCCGGTTATCCGTTCCCCGCCGGGTCGCCGTCGACGCCGGGGACGAAGGCCGTCCGCTGATGGTCGACGGACGCGCAGTCGACTCGGTGCGCGAGTCGTGGCTGGTGGAAGACCGCTGGTGGACCGATCGGCCGCTTCGCCGGCGCTACTGGGAGGTGGTCACCACGTGTGGCCGTGACGAGATCGTGTTCCACGACCTGGAGAAAGGGAGGTGGTGGAGGCAGCGCTGAGCACCCTCATAAACTGAGCCTCTATGGCGGACCAACCTGAGGCGCTCGATCCCGGCCCTGCCGCCGTCGGCACCTGGAGCGGTGGGCGGTTCATGCACTTCGGCGAGCCGCTCGACGACGAACGGTTCATCGCGCTGATCGCGCCCGATGATCAGATCCGGACCGTGATGACAGCGGATGTGTACGGCACCGGCGAGGCCGACCGGATGCTGGGGCGTGCGATCTACGGCCGCCGGCGCGGCGAGATGTGCGTCGTCGGGGCCGTCGGCCACGACTTCTACGAGGGCGAACGCGACGGTGCCAAGGGGTTCCCGCGCTTCACCGATCCCCGGCTGCGGGACGCCTCGGAGTACGCCGCGTATCTGCGCATGGCGACCGAGCGGAGCCTCGAGCGCATCGGGATCGACAGCTTCGACCTGCTGCTGCTGCACAACCCCGACCGGACCGGCTACACCAGCGAGGTGGTGTGGGAGGGGATGGCGGCGCTGCGCGAGGCCCGCCTGACGCGGCTGATCGGGGTCGCGCCCGGTCCGGCCAACGGGTTCACGCTCGACCTGATCGACTGTCTGGAGCGCTTCGGCGCGCTGCTCGACTGGGCGATGATCATCCTCAACCCGCTCGAGCCGTGGCCCGGGGAGCTGTGCCTCGACGCCGCCGCGGCCGCCGGCGTGCAAGTCATCACGCGCGTGGTCGACTATGGCGGCCTGTTCTTCGACGACCTGCGGCCCGGGCAGGAGCTGGCGCGTCAGGACCACCGGAGCTTCCGGCCCGCCGGCTGGATCGAGCAGGGGCGCGAGCGGCTCGAGCTGATGCGCCCGGTGGCCGACCGCGCGGGGCTGACGATGATCCAGCTCGCGTGCCAGTGGAACATGGCGCACGCGCCGGTCGCCTGCGTCGTGCCGACGCTGATCCAGGAGGTGGGCGCTGGCGCTCGCCCGGTCGAGAGCAAGCGCGCCGAGCTGGCAGCGCTCCCCACCGACCTGCGGCTGACCCGGGAGGACGTCGATGCGATCCGCGCGATCGGCGACAACACCGGCTGCATGGCGCTCAAGGGCGCGAGCCCCGAGCACTCCGGCGAGGAGCGGCCCGATCGCTGGGACCTCGACGATCACCTCGCGCAGGTCGCGGAACGCTGGGGGATCGCCCCCGACCGCCAGCTCGTCAAGGTGCCGGCGGCGTCATAGCTCACGGCACGGGTGCGGGGTCCAGCCCGGGCGCCCGCACCGCGTTGGCTCGCGGCGCCGCTCCAGCTTCTAGTCTGACGGGATGGCAACGACTTTTCGACTCACCGGCGGGTGTGGCTGCGGTGCGATCACCTTTGAGGTCACCGCGCCACCGGTGTCGGCGCAGTACTGCCACTGCACCCGCTGTCAGCGGCGCACCGGCACCGGGTCCTCGGTGAGCGCGCGGGTCGAGCCCGGCTCGTTCCAGATCCTCACCGGCGAGGATCGGCTCCGGGCGTGGAAGCCCGAGGGTGGCGCGGAGAAGTGGTTCTGCGGCGACTGCGGCTCGGCTCTGTTCAGCCGCGACCCGGATGACGCCGCGCGCGTCGGCGTCCGCATGGGCGCGTTCGACGAGGATCCCGGGGTCCGGCCCGCCGCGCACCAGTTCGTCGCCTACGCCGTCCCGTGGGAGTCGATCCCCGAGGACGGCCTGCCGCGCTACCCCGAGCGCCGCGTCGCGGACTGAGCGCCGGCGCGCGGACCGCAGGCCGCTACTGGGCGGCTTCCCCGTTCACCGCGTCGGCCTGGACCCACTCGCAGCCGACCGACAGGTCCTCGACCCCCATCGCCGCCGCCACGTTCAGCCACATGCCGTAGCGGAAGAACTCGTCGATGCGCTCGGGCTCGGCGTCGGGGGCCAACGACTCGACGTGGACCACGAGCCGGGCGTAGCAGGCCCGGACGCGTTCGCGGATCTCCTCATCGTCGCACGCCGCGTAGGCCTGGTGCTGGAGCATCAGATACGCGCGATCGGACGCCAGCAGCTCGACGTAGGCATTGCCCATCGCCATGAACACGTCGCTTTCCGGCGGGGCGGTGGCGGGATCAAATTGCTCCGCCGCCTTGGTGAACATCTCGGACACCCGCTCGAAGCACCGCTCGACGGCGGCCAGGAACAGCTCCTGCTTGTTGGCGAACAGGCTGAAGACGTACGGCTGCGCGACGCCGACGCGCCGCGCGATCCGGTCGACCGGCGTGCCGTACAGCCCGCCGCGGGCGAACTCGTGGACGGCCGCATCGATGAGCGCGTCCCGGCGCTCGGCCGCCGGGACGCGCTGACGAGGTGTCTTCTGCTCTGTTACGGGGGTGGAGGCCATGATGCGTTCTCGATCCTAAGGCACGGTCAAGCGGTCACGCGCGAGCGAGCTCTCCGCTGTACGCCTCGCCCGCGCCGATCGCCGCTTCCTCCGCCGCATGCTCGGAAGCCGAGGCGCGAGTGCTGAACGGGAGTGCCGCTGCGATCAGCGCGCCGCCGGCCAGCACGGCCGCGCCGAGCCACAGCGCCGGGACGAGGCCGTTGACGTAAGCCTGGGGCGACAGGTAGCTGCCGTGGCTCGTGAACACCGTGGCGAGGACCGCGATACCGAGGACGCCGCCCAGCTCGCGAATCGCGTTGGTGGCGCCCGACGCCTGCCCGGTCTGGGAGGTCCTGACGGATGCCAGCACCGCGTTGGCCGAGGGGGCGAACACAAGCGCCATTCCGCTGCCGGCCAGTGCGAACGGGATCACCAGGCTGGCGTAGGACTCGCCGACGCCGGCCACGCTCGCCATCCAGCCGAGCGCGATCGCCTGGAGTGACAGGCCGGCGATCATGAACCACCGGCTCCCGTAGCGCTCGGACATGAAGCCCGCGACCGGCGCCACGACCATCACCGCGCCCGTCCACACCAGCAGCTTCACGCCCGCCTGGAGCGGCGTGTTGTGGAGCACGTTCTGCAGGAACTGGCTGAGGAAGAAGATCGAGCCGAACATTCCGAAATACATCGCCAGCGACACCGTGTTGGTGACCGCGAAGCCGCGGTTGGCGAAGAACTCCATCGGCAGCATCGGCTCGTCGGTCCGGAGTTCCTGCGCGATGAACGCCAGCACCAGCACGACGCCCGCGGCCAGCGAGATCAGGACCTGGGCGTTGCCCCAGCCGAGCGACTGCGAGCGCACGAGGCCGAACACGAGTCCGAACAGTCCGGTCGAGACCAGCGCCAACCCGGGGAGATCCAGGTGCTTGACCGCTCCGCGGCTCTCGGTCAGCCGGGCGCCGGCGAGCGGGATCAGCGCGAGTCCGATCGGGACGTTGACCCAGAAGATGAGATGCCAGGAGGCGGCCTGGGTGAGGAATCCGCCGACGAGCGGCCCGGCCGCCACGCCGATACCGCTGATCGCAGACCAGACGCCGAGCGCGAGTCCGCGCTGCTCGGGCGGAAACGCTTCGGCCAGCAGCGTCAGGGTGAGCGGGGTGACGAGCGCGGCGCCGACGCCCTGCAGGGCGCGGGCGGCGATCAGGAAGCCGATCGAGGGGGCGAGGGCCGCGGCGGCCGATCCGGCGGTGAAGACCGCGATCCCGACCATGAACATCCGCTTGCGCCCGAGGCGGTCGCCGAGCGCCGCGCCGGTCAGCAGCAGCACCGCGTAGGCGAGGACGTAGGCGTTCACCGTCCACTCGAGCGTCTGGATCGAGGCGCCGAGGTCGCGATGGATGCTCGGGAGGGCGACGTTGACGACGAGGTTGTCGAGCACGGTCATGAACAACCCGAGCGAAACGATCACGAGGGTCCAGATCCGGCGGCTTTGGGTGAGCGGTGTTTGCATGGCGGCCCTGCTCCCTTCTTAGTGAGTGCTAACTAGGCAGAAGATTAGCAGCGACTAATAAGTTGTCAAGGGCTTGGCCGCGAGTTTCTTGCCGGAGGCACGGAAGTACCTGCATAGCTCGACAATTGCCGCGCCCCGGTGTGGACGCTCCCGTGTGCCGCGTGCCATACATGCCTGACTTGGCATGGTCTGGCTCGCCGGGGCGCAATGTCGTGCTATGCATGTATTGGGCAGCGCGGGCGGGCGAGCAGGTGCGGTCTTTACGCTCGCTGTACGGCCTTCGGGGTATCCCCTTGCTTGGTGAGCAGGGAACTAACCGAACGATTTCGTGCGATGGCACAGGCGACGGTGCCGCCCTGGGCGGCGCGCAGCCGGCCCCGGGTCGAGCTGACCCACTACGGCGCGCTCGACGGCCTGCGCGGCGTCGCGGTCGCGGCGGTGCTGCTGTACCACGGTGGCGTCGGCTGGGCCCAGGGCGGGTTCCTCGGGGTCGAGGTGTTCTTCGTCCTGTCGGGTTTCCTGATCACCTCGCTGCTCCTCGCCGAGTGGAGCCGGACGGCGACGATCAGGCTCGGTGCGTTCTGGGCGCGGCGCGCGCGGCGGTTGTTGCCGGCGCTGTTCTGCCTGGTGGCCGTGATCGGGCTGTACTACGCGGTCGCGGGCTCCGCGCAGGCGATCCCCGGTCTCAAGGGCGACGGGATCTCGGCGCTGACCTACTACAGCAACTGGCATCAGATCGCGGCCGGGAGCAGCTACTTCGCCGCCACCGGCCCGGTGTCGCCGCTCGAGCACACGTGGTCGCTGGCGATCGAGGAGCAGTTCTACGTCGTGTGGCCGATCGTGGTCGGCGGCGTGCTGTGGCTCGCCAGCCGCGGTGCGCGCCGGTCCGGGCAAGGCGGCGACGCGGCGCCGGCAAGCCGTCGCCCGCTGCTCGTCGTCTTCGGTGTCACCGTCGCAGGCGCAATCGCCTCGATAGTCGACACGGCAGTCCTGTTCGACGGCGGTCGCAATCTGGATCGCGTGTACTACGGGACCGACACCCGCGCGTCGGGCCTGCTGATCGGGGCCGCGCTGGCGATCGGCCTGGCGATCTGGCGCGCCGGCAACCCCGGCCGGAGCTCGGCGCCGGCGCAGGGCGGGCGGATCTCGGCACCGGCAGCGGGCGAGGGCAGCCTGCGTCAACGCCTCCTCGGGCTCGGCGCGGTGGTCGCGCTGGCCGGCGTGCTCGCGGCGATCGCCACCACGGACGGGTCGGACGGGTGGCTCTACCCGTACGGGCTGGTCGCGCTCGACGGCGCGACCGTGCTGCTGATCGGCGCCGCGGTGCTCCGCCCGCTCTCGCCGGCGGCGCGCGCCCTCTCGGTTCGCCCGCTCAGGGCCCTCGGGCAGATCTCCTACGGGCTCTACCTGTGGCACTTCCCGCTGTTCCTGTGGCTGACCACCGACACCGTGGGCGTGAGCGGGACGAGGCTGCTGCTGGTGAGGCTCGCGGTGACACTGGCCGTCAGCGTCGCGTCGTACTTCCTGATCGAGCAGCCGATCCGCCAGCGCCGGCGCCCGACGTGGCTGATCCGGGCGCTGACGCCGCTCGCGGCTGGTGGCGCGGTGGCCGCGCTGCTACTGGCCTCGGCGGCCGACCAGCTCCCGGTCGGCATTCCCGCCGCGGCGACCCTGCCGCAGCCCCCGCCGCAGCTCCGGGGCAACGACCCCTCGTGCACGGTGGCGCTGAAGGACGGCTCGGACTACGGGGAGGTGCCGGTGCCCGAGAACAAGGAGACCAAGTTCGTGTACAACGCGCTCGGGTACCACCAGCTGACCTGGAGCGGGTCGGGCGAGAAGACCTTCCAGACGTGCCCGCCGAAGCGGGTGCTGATGGTTGGCGACTCGCTGGCATTCACGCTCGGCGTCCCGTGGCTGAACAACGAGGAGCGGTACGGCATCCAACTGGCCGACGGGGCACTGCTCGGGTGTGCGTTCACCACCGACGGAGAGCTCGACGTCGACGGCACCTGGGAGGCCCAGTCGGAGGGCTGCCCGACCGCCGCCGAGCACTGGGCCGCCGAGGCCAACGCGCTGCACGCTCAGGCCGTGGTCGTCGATCTCGGGTATCGGGACACGCTCGACTGGAAGATCGACGGCAAGGTCGTCCACATAGGTGAGCCGGCGTTCGACGCCAACCTCGAGAAGCGGATCGATCGGTTCGTGCAACTCATGAGCGCCGGCGGCAGGAAGGTCGTGTTCCTGTCGATCCCGTACGTCGATCCGCCCAAGCTTCCGAACGGCTCTCCGGCGCCGCAGGCCTCGCCGGCGCGGCACGCGCTGATCAACTCGATGCTCGAGGCCGCCGCGCGCAGCCATCCCGGGACGGTCTCGGTGATCGATATCGACCAGACCGTCTCGCCCGGGAATCACTACAACGCGGACGTGAACGGGCAGCTGTGCCGGTTCGATGGCGTCCACTTCAGCGCGTACTGCAGCGAACTGCTCGAGCCGCGCGTTCTCGGGGAAGTCCGAAAACTGGTGGGCTGACATCGGCGAGGTCCGAAAACTGGTCGGCTGACCGCCCCGTTACTTTCCCAGAGTGCGTCGATATCTCTGGGCACCGATAGCGCTGCTCGTGCTGCTCCGGATCGGGGCCGCCGTCCTTGACCGCGACGCGCCGGCCGCGGCGACCCCGGTCCCGGTGCCGGCGGGCAGCCACTGGATCGCGAGCTGGGGGGCGGCTCCGCAGGCCTCCACCCCCGGCAACCTGTCGCGGGCCGGCTTCCGCGACGCCACGATCCGGGAGATCGTGTTCACGAGCGCCGGCGGCGTCAGGCTCCGGGTACGGCTCACGAACGCGTTTGGCAGCGCCCCGCTTCGGATCGGCGAGGCGGCGGTCGCGATCGACGCCAGCGGACCGCGCACGGTGGCGGGGACCTCGGACGCGCTGTACTTCGCCGGCCGGCGCTCGGTGGTGATCCCGCCGGGCGCGGAGGCGACGAGCGATCCGGTGCCGCTGGCGACCGCGCCGGGCACCCGGTTGGCGGTGAGCATCTACCTCCCGCGGGCTACCGGTCCCGCCACCCAGCACGCCGACGCACAGCAGGTCAACTTCGTCGCGGCCGGGGCCCACGTCGCCGGCGCGGCCAACGCCTTCAGGGTCCGCACGCACTCCTGGTACTTCCTCGACGGCGTCGACGTGCTCGGCACGCGACGGGCGCTCGGCTCGGTCGTCGCGCTCGGCGACTCGATCACGGACGGCGTCGGGTCGCCGTTCGATATGAACGAGCGCTGGCCGAACGATCTCGCCGGCCGGCTCGACAACCTGCGCGGGTCGACGCTTGCCGTCATCGACGAGGGGATCGGCGGCAACCGGGTGCTCAACGGCTCGCTTTGCTGCGGTGTCGATGCGATCGCCCGATTCGAGCGCGACGTGCGCGACCAGACCGGCGTCCGGGACGTGATCCTGCTCGAGGGGATCAACGACATCGGGTACAGCCAGAACGACGGCCCGCTGACCGCCCCGCACACCGACGTTTCCGCGCTGCAGATCGTCGAAGGCTATGAGCGGATCATCACGCTCGCCCACACGGCCGGGCTGAAGATCTTCGGCGCCACGCTGACGCCGTTTGAGGGGGCGCGCTACTGGACGCCCGCGGGCGAGGCCAAGCGTGAGGCGATCAACAACTGGATCCGCACGAGCGGCGCGTTCGACGGCGTGATCGACTTTGCCGCCGCCGTCGCGGACCCCGGCGATCCGGACCGGCTGAGGCCCGCCTACGACAGCGGCGACCATCTGCATCCGAACGCCGCCGGCTACCGGGCGATGGCGGCCTCGATCAACCTCCGCGCGCTGCTTGCCGCGGGCTCGAGCTAAGAGCTAGAGCGAGATCCGGCGGCCCGCTCGCGCGGGACGCGCCAGAGCCGCCTGGGCGTCGGCCAGCGCCGCCACCCGGCCGCGCACGCCGTTGCGGACCGGCGACGCGCGTCCGGCGGCCGCATCTACGTGCAAGAGCATGTGCTCGCCGGTAGCGACCGGCTGCTCCTCGCCGCGGCGGACGATCGTGTGGAACAGATGCAGGCGCCGCTCGTCCCAGCCGAGGACCTGGGTCAGCACTTCGACCTGGTCGCCCGCGTACAGCTGGCCGAGGTGCGAGATGTGCGTCTCGACCGTGTAGTAGCTCGCGCCGCTCTCGACGTACGCGCCGTCGACGCCGACGAACAGGAGCAGCGCGTCGGTGGCGTCGGCCAGCAGCTGCAGGTAGCGGAACTCGGTGACGTGCCCGTTGTAGTCGATCCAGTCGGCGGGGATCTCGCGCGTGAGCAGCCGGAGCGGCCCGGAAGATGCGTCGTCCGGCTCCGTCACCTTTACGCCGTGGCGGCTGCGGGGGTTGCGTGGAGATCGCGTACGACGGGCTCGGCGCCGATCGCCTCGTCGAGGCAACACAGGACGTAGCCGTACCGGAGCATCGTCTCGACCCGCTCGCGCGGCAGCTCGTGCCAGGGCAGCGTGTCCGTGGCGAGCTGGCGCTGGAACTTCATCAGGGCCGTGACCACGAAGCAGTTCCACACCTCGGGGGGCAGCGACATGACCGACTGCCATCGATCCTGCGCGATCGTCCGCACGTCGTCGAGGACCCTCCCGACCGCGGCGGAGTCGCCCGCGATCCCCTCGGCGTTGGCGCGCTGGCCGACGTGGAATGAGGCCCGGCGCAGCTTCGGCTGGTCCGTCGGCCCGACCAGGACGATGCGAGTTCCGTACCCGGCGACGATCACGATCCGCAGCGCCCGCTGGATCTCCGAGCCGGCGAGCTTCTTGGACTTGGTGTAGTCCTCGGCCAGCCGCGTGCCGAGCACGGTGGTCAGCGGGCTCAGCGCGTCGAGCTCCGCCGCGGCGCCGGCGGAAGCCTGCCACACCTCTCTGACCCATTTGCGCCCGTCGCGCGCCAGCGACTTGCGCATCTCCCGGCGAGTCATCCGCCACGACTGACGCTTCTCGCGCTGCTGCAACTTCACGACGCCACCCTACCAACGTCCGGGGCGGATGGGAACATATGTTCGATGATCGCGCCCTACGTCGAACTTCATTGCCACTCGGCATTCTCGTTTCTCGACGGCGCCTCCCTGCCCGACGAGATCGTCCCCGCGGCGCTCGAGCTCGGGTACGAAACGATGGCCCTGACCGACCACAACACGGTCTCGGGCTCGATGGAGTTCGCGGTCTCCGCGCGGGCGCTCGGACTGCGGCCGATCCACGGCGCCGAGATCGACCTCGCGCCGGGTGACGCGCCTTCGGGCGCGGGTGAAGCTCCCGAGGGCCGCCACCTGACGCTGCTGGTCGAGGACGCGGTCGGCTGGTCGAACCTGTGCCGGATCCTGACCCGCGCGCACGCCCACACGCGGGAGAAGCCAGGGCCGCCGTCGCAGGCGTTCGTCGAGGTCGCGGACGTCGTGGAGCACGCCGAGGGGCTGGTGTGCCTGAGCGGGTGCGCGCTGCGCGGGGTGCACGACGAGTTCACGCTCAGGCGCCTGCTCGGCGCGTTCGGTCCCGATCGCCTGCGGGTCGAGCTCCAGCGGCCGTTCCTGCGCGACGATCGCGCCCGCAACCGCCGCCTTCAGCGGGTTGCGCAGCGGCTCGGCGTGCCGTGCGTGGCCACCGGGAACGTGCACGCGCACGCGCGCGTCCGCGCCCCGCTCCAGGACGCGCTGGTGGCCGTGCGTCTGCACACCACGCTCGATGCCTCAGAGCCCGAGCGGCGCGGCAACTTCAGCCACGTGCTCGCCTCGCCGGCGGCGATGGCGAGTCGATTTGCCGACCATCCGGAAGCGGTGGCGGAGACGCTGGCGCTGGCCGAGCGGTTGCGGTTCGATCTGACCAGCGACCTCGGGTACCGCTATCCCGGGGCCGAGGACGAGGCGGCGATGCGCACGCTCACCGAGCTGTGTCAGTCGCGATTGGAGACTCGGTACGAGGGCGCGGGAACGGTGCGCGCGGACGCCGCCGCGCGGCTGGAGCAGGAGCTTCGGATCATCGAGCGGCTCGGTCTGCCCGGGTTCTTCCTGCTCCATCACGACATGCTCGAGTTGGCGCGCGAGGTGGCGCTCGAGGTACGCGGTCCCGACAGCGTGCGCGGCCTGCTGCCACCCGGCCGGGGTCGCGGGTCGAGCGTCTCCTCGATCGTCTGCTTCCTGACCGGCCTCTCGCACGTCGACCCGATCGCCAACGACCTGCTGATCGGGCGGTTCCTGAACGAGGAGCTGACCTCGCTCCCGGACATCGACCTCGACTTCCCGCGCGACATCAGGGAGAAGCTGATCCCGCGCGTCCACGAGCGCTACGGGCACGACCGCTCGGCGCTGGTGGCGGCGTTCCCGACCTACCGCGCCCGCGGGGCGATCCGCGAGCTCGGCAAGGCGCTGGGGCTACCACCGGGTGAGATCGAGCGGGTGGCGCGCGGCAGCGAGGGCTGGGACGCGAAGGAGGTGCTTGGTGACATCAAAAATGCTCGACGCGGGGCGACCGGTCGGTGGGCATGGCTCGCGCGGCTGGCCGCCGAGGCCCACGGGCTGCCGCGTCACCTGAGCCAGCACTCCGGCGGGATGATCGTCGCCACCCGTCCCCTGATCGACTGCTGCCCGATCGTGCCCGCGGCGATGGAGGGCCGCCAGATCGTTCAGTGGGACAAGGACTCGTGCTCGGACGCGGGCTTCCTGAAGATCGATCTGCTCGGGCTCGGGATGCTGTCGGCGGTCGAGCGCTCGGTCGAGATGATCGCGCGCACGCGCGGAGAGGAGGTCGACCTGAGCCGGATCCCGTACGACGATCCGGCGACATACGAGTGCATCCAGAGCGCCGATACGACCGGGGTGTTCCAGATCGAGAGCCGGGCACAGATGCAGTCGCTGTTCCGCACCCGGCCCGAAAACCTCAAGGACATCACGATCCAGGTCGCGATCGTGCGGCCGGGGCCGATCCAGGGAGGGGCGGTCAACCCGTACATCGAGCGCCGCCAGCGGTTGCGCGTCGATCCCGACTACCAGGTTCCGTACGAGCATCCGTCGCTCGAGCCGGCGCTGCGCGAGACGCTCGGCGCGATCATCTTCCAGGACCAGGTGATCGAGGTCGCGATCGCGTTCGCCGGGTTCTCGCCCGGGGAGGCGGAGGGGCTGCGGCGGGCGATGAGCCGCAAGCGCTCGGACGCGGCGATCGAGGCCTACCACCGGCGGTTCGTCGCCGGCGCCCGCCAGAAGCACCGGGTGGATGAGGACACGGCCGAGCGCGTGTTCTCGATGGTCCGCGGGTTCTCGGGCTTCGGGTTTCCGAAGGCGCACGGCGCCGCCTTCGGCCTGCTCGCCTACCAATCGACGTGGCTGCGGGTCCACTTCGGCCCCGAGTTCCTGTGTTCGCTGCTGAACGAGCAGCCGATGGGCTTCTATCCGCCCGACGCGCTTGTCCACGAGGCCCAGCGACGAGGGATCGAGGTGCTGGCGCCGGACATCAACGAGAGCGCCGCCGAATGTGAGATGGAAGGAGACAGCGTCCGCATCGGCCTCGGCTACGTTCGCGGTGTCACAGCGCAGGAGGTGACGGAGTTGGCCGCGGTCCGCGAGGAGGGAGGGCGGTTTCGGAGCCTCGCCGAGCTCGCCTCGCGCGCGAGCTCGAGCGCGGCCTCGCTGGAGATGCTCGCCTGGTCGGGGGCGTGCGACTCGCTCGTGCCGGGTCCGGCGCCCGGGGCGGCGTCGGGATCGGCCCGCCGGATCGCGCTGTGGCAGCTAGGGGTGGCGACGCCGGGGAGAAGGGTGCCCGGCGGGGTGCAGCTGGCGCTCCCGCTGGATCTGCCGGCGCCGCCTGAGCTGCGATCGCTGACGCCGTGGGAGTCGATGCTCGCCGATTACGGCACGATCGGGCTGACTGCGAGTTCGCATCCGATCGCGCTGCTCAGGGAGCGGCTGCCCCAGGGTGTGGTCACGAGCCGCGAGCTGGGGACGCTGCGCCACGGCACCCGCGTCGTGGTGGGAGGGCTCGTGGTGGCGCGCCAGCGCCCCGGCACGGCCAACGGGATCGTGTTCGTGCTGCTCGAGGACGAGTTCGGGACGATCAACCTGATCGTTCCCGCGCCGATCTACGAGCGCCACCGGCTGACCGTGAGGACCGAGCCGCTGATGCTCGCCCAGGGCAAGCTGGAGGCGCTGCCGGCGGCCGGCGGGGCGATCAACATCCTCGTCGATCGCGTTCAGCCGATCGCTACCCCCGACCACCTCGCCGCCGAGGTCAAGGACTTCTCGATGCTCGACGAGCAGGTGCGGCGCGGGCTGGCGGCGCAGCGAAGCTCGCGCGAGACCGACACCGGGGACTCCCGGGTGGTCGACGCCGAGGACTTCCGGGCGGTGGCGCCGCCGGTGATGAGCTTCGCCTCGGGACGGCGGCGCTAGTCCACATTCCTAGTAAGGTGCCGCTCCGTGCTCGCCGTACTTCTGTTCGCCGCCTTCTGGGTCGTGCTCGGCGTCGGGGTGTTTCTCATCGGCACCCGCACCGGCCGGGGTGCCGCGGCCCGTAGCGAACCGGGATGGCGGGGTCGGCGCGCTCTGGGCGTCGTGCTCGTGATCGTCTTCGTCGGGTTCGGGATCGTGCTCCCCGTCGTGTTCGAACTCGGCAATCGCAACAACGCCAGCGCCCAGGTCGGTGGGATCCAGCTGACCGCCGCCGAGAAGCGCGGGCGAGAGCTGTTTGGCGAGCACTGCGGGCTGTGCCACACGCTGGCCGCGGCCAACGCGGTCGGCAAGGTCGGACCTAATCTCGATGTGATCCAGCCCACCGAGGCGCTCGTGCTGCACACGATCGCCAACGGATGCCTGCAGAACCCGCCTAAGGGCAGCCAGGAGGCGTGCCTCGGCGAGGGGACGATGCCCGCCGACGTCGTCCAGGGTGTCGACGCCACCGACGTGGCCCAGTTCGTCGCCAAGGTCGCTGGCAACGAATAAGGCCGGGGGCGCCGGCAACCAACCGCGCCCGGGCTGCCGGCAACCCAGGGGTGGCGCGTCACCAAACATGTTGGCCGCACAGCCAGGCCGCATTCTGCGTGGAAATGGTCAGGGATGAGACCGCATTCCGTCCGTTCCCACTGTTAGGATCGCCGCCGAAACTGAATCCGCGCCGCCTGACGTGCATGGGCGGAGGGAGCGGGGGACCCGAGTTGTTGGGGCGAATCGTGCTCGTCCGTCAGCTAACCCCGTAAGTACGAGAAAGAGGTCGGTCAGATGCCCCAAGCTGGCACTGCTGCGCGTGCGCGGCGCCGGAACGTTGTGCCGTGGTGGGAGGAGCTCGATAGCGAGGCGTTCCGCGAGTTCCGCGCCGCCACGATCGCCGAGCCCCCGCCGCCCGCCATCCCGTTCTCGGCTGAACCGGAGTCCGATCTCCATCTCGAGCGCCCGGTCACGTGGGCGCCGCGCGCGGCCAACGGTCGCCGCACCGTTCAGATCACGGGCCGCGGCGCGGAGCGGAACCTGCCCGTCGCCCGTCCCACGCTTCGCCGGCACGAACGCGAGGGCTTCAAGCCTGACCGCACGGCGATGTGGGCCGTGCTGCTGGGGCTGCTGCTGATCGTCGTGGCCGCCACGAGCGCCCTGCCGCACTAGCGCTTACGGACCTCGCGTCCGAGGCTGATCCAGTCTTTATGGGCCTCCGTATATAAGAAGGAGAGGCGGTGGCGCGGCATTGCTGGGCGGCGGCTAACTCACTCAAAAAGTAGTGCTTCCCCCACTTGTGCGGCTAGCCCCGCCAATCTAAACTTATCAACCGTAAGCAGGTCTCGAAAGTGAAGGGCGAGACGGCCTTTCAAGCCCCCCTGACCTACTGGTGGTCAACTATGAAGACTTCAATGAGCAGGTTCCAAATCCATGACGACCTGACTGCCCCCGAGGGCTCCGTCCCCGTCCTGCGGGGGGCGCTCGCGACGGGCGGTCAGTTGCCGAACTTCCTCGGCGTGCTGGCGGGTTCGCCCGCCGCGCTACGGGCCTACGCCCGCTTCCGCTCGGAATTGCGCCACGGCAAGCTGACGCTGCCGACGCTGGAGCGGATCGCGCTCGCGGTCGCCGAGTATTACCAGTCCGAGCCGGGGATCGCGATGCACTCGCGGACCGCACGTGCGGCGGGACTGGCGCTCGACGAGGTGGCGCTGGCGCGGCAATTCAACTCCAAGGATTTGCGGGAGGCGGCGCTATTGCGCTACCTGCACGCGATGCTCGAGGAGCGCGGCCGTGCGCCCATGCACCTCCACGAAGAGGCGCGTGAGGCCGGCTGGGACGATGAGCAGATCCTTGAAGCGATCGCGACGGTCTCGCTCGAGGGGTTCACCGCGATGGTGAACGTCGCCGGCGAGGTGCCCGTCGACGGCTCGAGCGAGGCATCCCGGGCGTTGCAAGCTGCCTAAGAGCGTAAGCTCTGGTCGGACACACGATGGGAGCGCCCGAGGACACGGCCGAGTCTGATCACGGCGAAACCCGCTCGACAGGTTGCTGTCCCCTGTACCACGAGGCGGTCGAGCTAGTCGGCCGCCGGTGGACAGGGGCCATCCTGGCGGTGTTGATGGAGGGCGCGCTGCGCTTCTCCGAGATCGCCCAGGCGGTGCCGGAACTGTCGGACCGCCTGCTGTCCGAGCGGATGAAGGAGCTCGAGCGCCGCGGCATGGTGGAGCGGACGGTCATTTCCGGACCGCCGCTCAAGGTCGAGTACGCGCTGTCGCAGATGGGACGCGACCTCGAGCCCGCGCTGACCGAGCTCGAGCGCTGGGCCAACCGCTGGCTCGGCGAGCGTCAGCTCTCAGGCCGCCTGTAGCTGTTGATCCGCGGCCGCGGGGGCTCCGTCGGCGAAGGCGCCCGGGCAGGCAGTAACGTTCGCCGCTCGATGGCGACCACCGCTTCCCCCCTCACCGCCGACGACGTGCGGGCGCTCGTCGAGGAGCGCAACATCCGGTTCATCCGGTTGTGGTTCACCGACATCCTCGGCCAGCTCAAGGCGTTCTCGATCAACGCCACCGAACTGACCGACGCGTTCGAGGGGGGGATGGGATTCGACGGCTCGTCGATCACCGGGTTCAACCCGATCGAGGAGTCGGACATGATCGCGATGCCGGATCCGACGACGTTCAGGGTCCTCCCCTGGCGCCCGGAGGAGCAGGGCGTCGCGCGGATGTTCTGCGACATCTTCACGCCCGAGCGCATCCCCTACGAGGGCGACCCGCGTCACGTGTTGCGCCGCGCCGTCGAACGGGCCAAGGCGATGGGCTTCGATCACTACTACGTCGGACCCGAGCTCGAGTACTTCTATTTCAAGAGCCCGAATTCGACCGAGGTGCTCGACGAAGGTGGCTACTTCGACCTGACCACGCTCGACGCGGGATCGGACCTGCGCCGCGAGACGGTGCTCGCGCTCGAACAGCTCGGTATCCCCACCGAGTACGCCCACCACGAGGTCGGCCCGAGCCAGCACGAGATCGACATGCGCTACGCGGACGCGCTGAAGATGGCCGACGACTGCATGACCTACCGGATCACGGTCAAGGAATACGCGATGAAGTACGGGCTGCACGCCACGTTCATGCCCAAGCCCCTGTTCGGCAAGAACGGCTCCGGGATGCACACGCATCAGTCGCTGTTCCGCGGCGAACAGAACGCGTTCTTCGACCCGGACGACAAGTACTACCTGTCGGACATCGGCAAGGCGTTCATCGCGGGGCAGCTCCGCCACGCGCGCGAGATCTGCTCGATCTTCGCCCAATGGGTGAACTCGTATAAGCGGCTCGTGCCGGGCTACGAGGCGCCCGTGTATCTGGCGTGGTCGCGTCGCAACCGCTCCGCGCTGGTCCGCATCCCCATGTACCACCCCGGCAACGAGCGCGCCACGCGGATGGAGCTGCGTTGCCCGGACCCGGCCTGCAACCCGTACCTGACGTTCGCGGTGCTGCTCCAGGCCGGCCTCGAGGGGATCGAGCACCGGTACGAGCTGCCCGACCCGATGGAGACGAACCTCTACCACCTGTCCTCCGAGGAGCGCCGGCGCCTCGGGATCGAGCAGCTGCCGGCGACGCTGGGGGAGGCGATCGAGCTGACCGCCCAGTCCGAGCTGGTCCTGCGCTCGCTCGGCGAGCACGTGTTCAACCGCTACATCGAGATAAAGCGCCAGGAGTGGGAGGACTACCGGGTCCAGGTGACCCCGTGGGAGCTCGAGCGCTACCTGCCGGTGCTTTAGGCCGCTCGGGTCCGATTACTCGAGCGCTGCCTCTAACGCCTGCGGGCTCGTGACCGGCGCCTGGCACACGAACCGCTCGCATACGTACGCCGCGGCGTGGCCGTCGACCGGCTCGCGGCCCTCGAGCAGCGGCACACCGTCGGCCTCCCCGGTCGCGAGCACCACGTGCGGACGATAGGCGCCGCGGACGACCCGCAGCAGATCGTCGGCCTCCGGCGGCGGACCGACGATCGCCACTTCGCGCACCGGGGCCAGGTAGAAGTCGGCGGCGCCGAGCAGGTGCCCGAACGCCCCCGGGTGGCGAGCGGCCAGCGGGAACAGCAGCCTGAGCACGCCGAGCGCGTGCCGCTCGTAGCGGCCCTCGCCGGACAGGAACGCCAAACGCAGCAGTCCGAACGCCGCCGCCGAGTTCCCCGACGGGATCGGGGAGTCGTCGAGATCCTTGCGCCGCGCCGCGAGCTCCTCCTGATCGGACGCGGTCGTGAAGAACCCGCCCCGCTCGGGATCCGCGAAGCGCTCGATCATCGTGTCGGCGAGCGCGGCCGCCTCGCCGTACCAGCGCGGATCCCCGGTTGCCTCGTAGCACCCGACCAGCGCCTCGAGCAGGAACGCGTGGTCGTCGAGGTAGGCGTCGAGGTGCGCCTCGCCGTCCTTCCACGTCCGTAGCAGCCGTCCGTCTGAATCGCGCAGATCCGTGAGTACGAACGACGCGCACGCGACCGCCGCCTCCACGTAGTCCGAGCGTCCGAGCGCGGCGCCCGTCTCCGCCAGCGCCGAGATCATCAGCGCGTTCCAAGAGGTCAGGCGCTTGTCATCGAGCCCGGGGCGCACACGACGCGAGCGCAGCTCGAGCAGCCGACGCTGAATCTCCGGCAGATTCTCCGGTTCGGGGCCGCGGCCTTCCAGGATCAGCCTGTGCTCGAACGGCTGCGGCTCGAAGTACTCGATCGCGGTGTCATATAGCTCCCCGAGCGCCTCCCGCAGCTCGTTCGCCGTCCACACGTAGAACTTTCCTTCGACGCCCTCGGAGTCGGCGTCGAGCGCCGCGCAGAAGCCGCCCTCGGGACCGCGCATCTCGCGGAGCGCCCAGTCGAGCGTCTCGCAGCAGACCCGCCGGAATCGTTCCCGGCCCGACACCTGCCATCCGTGGAGATACGCCCGGGCCAGCAGCGCGTTGTCGTAGAGCATCTTCTCGAAGTGGGGAACGGTCCAGGTCGCGTCGACCGAGTAGCGGGCGAATCCGCCGCCGACCTGGTCGTAGATCCCGCCGCGGGCCATCGCATCGAGCGTCTGGAGCGACATCTCGTGCTCGCCGCGAGCGAGCAGCAGTTCGATCACCGGCGCCTGCGGGAACTTCGGCGCGCGCCCGAAGCCGCCGTTGACGCGGTCATACGTGCCCCACAGCGCCACCAGCGCCTCGCGGATTTGCTCCTGGGTGATCGGCTCGACCGACGGCTCGAGTCGCGCCGTCGCGCCCAGCGCTTCTACCATCTTCGCGCCCTGGCGAACGATGTCGTCGCGCCGCGTGGCCCACGCCTCGGCGACTCCGTCGAGCACCATCCGCCAGCTCGGCAGCCCGTGGCGGGATTCGGGGGGGAAGTAAGTGCCGGCGTAGAACGGCACGCCGTCGGGCGTGAGGAACGCGTTGAGCGGCCAGCCGCCGTGCCCGGTCAGCGCCTGGCAGGCCTCCATGCAGATCGCGTCGATGTCCGGGCGCTCCTCGCGGTCAACCTTCACGCATACGAACCGCTCGTTCATGACCGCCGCGATCTGCTCGTCCTCGAACGATTCGTGCGCCATCACGTGGCACCAGTGGCAGGCCGAATAGCCGACCGACACGAGCAGCGGGCGGTCCTCGTCACGTGCGCGCGCGAGCGCCTCCGGCCCCCACGGCTCCCAGGCGACGGGGTTGTCCTTGTGCTGGCGCAGGTACGGTGAGCTCTCGCCCCCGAGGCGGTTCGACACTGTCCCAGGCTACCCCAGCGCAGACATGAGCAATACGCTACGTCCACTGCGCGACTGAGGAGGAAACGCATTGCCAGCACACCGCGAGTCGATACGGGCGCCAGGCGCCCCCGAGGCAGTTGGTCCGTACGTGCACGCCGTTCGCACCTCCGGCGAGTTGCTGTTCTGCTCCGGCCAGATCCCGCTCGATCCGAAGACCGGAGACCTCGTCGGCGCGACCGCAGCGGACCAGGCCGGGCGGTGCCTCGAGAACCTCGCCGCGGTCTGCGATGCGGCCGGCGCGACCCTCGGGGACGCGGTGCGGCTAACCGTCTACCTCACCGACATGGCGGCGTTCGCCTCGGTCAACGAGGTGTACGAATCGTTCTTCGAGTCCGACCCGCCGGCGCGGGTGGCGATCGCGGTGGCCGGTCTGCCGCGTGGCGCGCAGGTCGAGATCGACGCGGTGGTGGCGATCCCTGACTGAGACGGCTCATGTGACCGGGGGCAGGGCGCCGGTCTCGGCCGACGACGTACGCCGCGCTGCCCAGGTGATCGCCGGGGTCGCCAAGCAGACACCGGTGCTGAGTTCGCGCACGCTGAGCGAACGCGCCGGCGGGATCGTGGCGCTGAAGAGCGAGAACCTGCAGCGAACCGGCTCGTTCAAGATCCGCGGCGCGCTCACGAAGGTGTCGATGCTCGGTGACGCATGCGCCGCCGGCGTGATCACAGGCAGCGCAGGCAACCACGCCCAGGCGGTCGCTTACGCGGCTCGGGCACGGGGCGTGCCGTGCTTCGTGTTCATGCCCGAGGGGGCGCCGATCGCCAAGGTCGAGGCCGCACGCTCGCTGGGCGCGCAGGTCAGCATGGTCGGCCAGACCGTCGATGAGGCGCTCGAGGCCGCATATGACCGCGCCGCCGAGGACGAGCGGATCGCGTTCGTGCACCCGTTCGAGGACCCCGACGTGATCGCCGGCCAGGGGTCGATCGGGCTCGAGTTGCTCGAGCAGGTGCCCGACCTCACGAGGGTGATCGTCCCCGTCGGCGGGGGCGGGCTCGTCAGCGGCATCGCGATCGCGCTCAAGTCCGCACGCGAGTCGATCGAGGTCGTCGGTGTCCAGGCCGCGTCCTGCTCGCCGGTGCGGGGGTCGCTCGCGGCGGGCAAGCCGGTCCCCGTCCGCTCGGCGCTGACGATCGCCGACGGGATCGCGGTCAAGCGGCCCGGCGAGCTGACCCTGTCGTTGATCGACCGGTGGGTGGACGACGTCGTCTCGGTCGAGGAGGACGAGGTCGCCGAGGCGATGGTGTTCATGCTCGAGCGGGCCAAGCTCGTGGTCGAGGGCGCCGGGGCCGTCGGCGTCGCGGCGCTGCTGTCCGGCCGGCTGCCCGACTCACCGCCCGGGACGACCGTGGTCATCCTGTCGGGCGGGAACGTCGATGCCGGACTGCTCGCCGAGGTGGCGCGCCGGCACGAAAGCCAGGCGGGCCGGCGGCTGGTGCTGCTCGCCTCGCTGCCAGACCGTCCGGGATCACTGGCGCGGCTGCTCGCGCTGGTCGGCGAGCTTCGCGCGAACCTGCTCGACGTCGAGCACATCCGCGAGGGGTTCGACCTGCACGTGCGCGAGACCGCGGTGCAGCTGATCCTGGAGACGCGGGGTCAGGCTCACGCGGAGCGCGTCACCGAGGCCGTCCGGGCCGCCGGGTACGACGAGCCGCGCGCGCTGCGGTAATCACGGTAGCCACGCGCCTGCTCGACGATCGCGGCGACGACGCGGCTTCGCTCATCGGCCTCGGGGTGCCATTGGACGCCGAGCACGAACCGCCGTCCCGGCGCCTCGATCGCCTCCGGGAGGTCGTCGATCGTCGAGTGCCCGGTGACCTCGAGGCCTTCGCCGATGGTGGCGACCCCCTGGTGATGATGGGACTTGGTGCAGTGCAGCTCCTCGCCGGCGGCCCGCGCCGCGAGCGAGCCGGCCGTGAGGCGCACGTCGTGCTCGGATCCCTCGAAGCTGCCGGGCGTGCGGCGGTGCTCCTCGTGGCCTAGCTCGTCGGGCAGGTGCTGGCTGAGCGTCCCCCCGAACGCCACGTTGATCAGCTGCATGCCGCGGCAGATGCCGAGCACCGGCACGTCGCGCTCGATCGCGCGGGTGGCGAGCGCGAGCTCGGCGCGGTCGCGCTCGGGCACGAGGTGATGGGTTTCGGGGTGCCGGTCGGCCCCATACACGGCGGGATCGATGTCGTTGCCGCCCGCGAGGATCAGTCCGTCGAGGAGGTCGAGGAGCTCGTCGGGACCGTCGTCCTCCTCGAACCGGCGGTCCGGAGGAATCATCACCGCGAGGCCACCGGCGCGCTGGATCGCCTCGATATACGACGACGCCAGCAGCGCGGCGTCGCGCTCCTGCCACACGCCCCAGTTCGCGCGGACGAGCGCCGTGCAGATTCCGATGACGGGGCGTTGTTCGCTCATAGCCTCCTGAGGCTAGCCCGCTGGATCTTTCCCGAGGCGGTCTTCGGGAGCTCGTCAGTGAACTCGACGATCCGCGGGTACTTGTACGGCGCGGTCTCGTGCTTGACGTGCTCCTGGAGCTCGGTCGCGAGCGCCTGGCCGGGGGCGAATCCGTCGCGCAGGACGACCACGGCGCGCACGATCGCGCCGCGCTCCTCGTCGGGCGCGGCCACGACGGCAGCTTCCGCCACCGCCTCGTGCGAGACGAGCGCCGACTCGACCTCGAACGGGCCGATCCGGTAACCGGCGGAGATGATCAGGTCGTCGGCCCGCCCCTCGAAGTACAGGTAGCCGTCATCGTCGAGGCTGACCCGGTCGCCGGTTCGCCACGGTTCGTCGGCCGGCGACGGCGTGCCGTCGACGTAGCCGACGAAGAACGTCGGGTCGGTGGCGGGGTCGGCCAGCACGAGCTCGCCGTCGTCGACGCGCAGGTTGACCCCGGGCAGCGCCACGCCCATGGACCCGGGGCGGACGGGCTCGCCGGGCGGGTTGGCGGTCAGCTGTCCGGTCTCGGTCTGGCCGTAGCCGTCGCGGACCGCGAGTCCGATCTCCTCGGTGAACGTGCGGATCACCTCGGGGTTGAGCGCCTCGCCGGCGGCGACCAGCGACCTGAGCGCCGGCAGCGGCCTGAGCTGTGCGCGCTTGGCGATCACGCGGTATTCGGTCGGCGCCATGCAGAGGACGTTGACCTCCTCGGCGGCGAGCAGCTCGAGTCGCTGGGCCGGGTCGAACCGGTCGTCGTGCAGGAGCGAGGCCGCGCCTCGCAGCCATGGGGCGATGAACACGTTCCGCGCGGACTTGGACCAGCCGGTGGCGGCGGTGCACCAGACCAGATCGCCCGGGCGCGCGTCGAGCCAATGCTCTGACTGGAGCCGCTGGCCGGGCAGGTAGCGCTGCCCATGGACGACGCCGGTCGGCTCGCCCGTGGTGCCGCTGGTGAACGTGATCAGGCACGGGTCGTCCGGCTCGAGCTCGGCGGCGGGCGCGGGTTGGGCGCTTTCGAACAACCGATCGTCCGGGATCGTCAGGACGGTGCAAGGCGGATTGGCGCGCCCGAGCTCAGAGGCGTTCCGTTCGTCGGCGACGATCAGCTTCGGGCCGGCGGACGCGATTCGCTGGGCCAGGTCGTGCGCCCGGAGTTGCTCGTTGCAGGCGAGCGCGACCGCGCCGATCCGAAAGCAGGCGACCATCGTCAGCACCCACTCGGGGCGGTTGCCGATCAGCGTCATCACGACGTCGCCGCGGGCGATCCCGTGGCGCGCGAACGTGCCCGCCAGGCGGGCGCTCCGATCCGACACCTCGCCGAACGTCCACTCGCGCCGGGCGCCGTCGCGGGCGAGCTCGACCAGCGCTGTGCGGTCCGGCGGAGCGCCGTCGACGACGTCTCGAGCGAAATTCATCCCTGCCGGCCAGTGTGCCAGGATCGGCCGCCTTGACGTTCTGGCGCGGTGTCTTGTGGCTGCATCTACTCGCGATGGCGTTCTTCGTCGGCGGGCAGCTCATGCTTGGGGCGATCGTCGTTCCGGTACTGCGACGGCTGGACGACCGCGCGCCCCTACGCGCCGCGGCACGCCGGTTCGGGATCGGGACCCTCATCGCGTTCGCCGTGCTGATCGTGACCGGGCTCGCGATGGCCGGCCACTACCACCTGTGGAGCGTCTCGGCGCTCAAGGTGCACGTGGCGCTTGTCGCGGTGGTCGCGATCCTGGTCGGCGCGCATCTGCGCAAGCCCGAATGGCACGCGCTCGACGCCGCGATCTTCCTCGTGTCGGTGGCGATCGTATGGGCCGGGATCGCGGTCACCGCCGGGTAGACGCCCCGTCCTCAAACATTTGTCCAAATTAATGATCTTTGATGAAGTTTCCGTCACAATCACGGCTCGGCCGCCGGCGCAAGGGGGCCTAGACCGACTACATGCGGGTTCGGCTCCTTTGGAGCTCGTCAGCGGAGCTGGCGATCGGTCTGGTTGCGGCCGGCGGCGATTTTCTTTAAGACACTGTTTCCCTCCGCGGCCATGCGCCTTGGTAAGCTCGACGCAACATGGGGCTGATGACGGGAACTGGACCGTTGGGGAAGGATCCAGCGGGCAGCCACAACTTCGAAACGCCGGATCCGGGCATGGCGATGTACATCGAGCCGTGCCCCAAGTGGATCCGGGTGATCGTCGGCGGCGAGACGATCGCCGACACCCGCAACGCGCTGATGGTCTCCGAGTCCGGTCATCAGCCCGTGTACTACTTCCCGCGTGAGGACGTTCGCGCCGACGTGCTCGAACCCTCCGACCGTCACACCAAGTGTCCGAAGAAGGGCGAGGCCTCGTACCACACGATTCGCGTCGGCGACACGGTCGTCGAGAACGGCGCCTGGTACTACCCCGAGCCGCTCGAGGCGGCCGAGCCGATCACGGACATGATCGCGTTCTACTGGGATCGGATGGACCAGTGGTTCGAGGAGGACGAAGAGGTGTTCGTCCATCCGCGCGACCCGTACCACCGCGTCGACGTGCTCCCGACCTCGCGCCACATCAAGATCTCGCTCGACGGCGAGGTGCTGGCCGAGAGCGACCACGCGATGGCGCTGTTCGAGTCGAACCTGCCGATCCGCTGGTACCTCCCGCGCGAGGACGTGTCGGTCGACCTCGAGTCCACCGATACCGCCACGCGCTGCCCGTACAAGGGCATCGCCAGCTATTACGCGGTGCGTCTCCCGAACGGCGAAACCGTCAAGGATCTGATCTGGTACTACGACGACCCGCTCCGGGCCGTCGATGGCATCGCCGGGCGCCTGTGCTTCTTCAACGAGCGCGTCGACGTCGAAGTCGACGGCGAGCCCGAGAGCCGGCCCAAGACCGCGTGGAAGCACGGCGTGAAGTCGGAAGCCGCCGCGGCTGCCGCTCGAAACGGCAGCTGACCTGAGCTATCTCACGTATTCTCGGCTGCTCCCCAGAGACTGAGGAGCAGCATGGCTATCGCAACCACCGACAGGACCGACGAGCAGCGCGCGATCTGCGAGATGGTGCGCCAGTTCGCCGACGAGCAGATCCTCCCCAACGCCGAGCACTACGACCACGAGGACGAGTTCCC